>FWPU01008536.1_pt1 | contig 17371 bp, 17 predicted proteins | sample 2228361 | NCBI WGS metagenome assembly FWPU01 (sample SAMEA103939777, study PRJEB20133) | metagenome
CAAATAATAATTTTCGAGTTTACATGTAATCTCTATTATAAGACTATTGTTTATAATCATTAAAAGATTTTTTATAATATAGAGCAAAGAAAAAGAAGGCAATTTTTCTTGATAAAATTCTTCATTTATATTCTTTTTTATAATTAATTTTCTTTTAGAAATTATTTTCTCTAATGACAGATACTTTTCTATTGTATTAAGTTCTTCTCTCAAAGATATACAATTTTCTTTATGATAAAGTGTAACTCGAAGAAATTCACTAACAGCTGTTAATAAATTATTTGCAACATAAACTCTCCCATTACTTACTAATTCATCTATCTTTTCAAATGCACTCAATAAAAATTCTGGATTAATTTTACTTTTAAGTTCATTTAATTTTATAAGCGATAATTTTTCTTTTAACTGGTAACCTTTAAGTTCATTCTCCTTTAATTGATTTTTGTATTTTATTAAGTAAAAACTCAGATAAAAAAATATAATCATAACAAAGTCAAGCCATACAAGTGGGTTATTAAACATAATCTGATAAAATGTGCTAAAACTTGGTTTGATAAATAATAAAGCTTCTATACAATACAATAATACCTGATGAATAATTAAAATATTAATAAAGATTTTTAGAAAATAACTTTTAAGATTAAAATTTACGAGTAATAAAACAATAATAGCAATAATTATATAATACCAATTATAAATCAACTTTGAGAATAATAAATGCGCAAACGGATTGATTTTTTTATTGTAAATAAAATAAGTCTGCAATGAATTAATTAAACCAACAAAACTCAATAAAATGAAAAAGGGTATAAATAATTTGTAGTCAATAATTTTCTTTAACTCATTAATTTTCTGTTTTAACATTTTGGGTAACTGATTTAATAAAAGGAAATTCAATAAATACTTTTAAGCCACCTAATTCAGAACGGGAAAAATTGAGTTGAAATTTTCCATTAGAAAAATATTCAAGCTGTTTCCTTATTATTTTCAAGCCTAATCCGCTATCAGAATAAATTTTTTGTAAGTCAATTTCTTTGCCGTTGTCTTCGACGGTTATTTGCAAATACTCATCACTTTTCAATATATCAATCATAATAAATCCTAATATATCTTGTTTCGCAATTGCATGTCTAATAGAATTTTCAACAATTGGTTGCAATGTAAAATTAGGAATCAAAGTATCTTTTATATCACCAGCACAATTTATTTCATAATTAAGTTTATCACCAAATCTAAGTTTTTCAATTTTAAGATAATTAGTAACAAAATTTAGTTCTTCATCGAGGGGAATTAATGTATTTTTATTGTCTTGAAGTGATTTTTCAAGTAATTCATTGATATTCCTGATTAATCTAAGAGATGAATTTTTATCTTCCTTCAAGATTAATGTAGATAAAGTATTAAGTGTATTAAATAAAAAATGCGGATGTATTTGACTCCTCAATATTCTAATTTGAGATTCAGTAATACTATTTTTTAGTTCTAATAAAGCAATTTCATTTTTCTTATATTCTTCAAGGCTTTCAACTACATAAATTCCTATTTCAATTATAAAATAAATAACTAAATCAACCCATAACCACTGATTACGAAGTATTCTTCTATATATTAATGTTTCTACATTAAGATAACCCAATACAATATTAATAATAATTGCAGAGATAATTTGATGAACACCAACTAAGATTAAAGGTGCAACAAGGTAAAGTATTATATAATCTTTCAATCGATTATAATGATATTTTTTTACAAAAACATAAATTAGTGGGGTAACAATAAACCAGTAGACCCAATAAAAAATATTGAATGGGATATGCCAAGATAAGCTAAAGTGTTGATGAGAATTAGATTCAATTATAAAATAATGCTGCAAAGCTACTGCAAGGGCGATTAACAGAAGGGCTAAAAAAAGAGTAAACAACAAATAATTGTAATTATTTTTTTTATTAAAATAAATCTTTTTAGTGAGAGATAAACTCATTATTAATCTTTAATTAAAAATTTATCAATAAGTTCGAAAATTACATAAGTTGATCTTGCAACATTCCATTTTGATGTATTAACAATAACCAATTTACGTGCAGGTATCACTATTAAAAATTGGCCTCCCCATCCAGCAGCAAGATATGAATTATATTTATTAAATTTTCTTGTATGCCAGTGATAACCATATCCTCCAATTTGCGGGAAGCCATCAAAATATTTTTTTGTTGATTTAATAATCCACGGCTTGCTTACTAATTGTTTACCTTGCCATTTACCATCGTTTAACATCATCAATCCAATTTTTGCAAGATCTCTTGGTTTAAGCCATAATTCAGAATTCCCTTTTTCATTCCCATCAGTTGACTTTTCCCAGCGAAACTCTGTTATTCCTAGAGGATCGAATAAATTTTTTCTTGCAAATTCAAGCGTACTCGTTCCTGAGCACTTTTTAATTATACCCGAAAGAAGATGTGATAAACCACTGTTATAATTCCAAATCTTACCTGGTTGATTTTTCAATGGAACTTTTTCAATTAAGTATTTATTCTGATCTTTTGCTCTATCCCATCCACTCCTCCACTTACCGCCAAAATTATTCCATTCAAAACCCGCACTCATCGTTAATAAATTTTTAATAGTTATACCTTTCTTTTCATCTTCTAAATTAGCTTTAAAAAGCTCTGGCATTAATTCTATTAATTTTTGATTCTCATTTTTAATCAAGCCTTTATCAATTGCAATCCCGATTAATAATGATGTAATGCTTTTCGTAACAGATTTAAGATTACTCAATTTAGAACTATTAAAATCATTATAGTATTTTTCAAATATCAATTCACCATTTTCATAAATCAACAAACTGTGAGTTACGGGATTTCTTTTATTATAATTAATCAAAAATGAATTTATTTCATTAAACCTTTTAATCATTCTTCTCTCTAATAAATTATTATCTCTTTGAACACTGAATGAATTCAAAATTAAAAAAAAAGAAAAAAATATAATGAACCTTAACTTCTTCATTGTTAATAAATAATTTTAATATTTATAAAAATTAATAAAATGAAAATGAATGAATAGAACAAAATTGATATCACTTAAATTATACTTTTTTTGTTTATTTTTTTAACATAGAACCTATGTGATATATCTTCTGATTTAAATAAAGTTTATTATACATAAAAACTATAAAGGCACACTTAAATAATTATTACAAAATTTCAAACAATAAAATTCACTTATACTTTTTGTATTATTCCATAGAAGTAAGAATAGTTTATAATAAACAACAAATTTCATTTTTTATAAAAGTAAAATAGATTTCTACTCCTATATTCAAAAAATTTTAGAAAAGTAAATATTATTTCATTCACATTCATATATCTTTTTATTACATTTATAACGAAAATTTCCTATCCTCCAATTTCATAATAATTGCTGGAGGTAAGTATGAAAGTGTTGGGCGCCTACGAAAAAGCACGCATCTATATTGAAAAACATTATGAAGCATCTGAAGAAACAAAAATCCAAAAAAGGAAATTAAATCCGGGTCCAACTATTACACTTTCACGGCAAACCGGTATTGGGGCAGTTGCAATATGTGAAAAGCTCACAGAATATCTCAACAAACGTTCAATTGAAGATTACAATGATTGGACTTATTTTGACAGAGAGTTAATTGAAAAAATTATGACAGATCACAATTTACCTGAACACTTCCGAAAATTTCTTGATGAAGAAAAGCCACCTAAAATTGAAACGTGGTTTGGTGAAATTCTGGGTGTTAATCCAAATAAGCTTTTATTACTTCATAAGATTTCTCAAACTATATTAAAATTATCGGATTATGGTAATGTTATTATTGTTGGAAGAGGGGCGAATATTATAACAGCTAAAAGACCCAATACTTTTCATGTTCGACTTGTTGCTCCTTTGAGCTATAGAATAGAAAACGCCTGCAGATTATACAATATTGACTATAAAACTGCTGCTGATTTTATAAAAGGCGAGGACGAGGCACGCAAAAATTATATATGGAAATACTTTCACAAAGATATAGAAGATCCTCTTCTATATCATGTGGTAATCAATACCAATTACTTAAATATTGACGATATAGTCGAAATGATTGGACATTGCGTTATTAAAAGATTCCAGAAATTTTTTACTAAAAACATCTATGAATCAGTTAATGAATAAAAAAAGGTTGCTTAAAAATAAAATCTCATCATTTTTTATTATTACTTTATTAGTAATAAATGGAGAAACGAAAATGGAACTCAAACTAACTTCTTCTGCATTTAAGGATGGCGAGATGATTCCACCGAAATATACATGTGATGGCGAAAATATTTCTCCTCCACTAAACTGGAGTGGTATTCCTGAAGGGACAAAATCACTCGCATTAATCAACGATGATCCCGATGCCCCTGTTGGCGACTGGGTGCACTGGATTGTATTTAATATTCCCCCTAATACAAAAGAACTTAAGGAATCTGCATCGAACAAAAAATTACTACCCAAAGGTGCAATAGAAGGTTTAAATGACTGGAATAGAATTGGTTATGGCGGGCCATGTCCCCCCTCAGGTATACACAGATATTTTTTCAAACTTTATGCACTGGATTGCGAACTATCACTTAAACAGGGTGCAACTAAAAAACAATTACTTGAAGCAATAAAAGGACACGTTTTATCTCAAGCAGAATTAATAGGTAAATATCAAAGAAAGAAATAAATTATTCATCCAAAATCTTTTCTAGATAATCTCTATAGACTGATTTTGGAATATTTGCTATTATATTTTGAAGTTGAGATTTTGAAATAAATCTTTTTTGATATGCAATTTCTTCGAGGCAAGCAACTTTTAATCCCTGTCTATCTTCAATTATTCCAAAAAATTGTGAAGCTTTTAACAAAGCCTCTGGAGTTCCTGTATCTAACCATGCTACACCTCGCCCGATTTTTTCGACATGTAGTTCTCCCATTTCAAGGTAAGTTTTATTAACATCAGTAATTTCAAGTTCTCCTCGCTCAGATGGTTTTAAATTTTTTGCTATACATACAACTTTGTTATCATAAACATAAAGTCCGGGTACAGCATAATTCGATTTAGGATGTTTTGGTTTCTCTTCAATACTTATTGCTCTTCCACTCGAATCAAATTCAATTATACCATAGCGTTGAGGATCATTAACCTGATATGCAAAAATAGTGGCTCCTGTTTTGTTGTGATTCAAAGCTTTATAAAAAAAATCTAATTTACCATAAAAAATATTATCTCCAAGTATTAGTGTAACTGAATCCTCTCCAATAAATTTTTCACCAATAATAAACGACTCTGCAATTCCATTTGGTGCACTTTGAATTTCATAACTTATATTTAATCCAAGATGTGTACCATCTTCAAACAATTTCTTATATAAAGGTATTGTATCCTCGTTTGATATAATTAATATTTCTCTTATTCCACCGAGCATTAAAACAGAAATAGGGTAATAAATAAGAGGTTTATCATAAATTAATGTAAGCTGTTTACTATAAATCTTAGAAATTGGATACATTCTTGTACCAGATCCACCTGCAAGAACAATTCCTTTCATTTTAACCTCTTTTAATTATCAACTGTTATATATGCTGTTTTCAACAATAAATCTTTATCATTGAAAAAGTCAAATTTATAATGTCCAGGTTTCTCCAAACTATACTTGATGTAAGTATCATACCAGCTAGGTTTAATTCTGTATTTTCTTGAATCAATAAATATTTCGTATGGTGAATGTAAAAATTTTTTTCTCCAGACTCTCAGCTTAATTAATTCTGTATTTAGTGGTCTATTATTAGAAATATAAATAAAAAATACTTCTTCTTTATTTTTTATAGAAATCTTTTCAAGTATACCTTCCGGTTTGTTATTAACCACTTTTTTACAAAAAATAATCATTAACTCTGGAAACAGTTCATAATCAGAAATTGCTACTAAATTTTTATCCTCTTTTTTCTCTACTAATAATGATACAGCAGATATTTGATCACTGTTTTGGTTAAAGAATCTAAATGAATACAAACCTGATTTTGTGAAATGATACTCGTATACTTCCCAGTTATTACCATCACTAAACTTAACCGGTATACTGAAAAGATTTTCCTTGAAGTTTTTTTCAATTTTTTCTACAACAAGTAAACCTTCTGTTAATAGTATGTCTTTTTCTTTTTTAATTAAGATATAAATTTTGTCATTTATCTCTATTACTTTTCGAGATATAATTTCAAGTGGTATACCGGAATCTGTTACTCCTTTACAGAAAATAATTTCCTGGGAAAATATTCTGGACGTTAAAATAAGATATATATTTAGTAAAGATAATAAACTAAAATTACTAATCCCTCGATAAAATATCTGAATCAATATTTTGTTACTCTCGTTAAGAAAATTAATTATAATAATAGAATAATCTCTGAAATTCCCCATAGATAGGAGAAAAATGGATCATTTGATTACATTTAATAACTATCTTTTGTTATTACCACTTTCCCCTTAAAAACTTTATAAATAAAAATTGTATATGCTAAAACAACGGGCATTCCAATAAGTGCTATTATCAACATGGTTTTTAATGTATATGCAGAAGATGATGCATTATATGCTGTCAAACTAAAATCCAGATTAATACTTGATGGAACCAACTTTGGAAACAGACTTAGCGCACTAATTCCAAAAGCAGTTATTATTATTAATGAAGATGCTATGAATGTACTAAAGAACTTTTTACTTTTTAGACCAATTGGAATATAAAAAAGTGAGATCAGTAATAGGATAAATAGTATCCAGAATAAAAAATTCGTTGTTATATTGTTCAATAAAAATCCAGAATAAAAAAATGTTAAAAATGTTGAAATGACATATAGTGCAATAAACGACATCCAGCCAGCTGTTGCCCATTTTATCATTTTTGCATGATGCTCTCCGTTTGTTTTCATTGTCATATATATTGAACCATGCATTATGAAAATTGATACTCCTGTTAAGCCAATAAAAATTGAATAAGGGTTTAACAGACTCAAAAATGAAATATTACAAATTCCTTTATCACCAACAGGGATTCCTTTAAGAATATTTCCATAAGCCACACTAAGTAAAAAAGCTATTAAAAAGCTTCCCAATCCAAATGCATTATCCCAGAATTTTTTAAAACCTTCCGAAATTATTTTTCCCCTGAATTCAAAAGAGACAGCACGAAATATTAGTGCGGTTAAAAGCAACATCAAAGCTATATAGAAAGCACTAAATACAGTTGCATATACCTTAGGGAATGCAGCAAATAATGCCGCTCCTGCTGTAATTAACCATACTTCATTTCCATCCCAAACTGGTCCAATCGCATTTATATTAATTCTTTTTTCATTTTCATCTTTTGTAAAGAGATGTAGTATTCCTACACCTAAATCAAAACCATCCAATACTGCATAACCAGCAATTAAGAAAGCTATTAATATAAACCAAATTGTATTTAAGTCGATCATGATTGTACCTCCCCTATATTAATTGGTTGAGGCCCATGTTTAACTTTATTAATCAAAACAAAAAGGAAAAGAGAAAAAAGCAATAAGTAAATTATTCCAAATAGAATTATGGAAAACAAAATTTCACCTGATGAAACGGTAATGGAAACTGCATCTTTTGTTTTCAATAATTTATAAACAATCCATGGTTGTCTTCCAACTTCTGCAGCAATCCAGCCAAGTTCACAGGCAATAACAGGTAATGGTATAGACCATATATAAACTTTTAGGAGTTTATTTTTATCCCATATTTTTTTCTTCCAGAGATAATAACTCCCGAGAGCTGTAATAAAAATAAAATAAATACCAAGCAGGACCATATTATGATAAGAAACAAAAGTCAAAAAGAGTGGGGGTATTTCATCAGCGGGGAACTCGTTGATTCCTTTTATCTTTGCATCGATATCGCCAAAAGCTAACCAGCTTAAAAGACCAGGAATTTCAATAGATGCCTTTAATTCAGGGGGTTTCTCAAAAGGTATTGCAAATAAGGCAATCGGAGCCCCCGTTTGAGTAGTATAAAGACCCTGCATTGCTGCAAATTTTTCTGGTTGTGTTCTTACTACTTGTCTACCATGCTCATGCCCAAATGGAAATACTTCTAAAATTGAAACAATCAAGCCAAAAATTAGAGCTAATCGAAAAGATTTCTTTGCTATTTCTTTTTCCTTTCCCTTTAATATTAAATATGCAGAAATACCCATCACCAAAAATGCACCAGAAATTAATGATGCTGTAAATGTGTGGAAAAATCTTGGAAGTGTGGATGGATTAAATACTGCAGCCCAAAAATCTATCAGTTCTGCTCTCCCATTTCGAATTACAAAACCAGCAGGTGTTTGTTGCCATGAGTTGGCTACAAGAATCCAGAATGCCGAAATGGTAGCTCCAATTGCCACCATTAAAATAGAAAACCAATGAACACCTTTTGAAACTTTTTCTCTACCAAATATATATAAACCTAAGAATGTAGATTCGAGAAAAAATGCAAAAATTCCTTCTGCAGCTAGCGGAGCTCCAAATATATCACCAACAAATTTTGAATATTCTGCCCAATTAGTTCCAAATTGAAATTCCATGACAATTCCAGTAGCTACACCCATTGCAAAAATTAAACCAAGAATTTTTCCAAAGAAATTTCCGAGAACAACATAAGAATCATCATTTCTTCTCCTACCTATTGCTTCAATTATTACAAGTAACCATGCAAGTCCAATACTCAAAGGAGGGAATATAAAGTGGAAACCTACTGTTAAAGCAAATTGTAAACGTGCTAATATAACAGGATCCATATAATTAACCTCCGATTGATTAAATTATATATAGTCTTTAAAGGAATTTAATTATTAATAAAATTATTCGACTTTATGGCTTCAGAAAGAATTTTTGTTACTTTATTGACAATTTTCTTTGCCCGTTTTCTATTGAACAACGCAAATTCTTCTTTTTTAAAAACTCTTGCTAATGATTTTACAGCTTCTGAAAAAACATAGGATATATTTATGTCCTGTAGAACTAAGTCGATTGGCAATAGAAATAGAGTATCAAAAATTGATGTATCTACAATATTTATCAATTGTGTATAGTTAAGATCTTCCAATCTTAAGCCCGCTGGAATCAATCTACTTCTTTGACGTTGTTTTAATTCAATTTTCATTTTCTCAACTAAAATTGAAATTGCAGCTTCAATTGTAATTTTAATCTCAATCATTAATCAATCCTGTAAATTCACTTACATTATATTTTATTAAGTATTGAAGTAACCTTAAATGCAGCATCTTTTAGCGAAGTAGCAACTTCAAAATTTAAACCTGAGTTTTCTAGCATTTCTTTAGCCAAATCTGCATTTGTACCTTCCAGACGTATAACAACTGGTAAATTTACATTAATTTCTTTTGCAGCATCAATAACTCCCTGAGCTACACGATCGCAACGAACTATTCCTCCGAAAATATTAATTAAAATTGCCTTAACATTTGGGTCAGATAATATGATCTTAAATCCATTTGCGACTGTCTCTTTATTAGCTGTTCCACCTATATCAAGGAAATTAGCAGGTTCTCCACCAGCTAATTTTATAATATCCATTGTTGCCATAGCAAGACCTGCTCCATTAACCATACAGCCTACATTACCATCAAGTTTAATATAATTTAGATTGTATTTTGATGCTTCAATTTCGAGAGACTCTTCTTCATTTAAATCTCTATAAGACATAATTTCTGGATGACGATATAATGCATTATCATCAAAGTTCATCTTGGCATCCAATGCCACAATTCTATCATCATTGGTTATGACCAATGGATTTATTTCGATTAAAGAGGCATCAATTTCTTCGTAAACCTGATACAATTTCATTATAAATGGAATAAAATTTTTGAATGCATTTCCACTTAGTTTTAACCCAAATGCCAATTCTCTTGCTTGATATGGTAACAAACCAAGAAAAGGCTCTACCCATAACTTTAAAATTTTTTCTGGTGATTCTGCAGCTACAGCTTCAATTTCCACACCCCCTTCGGTTGATGCCATTATAACATTTTTTGACACACTTCTATCGAGTAAAATTCCTAAATAAAGTTCCTTTTTATAATCTAAACCTTCAGCAATATAAACTGTCTTAACTATTTTACCTTGAGGTCCCGTTTGATGTGTAACAAGTATATTCCCAAGAATCGTTGCTGCATAATCTTTTGCCTTATCAATTGATGTTGTAAATTTAACCCCACCTTCTAACAACAACTCGTTTTTATTATTTATATTATAAATTTTTCCTTTCCCTCTTCCGCCTGCATGAATCTGCGATTTGACAACAAATTGACTAATCCCTCTAGATTGAAGTATTGATATTGCATTATCAAACTCCGAGATATCATTTATTGGTATTCCATCCTGTACAGGAATGTTATATTTTTTTAGAATTTCTTTTACCTGATATTCATGAATTTTCATAATTATTCCCAATATAAATTTGAATCTACTTTTTACCAAACGAAATTAATTTATTTTATTTACAGATTCAATTTTTGAATTCTAAAAACGAATTTGTTGTTTAATATTAAAAAAGAAAATGAATAAGAAACAAAAAATAGTATTATATATTGCTACTCTAATTATAATTATAACATTTATAATCTGGCTTATAAATGGTGGTGAAATTTTTACCAAGACTCAGATACTTGTTGAAACTAAAAATGAACTTTTTGGTTGGACAGAAAAAAAATGGCTTAATAGATTTATATGGGGCTTAGATTTAAGTCTCTTGATAAGTATTATAACAATTTTAATTAGTGGATTATTACTCTACTTATTACGTAAAAAAAATTAATACTACTCATTAAAATTTTTCTCCACATTTTTATTCTCATCGAATGAATCGATCGAATTTAAAAACTCAAATAATTCTTCACTTGAATTAAAAGCATCATATAATATAGAATCAATCCCTTCTATATTAGCAATTTTATGACTTATTTGAATTACCGTTGCAATCGATAAATCATTATATGCTGGTGTGGAGTGATGTAGTAATACAGCATCAACCACAGAACGTGGAAAACCCCATAAAGCAAGTGCATATGCCCCAATTTCCGAATGAGTTGCACCATAAATATTCTTAACAGCATTATCATCAATTACAGCATTATTATTAAAAAGTTTCAATACATTTTTATAATCACTTTCAACATTCAATAAAATAATTTTCCCTATATCATGAAGAATCCCTGCAATATATGCCTGTTCAGCTAAATTACGAATACCAGTAAAATATTGAATGATTTTTTGCGACATATTACTTACTACAATGCTATGATTCCATATTGATTCGATAATCTCTTTCAGTTCTTTTACCTTTTCAAGATGTAAAAATACTTTTGTATAAATTATAATTGATTTTAATACATTTAATCCAAGAATGTTTATTGCTTGATAAATATCCGTAATCTTTGCCGGTATACCAAAATATGCAGAATTAACAATTTGAAAAATTTTTGTTGTAATAGCTATATCTTTTGAAATCAAATTGACTATTCGGTGAACAGAAACTTCTGGTGAAAATATTTCCTGTTGTATCTTAAAATATTTTTCGGGTAAAGCCGGAATACCATCCTGACCATTTAATTTTGCAATAAATTTATCATTTTTTATCAAATTCTTAAGAATTAATGCAGGTTTTATCTTTTCTATAAAAAGATTTTCATAAATTAAGTTGTGATATTGATGTAATAAATTGAATGCACGGAGGGGTAGTTTCATTTCTACACTATTAGTTAAGAGTATTCTCAATACCTTTGGATAATTTCTTTTTAATCTAGTTAATATTTCAATGCTCTTTGTTAATGAAGAATCAGAATATACAATACAAGCATCCATTTCATTACTTTTTAGCTTATTGAAAGCTTCAGTATCCGAAAACGCAAAATCGCATTCAATATTCGGTTCAATCTTTTCTAAACATTTCTGAAATAACTTTTCATCATTAATATTATTGCAAACAATTAATATTTTATAAATCATGGTTAAACACTTTCCTTTTAATAATAAACTATTCAGATTCACATATATTATCGATTAAAAACAAAAAAAATTAAAAACTAAACATTAAAATCTCACACAAAAATTTTAGCTTTTAATTAATAATGAACTTTTAGAAATCAGACTATGTTTATAATTATAAATCAGAGAATAACATGAATAAATTCATTTTATTTCTTTTCTCAACAGTAAATTTAATATTTGCACAAAGTTTTAATTTAAAATCCAACAGTGTGAAAACTTTTGATTTTTATGATAAACAAGGAAGGAACTATGCATCATTTTTCAGTTCTACGCCTCTCGAAGACATTACCGGAACTGCAAATGAAATCTATGGTACAGTCAGTTTCAATACTGTTGATTTTGCAAATACATTAAAAGGGAAAATTATTGTTAAAGTAGGATCTATAAATACAGGAATAGAATTGCGTAATCAACATCTTAGAAGCAAGAACTGGCTTAATGCAAATAAATATCCTGATATAATTTTTGAAATAAAGGCAGTAAAAAATGTAAAACAAATTTTAGATAATAAATTAACATTTGATGTAACTGGAAACTTCACATTACATGGTGTAACAAAAGAAATCACAGCAAATGCAGAGGCAATTTATCTCGAAGAAAGCGAGGAAACTAAAAAGAGAGCCAGTGGAGATTTACTTGGCGTGAGAGCAAAGTTTTATATTAATCTTTCTGATTTTAAAATTAAAAACCAGATTATTGGTAGTAAGGTTGCCGAGAAAATTGAAGTAACTGTTAATCTAGTTGGTATAAGTACAGATTGAACTTAGTTTACTTGTTATTCATAAAAACATTATCTGAAAGGCCTTTGTTAATTTTGTAGTTTGAATAAATGATAGTTACAGTTCCACTGATATATTTTCGATTAAATCTTTTTGATTGGTTATTTTCTGTTATAACTTTTTCATTCCCAAATGTAAATTTAACTTTTGAAGGTAATCCAAAAAACTCTTTTTCATAATCCAGTTCAATTTTTATGATACCTGTTCGCTTATTGAACGTCTCTATTTTCTTTACCACTTTTTTTTCAAGATCAATCCATAATGTGGATAATAAAATTTCTGAAGTATCAGAAACTGGAATAATTTTAATAACATCATATTTTGTTGAATTATGCTGCTCTGTCCTTAAATAAACAGGAGTAAAATTCTCATTAAAAAATCCAACAGGAGTAAAATTGATTCCCTGTTTTGGAATAATTGCAAAATTTTCAGATAATATTTTCACTTTGTTTGGTTTTTTAAATAAGATTTTGATTTTCGCTTCAGGAACCTTTATTGAAGTAATATTAAATTTTATTTCTGCATCAACTTCATAATCATTAACCTGCTCATACTTATATTTTATTTCATTCAAAATCTTTAATGCATCTTTTTGTTGAATTAATAAGTTGATTGAAATAAAGAAAAAAAGAAAAATATTCATATCTTCCTTCAACTTAATATATCTTTTCTTACAAAATTAATTGTTGTCAATATGAAAAAAACTGATGAATAAACAACCAGTACGAATGCAGAATTTAATATTTCTTTAAAGTTAACATTTTCATCAAAGAAATTTTCCCATTTTGTCATATGTGTTGTAAAAAAGTAAGGTTGTATGTTCTCAAAAAATTCTTTAGGCAATGCAGATAAAACTAATAAAATTATCATTACAGCCATAGATGCAATAATTGGGCCTATTGCATTTTCCACAAAAGAAGAGAAGAAGAACGAAAGTGAGAACACCGTGGTCATACTTAAGATTGCATACAAATATGCGTAAATAAATCTCCATAAAACATCATCGGGCGTAAAAATGATCAATTTACCTCTGAAAGCAATTAATTCACCTCTACCAAATAATAAAATACTTACTCCCAAGCTTAGAAAAGCAAGCCATGCAATCAAAGTGATAACATAGATTATTCCTGCAATATATTTTGAGAAGACAATCTCAAATCTTGAAACAGGTCTTGTAAGTAAAATTCTATAAGTACCAGCAGTAGCTTCGCCTGCTAATTCATCACCTCCAACAAGAACAATTAAAAAGGGAATATGAATAAATAAAGATGCTAAAATTAGATATGCAATTAAATATCCATTGAATAAAGTTCCAATGAAAATAAAAGAATCCTGTAATCCTCGAGTTAACATTTTGATATAATTTTCTTGTGTAGAATAAAGAGCAAATTGAACTATTGGAATTATTACGCCGATAGCTATAAACCCTATGTATGTTCTCCATTTCTTATAAATTTTAATAAGTTCTATATATATCAGTGTACCCAATTTATATTTCCTTCAGTAATTTTAAGATAAAAATCTTCAAGAGAACGGATTGGTATAACAGCATTTACTTCAATAGAATGTTCAACAAGATATTTATTTAATGCAGAAATTTCTTTATGAGGCATTTCAAAAAATAGTGTATTGTTTTCCGTTGTTTTAAAATAATTATACCACAATGATTCTTTTATGACATTTAATGCTTTACTAGCATCATTTACTTCAAACTTAGCTTTAATGTCTCCTGAATTTAACAATTCCTGAACCTCGCCTTCTATTTGAGCTTTTCCTTTATTTATAATAATCAAACGATTGGCAATTAATTCTACTTCCCTTAAAATATGAGAAGAGAGAAAGATAGTCTTCCCTTTTTCTTTACTTAAATAAGTTATTAAATCTCGTATTTCTTTCATTCCCTGGGGATCTAATCCAGTTGTTGGTTCGTCAAGAATTATTAATTCTGGATCGTGTAATAATGCCTGAGCAATACCAAGTCGTTGTTTCATACCATGAGAAAAAGTTTTAACCTTATCACTCGAGCGCTGCGAAAGCCCAACAAGGTTTAACATATCCATAATTTTATTACGTGTAATTTCTACTCCGCTTAATCTACCAAGAATTTCAAGGTTTTGGAATGCCGAGAGATAGAGATAAAAATCCGGTTTTTCAACAATTGCTCCGATTCTTCTAAGTATCTTTTTTTTATTTGAAGAAAGTGAAAGACCAAAAATTTTTATTGACCCCGAAGTTGGTTTGATTAAGGACAAAAGCATTCTAATTGTTGTGCTTTTTCCTGCTCCGTTTGGTCCTAAAAATCCAAATATATCGCCTCTGAAAACATTTATATAGATATCATTGACTGCATAAAGTTTGCCGAATTTTTTTGTCAATCCAGTTACTTCTATAACTTTTTCCTCGTTCAAAGATTAAACCCGCGCTTTAATGAAAAATTTATTGATTGTTTTTTCTTCTACCAAATGATGGATCAATTCGAATATATTTAACAATAATAAATGAAGGTATTGTAGTAATACATACCCAAATAAAAAAGTTTTTGTAGCCAAATGCTTCTTGTATCATTCCGCTAAACATCCCGGGGATCATCATTCCGAGTGCCATAAATCCTGTTGCAATGGCATAATGGGAAGTTTTATATTCACCTTCAGATATATAAATCATAAACATCATATAAGCAGTAAAACCAAATCCATAACCAAATTGTTCTACTATTACACATAAATAAATGATCCAATGTTCATTAGGTTGAGCATAAGAAAGATAAACATAAAATAAATCAGGAACATTTAGAGCAACGAGCATTGGCATTAACATTTTCTTTAATCCATTTTTTGAAATAACTATTCCACCTAATATTCCACCTAAGATTAAAGCTATAATTCCTGCAGTTCCATATATAAAACCAACATCTGTAGTAGATAGTCCTAAACCACCTACTTCTCGGGAATCGAGCATAAATGGAGAGATTAACTTTATGAGTTGTGCTTCACCGAGACGATAAGTTAATAAAAATGTAATGATCAAAAGAATTTTTTCTTTTTTTTTTAATCTAAAAAAAGCTCTGAAAAACTCTTTAATTACGGTCGACCTTTTCTCTTGAAGTATTGATCTATCGCTATCCGGATAGGGCAATACAAGATTATGATAAACAAAAAATATAACGAAAAGGACAGAAACTAAACCAAAAGGTAAAATCCAAGCTACTGGAATTGTTTCTGGTTGAATTTTTAAAGTTGCCTCGTATTTTTGTTGTATTAAAGGATCAATTTGAATTACAGAATATGCATGCTTATTCCAATTTGATGAATTAAATGTAATTGTATTACCAGTTAGAATAGAAAATCCTCTATGATTATTTTCAAATTTCAGATTTACAACGTAATTTTTTCCTTCTTCGGGTTTATTTGAAAGATGAAATGTGAGCAATGCGACGTTACCAACTAATTCTTTACCTTCAATTGTATCCTGTACAATTAATCTTTCTCTTGTAAAACCATTAATGATATTAAATTTTTGTGCAAAGCTTACAAAAAAATTTACTATTTCCTTAGTTTGTGGGTGTGTACTCAACTCGATAGTAGATGGTTTTGAAATAATTCTTAATTTACCCGGAAGTGGTATTACTTTGGAAGTGTCAACATTGATAGTATTAACAAAAAATTTTTCTGGCGATACTATCAATTTAACTTCTGCAGAATTAATAGAAAAAGTAGATTCTAAATATCCTGCAAGAATAATAAGTAATCCCTGACCTGTTATCATGGCAATTCTGTAAAACGTACTCCGTATCCCTACGAAAAATGATTGTTTGCTTTCTGAAAGGGAAAGCATATAAAAACCATCTGCTGCTATATCGTGAGTTGCAGAACTGAATGCAATAAGCCAGAAAAATGCTAATGTGAACTGAAAAAAATCTGGAACAGGAATAGATAATGCAACTCCCGCCAATCCTGCTCCAATCAAAAGTTGCATTGTAATTATCCAGAAACGTTTGGTCTTTAATATATCTATGAAAGGACTCCACAAAGGTTTTATTACCCAGGGTAAATAAAGCCAACTTGTATAAAGTGCAATGTCTGAATTTGATATTCCAAGTCGTTTATACATTATTACAGACACTGTTATCACTATAACATATGGCAGACCTTCTGCAAAATATAATGTTGGAATCCAGGTCCACGGAGTTTTTACATTTTGTTCTTTCTTTAAAGATTTTTTTGTTATCATACAAAATCAGATTTAGATAAGTAAATTTTTTTTGCTATTAATGCAGCTCCTACTTCTGGGGGATATTTTGCTTTGATAATTTTAATATCACTAAAATATTTTTTAATCTTTTCTTTAATTATCCTTGAATAAAAGTTATCTGAGTCTAAAAGGCTACCCATAATACACAGCTTAAGGGTTTTATCAAATAACTTCTTTGCTGCTTTGATAACAGACGGTGCAAAGTTTTGTTTCTTAAAATTATTATTATA
>FWPU01008537.1_pt1 | contig 17369 bp, 14 predicted proteins | sample 2228361 | NCBI WGS metagenome assembly FWPU01 (sample SAMEA103939777, study PRJEB20133) | metagenome
GTCAATCTCGCTTTTGCGACTCTATCGTAAGGAAAATCCAGGCCCCCTGCCAACTCTTTTTTGGCCAAAGTCCAGTTTAAGAAACTGAAATTAATTTCAGGACAGAGAGACCAAAATGAAGCCCCTCTGCCTGGAAGTTATTCCCCACGGAAAATCTCCTGCAATCTCAGCGGCCTCTGTTCTTCTGGCTGGCGCTGGAGGGCTGCGGGTAAAGCCCGCTCAACAGGTCGAGCGCTTCGACGAAGGGCGGCTGCACGATGCTGAAGTAGCGCTGCAGACACTCGACTGCGGAAAGCTCGCTCACTCCAGCGAGAAAATCGACGAGCAGTTGTTCGGCCTCAACCTCCGCAGAGAAATCCAGGTTTGGCCGGTTCAAGAAGTTCTTCACGAAGGCAAAATAAGGCGTGCAGATTCTAACCAGCGTTTCGTTGAGCAGGTCGTGGCCGCTCGTCTCCCATATGATCCTGTGAAAGGCAAAGATCTCCTGGACCATTCGATGAATCTGTTTAGCTTTGGCCTGTTTTCGAATCTCCTTGAATTTCGATTCGAGCCGGTCCAGCGTCTCGTGGGTTGTCCGCGGCCGCGCCAAATTCAGCGCCATCACCTCGAGCGGGAAGCGAAGGCTGAAGACCTCGGCCATCTCCTTCTCGCTCATGTTGCGCACAAAGGCGCCGCGGTTCGGTTGAATTTGAACCAGGCCCTCTTTTTCCAACATGAGCAGGGCCTCTCGAATCGGGCCACGGCTTATCTCCATCTGCGCTGCAATTGCTCCCTCCTGGATTTGCTCGCCCGGCTTCAGGCTTCCATCGAAAATGGCATCACGGATAGCCTTGGCTACTCCCACGCGCAAACTTTTATCTCTCAACGGCGCAAACTGAGCCATATCCTATCCTTTTGGTTAATTGGCCTCGCTAGTTTACCAGCTTAATATCCCTGGGATAGACAATCATACCATAAAAGTTTTCTCGATAAAGATGCAACTCTACTCATGCTCCTGCATATCGCCTGCCACCTACTTTAAATTTGAATTCGGCGCAACTCCCCTCAACCGCCTATATTTTTCGCTCGTGGCCGGCCCAATATCGGTTTCTAAGCTCGCGTTTGAGCACTTTGCCATAGGCGTTCTTGGGCAGTTCAGCTATAAAATCGACCGACTTGGGTTTTTTGTAACCGGCCATGCGCTCGCCGACAAAGGCGATAATTTCCTCTGCCGTTGTCGTAGCGCCGGGCTTAAGAACCACAACAGCCTTTACTGCCTCTCCCCAGACCTCGTCCGGCACTCCGATGACGCAGGCTTCAGCGACATTCTGGTGCTGTAGCAGCACTTCTTCCACCTCTCTCGGATAGACGTTGGCGCCGCCAGAGATAATGAGATCCTTGCTTCTGTCCATTATATAGACGTAGCCCTGCTCATCCATATAGCCCAAGTCGCCGGTGTGCAGCCATCCGCCGCGCAGCGTCTCACCGGTGGCTTCCGGTCGCTCCCAATATCCTTTCATCACTGAAGGTCCCCGCACGCAGATCTCCCCAAACTGCTCCCTGGGCAATTCCTGGTCATTCTCTCCAAGGATGCGCACCTCAATGCCGGAGCGGGCATGTCCGCATGAGGCGAGGCGTCGCGCTTCGGGGCCCTCGGTCGCATGCTCTTCGCGCCGCAGGTATGTAGCGGTCATCGGGGTTTCGCCCTGGCCGAAAAGCTGCACGAAGACTGGACCGATGCGCTGCAACGCCTCCTTCAGGTCCTCCACATACATCGGCGCGCCGCCGTAGGCGATCCACTTGAGGCTGGAAAGATCCCAGCTCTCCAGCCTCGGGTATTTCAGGAGCATCTTGATTTGAGCAGGGACCAGCCAGGTGTTGGTGACGCGGCGACGCGCTACGGTGGCGCAGAAGTTTTCGGCCGAGAAGCTGTGCGGCTTAAGGATCACCTGTGCGGCCGCCTTGAGGGTCAGGGCCAACGAATGGAAGCCGGCGCCGTGAGTGAGGGGCGCAGCGTGCAGCCCCACCTCCTCGGCCTCGAGATGCATGAGATCAGCCACCCAGCCCACAGCGACGAAAGTGAGGTTTCCGTGAGTAAGCATAGCGCCTTTGGGCCGGCCCGTAGTGCCCGAGGTATAGAAAAGCCAGGCCAGATCATCGTCCCCAATCTCAATCGGAGGCTCACCGGCCCCGGAGTTTGCCGAGACCAGTTCTTCAAACGCTATCTGGCCGGGGAGCGATTCTCCCACAGAGATAAAATGTTTCACTGTGGGAAGCCGCTCCTTAAGCTTGAACATCATTTCGCGGAAATCCTCGCCGAAGATAACGGCAGAGGCTTGCGGGTCCATCAGGTGATAGGTCACTTCGTCTGCCAGGAAACGGGCGTTAAGAGGCACAGCCGAACAGCCGACTTTCCAGATTGCGAAGAGGCTCTCGAGCAGTTCGGGACGATTATGCATCAAAATGCCGATGCGTTCCCCCCGCGAGAGGCCCAGCTCGCAGAGCCCAGCCGCCAGCGCGTTGGCTCTGGCGTTAGCCTGACGATAAGTGGTGACATCGTCACCCCAGATAAAGGCCGGCCGGTCGGGATGGTGTTCGGCGGCAGCAGAAAGGAAACGACCTATATTCATTTCTCTCAGTCTACAGGCGGCCGTCGTTTATGCCAGTCGGTTGCCCGCTCATAGGCGAATGCGGCCCGGATAAGCGTTCTCTCCTCGCCGTATCTCGCTACAAGTTGCAGGCTGAAAGGCGGGCCATCAGCGCTAAAGCCGCAGGGGAGCGAAACGGCCGGGCTGCCGGTGAGGCTGAACGGTGCGGTCAATCGCAGCAAAGCATGGGCAAGCTCAGGAGAAATAGCCCCATCGGCCGGAAACTCCGAGAGAGGGACGGAGGGCACGCCCATAGTCGGGCAGAGCAACAGGTCCACCTCTTGGAACAGGTCATCGATCATCCGGCAGATAGCCTGCCGCGCAAAGTAGGCCTTAGCGTAGTCGAGGCCGCTGACTTTAGGGCCATCCTCAAGCAAGCGGCGGAAGCCCGGGCCATAGCGGTCGGCGTGGGCGGCATAGAGCTGTTCGTGCGCCGCCGCGCATTCGGCAGAAAAGATAACGGACCAGGCCGCCACTGCCTCATCGATCCTGGAAAGTTTAACTTCTTTGATGTTAGCTCCCAGCTCGCCGAGCCGCTGCGCCGCGACCAGGACCGCCTGGCTTATCTGTTCATCGACGCCCGTTGTGCAAAAATCTTCGTCTATACCGATGCGCATATTTTTCGCATCTTCGCACAGCCCATCGAGATAATCCGGCACAGGCTCGCGCCGCGTAGTCGGATCCCTCGAATCCAGACCGGCAATAGCGCCCAAGATCGCCGCCGCATCCGCTACGCTACGCGCCATTGGACCGACATGATCTAAAGACTCAGCCAGAGGAAAGACCCCGTAGCGGCTTACCCGCCCGTAAGTAGCCTTTATCCCGACGATGCCGCAGGCAGCAGCAGGAAAGCGGACCGAGCCGCCGGTGTCCGAGCCAAGCGATCCGAAGCAGAGGCAAGCGGCGGTGGCCACGCCCGAGCCGCTCGATGAGCCGCCGGGCCAGCGCTCCGCGTGCCAGGGGTTAACCGGAGGCGGAATCGACGGATGATAGCCGATTCCGGCAAACTCTGTCATGCTCAGCTTTCCAAGCAAAATCGCGCCTGCGGCCTTGAGCTTTTCGATTACGGCAGCATCGTATTCCGCTGCCCGGTCAGCCAGCACTTGAGACCCACAGGTCGTGGGCACACCCTTTACGTGAATCAGATCTTTTACCGCCATCGGTATTCCATGAAGCGGACCGCGATAGGTTCCGCCGGCGATCTCGCGCTCGGCCGCACGCGCCTGTTCGAGAGCCAGGTCCCGGGTAACCGTGATATAGCTGTGCAGTTTACCGTCGAGCCTGTCCATCCGCTCCAGGACCGCGCCTACCAGCTCAACGGGCGAGACCTCCCTTTTCCTGATCAGCCCAGCGACCTCGGTCAAATTCCTGGTACAAAGTTCCGAGACCGTATCCATGGTCTGCTTTCCTTAGCTGTCAGCTATCAGCCGTCAGCAAAAACAATGAAAGCTGACGGCTTATTGCCGGTCACGATATGTTGGCTCCGGGTTCCGGCGGAGTCATATTTGGGATCGTAACCGGCGGGAAACGGGAAGGATCGAAGCCATCGACCACGCCCGGCTGTCGGAAAAGCTCCACTGCCGGAGCGACCTCTGCCAGCGAAAGGGTCAGATAAAAGAGCCGCTTCGCCTCCTCGGGCAGAGCGTCGATGGAGAACTGATTCAGATAGTCGATTATCGCATCCATGCGCGGCAGCATGGCCTGATAAAAGGCCTCGATCTCAGCCATTTCGCTCGAGAGCCGCTTCCTATGCCTCTCGGCTGCTCGGGCCAGCGCCCAGGCGCCAACGAACGGCTCCAGGTCTTTAAACTGGTCCGGCAGATTGCCGGACGTGCGCTTTTTCTTTTTCTCCGGCACTGTTTGCTCCTTTACTGGGTGAGGTCTTTCAAGACTTTTTGAAAATGTCTTATCAAGAGCTCCTGGTCCTGCAGGATGAAATGACTTATCGCCCCCGAGGCTACGCCCATCTGGCTCGCCTCAAGCGTGCTGCCGTCTTCCAGCCAGGCATCGCGCAACATGCAGCGAGCGTACTCGCGGCTGAACAACTCCCCGGCCGTTTTAGCGCTCGGCAGGTATGCCCTTGCTTCCCAGATAGCCCTATCGACAGCAAGCGGCCACATATTATGCGTTATGTACATGCCGATAAAAAGCAGCAGGTGGAAATTGGGGAAGATAACGTATTCGTCGAAAGCCCAGTTCGAGTCCCTGGTGGCATTTAGCCCGGCCGGCATCCGCTCGGGCGTGAACTCTCGAGCGAACTTGGCAACAGAAGTGCCGAATCGATATGAGAGGGCCTCGACCGGCGTCAGCCTGCGCTCGCGATTGCCGTAGTAAGAGATGACGGCATGGCGCTTGAAGAGTTTAATGTTGACTACATGGCGAGACGGATCTTCACGATTGGTGAGAAATCCTGGGAGCGAACGCCTGTGAAGGGTCTTAGCATGATAGCCTTCCTGCTGGGAATCGACCAGCAATTTCCAGTTGCATCCGAGTTCGGCGCGGTAGCAGTAGCAGACGGGAAGCTCGCTAAATGGATACCCTCTCAACAACCCGACCAGCTCGCCCAGGTACTCCTCAAGGGTCTCTTTTGGATTCGGATCGAGGTTGATGAAGATAAAGCCCTCCCACACGCCCGTGGCCACCGGAACCAGGCCGTGCTTACTCCTATCGAAATCGAAGAACATGTCCTCCTCGGGCACCCCGATCAACCGCCCCTCGGAGTTGTAGGTCCATCCATGGTATCTGCAACTAAAGGCACGTCGAGAGCCGCGCGCGTCCCAGACCAGTTTGGTGCCGCGATGCCGGCAGACGTTGTGGAAGCCGCGTATCTCTCCGTCTTCTCCCCGCACCAGGATAACCGAGGCATTGCAGGCTTGAATTTCCCGCACGAAATAATCGCCGGGTTTCGGGATTTCCTCCGCCCTGCCGACATTGAGCCAAACCCGCTTGAAAATTTTCTCCCGCTCCAGCTCGAAGATCTCCGGCGAAACATAGGGTTCTATAGGGACAGGCTCTGTGCCTAGTTCCGGATACTCCAGGGTGTATCTCTTAGCCTTGGCTTGGCTTTGCATTTTCATGGCATCTTTCTCCATGTTTTAGGAGCCAGTTGCGCATCGCCTTGCGGCTTTCCTCCTCGCTTCCGACTCCTTGTTTTGCGGTAAATCAATATTCGATACAAGTTTGTTTGCCAAATCCCCAATGATCGACAGCGCTAGCCAGGTGCAGGTACCAGTTGAGCTTAATCTCTCCGGCGGCTGGAATGCGCTCCTCCTCCGCCTCAGGGTTAACGCTCAGGTCATGGCCGCCGACGACTCGTTTAACGGGCGGGAGCGAAATCGGTCGATCCAGACTGCCCAGGGACACGATGGCGTCGGCCTCCGGAACAGAGAACATAAGCGGCGCTTCAAACCCATCTTTCCCGCCGTGCTCGTAGGTCATTAAAATCGTCTTGATACCCTCGCGCTCCAGCGCTTGAACCGTTAACATAGCTTCCACGAAAGCGTTGCCGGCCCCGATCCAGGTGACGATTGCGCCCTCGGCCCCCAGGAGCTTAGCCAATTTCGCCGCCTGGTTTGCCGAGAGCTGCTTCTCCTCGAAGGTCTCAAAACGTGTGCGATGGAGGATGACGCCGAGAAATTCCAGCTCCTTTCCGTGTCCCTGGTAAAGCCGCTCGATAACCGGGTTGTTCACATGCTCCCACGAGGTCGGCTTCACCGCATAACTCCCCAAAGCGTTGGGCAGAAGGGCGCCGTCGAGGATTTCGTTCGGATGCGCCCAAATCGGCATCCAATCGGTTATCGCCGTGCCGTACCAGGTCAGCGAGGGCACAGGCAAATTCAATTGGGTTAGGAGCTGATACACGTAGACGACTTTCGGCAGCGCGGACTCGATAGATCCTAACTCATAGCGCCGCCGCTGGGGCGGGCTTTGCTCCCTGGCGGTCTCGGCCAGGCGAAGGGCAACTTTGAATCCCGCCATGCGCACTGCCTGGTGATAATCGGCCTGCGAGTAGCCGGGAGCGAGCCTGAGAGCTAAGACCAGATTGACCGTATGGGAGAGAGGGCCGAGCGCGCCCGCGCCGGACATATCTAGGATCGCTTCGTGGGCCGCGCCAACGCCGGTTTCGATCAGCCTGGGGTACTCTGCCGACAACAGCACAGAGATGCCGCTCAGCCGGTAGGTTACGCCCCTGCCCACTGTTTCCACCGGGCCGAGCAGGCCCGGATAACATGCGCCCGGGCCCGCGATCTTTATGCGCGGCTCTATAGCATCGCAGACGTGGAGCACGCGGGCCGATTCGCCCGGCTCCACCACCTCGATCTCGAAGCCGTCGATGCGCACGTCGGTTCGGATCAACTCAGCCAGCTCGTGCCGGTCAACTCTCAGCACCTTGCCGTCGAGTCTGGTCTGATTATCGAACGCTATCTTTTCGACCGGAAATATTCCCATGTCTAGCAGCATTTCCGTTCGCCTCCGATCAGACCGAGTGCTCGGGTTTAAAAATCGTAGGGGTCGAGACCGACGTTTCCAGCGCCCGCAGGGCAGCGGCGACGATCTCCCTCCGCACTTTCAGGTCCAGTTGCGGCGGCAGGTTCGGCTCGCCGCATGGGTGTGGGATTTTTCTCCCCACTACTATGCGGGCTGCGCCGACCTGCTGCGCCAGCGGTGCCATTGCTGAAATCAGCGCTACCGGGATACCCGCGCGATCCAGCTCCTTAGAGAGCGCTGCGCCGCAGCGCGTGCACGTGCCTCAAGTAGCCACCAGGATCGCCGCGTCGATCCGCGCCGCGCGCAGGGACGCCGCTATCTCCTGGCCGGCCCGTTTCGCCACCGTCAGGCTGGTGCCCACGCCGGTGATCGAGTAGAAATTGCTGTGAAGCTCGGCGTATCTTTCGCCGCTCAGCTCGCGCAGCACATCGAGCGGCAAAACCAGATTAGGGTTAGCCTGGGCATAGGCGGTGTTGAAGCCACCGTGGATTAACTCCCAATCTCCCGCCGCAAGGCGCGGCGCATCCGGCAGCGGATATCTGCGCCATTGGGTGGCATTGAACATGCGGAAGCCATCCGGGTTGCCTTTAGGCACAAGCCCGGAGGTGGTGATAACCGCCAGCCGCGCTTTCTTAAGCTCCTTAACCGGAGCGGCCGGCTGGACCTGTTCGAAACGCTCTACCGGGATCTCGGTCTGAAAGGGTTGGCCGCTGAGTTTCGCCAGGAGCATCGCCAGCGCCCGCTCGACTCCCGGCAGCTCGGCCCACACCAGCTCGCGCCGACCCGAGGGGATGAAGCCCTCCGCGCGCGCCGGGCCGACCGGTGCGCCCGAGCCGACCTTCACAACGAATTCGGCCAATTTCGGCAAGACCTTCGGCATATCGGCGGCGAGCGGGCCGGATGGAATTATCCAGAGGTTGCGCACTCTCCGATAGACCTCGACCGCCGGATTATCTGGAGACATAGCAACAACAGCCGGTACTCCCAGCCTTTCGATAATCGCCCGGCCCAACGCGCCGCAAGCGAAGCCGTAGCGGCCGGCGTTGAAGGCCGGGCCGGCGATGAAGACCTGTGGTTTGACTTGGCGCGCTGCCGCCACCACATCGTCGATGGCGCGCTCTAGGTTTTCGTTCACATAGTTATCGCCCCCGATGATGGTGAGCGCAATTTTCACACGGCCCGACCAAAGAGCTTCCAGCGCTATGCCCGGCCCAACCGCGCCAGGCTGCGCCCGCACCGGAGCATCCGCCTTATCTTCGCCGCCGATGCCGCCGAAGAACTGATTGAGATAATGAACCGTTCGAATCGCCTGCAATGAAGCTTCCTCCTGTGAAACAGGAGCTAGGAGTTAGGAGCTAGAATAAATGCATGTGCCGCAAGGCGAGGTACGCAAGGGGACCTCTCTGCTCCTCTCATTTCACCCACCACTTCTGTTTTATCGAGATCACTCTCCTAGCTTCTAACTTCTAGCTCCTCCCTTTGGCTCCTGGTCCTCAAGCTCTTGGAGTTTGCGCCGCAAAATTTTCCCTGTGCTGGTCTTCGGCAGGTCGGCTACGAATTTAACGGCTCTCGGCACCTTGTATGGCGCCAGATATTTTCTCATGTGCGCCAGGAAGGTTTGCTCGTCCAGCTTCGCTCCAGGTTTAAGCACGACGTAGGCCTTGGGCAGCTCCCCCTTGATTTCATCTCCGATTCTGCCGATAGCAACCATGGCAACCTCAGGCAGCATCATAGCTACCCTTTCCAGCTCCTTTCCAGCTCAGCCGGATATATGTTGTAGCCTCCCGAAATGATCATATCCTTCTTGCGATCCACGATAAAGACGTAGCCCTCCTGGTCCTGATAAGCAACATCTCCGGTATGGAGCCACCCGTCCGGCTCGATGGTCTCACGCGTCGCCTGCTCGTTATTAGCGTAGCCGATCATCACGACCGGGCCGCGGAACATCAGCTCGCCCGGCTCGTTTGGCGGCATCGGCCTTTTCGGATCATCGGTCGAAACTATCATGGTTTGGCAGCCGGGCAGGGCAACGCCGATCGAGCCGTGGCGGTTTTCGGCCAGGTAGCTGTGAGTAGCGCCCAGGCCAGCAATTTCAGTCATCCCCCAGAGTTCGATGAGCGGGCAGCCGAACCTCTGCTCGATCGAGCGCACCGCCTCGGTCGCTATGGTCTGACCGCCCACCGTGCAGAGCCGCAGGGTCGAGAGGTCCGCGCTCCCGATGCCGGGATGCTTCATAAGCATCAGGTACATCGCCGGCACCCCTTCGAACATGGTGGCTTTGTTTGCCTTTATCGCGTCGAAGACCTTTTGTTCCTCAAATCGCGGCAGCAGGACGAGGGTCATGCCGGTGAGGAAGGCCCCATTCATCACCACGTTTCCGTAGACGTGGGCACAGGGCAGCCCGGTCACCACCGTGTCGTACCGGCTGCGCCCATGCATGGTGGCGGTCAAGCTCGCATTGAGACGGACTGCGCGGTGGCTCAGCATTGCCCCCTTGGGATAGCCGGTGGTGCCGGAGGTATAACAGATCGTAGAGAGGTCCTCGGGGCGCCGGTCGAACTCGAGCGGCTGGCTGGAGGATTCCGCCAGCAGCTTCTCGATGGGGAGCCAATCGCCGCTGCCATCGGCACCGTAAACGATCTTCAGCTCCAGCCTGGCGGACTGAGAGGCCACTGCATCCAGGCTTGCTACTTTATCCGGACTGGTAAGGATAGCTTTAGCTCTGGAATCTTTAAGCGCATAGAGTACCTCGTCTGGCGTCAGCATAAAGTTCAAAGGGTTAACCACCGCCCCCGCTTTAAGCGAGCCATAGTAGGCGACCAGCCACTGCCAATCGTTCTGCGAATAAAGCGCCACCACATCGCCGCTCCGTATATCCCGCGAGCGGAGCGCGCGCGCCATCTTGTTGGCGAGTGACTCCAGCTGGCTGTAGCTAAAGCGCCGCCCCTCGAAGACCAGCGCTGTCTTTTCCCGATAAACCGAAGCCGCCTCGGCCAAGATGGTCTGCAGGGTGTAGGGCCTGCCCATAAATCTTCCCTCGCGAGCCGGACCTTTTATCACCTACGATCAACTATTTCCAGCATCTCGCCAGCGGCTTACCCTCTGATTCTGCGCTCGCACTCGCGGAAGGAGGTTGCGAGCATCTCGGCCCGCCCCTTCGGGCTGTCCTTCCCCAAAGATGGCGGGCGCCGAGGCTTTACGGTTGTACACGCCAGCTCATACCCATGGATTCTAAACAAAAGTCCAGCGCTAATATCCGATAGCGCATCCATCGCGGCGCGGGTCCGAGCCGCCCTGAAATGTTCCCTGTTCGGGATGGATTAGAACCGCCTGGCCGCCGCCGAAGAAGCCGCCCTCGCCGATTTCGTGGCCGCGCCGCTCCAGCTCGCGCCGAACGTCCGGGGCGATCCCTCTTTCGAGCGCAATCCTGGCAGCTTCACCCTCATAGCGCCAGCGCGGCGCGTCTATGGCATCTTGGATATTCATGTCGAAATCCACCAGGTTCGAGACGAACTGGACGTGACACTGGACCTGCATATCGCCCCCGACAAAGCCGAACGCGATCAGCGGCCTTCCCTTGTAAAACATGAGGGCGGGACTGAGGGTGTGGCGCGTGCGCTTATGCGGCGCAATTACGTTAACATGTTCCGGGTCGAGCGAGAAGCTGCACCCTCGATTCTGCAGCAAAATTCCGGTGTCGCCTGCGGTTAATCCGCACCCCCAGGGGATAAAGAGGCTGCCGATCAAGGAGACCACGTTTCCTTCTGCGTCCGCAGCGGCGACATAGGCGGTATCGCCCGCGACCAGCCGCCCCAGGCTCGGGCGCTGCATCGCCGCCGCTAAGGAGATGCGAGCGCGCTGCCCTCTCGCATATTCTCGAGAGAGCAGGCGCTCCACCGGTATTTGAACGAATTCCGGATCGGTGACATGCTGTTTACAGTCGTGAAGCGCGAGCTTGATTGCCTCCAGTTGCAGATGCACGGCGTCAGCGCTGTTGTGTCCCATGCTGCGCAGGTCCTCCTGAGCAAGGATATTCAAAGCCTCCAATGCGGCAAGCCCTTGGCTATTTGGCGGAAGCTCGAGTATCTGGTAGCCGCGATAATTGGCGGAAATCGGCTCGACCCAGGTCGAGGAGTGCTGCTTGAAATCCAGATGTGTAAAAAGCCCTCCGTTTTCTTCCGAGAAGCGAACCATCGCGTCGGCTATCTCGCCCTTGTAGAAGACATCCGGTCCTCCATCCGCGATCATTCTCAAGCTGCGCGCCAGCCGCGGATTTTTGAAGATCTCGCCCGGGCGCGGCGCGCGCCCGTCCGGCAGGAGCCAGGTTTCAGCCGACTCCCGGTTGCGCATAAGGAATTGCCGTCCCTCCAGCCAGGAGAGCGCAGTTTGCGGCGCGACAGCGAAGCCCTTCTCTGCCGCCTCTATCGCCGGGGCAAGGACTTCAGCGAGCGGCATCCGCCCGCACCTTCGGAGCAGGACTGCCCAGCCATCCACCGCTCCAGGCACGGTTGCTGCAAGCAGGCTGTCGGGCGGAATGGCGCTGAGCCCGCGCAGGCGCCGCTGGTACTCATCGAGCGTCGCCGCATATGGCGAGCGCCCACTGGCATTTAAGCCGAGGACCTTGCCGGTCCTCGCCTCGTATGCCAGGGCAAAGGCATCGCCGCCCGGCCCGATGGACATAGGCTCCACCACGCTCAGCATCGCGGCAGCGGCGACTGCTGTGTCGAAAGCGTTCCCTCCCTTTCGCAGCACTTCTATTGCAACGAGCGCGGCCAGCGGCTGGCTGGTCGCAACCATGCCGCCCGTGCTCATTACCGCCGAGCGCGAAGGGCCGAAGCGATTGGGGCCGTGATAAGACAGCGCCAGCATAGTAAAGCCCGGGAGCTAGCAACCTCTGTTTAGCCGGGCGGCCCTCTTTTCCCGCCGCAGACTCTCGGTCGCCGCTATATCCACTTTATCCCGCTCGATTACCACGCCGTACCATTCCCTCGCCTTTTCCAGCGTTGTCATTCCGTTCCTGACATCCTCGAGCACCGCGGCCGGATCGCGTTCGAGCGGATCTCCCCATCCGCCTCCGCCGGCGGAATAGATGGTAAGGGTGTCGCCGCTTTTGGCCTTGTTCCAGCCCTCGTTGCTCCGGAGCCGCTTTTCGTTTGGCCGGCCCCGGTTCAGATAGCCCTGGTTGAGGCTCCCGTCGCGGCCGCCGTTGATGCCGTAAGCTGGAACCACAGCGCCGTCGCCGAAAACCGAGACGTCCGGATCGACGCCGACAAATTGGATGGTGTATTCGACGCCGTTGCCGCCGCGGAACTTGCCGGCCCCGCCGGTATCGGGGATGTACTCGTGGCGCAGGGTCTTAATTGGAAAATTAATTTCGTCGGTTTCGATATTAGGCACCAGTATGCCATTGTAGTTGGAGATGGGAGCAACGAATGAGTCCCCATCGCGGTGGGGATAACCACCCCCGCCGCCGAGGGCGCCAAAACACCAGCCGATGAAGACCTTGCCGGTCCTGGGATCGATCCCGCCGTAGCCGGCGGTGAAGACGCTGAAGAAGCCGGCCGGGACGCGCTTCGGATCAGCTTGAGCAAAAGCCTTAAGCACCGCGCCCATCATAGCGCAGGCTGGGGGCAGAGTACACATGCCCACCGCCGCCGGCGGCCTGGGATTAACGAGCGTGCCTTCGGGGGCAACGATTTTAATTGGCCGGAAGGCGCCGCTGTTGCGGGGTATTGAGCCCGAGAGCGCCCAGAGCACGGCGACGTGCGTCCCGGAATAGGTGGTGGCCAGGGTGCAATTTTTTGAGCCTTCGGCTTGAGGATCGGTGCCGGTATAATCGACGATTATCTCTTCGTCCTCGACTTTCACCGTAACGCGAAAGGTGATGGGATGATCGTTTATCCCGTCGTTATCCATGCTGTACTCGCCGTAGTATTTGCCGTTAGGGACCTTGCGGATCTCGGCGCGGCACTGTCTTTCCGCGGCATCCAGCACCCCAGCTATGATCTTCTTAATCTCATCGTTGCTATATCTCCCCTCGAGCGCCTCGACGAGCCGCTTTCTCCCCACGGTACAGGCTCCGATTTCGGCCATCAGGTCGCTCCAGAGCACCTCCGGGTCGCGCACGTTCAGCTTGATGACCTCCATCAAAGCCCGGTTCAGCCTTCCCCTTTCGAACAATTTCACCGGCGGTATGCGGATCCCCTCGGCGTAAATCGAATTATGTCGAGCGTTCAGGCTGCCGGGCGTAGGTCCCCCCACATCGTGGTGATGGGCTCTGGCCACCGTGAAGAATAAAAGCTCGCCCCTGATAAAGACCGGGACCACTATGGTCATTTCAGGCAGGTGATTGCCCAGACGATAGGCATCGTTCATCAGGAAGATATCGCCATCCTCTATCTGGTCCCTCGAGAAATCCTTCATCACCTCCTGCGGGCCGAAGCCGCCCGCCGCGCCGATGATCGGGATTCCGGCTAGCTGAGCGACCTGCTCTCCATCCCAATTGGTGATGCTGCATGCGAAATCGTTAGCCTCAGCGAAGATCGGAGAGTGGCTCGATTTGCGCATGGTTACGCCCATCTCCTGCGCGATGGCATCGAGCTTATGAGACATCACAGATAAGGCGATGACATCGGTCAGCTCTCTTTTGCTTTTTAAAGCAGCTCTCATCTCCATCCCTCTTTTTAACCAAGGCTTACGATTATGTTTTCGTATTCATCTACCCTGGCCTCCTGCTCGGGATAGATGACGATGGTGGTGTTCGGCTTTTCGACAATTGCAGGTCCGGTGAATTCGTTGCCCGGCCTGAGGACCAAACCGTTGTAAACCGGCGCTTCGATAAAGCCGAATGTAGCGCCGAAGTAGGCCAAGCGCCTGCCTTTTAGGGCAGAAGATGCATCCCTGCCCGCTAAGGGTTTAGTCTTTAACTTGAGCTTAGGGCTCCGGCCGATGGCCATCAAACGGAGGTTTACGATCTCAGCCTCCCTTCCCTCCAGCTTGTAGCCATGGATCATCTCGTGCCGTTTGTGAAATTCAGCGATTATCTCGGCAAGCTGTGGGACGTGGCCGTTGCCGAGGCTGATCGGCACCGGGATCTCCCAATGCTGGCCGATATAGCGCATCTCCAGCCAGTACTGGTAAGACCTCGTTTCGGCCGGCACTCCATCTTTCTCCAGGCGGGCTGCGCCGTCGCGGTGAAGCTCGGCGAAGCTCCCGAGAAGATGCCCCATGTCCAAAGAGCCGGTCCTGACCAGGTAGGTTCTAACGTAGTCGTATTTCATGTCAGCCTCCAGGCCTCCGAGGGCGCAGAAGACTTCAGCGGCCTGGGGTATGATCGCGCGGGGAATACTTAAGGCCTTGGCCAGAACTCCAGCATGCACCGGAGATGCTCCGCCGGCCGCGACCAGGGCGAATTCTCGCGGATCGTAGCCCTGCTGGACGGTAACGACATGAATGGCATCGGCCATATTGGAGTTGATGATCTCATAAATGGCTTGAGCGGCCTCTATCGTAGAGAGGCCGAGGGGGCGTGCGATTTTCTCCTCGATCGCTCGAATCGCCCGCTCGCGCTCGAGCCGAATACTGCCGCCGAGGAAATAGTCGGGGTTGAGAAGGCCCAAGACCAGATTGGCATCGGTTACCGTCGGCTCGGTGCCCCCCTGATTGTAGCATGCCGGGCCCGGTTTAGCCCCGGCTGATCTCGGCCCCACCTTAAGCATACCCCCTTCATCTATATAAGCTATGCTTCCGCCGCCGGCCCCAATCGTGTAGATTCCGATCATCGGGAGCGATATCTTATAGCCGGCAATTTCCTCTTCCGCCACGAGCGAGATCCGTTTGTCTTGTATGAGCGTCAGGTCAAAGCTCGTCCCTCCCATATCGGCAACGATCAAATTCGGCTCACCGATCCTCTCGGCCAGGCTCGCCCCGCCAATAGCGCCGCCGGCCGGGCCCGAGAGGAGCGCCCTCGCCCCATGTTGCCCGGCGGCGCTTGCCGTTGTGATCCCGCCGTTGCTCTGGATCACTTGAAGCTCCCTCTTCAAGCCGATAGATTCGAGATAGCTGCCGAGCTGATTTAAGTATCTGGAGAGGGTCGGGCCGACGAAGGCATTTACCACGGTCGTGCATGTCCGTTCATATTCCCTGATCTGCGGGGCGACCTCGGCGGAGGCGGAAACGAAGACTTCAGGATATCTGCGGCGGATGATCTCGGCAGCCTTTCGTTCGTTTTCCGGGTTTTTAAAGGAGAACAGAAAGCATATCGCTATAGCTTCGACCTTATGTTCTTCGATCAGGTTTTTCAGCTCCGCTTCCAGCTGATTTTCATCGAGCGGCTGATCCACGCTTCCGTCCCAGAGAGTGCGCTCGTTAATTCCCCGGCGCAGGTAGCGGGGAACAATTATGGGCGGCTGGGGGGTGGTGAAGTCCCACTGTCCTTTCCTATGGCAGCGTCGCATCTCGAGGGAGTCGCGAAATCCATATGTAGTGAGCAGAGCAGTTTTGGCCCCGTTATACTGGAGCATGGTGTTGGTCGCTACCGTTGTTCCGTGTACCAGACGCTCCGTCCTCCTGACAAGCTCTTCGACCTCGCATCCTAAAGCCCCGGCTATCTCCTTTAGACCGTTCTTTATTCCCTCGAGCGGATTGTCGGGCGTAGAAGGTATCTTCATGATCGTGACTTCATTTCGATCGTCCACTATCACCACGTCGGTAAAGGTTCCGCCGACATCTATCCCGATGGAATACATCCCGCTTTCCTCCTTAGGGGTTTTCGATATTCAGGCCCGAGACCAGGGAGGCGCTATCCACATAGGGCGGGTTCTTCTCCGCGGAGAGTTTAGCTTCATCGCGCAGCCATTAGCGGGGCGTTGCGGCGCTCTCATCCGGCACCGGGGGATAGTTGCCGGACTGCGCGACGATTCCGCCGTCCACGACCAGGGCATGCCCGGTCACAAAAGAGGCGGCATCCGAGCAGAGCCACAACACGGCGTGGGCGACCTCATCCGGAGTGCCCATCCGCCCTATCGGCTCCATCCCCACCATATTCGCTTCCCTTTCAGGATCATCGCCGATGAAGGCGTCGATCATGGGCGTGCGGATAACCCCGGGGCAAACCGCGTTAATTCGGATGCCCGATTTGGCATACTCGAGCGCTGCTGTTTTAGTCAAGCCGATCACGCCATGCTTGCTAGCCACATAGGCCCCCATCGTCCTGTAGGCGACTATCGCAGCCACGGAGGCAGTGTTCACGATGGCGCCCGAGCGCTGCTTGAGCATCTGCGGGATCTCGTATTTCATCCCGAGCCACACCCCTTTCAGATTAATGCCCAACACCCGGTCCCAATTCTCCTCGGTGCAGTTAACGATAGTAGCGAAATCCCCATCGATCCCGGCGTTGTTGTGAGCGCAATCGAGCCGCCCGTAGGCCTGGACCGTTTTCTCAACCATCGCCCTGACATCTTCGGCCTTGGAGACGTCGGCTGGTATGAAGATAGCATCTCCGCCGGCGTCTTTAATCATTCTCACCGTCTGATTGCCTCCCTCCCGCGCGATATCAACCACCGCCACCTTCGCTCCCGCGCGGGCAAAGGCCAGGGCTGTAGCCCGACCGATGCCAGAGCCACCGCCCGTGACAAGCGCGACCTTGCCGCTAAATAGTTCCGCCATATCGGGACCTCCTTCGGAATCTTTGGAAACTAGAGTTGAAGATCGTTTGCGCTCCCCTGTGCCGAGATATAGCTTTTAACTTCGTTGTCCCAGCCGTTGCATCGACCAGCAAGCAGCCGAGATCCTCACCAGTTCTCGGGCCCGTAGTCGTAGCGCGGCGGCGTGGCAACGGCCAACAACAGGCACTCCTCGTCGCCGAATATCCCGGCATGCTCCACGTCTGCCGGAATTATAATGGCCTCGCCTTCGTTGACGATATATTCTTTGCCGCAGGCAAATACTCGGGAGCTTCCCTTTAACATTATCCCGATCTCCTCGCCATGTTTATGATAGTGCTTCGGGAACTGGCCCCCGCCCCCCTTCGGGATCTTAAACAGCGCAACGCTCATGTTATTGCCAAAGACATGTTTCATATAGGCGATGCCGGGGATGAGTTCTCTTTTGAAATCTTCGTTCTTGAGATCGATAACCCTGGGTTCTTTCATCTCCATAGCGCTCTCCCATGAACGCACAGTGCCTGTCAACTCCTATTCGCCGTGCGTTCCGTTGTTGGCGGTCGTCTTAAGACGTCCGCTTGGATGTCTCCCC
>FWPU01007444.1_pt1 | contig 17368 bp, 15 predicted proteins | sample 2228361 | NCBI WGS metagenome assembly FWPU01 (sample SAMEA103939777, study PRJEB20133) | metagenome
CTAACTTCCTTTCTGCACTAAAACCTCTTTTAATCTTTTCTTCCATATTTTAACCTTTCATTAATTAATTTTACACATTTCTTTTGTCCCTTTCCAACTAAAGCAGAACACTCCCTAAAAATTTTTAAGAAAAAAATTATAAAACATCACTTATTATTTTTATTAAATCATCCACTTTAAAGGGTTTTGATATAAAATTTGTTCCACTTTTTAAAATATTATGTTTTGCTAATATATTTTGGTTATATCCCGACATATAAATTACTTTTGTTCCTGGTTTTCTTTCAACAATCTTTTCTACTGCCTCTTTTCCATCAATTCCTGGGAGGACTACATCGCTTATAATTAAATCCAATTTATCTTTTATAGTTTTTGAAATTCTCATGGCTTCTTCTCCTGAAGATGCCTTAAAAACTGCAAATCCAATTGATGAAAGGATTAAAGATAGGGAAGATAAAAGGGCAGTTTCATCCTCAATTATTAATACATTTTTTCCTTTAAAAGAAGGGGGAGTTACTTTTTCTTTTTCTTTCTTAATAAATAATTCTGGCTTCTCTTTTCCTTCATAAATTTTTAAAAATATAAATATTGTTGTTCCAATATTTAATTCAGAATCACAAAATATATATCCCCCACTTTGTTTTATAAATCCATAAGCTTCTGAAAGCCCAAGCCCTTTGCCTTTACTTTTTTGTTTTTTTGTAAAAAAGGGTTCAAATACTCTTTTGGAAACTTCAGGGCTCATTCCGCATCCCGTATCAGTTATGGAAATTTGAACCCACTTTCCCTTTTCCAAAATTGGAAATTCTCTATCTATTTTTTTTACTTCTTTATAAGATGTTTCTATTAAAATTGTGCCCCCCTCAGGCATTGATTCTTGAGCATTGTCTAATATATTTTCAAAAATTTTTTCAAATTTTCCTACATCAATACTTATTAAAGGAAGTTCCTTTGATAAAATAATTTCAAATTTTATGTTACTTTGAGTTTTTTCCTTATAATTTTCAATAAAATAATTTATTGTATCATTGACTTCTACAACTTTTGGATTTAAAGTTTGCCTACTTGAAAAAGAAACAAGCTTTGCTGTTAGTTCCTTTGCCCTTTCAATTGCTTTTTTTATTTCTTCAATAAATGGCTTATTTACATCTTCTTTAATGTTCCTTTCAATTAGATTTGTATAACTTGAAATTATCATTAATATGTTATTTAACTCATGGGCAATTCCACCAGCAAGCTTGGAAATTGCTTCTGCTTTTTGAATAAGAAAATTTAATGTCTCTTTTTTCTTTTCAATTGTTATATCATTTAATACTACAAAAAAACCTCCTTTAATTTTTTGAAATCTTAATTCAAAGGAAAAATCCATTAAATCTTTATGATTATAATAAGGGACCTCAATTTTAAAAATTTTTTCTTTTTTCTTGCAAATTTCCTTTTCTAAATCTAAGAAGAAATAGCCAATATTCGAACCAATTATTTTTTCCTGAGGAAAAATTTTATAAAAATTTTTATTAGCAATTAATATTTTACCTCTATTATTTAATAAAAAAGCAGGAGATGGAAGAGAAAAAATAAACAAATATCTCTCATTCTTAAAATAATCTATTGCCTTTTTTAATTGACCTATATTTTGATATTTTATCTTTCCTCCCCCCTTTTTTCCCGATAAAACTATCTTTGGAAGAGGAAGATTAAACAATTCATCAAACTCCTCGTCCATAATAATTAAATCTATATTTTTTAAAAGCTTGGAAGGTGGTTTTTCTCTTTCTTTGTGAAAAGAAAACTCAACCTTTGGATCACTTTGAAATATTTTAGATAAACCCGTTACCTTTTCTTCTTTTATCCAAAAAAGAATCTTCAACTTTTCCATCTAATGAATTTTACCAAATCTTTTGATTTTTTGCAATTTCAATTTTGGTTCTATATGCTTAGAATAACACTCAGGACATACGCCATGGCTTAATTTTACCTCTGTGTTTTTTAATAGATAATCTTCTAATTTCTCCCAGTAATCTTCATCAACCATAATCGATTTGCAATAGGAACAAATAGGAAGCAAACCCTTTAATATATTTATTTCTTTTAAAGAATTTTCAAGAGCATCAATTTTTTCCCTTAAGACATCTAAGATAGAAATAGTCCTTTTCCCTACCTTTATCCTTGCTATCATTTCCTTTAAATCAAAGGGTTTTCCAATATAATCATCTGTACCTTGATTTAAGCCTAAAATTATATCCTCTTTTTTATTTTTTCCAGTTAGCATTATTATATAGGGATATGTCTTCCTATTAATTTTCCTTAAGAAATTCCATACTCTAATCCCATCTATATCAGGGAGTTCCCAATCAAGAGGAACAATTTTTACCTCTTCATCTTTTTCAAAGTTTATTGCTTTAATCCCCCTTTCAGTTTCAACTATTTCAAATTTAAAGTGGTTTTTTATTTCCTCTTTTAAGATTTTCCTTAAAATTTTATCATCTTCAACCAATAATATTTTCATTTATACCCCCTTTCTTTTTGAGAATATTTTCTTCAATTTTTTTTGGATAATGGAGATAAAATCCTTGCATAAAATCTGGTTTTAATTCCCTTAAGGCTAAAAAATCCTCCTCCATTTCAACACCTTCTGCACATACTTGGGCTCCCATCTTTTTTGACAACTCCAATATGGAGGAAAAAGCACTTTTTTTATATTCATCTTTTGAAATCCCTTTTACAAGAACTTTATCAATTTTAATTAAATTTGGCTCAATATTTAAAATTGCTGAAATGTTATTATAACCTGCTCCCACATCATCAATGGCAATTAAAAATCCCCTTTCTTTCAAATAAGATATTTTTTCCCTTACTATTTTACTTGTAAGATAGGGTGTTCTTTCTGTAAATTCAAGGTAAATATTTTTTGAAAAATTTCCCAATATACCTATTATGTTTTCTGGAAATTTATCCAAAAGGAGTGAAGAAGGAGAAAGATTTACGCCAATAAAGGAATTGGAAGGGAAAAAGGGGATTATTTTTTTTATTTTTGTAAGATTAAAACTATCCATATAACTGTGTATGTTGAGATATTCAAGTTTCTTATAAAATTTTTCCACATTAAAAATATCTTCAGGCCTTGCAAAGATTTCATAACCCCTTATATTTAAGGAATTTGTTTCAAAAATCTCTTGGTAAAAAAAATCATAATTTAAAGAATCCAGGGGAATTGGTTCCAATTTTTCTTTCATTTGCAAAGAATGGTATAAATCAAGGGAAATATTTTTACTTTTGTATTCAAAGGGAATTATCTTAACATCAAAAAAATGAAAACCCTCTTTTATTTTTTTTCTCATAAATCTTATAGTTTTTATCATTGAAATCTTAACATTTTCTTTTATTTCTTTTTCCAATTTTTCTGAATACCTAAAAGATATTATCATATCTGCACAAGATTCCGTTACCATAGTTTCAAAAAATTTTGGAGGTATTTGTTCATAGAGGTTATAGAAAAAATTAAAAAGCATTTCTTCTATGGTTTGGGAAAAATTTTTTCCTAAAATATTCCTAAAAGAAAATAAGGGATAGGAATCTATTTTAACCAAAATCCTCTTGATGTTTTTATTTTTATTTAACATTTCAATTAAATAGGGGATTGTTTTTAAAGAAAAATTTACATTTTTTTCCCCTTTTTCTTTTCTCACCGCTTCTTGATCCAAAAGTATTTTCACAATTGATAAAATGCTTGGAATAGCTTTATCTTTTTGCAGGAAAAAATCACAATCATTTTTAAACCCCTCTTTTAAAATTTCTGAAGATGGAAAGCCTGTGAGTATAATAATTGGAGCATTTATCTTGTAATCTTTGCGAAGTTCTTTCAAAAATTCAATTCCATTTCCTTTCCCCAAATAGACATCTAAAATGTAGAGATGAGGTTTTAAAAACGAAATTATTTTTTTTGCCTCTTCAATATTATTGGCACAATAAACCTCATATCCCTCAATTTCTAAGAGAGATTTTAAGGCATTCAAAATAGATAAATCATCATCTAAAATAAGTAATTTGTAATTATTCATATCTAAATTAGTCCATTTTTTTGAATATTTAGTATCAATTTAAATCTAAAAAAATCAGGAAGGAGATTGATCTTGAAAAGATATAGCTTTTATGGTCTTGAAAAATAGAAACATTTGAGGAAATCTTTACCCCAAATTTGAAACTTGCAAATTTTGTGAAAGAACTAATTCTTTAATTAAATTAGAAATGAAGTTCCAATGAAAATCTCGCTCTTTTTTCTCAAGACAAGGATAGGCAAAGATTCTTTTTGAACCCTCAAATCCATAGAGAATGTTTTTATAATAATAAAATATTTTTAAATTAGAAAAATTTAAATTTGAGCAAATAAAACTTAAAAATTGCAAAAAGGTTACTGGAAGCATTGAATTATAGATTATTATTGAAGAAATATTTTTACCTTCAACAATTGCTGAATTTAACTTTTTTATAAGTAAATAAAAATTATTGTAGGATAAAGTTTTAAATTTTGATGATAATTTTTTATGAAGTAGCTCCCCAAATTAAAATTAGGGGTAATTCTGTTTCTTCATTTAAAAATTCAATTTCAACAATTTCATCTTTCATATCTACCTCTTATATTTAGTACCATAAGGGGTAATAAAAATACATAATTTAAAAAACTTATTCTTTAAGTTTAAAATTGATTTTTAATATTTTTATAAGTATTTATGAAGAGGGGGATTTTTATCAGTAATTTTTTAACAATTGTCTAAGTTTTTTAATTATTTGCACCCTTGTGGGACCAATTGAACCAATGGGTATATTAAATTTTTCAGAAATTTCTTTATAGGACATATCTTCAATGAATAATGCCCAAATAATTTTTTTCATCTTTGGATCCAGTTTATTTATTGCTTTCATTAATTTATTTTGCAATTCTTTTTTTATTATTTGTTTTTCAGGATTAAACTCAAGGATATTATTATTTAAACTTTCTTGTTCCTTAAGATTCTTTTTATTTTTTGCAATTATTTTTCTTGCCATATTCATGGTTGTACCAATTATAAAGGTTCTTATATTTCTTATTCTTGATATTTTTAACAAAACTTCCACACAAAGATCCTGATATAAATCTTCTAAATCTTCATTTTTTAAACCATACCAATTTTTTCCTATTGAAAATACTAAATTTTTATAATTGGAGATCAATTTCTCAAAAGCCCTTTCATCACCTGTGAGATATGCCTTTTGGAAGGTTCTTGCATCCTCATCTTTTATTGTTAGTTCTTTTTGAGGAAGGTTTAATCCATCAACTTTTCCCTCTATTAACCTATTTTCAATATTTTCTACAAGCTTTTCAAGCAAATTAAAATCTAAGGGTTTGTGAAAAAATCTCAATCCCCCCTCAATCCTTGCTCTTTTTTCTAATTCTGTATTTCCATATCCAGAAATAAATATAAATTCCTTTTTTTTGGAATCTTCTTCCACATATTTTGTCAAAACAAACCCCTCTTCTTCCCCAGGAAAACAAATATCAGAAATTATTAAATCTGCCTCATCGTTTTTTATCATTTCCTTTGCCTCACTTAAAGAATAAGCAATTTTTACTTCCCTTGTCTCTTTTTTTAATAACTCTGCAATTGAATCTGCTAAGAGTTTTTCATCATCTACTACTAAAACTTTTAAAGCTTCCATTTATCCCTCCTATTATATTGTACCATAAATTAATATTTTGATATACAAATTTTTTAATATAAGAATTCCCTACTAAAAGGTATTTAAAAAAATTTTAATATCAAATTTAAATTTTTTGGAACTAATAAATGAAAAAAATTTTAAGGAGGTGCAACATGAAACAAAAAGTTTTAAGTTTAACAGGTCTTTTAAGTTTGTTGGCTCTTGTATCATTTGGTAGTTGCTGGCCCTATCAATTTGGACAGCTCGCTACTGATTGGTACAGAGGAATGGCAATTCCAACAATTAATGGTTATTACTTTATTCAAACAAAATCAATGTCTCTGGTGGCGGATTGTCATCCAAAATCCCAGTATATTTTTGCATGGGAAGATGGCTTTTATATTTGGGGTATTTATGGTGGAAATAGCTTTAGCCAATGCACAAATGTCACCTGCCCAACTCCATACAACAACCCCTTTGAAAGAATTGTTTTTGTCTCAGCAGAGAAAGGAATAAATGTCACAAAGTTTTTAATAGATTCAGTGAGATGGGATTCCTCAGGATTTGGATTTTTCAATTTTGATAGAACATCTGAAGTAGTTCATGAAGCTGGTGTACTTTTGCCGCCAAAATTGAAATTGCCTAGCATAATTCTAAGAGACAGTTATAATTATGTTTTGGAAATCCCTCTGCCAAAAAATGGCTATTATTCTGATCCAGAGATTAATCCTGCCTCTCTTATTGAAGGAATTGCCATACTCATTAAGTATTCTAATACGAGACCAACTAATCTTGCAGTTTCAGAGTTTAAATTGTTAGAAGCCATTCCTTTAGATTTAAGTGCTGTCTCAGGCAATATTGAGGTAAATGTTTCTATTCCAGTAGTGCAAAAAGGAACCCCATATCTGGCTTATACTCTAATAATAAATGATGGAAGTGATAGACCAATTGAAGCAAAACCTACATTGCCATTTACTTCCCCAGTAGTGAAAGCAACTCAATCACCAGTTACAAGAACACTTGAAGGAGATTTTGTGAAGCTTTCTCAAACAGAAGAATCCTTAGATGTAAAGAGTATTGTAAGTCCAATTACAGGTGTTAGAGCATTTAAGAATAGTTCATATGTAATCCTGGAATTTTCTATTTCTGATTCTTCAAATATTGGAGCTGTTGAAATACTTAGAAGCTACGATTTAGTCAACTGGGAAAAGATATCTTATGTGAATGAGAGGTCTCAAAACGATTTTAGCATAAAAGATAACCTTGATTTTGAATCTGAGCTTGGCGTCTTTTATGAAATTCAACTGAAAGATCCTGAAACAGGAAATGAAATCTACTCTGTAAGGACCCGTGCAAGAGGATATTGATTATTTGATTTTTATGAAAAATTTGAAGGCGAGGTTTTTCCTCGCCTTTTTTTTATCAAAAATGAATCTATAGAAACTAAATAGGGAGATGACTTTTGGAGGTGAATATGATGAAAAAATTTTTAGGAAAAACCTTTATAGAAAAAAAATTAATTGATTATAAAATGTTAGTCAAAGCCCTTGCCTATCAAAAAAGGAATGGAGGCAAAATTGGCGAGGTATTAATTAAATTAGGATTTATTAAAAAAGAAGATTTAGAAAAAATAGTTTTAGAAAAGACAAGTGCAGTTCCTTTTAGGAATGAAAATGTTGATATAGATGAAGAGTTTCTTTTAAAATTTCCAGAGGAGTTGATTCAAAAATATGATGCAGTTCCCATAAAAGAAGAAAAAAATTTTGTATATATTTTAACTTCAGACCCCTTTGATTTGAATAAAATGGACAGTTTGAGATTTTATTTTGGAAAAGATTTAAAAATATTTTATTTAACTGAAGAGGATTTTAAAAAATTTTTAAATAAATTTATTTCTCCTAAAATAAAAATTAATGGTAAAAATCAAGTTGAAGAACTGTTTAGTAAAATGCTAACGAGGGCTATAAATAGTAAATCATCAGACATACATTTAGAACAACATGGAGAAAAAAAGGTCGTAAGGTTTAGATCAAATGGAATATTGTATGATCAGCCCTGCAAGATTCAAAAAGATATTTTTTCTAAATTAATAAATTATATAAAGATAATTTCAAATTTGGATATTACAAAGCATAGAATCCCTCAAGATGGACAGTTCTTATATTTTTTTGAAAACAAAGAAATCCCCATAAGGGTCTCTACTTTCCCTACGCAATATGGTGAAAAGATAGTTTTACGCCTTCTTTATAGAAATAACAATTTGGAAAAGCTTGAAAATTTAGGAATGGATGTGGAAGTTTATAATTTATTTAAAAGGGCTTTAAGCCAGCTCAATGGATTGGTTTTAGTGACAGGACCTACTGGTTCAGGAAAGACAACAACATTGTATTCTGCCTTAGATTTTTTAAATACCCCAGAAAAAAATATTTGCACCCTTGAGGATCCAATAGAAATAAGATTATCAGGAATCATCCAAAGTCAAGTAGACGAAAAATCTGGTTTTTCTTTTGCTGAGGGCCTGAGAGGTCTATTAAGACAAGATCCCGATATAATTATGGTTGGTGAAATAAGAGATGAACAGACAGCTCAAATTGCAACAAATGCTGCCCTCACTGGTCATCTTGTGCTTGCCACCTTACATACAATAACCTCAGCAGGGGCAATTTATAGATTAAAAGAAATGGGAGTTAAGCCAGAAATTCTTTCTCAATCTTTAAATTGTGTGGTAAACCAACGGCTTTTAAAAAAATTGTGCCCTTATTGTAGAGAATTAAATAAAAAAGGAGAAAAGATACCATTTTTTGACATAAAAATTAATACTTATATTTCTTATGGGTGTGAAAAGTGTTATGGAACTGGAATAAGTGGAAGGATTGGGCTATATGAAATTTTTTATTCAACAGATAAAGCAAAAGAAGAATTAAGGAAAGAATCTCCTGAAAATTTGGATTCTTTTATTGTAAATCCTTTATGGAAGCAGGGTTTGGGTCTCCTACAAAATGGTATTATATCTTTAAAAGATTATCTTGAAAATGTAAGAATTCCTTCTGATATAGAAAAGGACATTAAAGAAAAAGAAATTATGCCATTCCCCCAAAAGAATTTTGAAGATAATAATTTGAAAAAACTAAGTTTTAAAAATAATTTCTAATTTAAAAAGCACTTCATCTATTGAGAAGGGTTTTTGCAAAAATTCGCAAAAGCCAATCTTTGAAAGTTCTGTTTTTATTTGGGTTTCAAAAAGCCCACTTGACAATATTGTTTTAATCTCTGGCTTAATTTTTAAAATCCTTTTGAGGACCTCTTCCCCCGATAAATCGGGAAGCCCTAAATCACAAATTACACAATCAATTTTATCCTTATTTTTTTCAAAAATTTTAAGCCCCCCTTCCCCATCTTTTGCACATAAAATATTATAACCATTTGTTTTTAAGACATTTTCAAGCAATTTCAGGATCATTTCTTCATCTTCAATTATAAGAACTGTCTTCCCTTTTACCTTTTGAATTTTTGTAATATCCTTCTTTTCTTCAAGTTTTTTCAAAGTTCCTTTTTTCATAGGCAAATATATCTGAAAAGTTGTTCCAACTCCCAATTTGCTTTTTACATCAATAAATCCATTGTGATTTCTTACAATTGAATATACTTGCGTAAGCCCAAGCCCTGTTCCCTTTCCTAATTCTTTTGTTGTAAAAAAGGGATTGAATATATTTTTTTGTGTATTTTCATCCATTCCAATTCCATTGTCTGAAATTTCAATCAAAAAATAATTATCAAAATTTGCCCCGGGGAAAGTTTCAAATATATCTTCTTTTTTTATAAAATCTGTTCTTATAGTTATTTCTCCACCTTTTGGAAGGGCATCCCTTGCATTTACAAGGATATTTAAAATTGCTTGATAAATTTGGGTTTCATCACAAAAAATATCTGGAACATATTCTTTTAAATTTAAATTTAATTTTATGGACTTTGGGAAGGTCTCACGGACAAGTTTTTTTAACTCCAAAATTATCTCATTTATATTGGAATAAGACATTTCTGATTCTTTTTTTCTTGAAATGGATAAGAGTTGCTTTACAAGGGAAATACCCCTCTGGGATGCATCAAAAATTGCATTTATATAGTCCTGATGTTCCTCTAAACAAGTCAAAGGATTATAAGATTTTTTTAAAAGTTCAGAATGCCCCAGGACAATACTTAAAATATTATTAAAGTCATGGGCAATACCCCCTGCAAGGGCACCTAAACTTTCAAATGCCTGTGCCCTTTCTATGTTTGAAACTAATTGTTTTCTCTTTGTTTCATCCAAAAGATAGCCTATAATTTGCTTTAAATTATTATCCTCATCAAATATTCCAACAAGATTTGCCAATATGTCAAGGGAATTTCCATCTAATTTTTTCATCTTTAATTCAAGGTTTTCAATTTTTTTATCCTTTTCAATTGATTTTAAAACATTTTCAAAATCTTTATAATCTTCAAATAATTCCTTTATATCTTTATCTTTTGCCTCTTCAATAGAAGAAAAACCAAAAATTCTTAAAAAAGAAGGATTGCAATTTAAAACTCTACCTTCTGGGGTACTGATAAAATCTCCACTTAAGTCATTCATAAAAAAGGTCTCATATTGCTCCCTCATTTTTCTTAACTCTAATTCTTTCTTTTTGTTTTCTGATAAATCAAAGATTATTGATTGGAAGCAATTTTGACTTTTAAATCTTATGGGAAAAGATTTAATAAGAACTCCAAGGGTTTTCCATCCCTTGTCTTTGCCCAAAATTCATAATTGCATAAATAATCTTCCTTTTTAACTCTTTCAATTATTACTTCCCTTTCATTTGGCAAAAAATATAGTTCTTTGACATTTTTAATATTTTTAAATTCCCTTTTACTATAATGGAGAATCTCAGGAACTATCTTATTATAATATAAAATATTTCCCTCTTCATTTGTAATCAAAATACCTGTATTTAAGTTTTCCATCAATTTAAAATATCTTTCTTCACTTTCCCTTGCAAAGTTCAATTCTGTTAAATCTTCGCCAATGCTTAGCATAATAAAATTTTTCTTATTAATTATCTTACAATTCCATTTAAACATTTTTTCTATGCCATTTTTAGTTATTATTGGGTATTCACTTATAAATGTTTTATTTCCTTTTAAAAATTTACTAAAATCTTTTTTTATTTTTTCTCTCATTTCCTTTGAGAGAAATATATCAAACCCATTTTTCCCCAAAACTTCACCTGAAGAATATCCAGTGAGATCTTCTGAAAACTTGTTAAAATATAATATATATCCTTTATCATCCAAAACAACAACAATGTTTGGGATAACTTCCAGTATTGTTTTTAAAAATTCTTTGTCAGAATATTTTTTGTTTTTCATATTTTTAAATTTATCCTTAACATAAGCAAAAATAAATATATCATATTTACGCATCTTTTGTCAAAGATCTGCTTAATACCTTTTATTTTTTCTTTTTTAAATATTCTCATAGGATTAAAATTTTGTAAAGGGCTTTTCAAATAGGCCCAAGGGTAATCAATAAAATGAAATAAAACCTACGGAAAAAAATTACAACTTGAAACCATTATTTTAAATTTGGTATAATTTATTTATGAAAGAGAAGATTCTTTTGTTTTTTTTAATCTTACCCCTCTTAAGTTTTTCTGAAGAATTAGAAAAGAAGGAGGTTTCTATGACACAAAAAGTTTACTGGTTAGGCCATGATACAATTTTAATTGAGTATGGGGGAAAAAATATTTACTTTGATCCCTACCAAATTTCAAAAAAATCACCTCCAGCTGATTGTGTCTTCATAAGCCATGAACACTTTGACCACTTGAGCCAAGAAGATTTAAAGGTAATTGTAAATCCAAAGACAAAAATTATAATACCTGCCCAATGGAAAGAAAAGGTTAGAGATTTAAAATGTGAAGTTTTAGGTGTAAAAGCAGGAGAAAAGAGAAAAGTAGATGATCTTGAATTAGAAGTTGTCCCTGCTTACAATCCCAAGAAACAGTTTCATCCTAAGAGTTATGGAGGAGTTGGTTATATTGTAAATATTGGAGGGACAAAATATTATCATGCAGGAGATACGGATCTTATTCCCGAAATGAAAGATTTTCCCCCCATAGATGTGGCATTTTTACCTGTCTCTGGGACCTATGTTATGGATGCAGAAGAAGCAGCAGAAGCAACAAAAATCTTAAAGCTTAAAAAAGCAATTCCTATGCACTATGGAGCAATTGTGGGCTCTGATAAGGATGCGGAAAAATTTAAAAAGCTCTCCCATTGTCCTGTAGAAATTTTAGAAAAACATAACTTTTAATTTAAATCAATTCTATTTTTTTAAGATTTTAGTAGGAGGAACTATGGAAAATGGAGTAAAGGAACTGGATAAAGAGCTTTTTTTGTTATTTAAAAAGGCAGTAGAAGCAGAAAGAAATGCCCAATCAATGTACAAAGAAATTTTGAACTGCTTACAAGATAGAGATTTAATTGAAATTTTTCAAGGATTTTTAAAGGATGAGGAAAAGCATGAAAAAAAAGTTATTGAACAATATAACAAATTAAAGAAATCCTTGAAGAGAATAGAAGAGGTAGAGTAGAAATAGAAATCTTTTTAAAAACCTTTTAAATTTTTATTCTTAAATTTTTAAATTTGCCTTATTCAATTTTAAGAATTAAATCTATTCTCCTATAATTTTTATTAAAATTCTCTTTCTCCTTCTTCCATCAAACTCCCCATAAAATATTTGTTCCCAAGGACCAAAATCCAATTTTCCATCAGTTACAGCTACAACTACTTCTCTTCCCATAATAGTTCTCTTAAGATGGGAATGGGCATTATCTTCTCCTGTTAAATTATGTTTATATTTATTTAAATCTTCAGGGGCTAAATTTTCAAGCCATTTTTTAAAGTCCTCAATTAAACCCCTTTCATCATCATTTATGAAGACAGAAGCAGTAATATGCATTGCATTTACAAGGCATAAACCCTCCCTTATTCCACTTTCCTTTAAGGCATCTTTTACAATTGGAGTTACATTTATAAATTCAATCTTTTCCTTTGTATTAAACCATATCTCTTTTCTATAACTCTTCACCTTAAGGCATCTCCACAAGGGGTTTCTTTGTCATTTGCAATTTTATCTTTTCTAAGGATAAATCTTCAATTAAAACCATTTCAGGGGAGATAACAGAATAGGGTAAGCTATCCATAGACAATACATCATAAAATTGAGAAAGGTACTGTTTTTTTGTAGAAGCAATTATATCCTTTAAAATGTTTTCACTTATACTTGAAAAATCAAGTCCCCAAACGCTTTCCATTTTCTTTGTTTTTAAATCATAAAGATACATTATCATGGGAGAAGAAAGGGCTCCTTTTAATCCTTCCACCATACCAAAAATATCAAATTCAGCTTGGGAGATATCAAAACCTCTTTTTAATTTTTTAATGAATAAAATTTTTTCAAGCCCTTCCCTTTCCCCAATTTCATCCAACTTTTTGAAAAATTCCTCTTCGGTTATTCCATCCTTATCTTCTATTATTAAATTTGTCACTGTAGAATCAGTTCCTATAGATAAAACTGTAACTTGCCCTTCTCTTGCATGTCCATTTAAATCTACATAATCTTCTAAGGCACACCTTCTCATAGGAAGAGATATGAGTTTTCCCCCTTTTACAATTTGAATGTCCTTTGGCTTTATCCCTTCATCATCTACAGGCAAAAATCCCAAAAGCTTTTTCCCTTCATATTCCCTTAAATTTGGCATATCCCAAACTTCATAGGAGGAGGGAAGAATCTTCTGATTTAATTTCTTTGATAAAAAACCAGTTGCTTTAAAGGGATTTCTAAATTTTTGTTCTGAGAGGGGTTCCCTTGCCCCTGAAACCCCTTTCCCTAAAAGCCCTATGAAAAAAGAACCACTTCCTTCCCCTAAAAAGACAACAGGACCTGAATATTTTTCTAAGGGTTCCTTTTCTCTAATTTCCTTTAAATAATTTATGAGTTCATCTGCTTCTTTTTTTAATAAATCAAAAGATAAGGGATCTTTTTCACTGGAAAAATTCCAATTATGGCTTAAGGATAAGGGGTAATAATTTACTGAAAAACATTCAAGAGATAGGTTTATAGTAAAAAAAGGTTCAATTTTTAAGTGCTTGTTTCCTTCCGAATCCAAAAAATATTGCTTTTTTAAAAGAAAGTTTGCAATTAAATTGCTACTTGTTAAAAAATCAAAACCAAAAAAATAACTTGATAACTTTTTTGAAATTTCATAAAAATCTTCCCAATTTATTAAGTCCTTCATCTTTTCAATGTAAATAAAGGGTTGAGGAGAATGTAAAAAATCCTGAGGGTAGTTTTTTTGAGGAAACCTTTCAATAAAACCCTTCTTTTTTGAAAATTTTTCCTGTGCCTTTTTATAAGCATTGTCTAGGGCAAGCCAAAAACTTTGTCTTAAAACATCAAAAGAATCTTCTGTAGGTGCTAAACCAAAGGAACCAAGGTCAAAAAAGTAGTAATCCATCTGGCTTTCAAAATTTGTTTGGTCAAATTCGGGACTACCCACCCTTAAGTCTACAGATATATTTCTAAACTTTGAATCATCCCTTGTCTTTTCATACCCAAAACTAAAATGAACTGTCTTTATTTTCACTTCCTTTAATTTCAAGGAAATGTAGTAGGGCTTATCTAAGTTTTCCAATTTTAAGTTTTCCATTGCCCTTTTTATTTCCACATCCATTGCTTTAAAAATATCTTCATCTGAAGAAAATAAAATAAAAGGTAAAAAGATTAATAAAAATGCTAATTTTTTCATTTAACACCTCCCTCTTCAAAAGGAGATTTTAAAATTGGGGGTTTTTCCATTTCTTTCATTTTCTTTTCTATTTCTATCTTTTCAACAAGTATAGATGGGGCAATGGCAGATACTGGTATAAAACCTGATTCTGCACCACAATATCCATTAAAAACATCATATTCCTTTCCCGTTTCAATTATTGTTTCAAGAGCAGAAATTGGGGTTCCTACAATATCTACGCCCCTCACAAGTTCTTCTTTTCCATTGGGATATATTCTATAGACCTCTAAGGGGATTACTTTAAAGGCTTGCATAAAACCCCTTTGAGTAAAGGTAAAACCTCCTGATACATCGGCAAATACTAAACCATAGGGTTTTCCTTTTTCCACGATCATTTCAATTAGTTTTTTCTTTAAATCCTTTAAAGGAATTCCCCTATAAGATGTAATAAAAAGATTTCCCTGTCTTGCAACAATTTTTCTTCCTATTTGTCCTCTTCCATGCCCATTGCTTTCAGGAAAATTTGTAATTGGGGTTCGAGACAAAAGAAAGCTTTTTAATATTCCCTTATCTACAAGTTTTACTTCTCCTGCTTTTACTCCTTCATCATCAAAATAATAATTTCCTGCTAAGGGTTTGCCTTCAAAGTACTCCTTTGTGGGATCATCTATGATGGAAATAAATTCAGGTAAGATCTTTTCATTTACTTTTTTTGTAAAGGTCTGGGCTTCTTTTTCTGTCTTTTGTCTATGCCCTTCAAGGCGATGTCCTAAGACCTCATGGAAAAAAACAGCTGTTGCTTTTGGTAAAAAAATTGCAGGTCCTGTGTATGGTTCTGCTTCTGGAGAAGACCTCAAATTTAAAATTTTTTCTGAAAGTTCCTTTGCTTTTTCATAAAGTTCCTTTTCTGAGGGAAGTTCCTTTTCTGAAAAAGCCAGATAACTTTCATATAAATAAAGATCTTGTCCATCTTCTGTCCTTGTGCTTACATTCAGATAAATTCTAATCCTATTTTGAGGATGCCTTATAGCTGTCCCTTCTGAAGAGACAAAATATTTTGTAATTGCATTATATTCTAAGTTAGCAGTTCCATTTAAAATTTCTGGGTATTTTTTAAAAGAAGAAGTCACATTTTTTAAAATCTTTTTCCATTTATCCCTTGAAAAGACAGTGGTTTTTTGAGGCAAAACCTTGTTTTCTATTGGAGCAAGGGAAAAATCTGGAGAAGTATCTTCCCTTTGGGCTTTAACCTTTTCATTTGCTAAGACCTTTTGGTATCTCTCGAGGGCTTTTGTAAACTTATGGTGCGTTTGTTTCCATAATATTTTTTTAATTGCTTTTTCATCTTCCATCAAGGGAATTGTTTGAAAAAAGGAAGAATAGTCCTCGTAATCAAAATAATCTGTCCCTTTAGGGACATGGGTGGAATCCAAATTTTTATCCCCTATGCGAACTTGAACATCTAAGTATCTGGAAGAACTAAAACTTTCAGAAGTCACTGCTCCAAAGGAAAAACCAATTTCTTCTGCTTTAATATCTTCTACTCTATAAGAAATATAATATGCAGGGGGATTGTTTCCCTTTAAGATTTCATATTCCCTTATAATTTCTTCTTTTAAAACTTTTAATAACTTATCCTCTCCTTCTTTGGGAAGGAATAAAAGGAAAAACCATATCCACCACATAATTAACCAACCTTTTCCATTGTCCCTTTTTCACCACAGGAAGGGCATTTTGGGGGTTTGCACCTTCCTTCCTTTACTTCTCCGCATTTTTTACATTTAAACTTTGGCATAAAGACCTCCTTTTATTTAATTTTTTAAAAGATAATTTAAGTCTTCTTCTTTAATCATCCCTTGAGGAACCAATCTTTTTAAAAGTTCCTTCCAAGGATATTCTTCCTTTAATAGGGGTATTAAAATTTTTTTACCCCTTTCCCTTTCCCCTATTAAATACAAACTTAATCCCTGCCAAAAAAGAATTTCATCATTTTTATAAAATTTTGTAGCCCTTTCATAAAATTCCTTTGCCTTTTCTTTATCATTTAAAGTAAGGGCTTCATCTCCTTTTTCCATAAAGGTATATGCCTTATGGATTTTATATAATCTTTCAAGTTCTTTTAAGGGTTCTTCAGAGTCCTCAACCCTTAGCTCTATTACCAAATCCTTATATGGGTTTCCTGTAGCTTTTACCTTAACTACTTTTATAAAGGTTGATTGCTTTCCCCTTAAATCACCCCCTAAACTTTCTGCAGATTTTAAAGCATCAATTAACCTTTTTGCTAGTTCTCCCTTTGATTCTAAAAATGCCTTTGCCATTGCTTCTGGAACCCCTTCATTTTTCATTAAATTTGCCTGGACAGAGAAATTTTTCCCTTCTATGTGGCTTGCATATTTTATACAATTTTTACCCGTAAAGGCAAAAACATTTCCCTTATAATCTAAGATTGCCACCTGCCTTACTTCCCTTTGTTCATCTATAGAAAGGAGGGAATTTAAGGTTTCCATTGGACCAAAACCCTTTCTTAAAAGCTCAATCCCAACATAACCATAAGAAGGATTTGCAAAGGACTGGGTTGCAATAACTCCCACACCTGCTTCTGCCCAGCCCACAACAGAGCCCACAGAAAACCAATGGCTTTGAACTGCAACCCCCATTTCTTCTCCATCCCAGGCAACAATTGAATATGTTGCAAAGACCAAAGAGGAAGCCATAAAGAAAATAAAGGTTATTTTCATAAAAATTATCTTATCACCATTTAAAATATTATTCAAGTTCTTGTAGAATTCCCAGTAATAAAGAGGGAAATTCCAATTTTTTTAAAGTTTTTAAAAGATAAGTGAGGAAATTAAATTATTCATTTGTTCTTTTTAAAAAG
>FWPU01008538.1_pt1 | contig 17368 bp, 17 predicted proteins | sample 2228361 | NCBI WGS metagenome assembly FWPU01 (sample SAMEA103939777, study PRJEB20133) | metagenome
CCCCCCTCGCTTCGCTCGGGGCAGGCTCCGGCGGCGAAGCAATCTCATCGCTACATCTGAGATTGCTTCGGGCGCTTCGCGTCCTCGCAATAACACTGAGGCATCGAACTGCCTACAGGGTTAGTTTTGCGGCACTGCCAAAAAGGCAGCCGGGGCAGTCTGGGCAGATTGCCCCGGCTTCGCGTGTGGAACCTATTGACCACCAAGGTGCTTTGTGATACACTTGGTTCCAGAGCACCATGAGCCTTGACCGAGTCCTTGCCATAGACGTTGGCGCCGGCACGCAGGACATCTTGCTCTGGGAGGCCGGTCAGCCGGTAGAGAATAACGTCAAACTGGTACTCCCCTCGTGGACGACGGTGCTGGCCCGACAGATCGAGGCTGCCACACGAGCCGCCCGGCCCGTATTCCTCACCGGCAACCTGATGGGCGGCGGGCCGCTGGTCGGCGCAGCCAAGCGCCACCTGCGGGCGGGCTTCCCGGTCTACGTCACCCCACGCGCTGCGCTCACCATCCGCGATAACCTCGATCAAGTACGTGAGCAGGGTTACACCATCGTCCAAGCACCGCCGGACGCGCCCGATCTTATCACGCTGCGCACGCGCGACGTGGACCTGGGAGCACTGGCGGCGGCGCTCGCACCCTTCGGCGTGAACCTGCCGGAAACGGTGGCCGTCGCGGTGCAGGATCACGGCCATTGCCCTACCGGCTCCAACCGCAAGTTCCGCTTCCAACTGTGGCGCGAGTTCGTCGAGGCGGGTGGGCACTTGCTCGACCTCGTGTACCGCGATCCGCCGGCGTGCTACACCCGCATGCGCGCGGTGCAGGAAGATGCACCCGGCGCGCTCGTGATGGACACCGGGCCTGCCGCGCTGTGGGGCGTCCTCGAAGATGAGCACGTCGCCGCCCACCGCGACGCGGGCCTCGTCGCCGTCAACGTCGGCAACCAGCACACGCTGGCAGTGCTCCTGCGCGGCGAGCGCATCTTGGGCCTCTTCGAGCATCACACGGCTTTGATGACGCCGGAGAAACTGACGCGGCTGGTGGAGCGGCTGCGCGCCGGAGTGCTGAGCAATGCCGAGGTGTTCGACGACAACGGCCACGGCGCGTACATCGGCCCGGACTACGCGCCCAGCAGCGGGTTCGACTTTGTAGCCGTGACCGGACCGCAGCGTCGCCTGGCAGAAGGGCTGGGCTGGCATTTTGCCGCGCCGCACGGCGATATGATGCTCACGGGATGTTTTGGCCTGGTGGCGGCAGTACGGCGAATGACCAATGCCTGTTGACAAATCCCCAACCCCAAACAAGCCCCCAATCTTGCAGCGCGGCTGGCGGTTGCTGGCCCGGCTGGATTTGGCTGCCATCCTGCTCCTCCTTGTGCTGCTCCTTGCGGCGCTGGGCTCGTGCTTCCCACAACTCACACCGCAGGTGGTCGCCGACCCGGAGCGGCTGGCGCGATGGGAGGATGCGATACAGGCGCGTTACGGCACCCTGAACGGGGCATTGGCTGCGGTTGGCGCCTTCCGCTGGTTTCGCTCCCCGCTCTTCTCGGCATCTCTGGCGCTGCTCGTGCTCCTCACGCTCGCCTGCACGCTCCAACGCTGGCGTAGGGTGTGGCGGCGGGCCTTCGACCGGCCGGTAGTCTGCCCCGACGCCGTGTTCGATTCCGTGCCTTGCACCGCCACACTCCCCTCCCCTCCAGGAGGCGTCGCCCTGGTGCGCGAGTGCCTGGAATCGCGCGGCTTCCGCGTGACAACCAACCAACCAACCAACCAACTAACTAACCACCTAACCAACCAACTGCGCGGCGACCGTAACCCGCTGTCTCCACTGGCGACGCTGGTCACCCATCTGGCAGTGCTGCTCCTGGCACTCGGCGCGCTGTTGAGCAGCCGGTTCGGCTGGCGTGAGACGCTCACCCTCGCGCCGGGCGCTACAGTGGGGATCGGCTACGCCGATAGGCTGGCACTGCGCAACGACGGCTTCACAATCGAACGCTATCCCGATGGCAGCGCGGCGGGTTACGAAATGGCGGTGACCGTGTTCGACGGAGAGCGGGAAGCCATACAGGGTACCGTGCGAGTCAACTCACCGCTGGCCTACCGGGGCGTCTGGGTGTACCTGCAAGCCTACGAACAGGGCATCGAGGGAGCCAATGTCACCCTACTCGCCGTGCACGATCCCGGATACGGCCTCGTCCTCGCAGCGGGATTTCTGCTTCTGCTCGGTCTGACGGTGAGTTTCTACTTCCCCCACGCCTGGATTCACGCGCGGATCGAGCCGGATGGCACGCTCCGTCTGGCCGGGCGGGCCGACCGACGGGCCTGGGATTTCGAGCGCGAGTTCGCGGCATTGGTTGACGAAATTGGCAGTTGGTAGACTGGTAACTGGTAGTTGGTAGGACCCTCGACGATCAGTTTACCAGATACCAATCTACCAATACAGCAGAGATAGAGATGTTGACACTTGCGTATGCCTTGCTTGGGCTGGCACTGCTCACCTACACCGCTCACCTGCTGCGCGGCGGGCACCGAACGGGCCGCATAGCGACCGGATTGGCCGTTGCTGCGTGGGCCTTTCTGACGGCGGGGCTGGTGCAGCGCGGACTGGCAGCCGGGCACTGGCCGCTCACCAACCGCTACGAGTTCGCTCTGTGCTTCGTCTGGGCCATCCTTGCCGTCTACCTGCTGCTAGAGGCTTCCTGGCGCGAGCGTCGGGCAGGGGCATTCGTGCTGGGCGTGGCGCTCTTGATCGCCACCTATGCCGTCACCCGCCCCGCCACCGACCGCGCCATCGCCCCTCTGCTGCCGGCGCTGCGCTCGACCTGGCTACAAATCCACGTCCTGAGCGCAGTGGTAGGCTACGCCGCCTTTGCTGTCGCCGCCGGATTGAGTTTGATGCTCCTCACCTCGAATCTGCAATCTCGGATCTCGAACCTGCAGTCTGCCGTCGAACGCGCTATCGGCTTGGGCTTGCCCTGGCTGACACTCTCGATCCTCACCGGTGCGATCTGGGCGCAGAACGCCTGGGGGCGCTATTGGGGCTGGGACCCGAAAGAGACCTGGGCGCTCGTGACATGGCTGTGGTACTTGGTGGTGCTGCACGTGCGGCCACTGCGACGGTGGCGCGGGCGACGGTTCGCGGCACTGGTCGTCGCCGGCTTGGGCCTGGTGCTCTTCACCTTCGTCGGCGTGCCGTGGCTGGTGCGCGTGGTGCGGTTGGAGAGCCTGCACGGGTTCTGACTGGGAACTACTCAAGGTAGATTCACTTTCTCGGAAATAAGGGGCATCCGTGAGCAAGATTACCAGACGCCAATTCCTACTCGGTGCCGGCGCTGTGGCCGCATGCAGCATCGGCGCAGCAGCAGGGCTTTCGGGCAACCGCTGGTGGGAGCGCACGCCACAGATTGCCGCTGAGGCCGCGCCGGTTGAGCCGCCGACTCGCTGGTCGGTCGAGGCCCGCTATTACGCCTCGTTTGCCGGCGAGGGCTCGCTCAACTGTGCCCTCTGCCACGGCGCGATGGAGGAGCCGCTGCCTGTCTCCTACTGCCGTGGCAGAGACACCGGCAACTATGTCAAGTGCCTGCTCTGCCCGCACGGCTGCATCCTTGCCGACGGTCAGCGTGGCCGCTGCCGCACGCGCGAGAACCGCGCCGGGCGGTTGTACTCGATGGCCTATGGCAACCCCTGCGCAGTGCATGTGGACCCGATCGAGAAAAAGCCCTTCTTCCACTTCCTGCCCGCTGCTGCCGCCTTTTCCATCGCCACGGCCGGATGTCCACTTAGGTGTGCCTACTGTCAAAATTGGCAGATCTCCCAAGTCCCGCCGGAGGAGACCCAAAACGCCAATCTCCCGCCACAGGCAGTGGTGCAACAGGCTCAGCGGACCAACGCACCGGTCATCGCCTACACCTACTCCGAGCCGACCGCTTTCTACGAGTACATGCTGGAGACGGCGCGGGTAGCACGAGGGGCCGGACTATACAATACGGTCATCTCCGCCGGCTTTATCAACCCCGATCCCTTGCGCGAACTGTGTGCGACGGTGGACGCGATCAAGATCGACCTGAAGGGCTATGACGAGGACTTTTACCGGGAGGTGTGCGAGGCACGCCTGCAGCCTGTACTCGAAGCGATCCGCACGATCTATGAAGCGGGTGTGCACCTGGAGATCGTCAACCTGGTGGTGCCGACGCTGAACGACAGCCTCGACCAACTGCGCGCCCTCTCCCGTTGGGTTGCGCAGGAGATCAGCCCCGACGTGCCGCTACACTTTAGCCGTTTCAGCCCGCAGTACAAACTGATGAACTTGCCGCCGACTCCAGTGGAGACGCTGGACGCCGCGCGTCGGGTCGCGTTGGAAGAGGGAGTGCGCTTCGTCTATGTGGGCAACGTCCCCGGCCATACCGGCAATCATACGTATTGCCCCGCTTGCGGCGAGACCGTCATCGCGCGGGAGGGCTTTGCAGTGAGAGCATATCACCTGGACAGCGGCCACTGCGCCTACTGCGGGGAGCCGATACCCGGCGTGTGGTGGCCGAAGGCGGACGGTGAACAGCCGATCGTGATACCGCCCGCGCCGCCGGGGGAGTAAGGTCACGGAATGCACGAAATAACGCGAAACACGCGGGAGCCTTCAGTTCCGCGTCTTTCGCACACTTTCGCGGAATTCATGTTCCGGACTCCGGCACACAACAACAGGAGCAATTGCATGAGCCCTGCGACCTTTAATCCCAAACCACTATTGGCGACACTCGCCACGCTTGTTCTCCTTTCCGCCTGCGCCACGCCGACCCCCTCGCCTTTTCACCCTGTCTCCCCTTCTCCCCATCCGCCTGTCTCCCCTTCTCCTCATCCGCCCCTCTTCCCCTCCTCCACCCCGCCACCCGGGCGCATCCGCGCCGCCACCGTTGCTGGCTCGTGGTATCCCGGCGATCCCGCCGAACTGGCGCAGACGGTAGATAGCCTGCTGGCCGCCGTGCAGCCGGTAGATGGCGCTCCCATCGGCCTCATCGTCCCGCACGCCGGCTACGCCTACTCCGCGCCGGTGGCCGCCTACGGCTTCAAGCAACTGACGCAAAGCGAGTACGACGTTGCCATCATCGTCGCCTCCGACCATCGGTCACCGGTCTCCAGCCCGATCTCGGTCTGGGCCGAGGGCGGCTTTGAGACACCGCTCGGCATCGTGCCGGTGGACGTGGAACTGGCACAGGCACTCATCGCCGCCGACCCCCGTATCACCTTCGATCCGGCCACACACGAAGGCGAGCACACCGTCGAGATCGAACTGCCTTTCCTCCAGCGCGTGTGTCCCAATTGCCACATCGTGCCGATCCTGATGGGCGGCGACGATGAAGAGACCGTCCGGGCGCTGGCCGACGCGCTGCTGGCGGTACTCCCGCGCCGGAGAGTGGTCGTCATCGCCTCGTCGGACCTCTCCCACTACCCATCCTACGACAACGCGCTCGCCATAGATAGCACCACCCTGGGCGCCATCGAGACCTTCGACCCGGCACTCGTGCGCGAGACCATAGACGGCCTGATGGCTGCCGGTTATCCCAACCTGGCGACCTGCGCGTGTGGCGAGGGGCCCATCCTGGTGACGATGCACGTGGCGCTGGGGCTGGGCGCCGACACTGCCACCATCCTGCGCTACGCCAACTCGGCCGACGTGGGCGGCGATCGCAGCCAGGTCGTCGGCTACGGCGCGGTCATGTTCTGGCGCTATCAGCCGCCGGCACTCGACGAGGAGGCGCGTACTTTCTTGCTGACCCTGGCGCGCGACTCGATCGCCGTGCGGCTGGAGAACAGATCGCTACCCAATCCCTCGGTGAGTGACGCCGAGTTGCTGCGCCCGCTAGGGGCATTCGTGACGCTCAAGATCAACGGCGAACTGCGTGGCTGCATCGGCAATTTCACCGGCAGCCTGCCGCTCTACCAGACGGTGCAGCAGATGGCGCAGGCGGCGGCATTCGAGGACCCGCGCTTCCCGCCGCTCACCGCCGAGGAACTGGCGCAGGCCACCATCGAAATCTCGGTGCTTTCGCCGATGCGGCGCATCACCTCCACCGACGAGATTCAGATCGGGCGCGATGGCCTCTACCTCATCAAGGGTACCAATCGTGGTGTCTTTTTGCCGCAGGTGCCGGTCGAGCAAGGGTGGGACTTGCCGCAATACCTGGGCAATCTGTGCAAGAAGGCCGGACTCGCGCCGGGCTGCTGGCAGGAAGGGGCGATACTGTACACGTTCACGGCGGTGGTGTTCGCGGAGGAGTGAATGTCGTGATTCACGTCGGCTGCTGTGGCTTCCCCAAAGCGCGTACCGCCTACTACCGGCACCTCGCCCTGGTCGAGGTGCAGCAGACGTTCTACAAGCCTCCCGAAATCGAAACCGTCCGGCACTGGCGCGAGGAGGCTCCACCCGGGTTTACCTTCACCCTCAAGGCCTGGCAACTCATCACCCACACCCCCGATAGCCCCACATACCGTAAGGCCGGACTCGAAATCCCTGCCCAAGCCCACGACCGCTACGGCCACTTTCGCTTCACCGATGAAGTCAGGGCCGCCTGGGAACGCACGTGCACGATCGCCACGACACTGGCAGCGCCCATCGTCGTGCTACAGTGCCCGGCCCGCTTCGCCCCCACGTCGGAACACATCGCCAACCTCCGCGCCTTCTGCAAGTGGACCGACCGCCGAGGGCTGCTCCTGGCCTGGGAACCGCGTGGCAAATGGACGGATCGCGAGATCGCAACCCTGTGCCGCGATCTCGACCTGATCCACTGTACGGATCCCTTTGTGCGCTGGCCGGTCACGTCGGGCACGGCCTATTTCCGACTACACGGCATCGGCGGCTACCGCTATCGCTACAGCGACGCCGATCTGGCTCAATTGCTCGAGTGGTGTTACCTGTACGAGACGGTCTATGTGCTCTTCAACAACGTCTCGATGTGGGACGACGCGCTGCGGTTCCAGGGACTGATCCGGAGGTGAGATGAAACACAAAGACTTGGACTACCTGGTCATCGCCGCCATGCTCGTGAGCGGACTCTACGTGACCGCAAGCGGGCTGGTGGCCGGCATCTTTGGCTTCCCCCAGTTTGCCCTGCACGCCTATGCGGGCTATGCCTGCGCCGGGCTGGTCGCCGTACATCTGGTGCTCAACCGGAAACGGGTCGCGGCCTACCTGCGGCAGCGGTTCAGGCACACATCTCCGGAGCCTCGACGAGATGAACAGACGAGCGACGCACTCGCCGGCCCCCGGCGGTCTGGGGCGTTGAGCCGTCGCCAACTGCTCCTCTCCGGCCTGGCGGCTGTGGGAGGCTTCCTGCTGGGCCGCTTGCTCCCGCGGCGGCAGGTGGAACTGCCCTACGAGGCTGCCGACGTCGGCGAAGTGTACCACCAGTGGAGCAAGCCCGGCTACGCGCACATCCTGGGCCTGCTCTCCGATTGGGGCGGACAACCGGCACGCCACAAGACCTACGCCGACGCAGAACGGATCGCGCTCCCCGACCCAGGAGGCTATCGCGGCCTCAGCCTGGAGGAGGCAGTCGAGAAGCGCCGCTCGGTGCGCAACTACTCCGGCGAGACACTTTCGGCGGAGGCGCTCTCGCGCCTGCTGCACGCTGCCCAGGGCATCACCGACGCCCGCCGGGGTTTCCGCGCCGCGCCGTCGGCCGGGGCGCTCTACCCCATCGAACTGTACGCGGTGGTACACAACGTCGCCGGGCTGGAGCCGGGACTGTATCACTATGCTGTGCGCGAGCACGCGCTGGAACTGCTTCAGCGGGGAGACCTGCGCCTGGCGATGATGCAGGTGGGGCTGGGGCAGGGCCTTCTGGGGGACGCCAACGTCTGCTTTGCCCTCTCGGCCATCTTTCAGCGCACGCGCTGGCGCTACCGCGAGCGCACGTATCGCTACGTGCTGCTGGAGGCCGGGCACATCGGCCAGAACCTCTACCTGGCGGCGACTTCGATGGGATTGGGCGCCTGTGCCGTCGGCGCGTTCGACGACGACAGACTCAACGCATTGCTGGGGCTGGACGGCAAGGAGGAGGCGGCGCTCTACGTAATTGCTATAGGCGGAGTGCGCTCCTAGCCCGGCTCGTCATCACAAGATCCAAACTCAGCCGAGTAACTTGGCGAGGCTTTGTCTAGAAGGTATAATTGTTCAAACGAGGCCTGACGCGGTTGGGAATACTTGATCACTCCCTCCGGGGGCGAGAAGTTGGTGATTAAAACCTCTCTGTTCAAGACGCGCTCTTCCATATTCTTCTTGACTTTCATTCCTGAAAAGGACTGCACAGGGATGATCGTGTACTGAGCATATAACTCGCGTATGCCTGGTATGTCATACGAGGAAAGGATCCACTTGCACTGAGCCAGGCCAAGACGTTCGGCCAGACGCCGGTGTTCTCCCCAACTGCGCATATTGTGCGCGTAGTTGCATTTGTTATCAGGATATGGGGGGTCTACATACATAACTGTACTGGGGCGATCGTAGCGATCCATGCACTCTTGCCAATCCAGATTTTCAATAATCACAGTGCGCAGACGCTCGTGGACAGGTTGTAGTCGCTCCCGAAGGGTTTTCAGCGCGCCAATCAAACGATTCCCATGTCCACCATCCGTGATGCTCGTCTGAAAACGCGGATAATCCAATTCGCCACCCCAGCCAGCCATAATCAGATAGTAGAAACGGTGAGCACGTTGGACATCTGTTAATTGCAGTGGATCCAGCCCCGCCAATCGTTCAAACTCAGCACGTGATACCAGTTCCCACTCGAAAGAAGCAATCAACTCCTCCGGCTTCTCCTTGACAACACGGAAGAAGTTGACAAGTTCTTGATCAATATCGTTCAGGACCTCGACATCGCTAGGAGGCTTGGCAAACAAGACCCAAGCAGCACCGGCAAATAGCTCCACATAACACGTGTGGGGAGGAAGCAAGGCCACGATTTGTTTCCGCAAGCGAGACTTGCCTCCTACCCACTTGAAAGGACTATTGATCATCCGGTAGTTCATAGTCACAGAACTCGTCGGAAACTTAACCACCAAAGATGTGTCTCTAGTAGAGACATTATACCATATTATCCAAGAAATGTCAAGCAATCTTGCAGGAGGATAGACATGCAGCGGTTTGGAGAAAAGCTGCGCATCCTGAGAACTCAACGAGGCATGACCCTTAAAGAATTGGCCCTTGCGCTTGGGCATACCGCCCACGGCCACATTAGCGAGATCGAATCAGGAAAGAAAAAACCTACGGCAGAGTTTGTACTTAGTGTAGCCCGCTTGTTCAACGTAAGCACCGATCAACTCCTGAAGGACGAACTAGAACTGGATGCCAAATAGAACGGAGGCCCCTCCATGAAGCAGATACCGTTCATAGACAGACCGCCAACAGCACACGAAGTAGAGAAACTTCGTCTCATTTTGAGCACCTACCAGGATGGAACTGGGGAAACTATTTCCAAGTGGCCTGCAACTTTGCCGGGTGGAAGGGATTTCGAGCGTTCTGTCGCGCTGGCCTTTGGCGGTGAAGCCCAAGGAAGCAAGGCCATCTTTGACGTACTCCTTCCAGATTTGAATAGGGAAGGAATCAAATACGGCGTGTCTTGCAAGATGCGCGAAACGCTGAAAAACGTCGAGAAAACTGGTCAGATCACAATTGAGGTATCCAACTCGAACAGCAAATTCCGAGCCACGCTCGAGGCAGGCGGACTCGTCGAGAACAACTATGAGAACATGCCAGCGAGGGTCGGAGAAGTAGTCATTGATCTGGTCAAGAGCTGGCATACTGCTGTCAGTGTAGAGAGCGGCGGGAAGGTAGACATTGCACGTAGCTTCTATCTGGTGCTTCAATGGAACAGGAAAACCGGACTCTATCAGCTGTACCAATTTCCACTGGCGCTACCCAATGCCCAGGCGTTGCGCTGGAAGGTGTCAGGCAAGCGGTTGATCGGTGATGATGGAGAGAGGATATTCATTGAGTGGTACTGGCGTTCAGGGGGGCAACTCAAGTATTACCCCTTTGCAGCCGACGCCATTTGGGTATCAGAACGTTTTCAGTTAGAGCCTCTGCTGGAGAATAAGGTCGGATACGCCATTCTCTCGAGAGTGGCTGAGTATTTTCCAGCGGCTTGGGCAGAGGTATGCAAAAGGCAGTAGTAGGACACGAGAGGTGGCTAGGTGTTGCCCTTGCCGCTCTCGGTTTCACCACCACCATCGCGCAGGTGGTACTGATGCGCGAACTGGTCGCCACGTTCTACGGCAACGAACTGCTGTTCGGCCTGGCGCTGGCGGCGTGGCTGGCATGGACGGCAGTGGGGGCGCACATTGGGGCGGTTGGGGGCGACCACGCAGGGGCGGCCCTCTTGTCTGCCCAGAGCGACCACAAGGGGGGCGACCACAAGGGTCGCCCATACAGAGTGGGGTTGGCGTTGATGGCGGTGGTCCTCCTGGCGCAGTTGGTGCTGGTGCGTGGAGTGCGGGCGCTGTTGGGGGTCACACCGGGGGCATTCGTCGAGTTCGCGCCGATGATCGCGGCGGTGGTGCTCGTCCTGGCCCCGCTGTGCCTGCTCGGCGGCTGGCTGTTTGCACTGGGCGCGCGGCTGCTGATCGCGCAGGGCGGGACGGCCGGCCGGGCCTACGCCTGGGAAAGCGCTGGCGCTGTCACCGGTGGCCTGTTCTTCAGTTTTCTCCTCATCCGATGGTTCGATCCCTTCCAGATTGCCCTCCTGATCGCCGCTACCAACCTCGCCGTCGCGGGAAAACTTGCTCACGCCTCACGCATCACGCCTCACATATCACGCATCACGTATCGCGCATCATGCATCACGCATCACGTCTCACGCTGCCTGCTTTTCGCCTCCAGCCTCTTGCTCCTTGCTTCCTTCCCACTCGGGCGCGCCCTCCACACCGCCACTCTGCGCTGGCAATGGCCTGACCTCGCCTTCGCCGCCGACTCTCCCTACGGTCGCCTCACGATCCAGGCACGCAACGGACAGCGCATCTTCTTCGAGAACGGCCTCCTGTCGTTCGAGACGCAGGGGACGTTCCCCGAGGAGGTCGTCCACTTTCCGCTGCTGGCGCACCCCGACCCGCGCGCGGTGCTGCTCGTCGGCGGGGGCGTGGCGGGCGACGTGCGCGAAGCCCTCAAGCACTCCGCTCATGTCACCTACGTCGAACTCGATCCGCTGCTGATCGCGGCCGCGCGTGCCCACCTGCCACCGGAGGATGCGGCCGCCCTGGACGACCCGCGCGTGACGCTGGCCCTGACCGATGGGCGGTTATACGTTCGGGAGACGGCACAGACCTTCGACGGCGGCTTTGACGCCGTCATCCTCGACCTGCCAGAACCCTCGACCGGTGCGCTCAACCGCTACTACACGCGCGAGTTCTTTGCCGAGGTACGCACCATCCTCAACCCTGGCGGCGTGTTCGCCCTGGGGCTACCGGCAGCGGAGAACTATTGGAACCCCGAGATGGCGCGGCGCAATGCGAGCGTCTACTGGACGCTGCGCGACGTGTTCCCCCGGGTGGCCGTGCTCCCCGGCGAGCACGTCTTCTTCCTGGCATCGGACACGCCGCTGGAGACGGATCCGGCGGTGTTGGCGGCGCGGCTGGCCGAGCGCGGCATCGAGACGCGCTGGGTGGCGCCGGAATACATCCGCTACGTCTTTACCGGCGACCGCTTTGCGAGCGTGCAGGCGGAACTCGAAGGAATGGCGGACGTGCGGCGCAACCGCGATCTGGCGCCGATCTGCTATTATTATGACCTGGCACTGTGGCTCTCGCGGTTCTACAACCTGCGTGGGGCCTTTGAACGCGCAGGGCTGATCAACCTGGGATGGATTGCCGCGCCACTGGCTGCATCCGTGCTGCTGGCGCGTTGGCGACGAGGGACGGCCGTACCGCTCGCGGTCGCATGTGCGGGGCTGGCAGGGATGGCACTGGAAGCGATCATCTTGTTCGCCTTCCAGGTGCAGCACGGCACGCTCTACGCGCAGGTTAGCCTGATCATCGCGGCATGTATGGGGGGATTGGCGCTAGGAAGTGCGGCCGGGAATCGGATTTCACGTATCACGCATCCTGTATCACACCGATACTCACTGCTTGCCGTCCTGCTCGCCATCGCCCTTTACAGCGGACTCTTGCCATTCATCTTCCCGCTGCCCATCCCAGTGCTCGTCTTTCCGCTCCTCGCGCTAGCCGGCGGCGCACTCACCGGCATGGCGTTTCCGCTGGCGACGGCGCTGGCGTCAGGCGACGCCGGACGCATAGCGGGGAGACTCTACGCCGCCGACCTGGTAGGCGGCTGCCTGGGCGCTCTGCTGAGCGCGGCGTTCCTCGTGCCGCTGCTTGGTCTCCCGCAGACCTGCATCGCCATCGCGCTGGTCGGGCTAACAGGGCTGCTCGCGCTGGTCTAAACACGCAAGAGGGCCCGTTACCTTCCCCAAAGCGCAATTCCGCAAAACTAACCCTGTAGGCAGTCCGACACCTTAGTGTCATTGCGAGGGCGCGAAGCCGAAGCCGCGACCCTGACCCGGAGCGCAGCGAAGGGGAAGGGGTAGCGGGCCCGAAGCAATCTTCAAGCAGTGAGATTGCTTCGCCGCCCTTCGGGCGGCTCGCAATGACAGGGTGGGTTTTGCGCTATTGCCCAAAAGCCGATTCTGCAGTATCCGCATCCCGGGCTCTGCCCGCCTCGTCTACCCAAACACGTTATCGAGGAACATCATCACCAGGAAGCCAACGATGACACCTCCGGTGCCTTCAAATTCGTAGCCGCGGCGGTGCGTCTCGGGGATAATCTCGTCGGAGACGACGTAGAGCATGGCCCCTGCCGCGAAAGCCAGCCCCCACGGCAGGAGCGGTCGCATCAGCGTGACGGCCAGCGCGCCGATCAGCCCGGCGACAGGCTCCGCCATCCCCGACCCCAGCGCGTAGAGGAGCGCCTTGCCGCGCGGCCATTTCTCGCGCACCAGCGGCAGCGCCACGGCCAGCCCTTCCGGCATGTTCTGCAGCGCGATGGCGATCATCAGCGCAATGGCGTCGGGTATGCGATCGGCGCCAAAGGCCACGCCCACTGCCAGCCCTTCGGGGAAATTGTGCAGCGTGATGGCGATGATCAGCAGCCATACGCGCCGCAGGTGCGATGAGGGCCCCTCGGCGCCCTTGATGAGATGGGTGTGCGGCAGCAGATGGTCGAGCGCAGCGAGAAAGAGCGCGCCGATGAGGATGCCCAAGACCGCCGGCCAGATGCCACCCAATTCGATGGCCGGGACGATCAGGCTGAAGGCAGTCGCCGCCAGCATCACCCCGGCGGCGAAGCCCAGAAGCGCGTCGAGCAAGCGGTCGGAGACCTTTGAGGTAAACAGAATAGGCAGCGCACCGGCGCCGGTGGCAAAGCCGGTGATGAACGTGCCGACGATGCCCATCAGGATGCGGTTGTCGCCAAAGAGTTGGAAGAAGGATTCCATCGCTATCGCTGGGACCTATCGTGGATCAGATGAGGTTAAGTATGGCAGAAGTGAGACAGGTTGTCAAATGCCACGAGAGGGCTGTGCTCATTTGACATCACGCCCTGCTTGTGCTATTCTCTAGTGACAGAGGGTCACAATGACAAGCATCGAAGTACAACAGGTGATCGAACAGATTACGAACCGCATCGTCGAACAGTATCAACCGGAAATCGGTCTCTCCACTCTGACCCGCGATGAAGTGGCTGCCTCATTGGAAGACGTGCGACGGCTGGCAACACTTGTGTGCAAGAAGGTTGCTGTGTGAGTTGGCGGAAGTGGGCTCTAACCGTCCGCGCACCCGCTGCGCCAAAACCTCTCATCCCTGTCCCCTCGCTCCTCGGCTTCCCCGCCCCAGCACCAGCCCGGTAGCCCGCGGATCTCTTCGCTTCCGAGCGCAAGCGCCACCAGCACGTAAATCACAGCCCCCACCGCCAGCCCGCCCGCCCCGGTCGCAAGCAAACCCGCGCTCGGCAGCAGCGCGCGAAAGCCCAGCACCGCCGCGCCCATCAGCACCGACGCCAACACCGTGCGCGACAGTGACATACCTAGTGCGCGCCCTTCGATGCCGCCCAGCCGCCGACTCGCCACCAGCAGCAGGAAAACCACCTGCAAGAGGGCGCCCAGGCCGTTGGAAAGCGCCAGTCCGCCATGCGCCAGCGCCGGCAGCAGCCACCACCCCACCCCCAAGTTCAACACAAGCCCTCCGACAGCCGCCACGAACGGTGTCCACATATCCCGCTGCGCGTAAAAGAGCCGGCTCACCACCTCCAGCGCGCTGTGCGCCACCAGGCCCAGGGCAAAGAACTGCAAGGCCCAGTAGACCCGCTCGGTGGCCGCCGCGTCGAACTCGCCACGCTGGAAAAAGAGCGCGGTGAACGGGCGGCCCAGCAGCACAAGCCCCACCGCCGCCGGAATCGTCAGCGCCAGCACCAGCCGCAGCGCCCAGGAGGCCGTGCGCCGCAGTCCATCGCGATCGCCGGCATTGGCACGCTCCGCCAGCGTCGGGAAGACCGTCAACCCCAGCGCGGTGCCGATGATCGTCTCCGGGAACTGCATCAACCGCCAGCCGTACTCGTAGGCCGCGATTGCCCCCGCAGGAAGCCGCGAACCGAGAAACGTGGGTAACACAAAGTTCAAGTACGTTGCCCCCAAGCCCAGCACGCGCGGTCCCATCAGTACCATCACTTGGGGGAAATCCGGGTGCCAGAACACGGGTCGCCAAGCCGCGCGGTAGCGCATCAGCCCTGGCACCTGGATCAACAGGTGGCCCAGCGTGCCGGCCAGCCCACCCCAGGCCAGCCCGAAGATGCCCAGATGCGGCGCCAGGAACAGCGCCCCGGCGAGGCGCCCCAACGTGTACGAGATCGGCGCGGCGGCAGGGAGCAGGAAATGCTGATGAGCCTGCAGGACGCTCATCACCACCCCACTCGCGCTGGCGACCAAGGTCTGCAACAGCACCAACCGCATCAGACGTACCGCCAGTGCCGCCCGCTCGGTGTCGAACCCAGGCGCGACGGCAGCGATGACCCGTGGGGCAAGCACTGCCGCCACCATACTTACCGCTGCCACGATCGTGAGCGCCCAGTTGACCACCGCCGAGACCAGCCGCCACACCCGCTCGTGGTCTCCGCTGGCAATGCAGGCAGTGAGCACAGGGATGAGCGCGGTCGTCAGCGCGGCTCCGGCAATGACAGTGAACAGACCGTCGGGGAGTTCGAAGGCGGCGTAGTAGGCGTCGAGCGCAGGGGATGCACCGAAAGCACGACCGATGGCGGCGTCACGGAACACGCCCAACACCTTGTCGAGGGCAAAGAACGCCACGACCCACGCGGCGGAACGGGCGACGTGAGAGGTGATGGATCGCTCGGCCTGTTGGCCGGATGGATCTTCAGACTGTGGCATTCTCGGTCGATCACCATTGCTCTCGCCGGATGACAATCCGGCGGTCAAGACGCGGACGCGGCACTTATGCCGAGTCGTCCGCTTGGAGCCTTCCATTTGATCTACTGATTCTGGATACTCTCAAGCGCCGGCCACGGCAGCCCTTCCCAGCCAAAGCGTTCCAGGTTTATGTAACCGTGCTCGTCGAACACGACCCCCTCCGCTTCCAACAGCGCGCGCTGCAGGCCGGCGCCGTGCTCCAGGCAACTGGTCGAGATGCGGCCCTGGCTGTTGACGACGCGCCACCACGGCATGTCCGAATCATCCGGGATACTGTGCAGCGCCCAACCGACGGTGCGCGCGGCGTGCGGCTGGCCGAGCATACGAGCGAGGTTCAGCAGCGCCTCAACCCAGCCTGCCCGCTTTGATTCGCTCCCTGCCACGAGAGCGCACGGTCGCCTCGGCAAGCACCCTGAAGATACCCATCTCCGCCCTGGACTCGGTCCAGTCGGCGAGGACAGCATCCAGGTCGGCGTACTCGGCGCCATGTTCGGCCAGCGCCTGTTCCCACTGCGCCTCTGTACCCCACACGTCAATCGTCAGATACCGCCGCGGGTTCTTTGCGTCGCGCAGCACGGTAGTGCCGCGAAAGCCCGGACAACCTGCGAACAACTTGCTCCATGCACCGCCGGGGCCGTACACCAGTTCGAACTGGCCTCGGGCTTCCTCCTTGACGACAAACTCGCGCACGATTTCGACCATGCCAGCCCAGATGTCCAGGGTCTAAGCGCCGAACGCAGCCAGGTGCTCGGCCATCAGCCGCTTTTCGCGTGCGACGAGGACCGGCCACAACCGGCCCGTCACGCTCTCGGCGCGCAGCGCCTCGACGGCCAGCGGCAGACTGAAGGAAAGACGCGGGGAGAGATACAGGCTGCCGGGAAAGAACAGTTGCTGCAGGACCTGCCCAAACTCGGCCAGGCGGCGCTTGTCCAATGGCCTGCGGCGCAGCCACGTGATCGGGCTACGCGCCCAGCCGGCCGATACGGCGTGGCTGACGACCGATAGCAGTACCTTCGTCTCCGGAACGAGGCGCAGAAACAGGTCAACGCTCCGTGACCAGCGATCCACGCAGCGGATGGCTTCATCGGGAAAGAGCGATGGGTCGGGATCGATCTGGCCGGAGCCGTAGAGCAGGATGGCCCCACCCTTCTGCAAGTGCCGGATGCCGCTGCGCGTCTGGCGCATGCGCGCCTGAGTGTCCACCGGGTCGAGAAAGAAGAAATACCGGCTCAGGCGCGGCAGGTTTTTAAGAAAAGGAATGGCGCTGGCAAAGATAGCCATGTCATCGCGCCTCAAGTGCGCGGCGATTACCAGCGCATCGTAGGTGCCGGGGTGATTCGAGACCACCAACAGCGGCCCTGTGGCAGGCACCTCCTCCGTTCCGCGAGCCCGGATACCGGTACACCAGTGCGTGAGCGCCCACTCGGCTGCCCCTGGAAACCCGACAGTCTCGCACAAGTGGCCGAACGTGATGCCAATCTGCGAGAGCCGGCGGGTGGCCCTGCGAAACAGCGGCCCCAGAACACGGCGCGCCCGGCCGGTCTCCGAAAGGCCCAGAGCCTTGAAAACCTCGGCGACGAGGGACTCGCTCAATGCTTCGACGTCCGCGTCCACTCCCGTCTCCATAATCCAAGTTCTCGAGCACTCCTGTACAGCCGATCTATGGGAAATCGTTCTCCCACTCCTCCACACACAACGGCGCACCGGTCTTTACGGTGCGCCGTCCTTGCTTTTGCTTGTTGCCATCCCCCTGCTGTTGGACACTCCAGACTCAGTAGATCCGATTTGTCACCCTGAGCGGAGCGAAGGGTCTCGTTCTTGGCTTTCAGCAACGAGATTCCCTTCGACTTCGCTCAGGGCAGGCTTTGGCGCTTCGCGCCTCAGAATGACACCTTGCGGTGCGTTTTG
>FWPU01008540.1_pt1 | contig 17366 bp, 16 predicted proteins | sample 2228361 | NCBI WGS metagenome assembly FWPU01 (sample SAMEA103939777, study PRJEB20133) | metagenome
TGGAGAAGAACCCGCAGGTGGCGACCTTCGTGGCGGAGAACGTCGAGCGCATCAACGGCCGGGTGGGCGATGCCCGCTCGTTCGACCGGCTCGACGAGATTCTCTCGGCGTGCAGCTACCGGCTGGCGCACTGGCGCGTGGCGGGCGAGGAGATCAACTACCGGCGCTTCTTCGACGTGAACACGCTGGCGGCCATCCGCGTGGAGGACCCCGAGGTCTTCGCCGCCGTGCACCAGAAGGTCTTCGAGTGGATCGCCGAGGGCCGCGTCACCGGGCTGCGCATCGACCACCCCGACGGCCTGTTCGACCCGACCGCCTACTTCCTCGACGTGCAGGAACGCTACTTCCTCGGCCGGGCCCGGCAGCGGGTGGGCGACGAGCAGACCTACGAGGCGCTCGAGCCCGAGCTGAAGGCGCTGTTCCGGCGCGAGGTGCTCGCGCAGGCCGACTCGCCGCTGAGGCGCGGGCTGTACGTCGTCGTCGAGAAGATCCAGGGCGGGCGCGAGCGCATTCCCGACGCCTGGGCGGTGCACGGCACCACCGGCTACCGCTTCGCCAACTCGGTGGGCGGCATCTTCGTCGACCGCGACGCCGAGCGCGCCATGACCGAGCTGTACGAGCGCTTCGTCGGCCGCTCGTACGACTGGAACGAGCTGGCCTACCGGAAGAAGAAGCTCGTCATGAGCGCCTCGATGGCCAGCGAGCTGAACGTGCTGGCGCGCGAGCTGAACCGCATCTCGGAGATGGACCGGCGCACGCGCGACTTCACGCTGAACTCGCTGCGGCGCGCCCTGGTGGAGCTGATTGCGCTCTTCCCCGTCTACCGCACCTACGTCGACGAGTGGCGGCAGAAGCTCGACGAGCGAGACGTGCGCTACATCGAGTGGGCCATCGATGCGGCCAAGGCGAAGGACATGGCGAGCAACGTCACCATCTACGACTTCCTCCGCGACATCCTGCTCCGGCGCTACCCGGACCACCTCACCGAGGCGCAAAGGCGCGTGCGGCTCAAATTCGCCATGCGCCTGCAGCAGGTGACCGGGCCCGTCACGGCCAAGGGCCTCGAGGACACCGCCTTCTACGTCTACAACCGGCTGGTGTCGCTCAACGAGGTGGGCGGCGAGCCGGAGAGGTTCGGCACCTCGGTCGACAGCTTCCATTTGCGCAACCAGGAGCGCGCCGAGAAGTGGCCGGCCTCGCTCCTCGCCACGTCCACGCACGACACCAAGCGCAGCGAGGACGTGCGCGCGCGGCTGAACGTGCTCTCCGAGGTTCCCGCCGAGTGGGCCGAGCGCGTGCACCGCTGGGCGGCGATGAACCGCCGCCACAAGACGATGCGCGGCGAGCAGCCCATGCCCGACCGCAACGACGAGTACCTCTTCTACCAGACGGTGGTGGGGGCGCTGCCGATGGGCGGGCCACCCGAGGGCGAGGAATACGAGTCGTTCCGCCGCCGCATCGGCGACTACATGCAGAAGGCCATCAAGGAGGCCAAGGTCAACACGAGCTGGATCAACCCCGACTCCCGCTACGAGGCCGCGATGGCCCGCTTCGTCGACGCGTGCCTGTCGGCCGACGGGCGGGCCTTCTTGCGCGACGCGGTGGCCTTCAAGCAGACCATCGAGCGCGCCGGGCAGGTGAATTCGCTCGGCCAGCTCTTGCTGAAGCTCGCCTCGCCGGGGACGGCCGACGTCTACCAGGGCTGCGAGCTGTGGGATCTGTCGCTGGTCGATCCGGACAACCGCCGGCCGGTGGACTTCGCGAGGCGGGCGCACCTGCTCGAGCTCATCGACCGCGCCTCCGCCGCATCGCGCGAGAGGCTCTGTCGAGAGCTGTTCGCCGACATGACGGACGGGCGCATCAAGCTGTTCGTCACCGCCGAGGGGCTCAGGCTGCGGCGGCGGACCGGCGGCTTCTTCAACCACGCGGCCTATGCCCCGCTGGACTTCTCCGGGCCCTTCGCCGGCCACGCCATCGGCTTCGTCCGGCGGGACGGCGGGCATTACGCGGTGGCGCTGGTGCCCCGGCTGGTGCGGCGCTTCCTCGACGCGCCGGGTGGGCTGCCTTCTGCCCTCGCCGGTACCACCGTGGCGCTGCCGGAGGGGGGTGCCGGCGAGCTGACCGACGTCTTCACCCACCGTGTGTTCGACGGGCGGCGCCCCCTCGACCTGGGTGAAATCTTCTCTGCGTTCCCGGTGGCTCTCCTCTACAAAGGAGGGGCATGAGCGGTCGTTACGAGGTGTGGCCCGGCGTCCCGTACCCGCAGGGGGCGACCTGGGACGGCCAGGGCGTGAACTTCGCCGTCTACTCCGAGCGCGCCGAGGGCGTGGACGTGTGCCTCTTCGACCCGCTCGAGCCGGCCAAGGAGCTCGCGCGGCTGCCGCTCGTCGACGTCACCGGGTACGTCTGGCACGGCTACGTGCCCAACCTTTCGCCCGGAGCGCTCTACGGCTTCCGGGCGAAAGGGCCGTACGCGCCGGAGAAGGGGCTGCGCTTCAACCCGCACAAGCTGCTCGTCGACCCGTACGCCAAGGCCATCTCCGGCAAGCTCGACTGGCGCGGGCCGGTGCACGGCTACCGGCTCGACGCCAAGGACAAGGACCTGTCGTTCGACGACCGCGACGATGCTCCGTTCGTGCCCAGGTCGGTGGTGGTGGACGACCGCTTCGACTGGAGCGGCGAGAGGCGGCCGCAGCACATCTGGCGCAAGGCCGTTCTGTACGAGCTGCACGTCAAGGGCTTCACGCGGCTGCACCCCGGCATTCCCGAGGCGATTCGCGGCACCTACGCTGCTCTGGCCCACCCCGCGGCCATCGAGCATCTGACGAAGCTGGGCATCACCTCGGTCGAGCTGTTGCCGGTGCACGAGGCGGTGGACGACGGCTTCCTCGTCGAGCGGGGCCTGACGAATTACTGGGGCTACAATACGCTCGGCTACTTCGCGCCGGACCAGCGCTTCTCGTCGTCGGGCAGCCGCGGCGAGCAGGTGCGCGAGTTCAAGCACATGGTGAAGGCGCTGCACCAGGCTGGCATCGAGGTCATCCTCGACGTCGTCTACAACCACACCTGCGAGGGCAACGAGCTGGGGCCGACGTTGTGCTTCCGCGGCCTCGACAACCAGGCCTACTACCGGCTCGACGCCAAGGAGCCCCGCCGCTACGTCAACGTCACCGGGTGCGGCAATTCCATCAACGCCGAGCACCCGCAGACGTTGAAGCTCGTCTGCGACTCGCTCAGGTACTGGGTCACCGAGATGCACGTCGACGGCTTCCGGTTCGACCTGGCCCCGACGCTCGCTCGCGTGGGCAAGGACCACGCCTTCGACCGCGCCGCGTGCTTCTTCCAGATCGTCCACCAGGATCCCGTCCTCTCGCGCGTGAAGCTCATCGCCGAGCCGTGGGATTTGGGCGAGGGCGGCTACGAGCTGGCCAACTTTCCCGTCGGCTGGTCCGAGTGGAACGACCGCTACCGCGAGACGATTCGCCGCTTCTGGAAGGGCGACGAACGGCAGGCGGCGGAGATCGGCTACCGGCTGACCGGCTCGTCGGACCTGTTCAAGCTGTCGGGGAGGCGGCCCACCGCGAGCGTGAACTACGTCACCTGCCACGACGGCTTCACGCTGCACGACCTCGTCACGTACGACAAGAAGCACAACGAGCTGAACGGCGAGCAGAACCGCGACGGTGCCGACCAGAACCACTCGTGGAACTGCGGCGTCGAGGGCGAGACCGACGACCCGGTGGTGGTGTCGATGCGCGAGCAGCAGAAGCGCAACTTCATCGCCACGCTCCTTCTGTCGCAGGGCACGCCGATGCTGCTCGCCGGCGACGAGATGGGCCGCACCCAGCGGGGCAACAACAACGCCTACTGCCAGGACAACGAGCTCTCGTGGGTCGACTGGTCGCTGGACGAGCGGCGAAAGAAGCTGCTCGCCTTCACCCAGCGGATGATTCGCTTGCGCAGCGAGCAGCCGGTCATTCAGCGCCGCAACTTCTTCCTCGGCGCGACCATCGGCGACAGCCGCTTCAAGGACCTGGTGTGGTTCCGCTCGGACGGCGCGGAGATGACCCGCGAGGACTGGGAGAAGCCCTTCATGCGGTCTTTGGGCTACCTCCTCGGAGGAGACGCCATTCCCACGCGCGACCCGCAGGGCAACCAGCTCCGCGGAGACACGCTGTTGGTGCTCTTGAACGCCCAGCCCGAGCAGGTGGAGTTCACGCTGCCGGGCGTCGAGTGGGGCGCCGAGTGGGAGCTGCTCGTCGACACCGCGCAGGAAGAGGCGCAGGCGAGCCGCTCGAAGGCCGGCGAGAAGCGGCGGCTTGCGGCGAGATCGCTACAGGTTCTGCGGCATCCGGTCTAGGGTGCGCCCATTTTCGAGCGGGAGCACGCGTCGAAGCAGGTGCCCGAGCGGCCGAGCCGACATGTCGTCGACCGTGACAGAGGGAATCCGGGTGACCGTGAAGGCGCAGTACTGGCCCGAGCGCTCGAGCCCCGAGGCGGGGCAATGGGCGTTCACCTACACGGTGGAGATCTCCAACGAAGGCACCGAGCCGGCGAAGCTCGAGCGGCGGCACTGGATCATCACCGACGCCAACGGGAAGGTGGAGGAGGTGCGCGGCGAAGGAGTGGTCGGCAAGCAGCCGCATCTCGGGCCGGGCGAGAGATTCGAGTACACCAGCTGGGCGATGCTGCGCACGCCGTTCGGTACGATGCGCGGCAGCTACCTGATGGTGAGGCCCGACGGGAAGCGCTTCGAGGCGAAGATCGCCGAGTTCGCCCTGACCCAGCCGCATGGGCTGCACTGACGCGCGCGGCTCGCCGAGCGAAAGGCCACGAGTCATGACCCGCGGATTGCTCCTCGTCGACATCGGCTCGCCGGACGAGCCCACCCCGGCCGCGCTGCGGCGCTACCTGCGCGAGTTCCTCTCGGACCAGCTGTCGATCGATTTGTCGCCCGTGGCGCGGTGGGTGCTGCTCAATTTCGTCATCCTCCCCTTCCGGCCGAAGAGGTCGGCGGCGGCGTATCGGAAGGTCTGGACCGAGCGCGGAGCGCCGCTCCTCGTGAAGAGCTTCGAGATGGTGAGCGAGGTGGCGCGGGCGCTCGAGGGCGAGTTCTTCGTGCAGCTCGCGATGCGCTACGGCAACCCGTCGATTCGCTCGGGGCTTTTGGCCCTGAAGGAGAAGGGCGTCGACGAGCTGGTGCTCTTCCCGCTGCACCCCCAGTACTCGCTGGCGATGACCGCTTCGGTGGTCAAGCGCGTCGAGGAGGTGGCGGCCGAAGTCTGGCCCGGCTTGCCGCTGAAGGTGGTGCCGCCGTTCCACGGCCACCCCGCGTTCCTCGATGCGTACGCCGAGGTGGCGCGCGCGACGCTCGAGCGCCGGCCCGACCACTGGCTGTTCAGCTTCCACGGCGTTCCGATTCGCCACGTGCAGCTCACCGATGCGACAGGAGCGCACTGCATGGCCCGGCCCGATTGCTGCGATGCGGCCGTGGAGGCGAACGCGCGCTGCTACCGGGCGCACTCGTTCGCGATCGCCCGGGCGCTGGCGACCCGGCTGGGGCTCGCCGACGGAAAGTGGAGCGTCGCGTTCCAGTCGCGCCTCACGTCGGGCTGGGTGCCGCCGTTCACCGACGAGGTGCTGGTCGAGCTCCCGCGGCGGGGAGTCAAACGCGTGGCGGTGGTCTGCCCGACGTTCTGCACGGACAACCTGGAGACGCTCGAGGAGATCGCCATTCGCGGGAAGGAGAGCTTCGTGGCCGCGGGCGGCGAGGAGTTGTACGCGGTGAGCTGCCTCAACGCGCATCCGATGTGGATTCGCGGCATCGCGCAGCTCTCGCGGGAGGCCGCGGCGGCTGTGCCGGCCTCGCGGATTGCCGCGCGCGCCGGCTGAGCAGATTCAACCGGGCGGCCGACGTCGCAATCGCCCGGTCACGCGCGGACGCGGGCGAGCAGCATGCGCATCGGTTGCAGATCGCGCGTGAGCGGGTTGAGGACGAGCCCGAGTGTCTCCAGCGTGACCGCTCCCAAGAGCGCGGCATCTTTGGGGCCGCCGAGCACGACTGGCGAGATGGCGGAAACGCCGTGCAGGGAGAATTCCGCCTGTCCCACGGCCCGCTCGATGACCGTGCCGTCGGCCAGGTCGAACTCGATCGTCCGCATTGGTTTGAGGCCGAGCGCTCTCCACACGTCGAGCGGGAGCACCGAGTACGCCGCCCCGGAATCGACGAGCAGGCGCACCCGCCGGCTCCTTCGCCGCCGGAATGGATTGCGAACCGTCGTGGATATGGTCGTCAGGCCCATGTCGCCGAGACGATAATCGGTAGCGCGCATGTCTGCCGTAGTGCCCCGGCCGGGCAAAACGCCACGCGGTACGGGGCGAGTCCCTGGAGGTCGCGCGCCTCGGGCGTGTGCGCGCTACGTCCGCGGCGCCGACGCCTTCTGCAGCCTGTCGCGCACGGCGAGCCCCACGCCCTCCGGCGGCGGCTCGACCACCACGATGAGCTCGTACCCGGCTGCGTCGATCTCCCGCAGCGTCCCGTACAGCGCGCGGGCGAAGCCTGCGGGATCTGCCGGCACGGCGTAGTGGGGGAAGCCAGGCACGGGGGCGAAAGACATGACCGCGACCTTCTGCCCCCGCTGTGCGGCGGCCAAAGCCTGCGCTTCCAGCTCACCCGCGGGCGCCACCACCACCCCCGCCCGCGGCGCGTAGTGCGATGCCAGCATCCCCGGCGCGCGTACGTCCGAACGCTTTTCGAGCGGAACGGTGCGGCCCAGCACGCGCTCGACCGCCTCGCGCCCCACGCCTCCGGGACGCAGAATCGATGGCGATGAGCCGCTCAGGTCCACGATGGTCGACTCGACGCCCACCGCGCACGGCCCGCCGTCGAGAATGAGATCCACCGCGTCGCCCAGATCCTGCCGAACGTGCTCGGCCGTGGTCGGGCTCACGCCTCCGAAGCGATTCGCCGACGGAGCAGCGATGCCCTCGCCGAACCTCTCCAGCACCGCCCGAGCGACCGGATGCGCGGGCACGCGCAGCGCCACCGTGTCCTGCCCGCCGGTGACCGCGTCGGACGCGCGTTCGGTTCGCGGCAGCACCATCGTCAAAGGGCCGGGCCAGAACGCCTCGGCCAGCCGCCGCGCGGACTCGGGCACCGCGCGCGCCCAGTCGGACAGCCTCGACGCGTCGGGCAGGTGCACGATGAGGGGATGCGACGACGGCCGTCCCTTCACGGCGAAGATGCGGCGAACCGCCAGCTCGTTGCGCGCGTCGGCTCCGAGCCCGTAGACGGTTTCGGTGGGCAGCGCGACCAGCCCTCCGCGCCGCAGCACGTCCACCGCCCGGTCGATGCTGGTCTGGTCGATCACTCCCGCGATTTTGCGTCGTCCTTTTCGCGCCGGTCGCCATCGAGCAGCCCGAGCGCCAACACGCCGGCGACGGCTCCATACGGCCCGGCGACCGCCGGGTTGCACATGATGGCTCAGGTGCCGCCGATCTGCGCGTAGGCCTGCCCGACGAGCACCATCGCCGCCGCGCCGCCCCCGGCGAACGCGGCTCCCTTCAACACCGCCTTGGCCACCCGACTCATTGCGTCTACCTTCGCTCTCCTCCACGAAGAGGGCAAGGGCGGGGCCGGTCGTCCGCTCGCGCCCGGCAAAGACCGCTTGCGAGTCGTCTTCATCAGCGCCGACGGCCGGCTGCGCTCGGGCTGGGCGATCGCCGTCTACGTCGTCTCGAGCGGATTCGCCGCGGCGGTGCTCTTCGCCGGCTCCTTCATCGCCCTCGAGCGGCTCGGGCTGGGGCAGCCGGACCTGACCGAGCTCGGCGACGTGCGGCAGATTCCCCTCGGCCTGGCCAGCCTCGCCTCGGCGCTTTGGGGCACCGTCGTCGCGTCCATCGCGGTGCGCCAGAGCGTCCGCGACGCGGGATTTCACGGGCCCGTCGGCTCGCAGCTTCTGGCCGGCTTCGCGCTCGGCGCCATCCTCGTCACGCTGGCCTCGGTCATTCCCATGCTGGTGGGCGAAAGCGAGCTGTCGTGGCCGACCGAGCCGGCCGCATCGCTTCTGGGCGCCGGAGGCGTGCAGCTCTTGGTGCTCGCTCCGGGATCTGCCGCCGAGGAGGTGGCAATGCGCGGCTTCGTGATGCAGCAGCTCTTGCGCGGCACCAACCGCCCCATCGCCGTGTGCGCCACCTCGGTGCTCTTCGGCGTCGCGCACCTGGGCAACCCCAACGCCTCGCTCGTGGCCGCGGCCAACATCACCCTGGTGGGCATCTGGTTCGCGCTGCTGGTGTTGCGCTCGGGCTCGCTGTGGGCCGCCATCGGCGCCCACGTGGCGTGGAACTGGTTCGAGGGCTTCGTCTGGGGGCAGCCGGTGAGCGGGCTTCGTCCGGCCGCCTCGCTGTTCCGGCGCGTCGCGTCCGAGGGCACGTTCTGGACGGGCGGAGCGTTCGGCCCCGAGGCCGCCGGGCTCACCACGGTGCTCCTCGGCGCGGCGATTCTGGCCACGTTGGTGGTAGGGCGGCGGCCTGACGGGCGTGCCAATCGTGCTTGACAGGTCGTCCTCGACGTTGAATCTAGGCGCGCTCCGATGATTCAGGTCGACGGCCTCACCAAGTACTACGGAGAGCACGCGGCCATCCGGAACCTCTCCTTCACCATCCAGAAGGGCGAGGTCATCGGATTCCTCGGGCTCAACGGCGCAGGGAAGACCACCACGCTGAAGATTCTCGGCTGCGTGCTTCTGCCCACGTCCGGCCGGGTGACCATCGACGGCTTCGACGTGGTGCAGAACCCGCACGAGATTCGCCAGCGCATCGGGTATCTGCCGGACACGCCGCCCCTCTACGACGAGATGACCGTGGGCGACTACCTCGCCTACGTGGCGCATCTCAGGGGCGTTTCGGCCTCCGACGTGGCCTCGCGCGTCGCCGAAGCCGAGCGGCTCACCGCCCTCTCCGAGGTGCACGACGTCGTCATCGGCACGCTCTCGCACGGCTACCGCCAGCGCGTCGGCGTGGCCCAGGCGATGGTGCACAAGCCCAAGCTGCTCATTCTCGACGAGCCGACCGGAGGGTTGGACCCGAAGCAGATCGTCGAGATGCGCGGTGTCATCAAGAGCCTGAAGCAGGAGCACACGGTGCTGGTCTCGAGCCACATCCTCTCGGAGATCAGCCAGATCTGCGACCGGCTGCTCATCATCCAGGACGGCGAAATCGTCGCCCAGGGGACCGAGGAGGAGCTGGCGAAGCGCTTCGGGGGCGGCGGAGCGGTGGACATCGAGGTGAAGGGCGGGTCGGGCCCGGCCATCGCGGCGCTGAGCGGCGTCCCCTCGGTCGACGGGGCGCAGGTGCTCTCCGAGAGCGGCGGAGTGGCGGCCATTCGGGTCGCCGCGCCGGCGGATGCGCGGCCTGCCATCGTGCGCGCGCTGGTGGCGGCCAACATCGACGTCTTGCGCATCGATCGCGCGACCGAGAAGCTCGAGTCCATCTTCCTCAAGCTCACGCACGAAAAGGAGGCCGCCTAGATGAACGCCGTCCTCCTCATCGCGCGCCGCGAGCTTTCCGCGTACCTGCGCACCTGGAGCGGGTACATCATCATCGCCGGCGCGCTGTTCCTCGTCGGGTTCCTCTTCAACATCCACGCGCTGCCCGGGCCGGGAAAGAAGTCGGGCGAGATTCTGGGCGACCTGTTCTTCGACATGAGCGGCGTCACCATGGTGTGCGCGGTGCTGCTCGCCATGCGGCTGGTTTCCGAGGAGCGCCAGACCGGCACCATCGAGCTGCTCTACAGCTCGCCGGTCACCGATGCGCAGATCGTCCTGGGGAAGTTCCTTTCTGCGGCCGGCTTCCTCTGCATCTTCCTTCTGGCCACCGCGTTCATGCCCGCGATGATCTTCGCCTACGGCAAGGTGTCGCTGGGCCACATTCTCGCCGGGTACTTCGGGCTGCTCCTGGTGGGCTGCGCGGCGCTGGCGATGGGCACCTTCACCTCGGCGCTGACCCGCTACCAGGTGGTGGCCGCGCTGTTGGGCATCGTGCTGGTCATCACCCTCACGGTGTGCTGGTGGCTGAGCCGCGTCACCGAGCGGCCGCTGTCGGACATCTTCATGGAGATGTCCTGGTACGGCCACTTCAAGCCGTTCCAGGAGGGCCTCGTTCACCTCAAGCACGTCGTCTACTTCGTCGCCGTCACCTACCTGGGGCTGTTCGCCGCCACGCGGGTCATCGAGGCGAGGAGGTGGAAGTGATGCTTCAGAGCTGGCTCAAGTCGCTGGCCTTCCTCTTCGGCCTGGTGCTCGTCTACGTGGGCGAGCGCATCATGACGCCGGGCACGAGTCGGAAGGTGATGACGCTCGTCGGGCTCGCGGTGGCGCTGGCTCCGGTCGTCGTCCGCGCGCTGAGGTGGCGCAAGGCCGAGGGCGAGCGGCGCACCGTCGAGCGCATGCTGCTCTTGCTGAAGGCCGCCGCCGTCGGCGCGCTCTTGATGTACTTCCTCCAGTCGGACGTCTTCGCGGCGATCTTCGGCGCGGCGCTGGAGAAGTCGTCGCCCAAGCTGGCGGTGGTGCTCGGCGCGCTCTGGCCGGCCATCCTGGTGGCGGCGCTGCTCCCGCTGGTCCTCGTGGAGATGTCGTACGCCTCGATGGCGAGGGCGCCCCAGCTCGAGCTGGGAAGGGTGCGCGACGCGGCGCTCTCGGGCTTGGGGCTGGCCGGCGCGTTGGTGTTCGTCTTCGCGCTCATGTACGTCGTCTCGCAGCGCGACGCGAAGTGGGACCTCTCGTACGCGCGCACCACCAAGGCCGGCGACGCCACCAGGAAGATCGCCGCCTCCCTCGAGGAGCCGGTTCAGGTCGCGCTCTTCTTCCCGCCGGCCAACGAGGTCGCCGAGCAGGTCGAGTCGTACTTCGACGACTTGAAGCGCGAGTCGAGCCGGCTCGAGGTGCAGCAGTACGACCACGCGCTCGACCCGCAGAAGGCCAAGGAGCTGTCGGTCTCGGGCAACGGGGTGATCGTCATCGCCCGCGGCACCCGGCGCGAGCAGCTCTTCGTCGGCACCGAGCTGGAGAAGGCCAGAAGCCAGCTGCGCAACCTCGACCAGGAAGTGCAGAAGCGGCTGCTCCAGGTGGCGAAGTCGAAGAAGACCATCTACCTGACCTCTGGCCACGGCGAGCGGCTCGAGACGCCGGCCAGCGCGACCGACCAGCGGGCCACGGTGCGCGCCCTGCGCGAGGAGCTGCGCGCCCAGAACTACGAGCTCAAGAACCTGTCCATCGCCGAGGGCCTGGGCGCCGAGGTGCCCAAGGACGCAGCCGCGGTGCTGGTGCTCGGGCCCACCACCGCCTTCCTGCCGCCGGAGGTCGCCGCCCTCAAGGCCTACTTCGAGCGCGGCGGCCGGCTGCTCATCGCGCTGGATCCGGAACCAGGCCTCGACCACGCCGAGCTGCTCGAGATGCTCGGGCTTTCCTTCAAGCCGGAAATTCTGGCCAACGACGTGGCCTACGCCCGCGTCACCGCGCAGCTCTCGGACCGGGCCTTCATCGGCACCAACAGCTACTCGTCGCACCCGTCGGTCACCACCAACGGGCGGATGAACAGCCCCATGTACCTCATGGGAGCGGGCCACCTCGACGAGCGGCCCCAGCGGCCCGCCGACCTGGCCATCGACTTCGCGGTGCGGGCGCACCACCAGTCGTGGAACGACGCCAACGGCAACTACCAGCACGACCCGCCGCAGGAGACGCGCAAGGGTTGGGCGCTGGCCGCGGCCGTCACCCGCCGTCCGCCCGGAAGCACCAGGCAGGAGGAGCAGGGCCGCGCGGTCGTGCTCGCCGACTCGGACGCGCTGAGCGATCAGGTGCTGGCCCTCACCGCCCGAATGAGGGGCAACGCCGATTTCGTGCTCGACGGCCTCAAGTGGCTGCTCGGCGACGAGGCCATCGCCGGCTCGACCAACACCGAGCAGGACGTGCCCATCACCCGCACGCGCACCCAGGACGTGGTGTGGTTCTTCGCCTCGGTCTTCGTGGCGCCGGCCGTCATCGTCGGGGCCGGGGTTCTGGCCGTGCGCAAGAGGAAGCGCAGGAGCCGCGTGGGGAAGGGAGGGGCGTCATGAAGGCGCGCGGAGCCGCCATCCAGGGCACGCTCGCCGCGGTGGGCCTGGTCGCCGCCTACGTGACGTGGCAGCGGCCGCCCGAGCAGCTCTCGCAGGGCGACGTGGTGGTGCTCGACCTCCGCGCCTCCGAGGTGCGGAAGATCGCCTTCCGCAACGAGAGCCGCTTCATCGAGGTCGAGAAGAGCTACGACTCGAGCCCGCCGGTGGTGTGGATTCGTCAGGGGCCGACCGAAGAGGCCCTGGCGGCGCAGCTGGGTGCGGCCGCCGATGCCGGTACGCCCGACGCAGGCGTTTCCGACGGAGGCACCGATGGTGGCAGCGTGTCCATGGCCTCGCACCATCCGCCTCCGCCGCCGCCCGAGCCCGAGAAGCCCAAGACGCTCAGAGGCAACGAGCGGGCCGAGAAGGTGCTCGAGCGGTTCGCTCCGCTGAAGGCGCCGCGCGCGTTGGGCAAGCTCTCGCCGGAAAAGCTGAAGGAGCTGTGGCTCGACGGCTCGAAGCGGCGCCTCGAGGTCGTCACCTCGTCGGGCACGCGCCCCTTCACGGTATCGAGCTCGCCCGTGGGCTTCTCGCCGTACGCGAAGGACGAGGCCACCGGCAACGTGTACCTGATGCCGGGCACCCTGATGATGGACCTCGACCCCTCGTCGCAGATGCTCGTCGACCGGCGGCTCCACGCCTTCAAGGCCAGCGAGTACGACGGCTTCACCGTCACCGTGGGCGACCTGAAGAAGGAATACGTGCAGCAGGGCGGCGACGTGCCGCAGACGACGCAGATCGCCCCCAAGGCCACGCCCGACAAGCCCGACGAGTTCGTCCGCAACTGGCACGACAAGGTCTGGTCGCGGCTCATCGTCACCGACCTGCTCAGCAAGGGAGAGCAGCCCAAGTCCGGCGAGCCCAAGGTGGAGCTCCGCATCGACTACACCTGGAAGGGCAAGCCCAAGGGCTGGCTCGAGGTGGCCAGGGGGCCGAACAACGAGATCTGGGCCAGAAGCGAGAACACCGCGAGCTGGGTGACGCTGCACGCCGCCGGCTCCGACGAGGTGCTCGCCGAGGCGAAGAAGGTGGCCGGGGGCAACTAGCCCTCACGCCGACGTCGCCGCACGCTGCTCGCCGGCCGACGGCGCCACCGGCAGGCGGATGAAGAAGGCCGAGCCCTCGCCCGGCGCGCTCTCGACTTCGATCTTCCCGCGGTGGTGGGCGATGATGCTCGCGCTCACCGACAGGCCGAGCCCGGTGCCCTTGCCCTTGGGTTTGGTGGTGAAGAACGGCCGGAAGAGGTGCCGCTTCACCTCCTCGGTCATCCCCACGCCGGTGTCGCGCACCTCGATGACCATCTGCTCGCCCTCGCGGCGGGTGCGCAAATACAGCCGCCGCGTCCGGCAGCCCTCCATCGCCTGGCCGGCGTTCATCATGAGGTTCAGCAGCACCTGCCGGAGCTGGTTGGAGTTGCCCAGGATGCGGGGCGGGTCCTCCGCCAGCGAGAGGTCGAGGTGCACGCCCGAGATCTGCAGCTGGTGCGAGACGAGGCGCACCGCTCCCTGGACGACCGCGTTCGGGTCGAGCAGCTCGAGGTCGAGCTTCTGCGGGCGGGCGAACTCGAGCAGGTTCTGGAGGATGCCGTTGGCCCTCTGCGCGTCCGACTCGATGAGCGCGAAGTACTCGCGCGCCTCCTCCAGCGATTGGGCCTCGAGCCCCAGCTGCGAGAAGCCGACGATGCCCACCATCGGGTTCTTCACCTCGTGGGCCAGCCCGGCCGACAGCTCGCCGATGGCCGACAGCTTCTCCGACTGGATGAGCTGCTGGTTCTTCTCGTCGAGGGCCCGCTCGCGCTCGAAAAGCTCGCGGCTCATCTTGTTGAAGGCCGCGGCCAGCGCGCCGATCTCGTTCCGGCTGTTCACCGCCACCTCGATGCCGAACTCGCCGCGGCTGAGCCGGGCCATCTGCTCCTCGAGGCGGCGCAATGGCAGGGTGAGCCGCCGCGAGAAGTAGATGCTGGCGAACAGGGCGATGGAGATGACGGTGAGCGCGAACAGCACCGAGCGCCTGGTGAGCAGCGCCTGGGCCTTCAACGCCTCGGCCTTGGGCACTTCCACCACCACCGCCATGCGCGGCTGCTCGACTTGCGCGTACGAGCCGATGATCTCCCCTTCCTCGCCGGCGAACTCCCGCGCTCCGCGCAGCGCCTTGCCCCCGATGGCGTCGCGCACCACCGGGTTGTGGCTGAAGTCGGCATGCGAGATGACCCGCGCCGGATCCGGGTGCAACAGCACCGCCCCGCGCGCGTCGACCAGGTAGACCTGGTACAGCTCGGAGTTGCCGAAGATGCGCAGGAAGCGGTCGGGCCGCAGATCCGCCACCACGGCCAGCCGTCCGTCGGCGCTCGCGGCCGACAGGCGCAGCACCGCCAGGTCCGGCGCGAGGCTCGCGTTCTGCAGGAGCACCCGCTCGGCGGCCAGCACCTCCATCGCCACGGGCGTCTGCTTGCGTGCCTCGTCGAGGTCCTGCACCGACAGATTCAGCGAGGAGAGGCGATCGGCGTCGACGAAGCGCCAGGCGCGCGCAAGCGGCCCCTGCCCCTCGCGGAGCCACACCTCGATGGAGAGGATGTCATTGTTCGTGGAGAAGAGCGTGCGGGCCCGGCGGTCGGCCAGCTCGGTCGCCTCGCCCTTCGCCGCGGCGTGCTCGGCACCGAAGTAGAGCAGCTTGTCCACCAGCGTGCCGACGCTGCTCTTCACCTCCTCCGAAAGCGTGCCCGCCAAAAGCGAGTTCATGTCGTAGATGGAGGCGAGCTTGTCGTTCGTCACCAGGTTGGTGGCCAGGTACACGTAGATGCTCATCGCCCCGATGAGGATGGCGCCCACCAGGCCCACGATCTGATAGCGGATGGAGATGCTCATGAGCCAGAGGCCGCAGTTTCGCTCGCCGGCTCCGAGCGCTTCAACGCACGTCTCCGCCGCGTGTTCGACAGCCGCAGCGCCACGTCAGAGCTCGAGCCGATAGCCCAACGACACGTGCAGCCCGCCGGTGCGGAGCGACGCGTGCGCTCCGTCGGCGCGCCCGTAGAGGTAGCCGATCTCGGCCGACGCCTCGCCCGGCCCGATCGGCCTCGAAAGCCCCGCGACGGCGTGGGCCCCGAACGCCGGCGTCACCTCGAATCGCCCGTCGTACCCGACGAAGGCGAGCTGCACCGAAGGGCCGGCACCGCCGTAGGCCTTCCACGAGCCGAACGGCAGCTCCGCCAGCACCAGGAACGACGCCGGCGAGACGGTGGCGGTGGAACGGGCTCCGTCCGGTACGCCGGCCGATTCGGGCAGCGCGGAGCCGCCTCCATACGCCGCGAGCCGCGCCATCACCACCAGCCGGTCGCGCAGCAGTCGGGTGCGGTAGCTCACGTCGGCGCTCACGTACGGTGACGAGAGCGCTCCGAAGTTGCTGTTCCAACCGATTCGCGCTCCGGCCGACAGCCGGCGCGCCGCCCCGATGAGCGGCAGCCGCACCGTTCCCGTGAAGCCGCCCTCGCGCACCGTCAGCACGTCGGCGCCCGAGTCGGGCACCTTGCCCGGCGGGAGGTAGCCCACGGCGAAGCGGCCGGAGGCTTTCCGCACCGCCGAGACCGAGCCGGCGGCGGCCGTCACCTCGGGCGCGGCGTTCTGCACCGGGCGGCCTTTGGCGTCGCGGAGGACGAGCCACACAGTCTTCGGCGTCTCTCCGTCCGCGACGATGGCCGAGCCGAGCGGCTCGAGGGCCACCTGCGCCACCGGCGGAACACCCAGGTAGAAGAAACGCTCCTCGCTCCAGGGGCCCGCCACACCCTCGGCATCGACCGCCCGCACCCGCCAGCGGTGCTCTCCCTCGGGCAGACCCGACAGCGTCAGCGAATTCCCCTTGGAGCTCTGCAATGTGCCCGAGCCGAGCGACAGCTCGTACCGCGCCGCGTTCGGCACCGCCTCCCACGAGAGCGCCACCGCCGCGTCCGAGCCGAGCACCGCGTCGTGTGCAGGAGATGCCGGCCGCGGGACGGCGAGCGGCGGAAGCGACGACGAGGTGAAGGCGCGAGGAGCCGACGGCGCCGACTCCACCCCGTTCGCGTCGAGGGCCACCACCCGCCAGTGGTACGTGCCCGGCCTGGTCGGTTGGAACCGGAGCCGCGCCGATGGCGCGTCGAGCCGCTCGCGCGCGGAAGGACGAATCGGGGGACACCTCGACGCGGTAGGCCACCGCGCCCGGCGACGGTGCCCACGACAGCTCGACGGCGGGCAGCGCTCCGTGACTGGCGAAGGTCGCCCCGTCGGCGGGAGAGGACAGGGTCGGCCCGGGCAAGAGCAGCCGCACCGATGCGGCCGCCGAATACGCCGATGCCTTGCCGGCTCCGTCCACCGCGGCCACGCGCCATGTCCACGCGCCGGGGGCGGTGGCGAGAAAGCTCGCCGAAGCGCCTCGCGCCTCGAACGTGGCGGGCCGGCCGCCGGCTCGGGCGTACTCCACCCGGTACGAGCGGGCGCAGGGAGACTCTCCCCAGGAGATGGGCACCCGCATCGTGCGGCCCTCCGGCGCCCACGCCAGCGGCTCGGGCGACCCGTGCGGCCGCGGCGGCGCCAGCTTCACCCGGAACGTGCGCGCCTGGCTCGGAGCGGTCGGCCGCCCCGCCAGGTCCACGCCGATGACCCGCCAGTAGAAGAGCCCTGGCTCGGTGAGCGGCACCTGCACCTCGGTGGCCGCCGTCCGCTTCTCGAATACCTTCGAGGAGAACTGCGCGTTCGAGGCGACCTCGACGACGTATTCCTTGAGCACGCGCGAGGGCTCGAACGAAAGGGAGGCGCTCCGGGCCGACTCGCCGCAAGCCAGCGCGGCGCCGTCCGCGGGCGACGAGAGCGAGGGCGCCTTCACCGCCGGGTCGATGGTGCGGGGAGCGCTCCACTCGCTGGGGCGGCCCTCGGCGTCGAAGCTGCGCACGCGCCACCAGTAGGTGACGTTGGGAAGCTCCTCCCACCGGTAGCCGGGCTGCTCGAGCGACTGCCGCAGCAACACGTTCTTGAACTGCGGGTCGGTGGCAATCTCCAGCTCGTACCGGACGGCGCCGCTCACCGCCTTCCACCGCAGCGCCACGCGGGCCGTCTGGGCCGACGCGGCAGAGGCGGCCACCGCCATCAGCGCCAGCGCGAGCCTCACTGTCCCACTTTGGGAGGGTTGAAGCCCTCGCCTTTAGGCGACAGCTTCAGCGTCGGTTCGGCTAGGGTGGCGATGTGGG
>FWPU01008541.1_pt1 | contig 17366 bp, 14 predicted proteins | sample 2228361 | NCBI WGS metagenome assembly FWPU01 (sample SAMEA103939777, study PRJEB20133) | metagenome
TGGCAGTTCGCACTGCTTGACGCTGCGCGTCAAGCAGTGGCACACCGGAGAGGTGGCTGCGTGCTTGGCAGTTCGCACTGCTTGACGCTGTGCGTCAAGCATTGGCACACCGGAGAGGTGGCTGCGTGCTTGGCAGTTCGCACTGCTTGACGCTGCGCGTCAAGCAGTGGCCCACCGGAGAGGTGGCTGCGTGCTTGGCAGTTCGCACTGCTTGACGCTGCGCGTCAAGCAGTGGCCCACGGGAGCACACCCCGTACGTTCGCTGGGCTGAACGTTCGCCAGCGAATCCTAACCCATTTCGTCACCCCCATGATGCCCTACTGCTGGCAAGCGGGTGCCGGAAGGTGTAGGCGAGGAGAATCCGATAATGCAGACGCGCGCCCAAGGCACCACAAGCCCGTTCTTGATCTCGTCATCCAGCACGCTAGCCGCCGGCACGCAGGCGCGCGGCCGCCTCAATCACGCGGACATTCAACTCATCGGCGTGGGCCAGCACAGCGTCGTCAGGGGTGTAGGTGGCCTGGCGAATGTATGCCGCATGCGGGGGTAGTGCGCCGCGTGCCACCAGCAGGCGTTTCTCGACCCAATTGAAGACCTCGGAATGCTGGAGCGAGTACACGATTTGAGGCAGCACCTGGTAGAAGACATCTTGTGCGGCCTGTTGCTGGCCGGCATGCGCCAGGTGCCACACGCTTGCCAGTATGTCGGCCACCCCCAAGCCGGGCATCAGACCGCAAATGCCTGCCGGAAGCAGGTCCAGCATGTACATCCCGCCCCAGCCCTCTAGCACCCCCACGCGGCCCTCGGTCCCCTTTATGATACTGCGGATCTTGGCGCCCATGAGGGCCTCTTCCAGCTTGAGGTAGCGAAAGTTGGGGCATGTGTCTGCCAGGCGGCGTGCAAAGTCGGTACCCACCGTCGGCCCTCCGGGGTTGAAGTCTTGCACAAGCACCGGCACCCCCACAGCGCCGCAAATGGTCTGTGCATATGAGACCAGATCCCCCTCCGGCAGCCCGAAAATGCGCGGCAGTGCAAATGAGATCACGCTGGCCCCCAGCTCTTCGTATCGCCGCGCAGTCCTCGCCGCCACCACGGCCGCGGGATGATTGGCCTGCGCCACCACAGCCACGCGGCCCGCCGCAGCACGTATGGCCGTGGCTACCACCGTTTCTCGCTCCGCATCGCTCAGCTTGTAGAATTCGCTGGCAAAGGCCGGCAGGCAGACGGCTGGCAGCCTACATGCCGCTGCAAACTCGATCAACCCTTCGAGTGCAATCAGATCGACCTCTTCCTCAGCGGTAAACGGCGTGGGCACAATGGGCACCACGCCCGCAAGCGATACAGCGGCAGAGTTCATGCTTACTTGGCCCTCAACCATTGGTGTACGCCAGGTACATGGCTGCCCATTATGCATGGCTGCCGCGCCCGGCGGGAGGCCCACGGCCAGCCGTGCATCTAGACCTGTGCTTCTCTCAGCACTACGCCCAGTTGCGTTGGATGCAGGGGAATGCGCGGCCGCACGTGCGTGCGAAACCCCATGCCCAGGGGCGCCATCTGCCATGCTGCACACGCTGCGGCTGGTGCCGATGTTCGCCACGCCCTCCCCTGCACAAGCGCCGCCCGCGGGCTAAGCTAGATAAGCAGGCACTCCATCCCACCTCTCTGTTCTGCCATGAACCAGCGACTAACCGGCATCTTCACGCCCAACATCGTGCCGCTCGACGACGAGGGGCGGATCAACGAAACTGAGTTGCGGCGCTATACCGACTGGCTGATCGAGCGCGGGGTGCACGGGCTGTATCCCAATGGTTCGACGGGCGAGTTCACGCGGTTCACGCCCGAGGAGCGCCGGCGCATCATCGCCATCATGGCCGACCAGGCCCGGGGACGCGTCCCCATTCTGGCGGGGGCAGCCGAGGCGAATGTACGGGAGACCCTGGCCGCCTGCGAGTACTACGCCGGCCTGGGCGTGCGTGCCGTGGCGATTGTCTCACCCTTCTACTACAAGCTCAGCCCCACGGCGGTGTATGCCTACTTTCGCGACATCGCCCGCCAGAGCCCTGTAGATATAACGCTCTACAACATCCCGATGTTCGCCTCGCCCATCGACGTTCCCACGGTGCAGCGGTTGGCGGAAGAGTTCCCGCGCGTGGTGGCCATCAAGGACTCTTCGGGCGACCTGGCCCACATGATCCGCATGATCAAGGCCGTGCGGCCCAACAGGCCCGACTTTAGTTTTTTGACGGGGTGGGACGCAGTGCTGTTCCCCATGCTGCTGATCGGCTGCGACGGGGGGACGAACGCCACGAGCGGCGTGGTGCCGGAGATTACCCGCAAGTTGTTCGACCTGACAATCGCGGGCAAGTTGGAGGAGGCCCGCACATTGCAGTACAAGCTGGTGGGGCTATTCGACGCCATGTTGTACTCGGCAGACTTCCCGGAGGGGTTTCGGGCGGCGCTGGCCCTGCGGGGCTTTCGCACCGGCGTGGGTCGGCAGCCGCTTTCGGACGAGCAGCAGTTGCAGATCGAGGCTTTGCGGCGGACGTTGCAATGCCTGTTGGCCGAGGAGGGCTTTGCCGATGAGCCGCTGGAGGGGTGTCCGCCCGGTCCGCCGCGGCTTGACCCGCGGGAGTTGGACGCGATTGTGCAAGGCGTGCTGGCCGAGCTGAAGCGGCGCGGCCTGGCATGATGCGCGAGGGACGCTCGGGCAGCAACGAACAGCGCAAAGGCGGAGGGAAAGTAGAGGGCACAGGCCTGAGGGCAAAGACCACAGGGCATGTAGCACAGAGCAGAACGGAGTACCGTAACTGGATTCATCAATGGGTGCCGAGCGGTCCAGCCTGGCACTGCTGGAGGTAAGCAATCTTTCGCCGGCATTCGTGGCGGCCGACCGCTGCGCGAAGGCAGCCAGTGTACGGATCGTGGGGATCGAGAGCACAGATGGTGCCGCGCAGTGCATCAAGCTAGCCGGCAGTGCTGGTGCCGTCGCCCAGGCGGCAGAGCGGGGTGCGGCCGTGGCACGCCAGATGGGCGCTGAGGCATATTGGAGCTGGTTGGCTTTGCCCCATCCGTCGGTTGCTGGTCTGGCCGCGCAGCCGCCGAACTATAATCCTCTGTTGGAGGTTTACGACGCACGGGTACCCCGGGAGCATCCGATGGAAACGCCTTATGCACTGGGCCTGCTGGAAACACAGGGCCTGGTAGCCGCCCTGCATGCTACCGACGACATGCTCAAGGCCGCGCAGGTAACGCTCGTGGGCAAAGAGAAGATTGGGGCTGCCTACGTGACCATCATGGTCCGCGGCGATGTCGCCGCTGTGCAGGCGGCGGTTGCGGCCGGCCGCGCCACGGTCGAACGGCTGGGCGGCAAGCTGATCATGGCAGATGTGATCGCTCGTCCCCACCCCGAGCTGGCCGCATTGCTGCCGAAGTAGTCTGGCAGCATGAGTCGAGGGTTTCGTCTGGGTGAACGGACCAAGAGATGGCCGGGCTGCTTCTAGCCGGGGCGGCGGACCGCAAGAGACGCTGTGCGCGCAGCGCTCCCCAGTGCGTTCCCCCGCCGGCATAAAGCCGGCGGCTCGTGCGCGTGGGCGCTTCGAAGGTAGTAGGCTGGGCGGCCGAAGTCCGAGCGAGTGCCCGAGCCTTTCGGGCGCTCGCCAAGGCGGGGGCTGACGATCGGCCCCTAGAACACATCCAGAATGAAATGGTGCCCCCAGTGGTAGCGCCGCTCCTGAGGATACTCGTTGTGCCAGCGGCGGTTGTAGACCGGGATCCGCATCTCGGGGGGATAGCGGTAGTAGAGGCTCTCGGAACTACGAAAGTAGTCGGCAGACCAGAAGTTCTGCGGATAGAACACGTACGGGTAGTGGTAAAAGCGCTGCCAGTCTTGCGTGTTGTAGCTGCGGCCCCATTGCCGGCCGTAGGCCTGCTGGGCCTGCGCCTCGCTGGCGGCCAGGACCAGCCAAAGGCCGAGCATGCAACACACTGCCATCAAACCGCGGCGGAGCATGGGTCTTCCCCCCCTAGGTGCACAAGCAGAATATCTGTTCTCTACACCACACCATCGGCAACCGGCATGCTGTGCATTGAGAGAAGATTCGCTACGCTCGCTGCCATGCCCGCCCCGCAAGCAGGTGCGGCAGCCACCATGGGCATATCGCCCAGCTTCGCCTCGAATGCCGGCTAACCGTGGAGGTACGTCTTGAGGTAGTGGTTTTCGACCAGCATCTGCCGGTGTTGGGCCTTCACCACGTCTCCAATCGAGATCAGCCCCGCCAGGCGGCCTCGGTCCAGCACCGGCAGGTGGCGGATGCGCTTTTCTGTCAATAGGCCCATGACTTCTTCCACGCTGTCATCGGGACGGCCGGTTATCAGATTCCGAGACATCACGCTCGCCACGTCGACCTCGGCCAACGGCATGTGCGCGGCACAGGCGCGTAGAATGTCGCGCTCAGTGATAATGCCCAAAATGCTCTGCCCGCCATCGGGAGCCTCGTCGCAGACCAGCAGCGACCCGCAGTTGTATTCGACCAGCTTCTGCACCACGTCGTCTAACGTGGCCGTGGGCGAAATGGTGTGGACGTGGGTCCCTTTTTCGCTGAGGATGTCGTTGAGTTTCATGCGGGAGGCACTCCGTGTGAGGGCCATGTGGTTGTTTGCCATGTGCGAGGCTCATGAACCTCGCCCCTCTTCTCTGCACGGCGCGTAACTGCCTCCGAGCAGCGCAGCAGTTTACTTTACGGTACGGGCGAGTAAGCCGTCAAATATGCGGCGAGGGTTTTCAGCGACGGGCCGGTAATGGCACAAATCACCATCTGCTCGCTGGACGACCCCCGCCTGGCCGTGTATCGCCAGCTCAAACGGTCGAACCTTACCCGCTGGTCCGGGTTGTTCATAGCCGAGGGAGACAAGGTGGTGCGGCGGCTGTTGGCGGCGAACATCGAGGTCGTCTCCGTGCTGGCGGCCCAAAGCTACCGGGCCGAGTTCTCTGCCCTGACGCCGCCGGAAGTGCCGCTGTACGTGCTGCCAGACGCGCTATTGCCACAGGTCGTCGGCTTCAACTTCCACCGTGGCGTGTTAGCCTGCGGCCGCCGCCCGACAGATGCCTCGTGGCCAGACGTGTTTGCCAGCCCCCACTCGCCACGCACGGTGCTGGTGCTGCCCTCCGTACAGGGACCAGAGAACTTGGGGTTGATGTTGCGCACCGCGGCCGCCCTGGGGATCGACGCGGTCTTGCTTGGCCCGCGGTGTGCCGACGCCTGGTCGCGCCGCGTGCTGCGCGTTTCGATGGGGCTCGCCCTGCACCTGCCGATGCGCCATGCCAGGGACGTTCAAGCAGAGCTGCGGGAGCTGGACCACAACTGGCGTGTGCGTCTGGTCGCCGCAGTGCCCCACGGAGGGATCCCGCTGGCGAATGCACGCCGCCACGGTCGCATGGCCATTCTGTTCGGCAGCGAGGGATCGGGGCTGGAGCCTGAGTTGGTAGCCTGTTGCCATGAGCAGGTGGCCATACCCATGGCTGCCGGTGCCGATTCTCTGAATGTGGCCGTGGCTGCCGGGATTGTGATGTACCATTACCTTCATGGCGCAGGCAGCTCCAGGGAGATTTCATAGGGCCTGGCCCTGGCGGCCGCCGCGGGGAGATAGCAAATGGAGTAGCACGCTGCATGCCGCGTACTGACAACAGCCAGTCGGCCTGGGAACGATTGAATTCTGCCATTGTTGCGTGCGACCGTTGCCCTCGGTTACGGGCGTACTGTCGCGAGGTAGCGCAGCGCAAGCGGCGGGCCTACGCACTTGCGACCTACTGGGGCAAGCCGGTGCCTAATTTTGGCGATCCCCGGGCGGCGATCTTGATCGTGGGCCTGGCACCTGCGGCCCATGGGGCCAACCGCACGGGCCGCATGTTTACGGGAGACGAGAGCGGGCGGTTTCTCTACCGGGCACTCTTTGCGGCCGGACTAGCGAATCGGCCCATAAGTCTGCATCCAAAAGATGGCCTGAAGCTGCGAGCCTGCGCCGTCACCGCCGCCTGCCACTGTGCACCGCCGCAGAACCGCCCTCTGGCGGATGAATTGGCAGCTTGCCGGTTGTGGCTGAGCCAGACCATCGACCTTGTTCAGCCACGTGTGCTGCTGGCGCTGGGAGCCGTGGCGTGGTCGGCAGTAATGGCAGTGGCGCGCGAGCACAACTGGCTCAGCGGCCGTGTTGCGAAGTTCGCACATGGTGCGTGCCAGGCACTGGCAGGCGGTCGTTGGCTGCTGGCGAGCTACCATCCCAGCCAGCAGAACACGTTTACGGGGCGGCTCAAGCCTGGGATGCTCGCCCGGGTATTGCGTCGTGCGATCTCGCTCGCAGAGCAGCATCAGAAGTCTTAAGCATTGTGGCGGGACTGCAAATGCGGCGGCCCCCCGCCGCGGCATGTTGTATCCGGCATGTGCCGGCGCGCCATCTTGCATGCGTGGATGGGGCGAGGAGCGCTTGCTGCCTCGAAGAGCCGTACATGCGGTGCAGCTCGATCGCCGGCTGGCGGTGCGGCGGAGAATGGATACACTCACAATGCCTGGGCGTGGCCCCATGCCGACCGTGGTCGGTCGTGTGTGCGTGAGGTCGTGACGCACAGACTGCGTGACATCGACTATCGCGTCTCGTCGGTCCCGCCTGTGCGAGGTGTGAGCCATGCCGGGCAGCGAGATTTGACCAAGCGATGATGCGAGTGGCGGCCATGAACAGACTGGCTGGAAAAGTAGCCGTTGTTACAGGAGGCGGATCGGGGATCGGGCGAGCCACGTGCGAGTTGTTTGCCGAGGAAGGGGCTGCGGTGGTGATCGCCGAGCAGGACCCGGCGGGCGGCGAGGAGACAGCGCGCCGGATCGCCGAGCGCGGCGGCCGTGCCGCATTCATTCCCACGAACGTGGCCGACGAGTCGAGCGTGGCGGCCATGGCTGCCAGCGCAGCAAGCCAGTTCGGCCCGATCCATATACTGGTGAACAACGCGGCCGTATTTGTGCTGCGCGGCATCGAGGCCACGCCCGAGGAGTGGAGGCAGATACTCGACGTGAACGTGATGGGACCTGCTTTGGCGGCCAAGCACGTGGTTCCACACATGCGGCGCGCAGGTGGAGGCGCGATCGTGAACGTGTGTTCCATTTCCAGCTTCATCGCGCAGCCGCAATTCGTTACCTATAATGCGTCCAAGGCAGCGATCGCAAACATGACGCGCTGCATGGCCCTGGACCTGGCGCCGGACCAGATTCGCGTGAATGGCGTGGGGCCGGGCGCGGTGTGGACGCCCATCGTCGAACGCCTGTGCCGCGAAGCCGGGCTCGATCGCGCCGCCGCGGATAAAGATCCCGCCTGGGGCGGAGCGCACATCTTGCAGCGCATCGCTGAGCCGCGAGAGATCGCCTACGCCATCCTGTTTCTCGCGTCAGACGAGGCATCTTTCATCACCGGTGAGATCCTCATGGTCGATGGCGGATATACGGCGCGGTGAAGGCCCGCGAACGAAGCGGCAGATCGTCGGCATGTACGGCAGGCTTGCCGAGGGTTCGTCTTTGCTGCTTTAGGGCCAGGCCGTCATTGGCATCCCGCGTCGCTGCCCTCATTCGGCGGCCTGCTCGGGGTAGACAACCAGCTCGACGCGCCGGTTGCGCTCCTTTCCTTGAGGCGTGCCGTTGGACACAATGGGGTGGTTCGGGCCATGCCCGGCGACGAATAGCCTTCTTGGAGAGAGGCGCGTGCGGGCTACGAGATAATCGTATACCGCCATGGCTCGGCCCACAGATAGCTGGTGATTGCTCGCCCACCGGCCAGACTGCACAGGGTCGCTATCGGTGTGGCCCTCGATGCCGATGATCTGCCGGGGATAGGTGCGTACCAGGGTTTCTGCCACCTGTTCCAAGAGCTGTCCGGCCTCGGGCAGCAAGCGCGCCCCGCCTCGCTCGAAGAGTTGGCTGCCGGCCAGTTCGATGCGAATCACATCTCCGTCTCGGCGCACGATGGCACCAGGAATCTCGACCAGCGGCAGCGTTGAGACTCGCTCTTGCCGCTGCGAGGCCAGGTTCGCGGGCACGCCTGCACTGTCTCCCCCTTGCCCTTCACGCAGCCGGGCAATCTGCGCGGTGGCGCTGCGCAACTGATCTTGCAACACCGCCACTTGGTCTTCGAGCACCCGCCGTTGCTGGGCCGCCTGGGCGAGCAGCGATTGCAGCTCCTGATTGTCCGTATCGAGCGAGGTGGCACGAGCTAGCAGCTCGTCAGTACGCTTGGCCAGCGCCGCCTGCTGCTGCTGAAGGTTCTGGATCTGGCTCTGTAACAGCAGCGGGTTCTGCGCGCAGCCCATAGCTAGCACCGCTACAAACAGTACGTGCAATCGTGCCATGGCGCTCACGCCGCAGATTTTTCCAGCCTCTAGAATTGCCAAGCCCTGTGATTGTGGCTTAATGGCCAAGCAAACGCCCTGGGCTTCTCGAGCACCGCCTGCCCAATCGCACGTACTCACCCTCCGGTTGCAGCCCGCAGGGTTGGGCTACTCGCGGCCGTGTTCGGTGCCCTGTCTCTTGTAGCCGCGACGCTATTAACGAGCGAATAGCTTCGCTGGCGTGGCCGGCCCGTCCGGCCAGGGCCAAAACCCAGTGTACACCATGCCTGGCACGCCGCCGGGCTGCAACGGGCCGTGCGGATGGTACTTGTGTGCCATTCTGGACGCAAGGCCAGAGTAAGGCCACATGAGGCACGCTAGCAGGCTCGACTGCCTTCACGAATCCCTGCTTTTTTGTCAAGGCGACGGCCGCAGGACATGCCACAGGCGCACATCCTATAGGTGCAGTCGCCAATGTTGGGCCGGCGTGCCGACGGTGTGCCCATTCGGCGTCGCCCGCGGTGGCGGCCGACGCGGCTACGAGAGGACGCGCTCACGGGCCGCCGGCGTTACGCCAGCGGGGCGCGCCAGATCTGCTCGTCTCCCTTCAGATTCCAACGAGTTGTTCCTCCGCAGCAAGCCAATCCACTTCTACGGCATCGATCAGCTTCAGCACGCCGGCGACGCGCCGGCAGCACTGGTGGCAGAGCTGCTTCTCGTAGAACGTGCGCACACGGCCACGCAGCGTGACCACGCCATCACGCGCCTCTACCTCAATCTGCCGTAGCCCGGGGAGATGCTTGCCAACCAAAAAACTAGTGACTCTGCGCTCTAACTCTCTATCGCGCGGCTCTGTGTGCATTGGCTTCGCCTTCTGCTTGACGTAACCTCGCACTGCCTTCGGCTACAATGCGCAGTGCTGTGCTACGTGGGAGGCAACTTCTGTGCCGAAACGAGTCGCGTCGATTAGGTTGAGGACGCGTTTGGCCACAACCATTTGAGGCATCAGCACTTACGTGAACATGTCTCGCGCAGGCGTGCGTTGGTGACGGGGCTGTGTCCTTACCCGTGCCTTACAATGCGGCAGAATACTGACATGAATTTGGGCGAGAGACTGCCACCGCCATTGAAGGGCGGCACCGTGGTCGAGGAGTCGGATTGCGATCGTTGGGGCGTCAAGCCAAAAACGCTCGGTTGGCGCGGGCGATCCAGCCCCGCACGCGAGACGTGCGTAGGTCCTAGAGCGTCGTACGCCAGGCTTTCGAGCTGAGGCGAGGCATGCAGCCCGAGCCGGAGCTGGGGAGTGTGTGTCGGCGTTGAAAGGCCAACGTACTCCGAGCCGGCAGCTACGCTGGCGCTGGGGTACCAGTCGTACTGCGGGGACGGCTGGAAACGCTAACGCACATCTGCGCGTTGCAGTACTACAATCCGCCAGTTGCTCCTAGAACCGCTGGAAAACAGGCCCACGCTGGGGTTCTTGGCAGAGCCTCCAAGAAATGCAGCCGCGGTTTGCCTGTAGGAACTTTGCAAGCCGTTTTTGGGGGCCCCCTGCGTCGCGAACCTCCGATCTACTCTCCGCGGCAGTAGCGCAATCCGCTGCGGGTGAGCGTGGTCCGAGGGCGCGAGGCTGGGCAGGGTTTGACGTGCCGTCCCGCGAGGCCATGCCCCGCCTCAACACGGCGTTGAACGTCTGCTGGGAGAGGCTGGCGATCGTCGCCGTCAGAGACTCGCGGTACAGACGAGCCGACAGATTGGCTACCAGACGGTCCACCGACCCGCGCGATGCGGTACTCGCCACGTTTCCAAAGCCCAACCAAACGTCCTGCTAGTAGCGCCAGCGCCGCCGGGTGCGGCAACTTGCGGGCGAACTCTGCCAGTACCACGCCCACGTGTGCCAAAAGTTCTTGTGTCGGGTCTTCCAAGCCGAAGTGCCTCCAGAAGAGGCGCTCTGCGTGGCACGCGTGCCTCCAGGTAGTGGTGCGGCCGTCGGGCGGCTCGGCTTCAATCACGCATGCCGGCTCGAACACGGCCAGCCAACCGGCATTTTGTAAACGCAGGGCCAGGTCGACGTCGGCTGCTTCTCCCAGCCCTGGACAGAGCATCTCTTCGAGTTGGCAGAGGGCGACCCTGCGGTAAAACGCAGCAGACAAAGTCGGCCCTAGGGCCAAGCAAGCGGTTTGCTCAATAGAAGATGGCCGCTCGCCACGAAGGCAAAGCTCGCGCTTGCCTCCCAAGTGGTAGCTGAGGCCGGCCGCCCACACGGTCTCGGGGGCGTGGTGTGCCAGGAGCAGTGGCGCCACGGCTGCCACGTGCGGGTCATCAAAGTGCACCAGGGCCGGTTCGGCCCAACCTTCGCGTACGGTCGCTCCACAACCCAGCAGATGGACCACGGTACCGCGGCTGGCAGCAATGCCGACATTGATGCAATCGATGGCACCTGCGCCGTAGCGTGCGGCGACAAACCGCACCTCGCCTTCGAGGCAGTAGGGGTCGTCGTATTGGTCGTTGACCACGACGAGCACCTCGCACAGGGGCGGGCGGTTTTCGAGGACGCTTAGGAGGGAGTTTTCCAGTCTGTCCAGCTTACCCAGGGCTGGGATGACGATTGATAGTCTTGGTGCGGGCATGATTGCCTGATTCAACTCTGCGGCAGCCCTTTGCCTCGAACGTGGCTGCCCCGTCCGTCAGCTCTTATGTCGTCAGCCGTAACCGGCGGAAATTACCGCAACGGCTGCGATTTCCCAGGGGTGCGGGAACATAGCCGGGCTTTCATTGCCTTTCAAGAGGGGGTGGGGCGAAGCGGGAAGACCGGGTAAACTGGGAAAGCTCGCCGGGGCAGGTGCCGCGGAGTTTCAAGCGGGTTCGATAGACGTTGTCGCGTGCCGGCAATGCTGCCAGCAGACGGCACCCAAGCTGTGGTGCCGCGCCGCTGGGAGGTAGCCGCTGGAAGTTTGGCCAGCGGTGCCGGGCACAGTAGCCGATTCTGTCATGCACGCGCGGCCGCTTGATGACTCGACGTTGACCCGCTTCTGAGGTGGCCCTAGAATGCGCGCGACGTGGCGCACTACGCCCCGAGAGTAGTGCGCCGCGTGAAGTGCAGACCCAAGCTTGAGCCCAGCCCGTAGTCGTACCATCTGCCCCCGCAGGCTGAAGGAGCAGCCGGTGCCCCTCGACCCGTTTGCCGACGTCAAAGAGCAGATCCGGCGGTCGGTCGATATTGTCGACCTGATCGGTTCGTATCTGCCGCTGCGGCGCGAGGGGCGGTACTACAAGGGGCTGTGTCCCTGGCACGATGACAGGCGGCCAAGCCTACAGGTGAACCCCGAGCGTCAGACCTTTAAGTGCTGGGTGTGCGACCTTGGGGGCGACATTTTCAGCTTTGTGATGAAGAAAGAGGGGGTGGGCTTCCGCGAGGCATTGGCCATGCTGGCGGAGCGAGCGGGGGTGTCTCTGGCCGGGCGCGGGGGCACGGGGCAGCAGGCCGACGAGCGGCGGCGGCTGTATCAGGCCCTGGCATGGGCAGAAGAAGAATACCATCGTACGCTGCTGTTGGCGCCGGAGGCGGAAGCGGCCCGGCGCTACTTGGCGGAGCGCGGCATCACGCAAGAGAGCATACGCCGGTTTCGCCTGGGCTTTGCACCGGACCGCTGGGATTGGCTCCAACATCGCGCGGAGCAGACGTCGTTCGGCACCGACGTGCTGGCGGCCGTGGGATTATTGGCAGAGCGTCGCACGGGCCAAGGCTACTACGACCGCTTTAAGGGCCGGCTGCTGTTTCCCATTCGCGATCCGCTGGGCCGCCCCGTTGGCATGGGCGGCCGGCTGGTGCCTGGTGTAGGAGATGGCGAGGGGGCCAAGTACATCAACACGCCGGAGACGCCCCTGTTCGCCAAACATCGGCTCTTATATGGCCTAGATCAGGCCCGGGAGGCGATGGCCAAGACGCGCACGGCCCTGGTTGTAGAAGGCTATACAGACTGCATTGTGGCCCACCAGTTCGGTTTCGCCAACGTAGTGGCCGTGCTGGGGACGGCACTCGGCGAGCGGCACGTTCAGGAGTTGCGGGCTGCCGACCGCGTGGTCATGGTGCTGGATGGAGACGAGGCGGGCCGGAGGCGCGCAGAGCAAATCCTCGAGCTGTTTGTGGCGGCTCAGGTGGACCTTCGCATTCTCACGTTGCCCGATGGCCTCGATCCCTGCGACTTCTTGCAACAGCGCGGCGCCGACGCGTTTGCGCGGCTGGCTGCTACGGCGCCAGATGCCTTGGAGCACCGTTTTTCTCTGGCGACCCAGGGCCTGGATGGAGCAAGCGAGACGCACGCAGCCAACCGCGCCGTGGAGACGGTGCTGGCAACTCTGGCTCGCCGCCCTGCCTTTGGACCGGGGGTGGACAGTGCAGCACAGTTAAAGGAAGAGCAGATTCTCACCCGCTTGGTGCTCCGATTTGGCGTGCCGGAGCAGCGACTGCGCGACCGTCTCCGCGCGCTGCGGCAGGCGCAAGCCGCCGGATCGGCTGCCGTGACCGCGCCGGCAGTTTGGCAAATGCAAGGTGCACCGGCCGCAAGGGCCGGCTCGCGACCGGCTTCCAGCATTGCTGGCCCCACGCCGTCCGGCAGCGGCGCGGCGGTCGATCGCTCTCTGCGCCGCCGGCTGCTGGCCGAGCGGTGGCTGCTTGAGGTCTTGCTGCAAGCGCCCTCTCTAACCAGCGAGGTGTTCCACGAGCTGGAGCCGCGCGAGCTGAAAGATGCCCGCCACGCTGCGCTGCTGGCCGCAGTCTACGACCTATACGCGGCAGGATCGCCGCCTGACTTTACCCATTTGCTCGATGCCCTGGAGGATCCGGAGGTGAAGAGCCTGTTGATCGAACTTGATGCAGAGTGCAAGGCCCGCCCAATGCCCAACCCCGCGGCCGAACTGCGAAAGCTCCGCGCCGTCTTGCTGGGCGAACACGCTCCTCACGCGGTACGACTGCCTCGTGGAGCCAGTGAAGAAGAACAACTTTGGGCCTTGCAACAGATCATTCGTCGCGAGCGTAGCCGCCAGGGTATTTCCGTGCCCATGGACGGGTAGGATGCTCAGGCAACAGTCCGGTGCATGGCAGCGGCTTGATCGCTGTGTTTGCTCCAGGCCATAATCTTGGAATCTTGGCGCATGTTCGTGCGCAGGAGGGAGCCCCAGGTGGAATTCTCAGACATCGATCTACAAGCACTCGTGGCCACAGGCCGGGCACAGGGCGGGTACCTGACCTACGATCAGGTGAACGCATACTTGCCCGACGACGCGGTTAGTCCAGAGAAGCTCGACAACTTGCTGATCGCCCTGGAGCAGATGGGCATCGAGCTGGTCGAGCAGCCGCCCGCTACGCCCAAATCTGGTACGCGTGCCGCAAGGCAGCCGCGCACCGGCCGCGCCGCACCGGCTGAAGGCCAGCCAACGCAGGCCGAAGCGTCGCAGAACACAGGCCAGAATGGGGCTCCTGCTGGCCTGCACGCACGGCAGACGGCGGCTTCTAACGGGGCTGTCCACGGGGCCGCGCGCGTGCCTGCGCAGGGGGCCAGCGATGCGGCCGATGTGGGGGCCGACGACGAAGACGGCCCGCTGCCATTCGAGGAGCCGGCGCGCTGGAGCGACGACCCCATCCGCCTCTACCTCAGCCAGATGGCTGAAATCCCGCTGCTAACCCGGGAGCAGGAGATTGCCCTCGCCAAGAAAATCGAGGTGACGCGGAAGCGATTCCGCCGCACCGTGCTGGGCTGCCACCTGGCCATGCGGGCAACCGTCGATATGCTGACCAAGGTACACCAGGGCACCCTGCCGTTCGACCGCACCATCAAGGTCTCGCTCACCGAACAGCTTACCAAGGAGCAGATCCAAGCCCGCATGCCGCACAACCTGCGAACCTTAAGCCGATTGCTCGAGGCCATGCGGCAGGACTTCGAGCTCCTCATCCGCAAGTCTACGCCCCCCGAGCTGCGGCAGCAGGCCCGCCGCCGCTTCATCCTCAAGCGTTACAAGGCGCTCACCCTGGTCGAAGAGCTGAGCCTGCGCACCCGCCGCGTGCAACCCCTGATGCGGCAGCTCGAAGACCTCTCGACCCGCATGCAAGAGCTGCGCAGACGGCTACGCAGCGGCAGCCTCACCAAGGACGAACGCGCCAACCTGCGCAAGGAGCTGCGAGATCTGCTTCTGCTCACGCTGGAAAGCCCGCGCAGCCTGGCCCGGCGCTGCGAGAAGATGCAGCAGCAATTCCAGGACTACGAACGCGCCAAGCGCGAACTCTCCAGCGGGAATTTGCGGCTGGTGGTGTCCATCGCCAAGAAGTACCGCAACCGCGGCTTGAGCTTTCTGGACCTGATTCAAGAGGGGAATACGGGCCTGATGCGGGCGGTCGACAAGTACGAGTACCGCCGCGGGTTCAAGTTCTCGACCTATGCCACGTGGTGGATCCGCCAGGCCATCACGCGGGCGATCGCCGACCAGGCACGCACGATCCGCATTCCGGTGCACATGATCGACGTGCTTTCCAAGCTGCGGGCCGTGGCCCGGCGGTTGCAGCAGGAGCTGGGCCGCGAGCCCACGCCCGAAGAAACGGCAGAAGCCGCGCAGATCAGCCTCGACGAGACGCGCCGGGTACTCAGCATTGGGCGGCCTCCGGTGAGCCTGGACCGCCCGGTGGGCGAGAGCGAAGACAGCGCCTTTGGCGAGTTCATCGAAGACGTGGGCAGCGAGAGCCCCATGAAGGCTGCCTCGCACGAGATGCTGCGAGAACGTATCGAGGCGTTGCTCAAGACGCTCACCTTCCGCGAGCGGGAGATCATCCGGCTGCGCTACGGCTTGGGAGACGGCTACACCTACACGCTGGAAGAGGTGGGCCGCATCTTCAAGGTGACGCGCGAGCGCGTGCGGCAGATCGAGGCCAAGGCCGTACGCAAGCTGCAACACCCTGTGCGCAAGACCCAATTGGAAGGGTTCTTGGAGGGAATCGTGCATTGAGAGAGTCTCGGGCAGAGAGCAGAAGCGAGAGGCGGCCGGCCCGCCGCGCGTTGTCCGCCACACGCGTCTCGCCTCTGCACGCCCCCGTCTCGGTCCTCGGCCCCGCTCAGCGGTGCAACTGCGCTGCCTTCTCCAGCGCGTGCAGTATGCGCCGGCGGCAGGCATCCCGCCCCAGAATGGCCAGGCAGTCGTAAAGGCCAGGGCCGACGGTCTTGCCCGTTACGGCCACGCGCAGCGGGTGGATGATATCTCCGACCTTCACCCCCTCGGCCGCCACAAACGCTTGCATGGCCTCTTCCAGGGCTTCTGCGGTGAACGGCTCCGTTAGCAAGGGGCCGGCCGAGAAATGAGCCAATAACTCCGCCGCCTTCGGCTTGCCAAGCAGTTTGGCAAGCGCCGCCTCGTCGTACTCGGGCGGATCGCGGAAGAAAAAGTCCCCATAGGTGAGAATGTCTCCAGACACCTTAAGCCGCTCGCCGCAGGCCGCGATCACCCGCTCCAGGCGCGCGCGGCTCTCGGCCGCGACCGGCGCGCTCAGCAAGCCGCTGCGCACTAAGTAGGGCAGCATCCGCTCCACCTTCTCTTCAAGCGGCAACTGCTGCATGTAATGGTCCTGAAAGGCCCAAAGCTTCTTCGGATCGAAGCTCGCCGGGGCACGCGTGACGCGCTCCAGCGAAAAGCTCTCGATCATCTGCTCGCGCGTGAGGAACTCCGTCTTGTCGTCCAACGACCAGCCCAAGAGAAGCAGGTAGTTCAGCAACGCGTCGGGCAGGTAGCCCACCTGCTCGTAAAAATCGACCACCACCGGATTGAATGTCTCGGCCGATGTCGTCAGCCCCAAGGCTCGCGCGATCGCCAGCCCATGTTCGTACACCAACGCAAAGTCTCGCTGCTTCAGGTACTTTTCCAACTTCCGCTTGCTCAGCTTGTTCTTGCTCCCCGGCTCTGCCACATATGGCAGGTGCGCATACGCCGGCAAGGGATAGCCTAGCGCCTGGGCAATGAACACCTGCCGCGGCGTGTTCGACAAATGCTCCTCTGCCCGGATGACGTGCGTGATCTCGAAGTCGTAGTCATCCACCACGCTCGCCAGGTGGTAGAGGCAAGACCCGTCTGCGCGCTGCACCACGTGATCTTGCTCGCGGGCCCACTCGAAGACGACTTCTCCCCGCACGAGGTCTTGGAGCACCAGGCTGCCTTCGCGGGGCATCTTCAGGCGGACGACCGCCTGGCGCCCCTGCGCCTCGAAACGTGCACAATCGGCGGCCGTCTCGGCCATGAAGCGGCGGCTGTACAAGAATGGCCGTTTCTCTGTTTGCGCCTGCTCGCGCTCGGCCTGAAGTTCCTCTGGCGTTGCATAATCTCGGTAGGCGGCTCCCCGTGCCAGCAACTCTGCCACGGCCTGCCGATAACGGTCCTGTCTCAGAGATTGAAAATAGGGCGCGTGCGGTCCGCCCACCTCTGGTCCCTCGTCCCAATCCAGCCCCAACCAGCGGAAGCCGTGCAGAATCGGCGCTAGGGCAGCCTCGATGTTGCGTTCTACGTCTGTGTCGTCGATGCGCAGCAAGAACTGCCCCCCATGCCGGCGAGCAAACAGCCAGCAGAACAGGGCCGTGCGAACCCCCCCGATGTGCAGGTAGCCCGTGGGACTGGGAGCGAAACGAGTGCGTACCATGAGGCTATGCTGAAACCAGCCAGATCTACGACACGTTAGGTATCGGCCAGGACCTACTTGTACGCGGAGCACCGGGCTGCTGTCTAGAAGCATTGGTACCTACAAGATTGCCCAGTTTGCCTGCCCCCCGTAGAGCGAGCGTCCCCGCTTGCTCAGGCAGGGCGAACACATCCGGCAGGTCCCCACAAGCGCGGACGCATATGCTACGTAGAGCAAGCGTCCCCGCTTGCTCAGGCAGGGCGAACACATCCGGCAGGTCCCCACAAGCGCGGACGCATTTCCTACGTAGAGCAAGCGTCCCCGCTTGCTCAGAACGGCCCAAAAGGCCCCGCCTAC
>FWPU01004416.1_pt1 | contig 17364 bp, 15 predicted proteins | sample 2228361 | NCBI WGS metagenome assembly FWPU01 (sample SAMEA103939777, study PRJEB20133) | metagenome
TCCGTGCGTTTGCGTCACATAGATACCAACAATCGAGAACTAAGGCTTCCCATATCATTTGTACGAGAAAGTAGTCCTATTACTCCTAGTGCATTTTGTACGGCCACTACAAAAGAAACAACCTGCACAATTACTGTAAAACTTGAGAGGCGCGAAAGAACAGTGCTGTGGCTTGGAGGGTGGGATAGCTGGCAAAGCAAGAATTCCTCGATACTCGAAGTATCTTCCCTAAGGCTTTTTTATCTGGAACCTCCACCTATAGAGCAAATTCTATTCAACAGTGGCCGTAGCGCTGGATTCACATTCAATCCAAACGCTTTAGGTTTGGTCTCGTTGATCTGTATTTTGCTAGTGGCTTTACTCCACAGAGCATCTTGGCATACGGTTATCTTGAGTTGTATTCCGCTCTTTGTCTTGCTGCTACAGTCCGGTAGCCGTGCTAGTCTGGCTGGATTGGTTCTGTTTATTTTGATACTGCTGATTAGGCCCCCTGCATTGAAAAGGTCTGTGGGCTACATGACCCCCATCATCATCTTGCTGGTGATATTTTGGGGATTCCGCTTCACCCCCGAACCAACCATTACACTACCTCGAATTCTCAACCCCTTTGAGGACGTCTATCGTGAGTCGAGGGTATCGCTATACGCCGCGGTCATTGAACGGATAGGTCTGAGCTTTATTGGCACTAGAGATACTGCGTCTTTACTAAACGATATTCAAAGTGATCTTGCACTAGGAACGCTCGAGCATGCTCACAGCTTGTGGCTCCAAGTATACATAGCCAGCGGTATTCTCGGCTTATTGATCTTTCTGGCTGTGTTCATTTTGGTAGAGTACCGCCTAAGCCAGAAACGGCTATATGTAGCTCAGGCAGCATTTTTTTCTTTATACTGTGTTTCTTTTTTTGACTATTTCGCTTTTTATCCGCCTTATTATATTCTTTTGTTCGGGCTCGGATACCTAGCCCTGTCCCCGAAGGCCCGTTTGGTTTCTTAATTATGACTAGGTCATTTACAAAGTCTCTCAGTCATTGGGAGTCCCCACCCATCATAGCTCTGACTCTTTATCTTGCTCTCTGCATAGCAAGCCTAATAACGCTGGGGCACATCAGGCTATGGGAGGTATTTACTTATCCTTCGTATGGCGGACTGATCGTACTCCTCGTCATTGCTGGTTTATGTTCTTTCTGGCTTTCAGGCAGGTGGAGTCGGCATCCGCACACCAGCGGCTTGCTGGCCAGTGTATGGGCCATGGTCATACCTTTTCTTGCACTGGCTGCTGCTTTTTTTATCTTTGGCTGGTGGTACTCTCGCCCATTCTATTTAGTATTTTTCTTGGTGCTTTTTGTTATCAATTTTGTTAGTTTATTTATTAAATCACGGCGAGTGATCAAAGTGGCCGTGACATCTCCAGATGTCGCTGAAATCATCAAGTCAGCAGGCGCCAAAAATATTAAGGTTTTATACATCAACGATTCCGATGAAGCCGATGTGATTGTTACAGATCTCCGACACAGTTTCTCGGATTTTTCAAAACAAACTTATAGCAACTTTGCAGCCCAGGGCAAAGAAATTATAGATATTGCCACGTTCCTGGAGGAACTCACGGGAAAAGTGGAGATATCCTCTCTGTCTAAAGAAGCTGAGATTTTACTCAGGCCCAAGGACTATATAGGCATCAAACGTATCTGGGAAACAGCCCTAGTTCTTTTCACCCTCCCTATTTGGGTATTTTTGGCAGGACTCATAGCTCTGCTGGTACGCCTCGACTCCAAAGGCCCCATTTTATTTAAGCAGCGACGTATCGGTTTGTATGGTCAACCTTTCGAAATGTACAAATTTCGCAGCATGTATGCCGACTCCGAATCAAATGGCCCCAGATTCGCTCAAGTTGGAGATTCTCGAGTTACAAGGGTTGGGGCTATATTAAGGAAATTTCGACTTGATGAAATACCACAACTGTGGAATGTGATAAAGGGAGACATGAGTCTTATCGGGCCCCGTCCAGAGCAGGAGGCGTTTGCAACTCAATTCGCCCAAGAGATTCCCTTTTTTGAGACCAGACACTTCGTTCGTCCAGGTCTAACTGGATGGGCACAAGTTGTGCACGGCTATACGTCAGATCAAAGCGGCGCTAAGGAAAAACTGGCATACGACCTTTACTATGTAAAAAATTTTTCGTTTTGGCTTGACTTATTAATCATAATCAAAACACTTTCAGTAATTTTCCGTGGATTTGGTGCTAGATAGCTGCGGAAAACAGTAAGTGCGAATCCGGATTGGTACAAGGGTTTGATACCGTTTCCGCTTGAATCCTTCACCGTTGGAGATAGTCAACGGTGAAGGATTCAAGCCGACCGAAGGGAGTAAAAAAGCATTTCGGCATTATCGTTCGCTTTTGAAAGTCTAGACGATACTGCCGAAATGCGTATGACGGTATGAGTGCAACAAGCCCCAAACTTTATTTGTTCATTCACACCTCACCTCAGGTAACCCCTGGCTCGAGACGGGGCTCTCCTCGCAAAGCCTCGGCCAGGAAGACCCATAGGAGGGCTGCGAGAAACCCTAACGCTACTGCACCTAGCACAATTAACAACCGTTTGGGCGATATCGGTTGGTAGATGGGATAAGCTGGAGCAATCACCCGGATCAGTGAGTTTTGCGTGCTAGCCAGCTCAATTTGCAGGTCGGTTTTCTTCTGCACCAAAGCCAGATAGGTGTTTTTGGCTAGCTCGAGGGTTTGGTTAACTTCGTCGGACTCCATCTGGGCTTTAGCCAGGCGGGCTTTAAGTACCTGTATACGTTCATCCACCTGCGCGATTCGGGCCACAAGCGCCGATTTACGCGTAGAAAGACGGGCTTCTTCTGCCTGAGCATCGATGAGCGCCGAGCGCAAGCGCTGGTACTCGGGGTTAAAGCTATCGAAGCTCACCTCGCGGGCCGATAGCTGTGCTATTTGGTCGAAGCGAGCACGGAGGGCCTCATAGGCTGCCTTCTTGCTTGCAAGCTCGAGGGCCAGCCCCTCCCTTTCACGCTCCTGGGCAGCGATCTGAGGTCTAATCCTGGCTATATTGGCTTGCAAAGCGGCCATCTTCTGCCTCAATGACTCCCGCTCTTTGCCTAAAAACGCCAGGTCAGCCCGCAGCCCCAAAGCCTGGGATAGCAGGGCCTGGTGTGTTGGGTTCAGTTCCTGGTTTTTGAGTTTAAGGCCCACCACAGCCTGCAACCCATCCCCCTGCACTGCCGCCAGCACCGCCGGATCGGCCCCTACTTCTCGCTCGAGGGTGAGCAGGCTGGGTGCCTGGGATAACTCCACCTCTACTGCGCGCAGTTGGGCTTCCTTTGCGCTGCGCTCCACCTCCAGGGCAAGAATACGGGCCTGGGCCTCGGCATAGGCCTGGGTATAGGCGGTCAGTTCAGCATTCCACTGGGGGATGCGTTCTTTCTTCTGGAATTCTTCCAGTGCACGGGCAGCCTGGGAATAAGCCTGGCGCAATCGTTCGGTTGCCTGTCTGAGCTGCGCCTTGGCTCCCTCGAGCTGTTGGTTCAGAATAACAATCTGGTCAGGCGAAGCATTGCTGGGAACCACACGGGCTTGCTTAGCCACCTCTGCCCGCAGGTAAGTAATGCGACCCGCCACTGCGGCCAGGTCGCGCTCGAGGCCCGCTCGTTCAGTATCCAGGTTCACCCGCTCAAGGGTTTTGGCTTCGAGTTCAGCCTTATCCTGCGAGTAGCTGGTAGTGCGGTTGAAAGCTTCCCAGCGAGCCTGGGCTTCCCGATAGGCCCTCTCAGCCGGGGCTATTTGCTCATCCAAGGCCTCCAAACTGGCCTTGAGCCTGCTCAGAGGCAGTTCGTTGACTCGCTTAATCGTGGCCGAGGCCCATAGATTGGCTGTTTGAGCTGCTAGGGCAGGCATAGGGGCCTTGACGCTCATCTCCACCAGCAGTCCCGCGGGTAGCTCCTGCTCCTTAGGGCTGCGATCCTTGAGTTCTAAAAAGCGGGACATCCGCTCTGAACCAGGCTGTGCGCCCTCATCCTGCCAGGCGGCAGGCAGCGCACCCTCCCTGTTCAGGGTCGCCCACACCTCTCGTAGCACTTCATCGGAAAGAGCCACCGCACGAAAACCATCGAAACCCGGCAGCAGGTTGGTCTGTTGCACCTATATTTTTTGCTCAAGTTGGGACTGCACCTGCAGTGAAGTGGCACTCACGGTAGTCGAAGAGGCATAAAGCGGCGTGGCAAGAAAGAAAGAGTACAGCAAAGCCCCTGTCAAAGCGGTCAGCGGCACCGCAAGCAAGAGCTGCCATCTGCGTTTTAATATCAGCCAAATTTCCCTCAAGGAGATCTCGTCTTCTAAATGCTTCATACTAACCACCATCTCAGATGTTCAGATGCTTCTCACTTTTTGAGCGGAGGTATGCTCCTACCCACCAAAAGTCTACTGCGAATTGGCAATTGAAATGTACTATAGTTTATACTAAGTACAATTTTCTGCGGATAAGAACCCAACATTTGTAGGGCTCGAGGTCTGGTTCCGGGCCTCTCAGCCTCAATGATAGGCCGCTAATCTCATGTAATATTCAAGCCTCTGAGCAGATTTTGCCAGCGGCCCGTGTCCAGCGATACGTCCTCGGGCAGCACCACCAAGGCTTCCTGGCGACGGGCTGGCTGAACGTCGGGACGGGTACGCAGGGCCAGCTCGTAGGCAGACTTGCGCTCGGTGGCGATGTGGAGGGTGTTATACGGAATGCGCTGGAGGTTTTGCAGGGCCAGGGCAATCTGGGGGGCGATGACCTCGAGGTAGTCCTGGCTGGTATAAAGGTCGGTATAAGCGGTGGGATACGGCCAGGGCGAAGGGCGGAAAGAGGTGCGGATAATCAGGTGACGCGTCAGCAGCCGCACGATCTCTTCGGCTACCAGTTTGGAAAGCGCGTAGTAGTTGCGCACCGGCCCCACCGGGTCTTCTTCCCGGTAGCCGCCCACATCCCCCCAGAACACATAATCGGTCGAGATGTGGACAAAGTGCAGGTCGTACCCCAGGGCAGCTCGAACCAGGTTGCGGGTGCCCTCCACGTTCACCCTCCAGCAAAGGGCTTTTTCGACCTCGGCCCCGGCCACGTTGGTGTAGGCCGCGGCATGCACCACAACCTTTGGCCGGTACTTCGCAAAAGCCCGCTCAACGCTGGACGGGTCGGTGATGTCCAGCTCGGCTCGACTGGGCGCGATCAGCTCGGGCAGTAGCTTCCGCAGCGCCGTTCCCAGGCGGCCCGTTCCGCCGGTCAGCAGCATTCCCCCAGTTTCAGCGCTGCCCATACCAGGTCTGCATGAGGCTCTGGTGTTCTTTTTTCGCCCGCACGCGCTGCCACCAACCGGGGTTTTGCACGTACCATTCGATGGTCTCCGCCAAGCCCTGGCTAAAGTTATAGCGGCGCACCCAGCCCAGGGCCTCGGCTTTGGAGGGGTCTACCGAGTAGCGGTAGTCGTGGCCAGGCCGATCGGCCACAAACTTCTTTAGGGTTGCGGGTTTGCCCAAAGCGGCCAGGATGGCCTCTGCCACCTGAACGCCGCTGACCTGCTCCCGCGCCCCCAGGTTGTAGGCTTCCCCAGCAGCACCCCGGTGCAAAATCAGGTCTATACCGGCTGCGTGATCCAAGGCGTGCATATAGTCGCGCACCGCCGAGCCATCACCGTAGATGGGCAGGGGCTTATCTTCCAGAGCGTTGGTGATGAACAAGGGGATGATTTTCTCGGGGTACTGGTAGGGGCCGTAGGTGTTGGAGCCGCGTGTAATTACCACGTCCAGCCCGTGGGAGATACCGTAGGCCAGCACCAGATGCTCGGCCCCGGCCTTGGAGGCTGCGTAGGGCGAACGGGGCCGTAAGGGGTCGGTCTCGAGGGAGTGCCGGTCGGTGCCGCTAAGATCGCCATAGACTTCGTCGGTGGATACCTGCAAAAAACGGCGCACCCCCGCCTTGCGGGCGGCCTCGAGCAGCACCAGGGTGCCCTCGACGTTGGTACGCACAAACGCCTGGGCGTCCAGCAAACTACGGTCTACGTGGCTCTCGGCGGCAAAGTTCAGTACAGCATCGGCTCCCTGCAGGGCTTTTCGGGCATCGGCGGGGTTGGCGATATCGCCCTGGATGAACTCAATCTGGTTCAGTACGCCTTCCAGGTTCTCCAGATTGCCCGCATAGGTGAGCTTATCCAGCACCACAATCTGCCAATCGGGGTGGGCGGAGAGCGCATAATGCACGTAGTTGGCCCCAATAAAGCCTGCACCTCCCGTTACAACCACGCGTTTAAAATTCATCACGATCCCTCCCCTAACCTTTGTCGTCGGCCCACAGATCGGCCCCAAAAAAATCCCAGGGCAGGCGGCCCTCGTTGGGGTCGGAGGGGTTGAACTGGTCGTTCATAGCATACAGCAGCAGCGCACCCTGATAGCCCGCACGGTAGCCGTGAGCTACGCCCGAAGGAATGTACAGAAGTGAGGGCGCCTCGCCGGAAAGCAGGAAAGAACGCTTTGCACCTTTGGTTGGGGAATCGGCGCGCACATCCACCAACCACACCAGCAAGGCCCCCTGCACCACGCACCAAAGCTCGTCCTGGGTGCGCTTGGGGTGCAGGTGAAAGGCATTGATACGGCCTGGAACTGCCCAAGAGACTGAGAACTGGCGAGCCTCGAAGGGCACCGGAAGCCCCTCCACCCGCCCATCCTTCAGGCGCAGGTACTCCATGAAGGCGCCCTCGAGGGCCCGGTGCTTTTTGAGGGGATGGTAAAACACGCCGGTGATGGAGGCTGCCTCGAGGTAATTTTGGTAGGTTAGATGCGCCAGGGCCTTATCATCAAGCTTCATCAAGGACTTATCTTATGTCATAGCAGCCTTCATCATGAGCCGAGACTTCTCTATCCTTATCGTATCGCACAACACCCAGGGCATTCTTAGCGAGTGTCTGCAAAGGCTAAAGGCCCACTACCCACAAGCCGAGCTGATCGTGGCCGACTCGGGCTCTACAGACGGCAGCCCCGACTGGGTAGCGGCCGCTTACCCCGAGGTTCGGCTGCTGCGGCTGCCCAACCGCGGCTACGCCTACGCGGTCAACCGGGGCCTCGAGGTAGCCCAGAGGCCCTGGGTGGTGGAGATGAACAGCGACGTATACCTGGAGCAGGGCGACCTCGAGGCCCTGCAAATGGCTTTAGAGGCCAACCCCAGGGCCGCCATGGCGGGGCCTACCCTGTACACACCCGAGGGGCGGTTGCAGTCGTTTGGTCCGCTGTATGCACCCTATTACTGGAATCTGCACCGCCCCAGAGCCGTCAGGTGGATATCTGGTGCAATCATTATGGCTCGTAAGTCGGCCCTGCAGGAGATTGGCGGAATGGACGAGCGCTTTTTTTTCTACAACGAGGACCTCGAGTGGTGCACCCGGGCCCGGCGCAAGGGCTGGCAGGTTTTGCTAGTACCCCGCCGGGTGCTGCACCTGGGGGGCAGCTCCACCCCCAAAGACCCCCGCTTTATCGCCGAGGGCTACCGGGGTGGCCTGCTGTTTACGCGAGACTACTACCCTTACCTGCATGGGCTGCACCGAAAAGCGGTCTGGCTCGAGGCCCATCTACACCGCTGGCTCGACCCCAACACCTTGCGGCGGCAAGGCTACGGGCTAATCGTGCAGATGCTACAGGACAGATTGCTAGACGTCTCCCCGTTTCTACGTGAGCCAGCACACGGGCCTAGGGAAGAAAGCTAAAACCGCACCCGGCTACGATCCCCTAACACCAGTTGCAGGGTATGGCGGCGGGCGTTGCCCTGTCCGTCCACCACCACCCCCTGCCCCAGCACGCTGCTGTCCAGGCGGTAGGGCAGCTGGTAAACCTGGGCCTCGTCCATCAGAATCGAGTACTCGACCTCGCTGGAGATCACCCTGGTGTTTTTGCCAATGGCTGTGTAGGGGCCAATAAACCCATCCTCCACCAGCGCCCCGGCCCCGATGTAGGCTGGGCCCCGCACGGTGCTACGCACGATGCGGGCCCCTGGCTCCACTACCACCTCGCCGATCACCTCGGCCTCCACCAGTTCCCCCTCCACCCGGCGTATGAGCCTCGAGAGCACCAGTCGGTTGGCGTCCAGCAAGTCCTCAGGCTTGCCGGTGTCCTTCCACCAGCCGCGCACCTGGTGGGACACCACTCGCAACCCTGCATCCACCAAGCCCTGGATAGCCTCGGTGATCTCGTACTCACCGCGACCCGAGGGCTTTAGCCGGTTGATAATGGCGTGAATCGACGGGCTAAACAGATACACCCCCACCAGGGCCAGGTTGGACGGAGGTTCCTGGGGTTTCTCTATGAGCCGCATCACCTTTCCGGCCCCGTCCAGCACCACCACCCCGAAGGCCCGTGGGTCTTCGACGGGCGTGAGTAGGACAATGGCCTCCGGGCGGGTTTGCAGATACTCTTCCACCAGGTGTTTGATACCGCCCGAAAGCAGGTTATCGCCCAGGTAGAGCACAAAAGGGCTATCGGATAGAAACCCCTGGGCGGTCTTGACCGCGTGGGCGATGCCCAGTGGCGCTTCCTGCACGATATAGGTGAGGCGCACACCCCAGCGCGAGCCATCGCCCAGCGCCGCTCGCACCTCGTCACCGGTCTCCGGGCTGAGGATGACCCCTATGTCGCGGATGCCGGCCTCGAGCAGATCCTCGATAGCATAAAACAGATTGGGCTTGCCGGCGATGGGAATAAGCTGCTTGGCCCGGGTGTATGTCAAGGGGCGCAGGCGAGTGCCTTTACCACCAGAAAGAATCAACCCCTTGAGTTCCATAAGCCTGCTCAGTTTATCCAATAGAGACACCCCATTCGCAAGCCCTTCTCCGGCGTGGTGTAGAATCAGGGCCAGGCTGCGACTACTCGAGTATCCCTCAACGACCTGTTCCAAGCCTTAGGCTACCGACAGTCGAATCTCTGGAGGTTCAAACTATGGTTCAGCCCACCAGCAGCACACATGGACTCGAGGCTACTCCACCCAGCTTCGCTCTGTATGGATCACCCACCCCAAACCTAGAGGCCCTGGCCCAGGCACTTGCATCGGTATTCGAGGCTAAGGGGTACATCCTTGACCCTCAGACAGAGGCACCCCGAGCCGTCCTGAACTTTATCCAGGCCGAAAAACCCACCCCCTACCGGCGCAAAGCCCAGGGCACCATGGTGATCTCCTTCCTCGAGCTACCCCAGATGCCCCCCGACCCCATCGCCGGGCTGTACAGCTACCTGGTGCGGGCCCTTTCCAACATGCTGGTGGTGTATGTGCCGGGCCAGGGGGCGTATTTTCTGACCCTCGAGCTCGGTCGGTACCACGAGCCCGAAGGGCCTGGCTTTGCCGAGCGGGTCTTCGAGCGGATACACCCCATTGCCTCCTCGGTTTTGGTGGTAAACAACCACTTTGAACCCGACCTCGAGCCCGAACTCTGGCAGGGCGATGCCCTGACCGGGAGCCTGAGCGCCGCAGGCCGCAAGCTGGCCGAGTGGGACTTGCTTCCGGCCGCTTTTCCCATCGAGGAAATTCTGCCGCCCGAAGACTTCCGCCACGTCAAGCGGCTGTATGGCATTGGCGGGCTGTCCTACGGCAACCTCTCGGTGCGCAAGGACGAGCGGCGCTTCTGGATGTCGGCCAGCGGGGTGGACAAGGCCAACCTGCGCGAGGTGGGGCGGGACATCCTGATGGTCACCGACTACGACCCCATCCAGAACGCCATGCGCCTCTCGGTTCCACCGGGGATTGAGCCGCGCCGGGTAAGCGTGGACGCCATCGAGCACTGGATGATCTACCGCGAACACCCCCAGGTAGGGGCCATCATCCACGTGCACGCCTGGATGGAGAACATCGCCTCTACCCAGTTCAACTACCCCTGCGGCACCTACCAGCTCGCCGAGGCCGTGGCGCAAAAAGTGCGCGAGGCCCCCGACCCCAGCCGGGCGGTGGTGGGCCTCAAAAACCACGGCCTGACCATTACCGGGCACAACCTCGAGGAGATTCTGGAACGCATCGAGGGCCGGCTTTTGCGCCAGGTGCCCATGTCCTAAAGCGCATCCGCTTTGGTTGCTTGAAGGGCCTCGACCCGAGCGCGTAAGCGTCGGGCTCGCTCCACAAGCGGCTCGGCCTGGCCGGCAAGCTGGGCCTGAAACTCCAGCGCTACCACCTTGCCGGGGGTAAAGGCCCGCCCGTCGGGGTTGGGGAATAGGCTATTCAGCAGGTTGAAGTCTTCGTCGGAGCGCCAGTCGGCCTCTTTCTTGAGGCGATCCAGGTAGCCCCACTGGAAGCGCTCCTCGCTGAGCTGCCCTGCAATAAAGCGCTCGAGCAGATCCAGGTAGGCCTGAAGCCCCACCACCGCGGGGTTGCGCACGGGCTTGCCGATATGAACCGGCAGGTGCTGCAGCAGCAAAGGCTCTAGCTGCTCGGGGTTGATCTTCCAGTTGTCGAGGTCGAAGAGGGGCCGGGCCTGACGAAAAAGGATGAACTGCGGGCTCTGGTGCTGGATGCCGGTGCGGGCTTCGACATGGTTCGAGGCCGGGCGGTCTTCGGGAATGCGGATAATACCGATGGCCACGTCGGGGCGGGGCTCGAGGTACTTCTGCACGTACTGCATGGCCTCGAGGGTCTTGTCGCTGGTGCTGGCCTTGAAGATGGCCGTCAGCTCGAAGCGTTCTAAAAAAGTATCTACATCCTCGGGTGTTCTGAGAGGAAAGACCCGTTCACGCAGGCTCATAGGTCTATGTTAGCCGTCAGAAGCCTGGAAATCCGTGGGTTATGCCTCGGTTGTGGACTTCCTGTTCGCGAGCGGCCAATAAAGAAGGCGTGACGACTCCCCGTTCTTCAGAACGGGGCTTCTTGGTTCTCATGGGACGTCCCCTGCCGTAACCATCTCCGAGGGCTCCGTCCGAGCCCAGAGAAAACCTTGACTCCGTATCGGCAGGCGAGCGCAATGCTTCTAGCTCTGCCACGGGTGTTCGTTTGGAGTTTTACCCACTCTTTTCTCTAAATCAGTTGAAACCTTCCATCAAAGCTTCCATTCCCTCCACCGCACCCATTCGCAAGGAGCAGTCGGCCTGGCTCGAGAGGGGGGTGGGGTTGGGGTTAATCTCGATCAGATAGGCACCGCTCGAGTACGCCAGCCGTCCCAGGCTGGCCGCGGGTTCAACCTCGGCGCTGGTTCCGATCACCAGGGCTACTTCGGCCTCGGAAAAAGCCCGCCAGGCCTGCTCAAAACTACCCGCTGGCAACGGCTCCCCAAACCACACCACATCGGGGCGGCCCCTGACCTTGCAGCTCGGGCAGTAGGGCGGCGGCACAAAAGAGGCCGGGTCGGGAAGCGGAAACCGCTCTCCGCAGCGCTCACAGCGGCCCCTGGCAATGTTGCCGTGCAGTTCGACCAGGCGCTGAGAGCCAGCCCGGCTGTGCAGGCTGTCTACGTTCTGGGTCACCAGTAGAAAGCCCTCCCCTATCTGCTGTTCCAGCAGGGCCAGCAAAGTGTGGGCCCGGTTGGGCTGGGCTTGCATGACGTTCTGGTATCGCCAGGCATACCATTCCCAGACTTTCTGGGGGTCGCGGGCGTAGGCTGCAGGCGTAGCGTACTCTTCGATATCAAAATCCTTCCACAAGCCCGCGGCATCGCGAAACGTAGGGATGCCGGAAGGTTGGGAAATGCCAGCTCCGGTGAGCACCGCCACCCGGCGGGCCTCCCGCAGGCGCTTGCGAGCGGCTTCCAGGTTCATGCTCACAGTGTACGAGAAGGAAGGGACTCCGTAGAATACGGACAGCCTGCACGGGAACCATGCGACTCTACACTGCCCAAGCCATGCGCGAGGCCGACCGGAAGGCCACCGAGCTGGGCTATCCCAGCCTGCTCTTAATGGATACGGCCGGAAGGCGCTCGGCCAAACGTTTATTGCAGTATTTTGGGGGCCGCAAAGCTGTGGTGCTGTGCGGCAAGGGCAACAACGGGGGGGACGGGCTGGTAGCGGCCCGCTGGCTCAAGGTCTGGGGCGCAGAGGTCGAGGTTTTCGCCGCCGAGGGCCAGGCTGGCGATGCGGCCCTGGCAAGGCAGGCCTTGCAGGCCCACGGTATAGCCATCCGGCCCCTAGAGGAGTGGCAGCCCGAGCGCAACACGGTAATCCTGGATGCCCTGTTTGGCACGGGGCTGCGTGGCCCCCTGGAAGGGCCGTATGCCCGGCTGGTCGAGCAGATCAACACTGCTGGGCTGCCGGTGGTGGCCATTGACCTTCCCTCAGGTCTACCCTATTCGCCCCATGTTCAGGCCAGCCTGACCGTGGCGCTGGCAGGGCTCAAAAACGAGCATCTGTTCTACCCACACCGCGCCGCCTGTGGTCGCATCCTGATAGATAACCTCGGGATGCCGCCAGAAGCCCTGAGGAATGAAGCGCTGCCGGAGCTCTTGCACAGAGCGCAGATGCAGAAGCTCCTTCCCAAACGAGCGGGCAATGCGCACAAGGGCTCGGTGGGGCGGGTACTGGTGGTGGGGGGCTACCTTAGCTATACCGGTGCGCCCAGCCTGGCGGCCCTGGGGGCCTACCGAACCGGTGCCGGACTGGTCACCGTGGCCTATCCCGCCGACTGCGCGGTGCAACCACCCCTGGAGGCTGTGCGCCTCCCGTTGTTGGAGTGGAACACCGCCAACCTTCAGAGGGGCCGGGCAGAGGCGGTGGCAGTCGGGATGGGTGCGGGCGACGGAGGGGTACAGGCGGCCCTGGCCGCGCTGGGTCTAAAGCGCCCCACTGTACTGGACGCCGACGCCCTGTACGAGCGAGTTTTGCAAGCCTACAGCGAAGCAGCACTCCCCACCGTGATAACCCCCCACCCAGGGGAGGCCAGCCGCTTGCTGGGGCTGCCCAGCGAACAGGTGGCCCGCTTCCCCCTCGAGGCCGCCCAAACCCTAGCCAAGCGCTATCCGGGGCTGGTGGTGGCGCTGAAGGGTGGCCCCACCGTGCTGGCCTGGCAACCCCAGGGGGGCCCCACTTCAACGCCACAACTCGCGGTCAATAGCACCGGCAACCCCCATATGGCCACTGGAGGGATGGGCGATGTGCTCTCGGGGGTGATAGCTGCCCTGCTGGCCGCGGGCCTCTCGCCCTGGGAGGCCGCCCGGCTGGGGGTGTACCTGCATGGGCTGGCCGGCGACCTGGCGGGCAAACCGGGTCTGCTGGCCCACGAGGTCGCCGAGGCGCTGCCGGTAGCCATCGAGCAGCTACAAGCGGGTGGTATCAGAGATTTCTGGGAGCCCGAATAGTCCCCAACAGCAGCACGCTCATGGAGGCCATCCATAAAACATCGTAGGCCACGATGGACCACTGGGCCGGCGGTACACCGCCCAGTACGTAGACCACTCGAGCCAGACTGCCCAGCACCAGCGCCCATACCACTTCTTGTAGGTATCGTCCGATACGGCCTCCAGCCAGCACCGGGGTTTGCTGGGCAAAAAGTAGGGTCAGGTAAAAGGCCACCACTGCATAAATCAGCTCGACCAGACTCAGGGGGCGGATCAGGGTAGTAAGGGCCGAGAGCAAGACCCCGCCCAGTCCGGCCAGCAGGGCCAGGCGCAGGGCAAATCCGAGGGGGTACAAGCCCTGGCGCTCCATGCGGAAAGGAAGCAAGCTGCCCATCAGCAGCAAGAGGGTCACACCCACCAGATAAATGCCCTCTCGTATGGCCCGGGTGTCCAGGCCAGTGGCCTCGTTGTAGGTAAACAGCAGGTCGCCGATGCCCAAAAACACCAAGCCTGTCGCCAGGCCAGACAGGGCTACCCGCAAAATGACCGGCGAGAGGACAGCAACCCGCCACAGCGCATAGGCCCCCACAAAGTTGGATAGGCTTACGGCCAGATTGCGGGCATAGGAGTCGCCCAGCAGGCCCAGCAACCAGACCAGCCACAAAATTCCCAGCAAACCGTAAGCCCTCATGGACTTAGCCATCATACGCCTTTTGTGTCGAGGGCGTGTCAAGCGCAGGGGAAGCGCTGCTACAGTGTTGGACGTAGCAAGCGGTCGAAGAGGGTGGCGGCATTGGGCTCGAGGCTTTCGGTCAGCCACTGTCGGAGGGCTTTCTCCAGAGCAGTTGGGTCGTCGGTGGTGTAAATTTCGCGCAGTCGCTCGAGGGCCGAAGAAGCACCGCGCCCCATGTATTCTTTGAGCACCTCTTGCACCGCGCTCCAGACCACGCTAAGGCGGCTACTCCGCTGGGCCTGGTCTTCTTGTTGGGCTTGCTCGAGCAGGTCGGCCGGGGCCTGGCCCGGCGCCTGCACCAGGTGTAGGTAGCCCTCGTGAAACTCCGACGGCAACGCTTCGTCAAAGAGGCAGTTTCCACGGAAAAAAAACCAGGCCCGCCCTACCAAACCATCCTCGAGCACCAGCGCGCCGGTAAACTGCTCTTGCGAAAGTTGATCCATCAGATCTGCAGCCACCACATTGCTGGCAGCCGCCCAGGTTGCCCGCAACGATCCCTGGGTGAGGGCCACCAGAGGGGGCAGGTCGTCGGGTTGAAGGCGGTAGAGCGAGAGTGTGGCCAGGCCCATCTCGCGCCGTAAGGCCCTGTAGGCCACAGTGCCAGCCAGGTGGCCGTAGGTCGTCTGTCGCCAGGCCCCTAGGAGCCGCCCCCGGTAAAAGGCCAGCCATCCCCGCTCCTCACCCGAAAAGCGTGCCAAAGCATAGCCGCAGAAACCCTCCCCGCGCAATCGCTCGATCAAGTCGGGGGTAAGTAAACTGCCCTGCACGCTTTCAGCCACGGGGTCGCGCCGGGGCAAGGCTGCCAGCAGATACCCCATGAGTGAGGGCGAGATATGCTCGAGCAAACCCTGATTCTCACCCACGGCGCCCCTCGCTCAAAAGGCTGATTTGATATAAACCCCGCGACCCCCAGATCGGTGTAGCGTCGAGTAAGCGGGCATAGCGCAACCAGCGATTACAGAAGGTGACGGCATTGTGCCATCCGTTCAAAAAGCCGTGCTGCGTGTTCACCGTTGACCCAGAGCTTTCCTACCGCGCATATGACCGCGGCATAAGACGCAAACCGCCCAAAGACAGCAGATGTCATCCGTCACTGGCTTGTAGTATAGCCTGATTTGTCTGAGGCTGAAGCAGAATAAGCTACGCCGCCCATGCCGGCCGATCCCGGTGCCGGATGGACTCTACCTTAGCTTGGTGTGAGGGTATGATGGCAAAGACCGCCGCCCTCGAGCGGTAGCGCTATGTCTGACCAAACTGTATACGTTCAAGTTCCGGCCACCCTGGCCAACCTGGGTTCTGGCTTCGATGCACTGGGGGTTGCGCTTGATCTGTACCTCGAGGTTCAGGCCACCCCGGCCCCCACCGACGAGCTGCACTACACCGGCCAGGGGCAGGTGCCCAACACTCCCGACAATCTCATTCATCAAGGCTACCGCGCTGCCTGGCAGTCCCTGGGCGAGCCTGACCCGCCGCCCCTGGCGGTCTGGGCCCACAATCCGATTCCCCTGGCCCGGGGCATGGGCAGCAGCTCGGCAGCCCTGGTAGCAGGTGCAGCCCTGGCCGATGCCTTTTCGGGGGGGCGGCTCGGGCTGGATGGCATCTTTCGGGTAACCGCCACCCTGGAGGGCCACCCCGACAATGTGGCCCCAGCGGTATATGGCGGTTTTGTAGCCGCACTAGCCGACCCCCCCCTGGCCCTGCCCATGCCTTCGCCCAAGGGACTGCGCTTTGTGCTGGGTGTTCCACCCTACGAGGTGCCGACGCCGCTAGCCAGGGCCGCTCTGCCTAAAACCATTCCCTACGCCGATGCCATCTATAACCTGGCCCGCAGTGCGCTCTGGCCTGCGGCCCTCCACACAGGACGTTTGGATGCCTTGCGGGAAGCCGCCAAAGACCGCCTGCACCAGCCCTACCGCGCCCATCTAATGCCGGGCCTCGAGACCGCCCTCGAGCGGGTCTATGCCGCGGGGGCTCTGGCCGCTTTCGTAGGCGGCGCAGGGCCTACCCTGGCCGCCCTGAGCGACGCGCAGCATATCGAGGCCATTCGGCAGGCCATGCAAGACTATGTGGGGCAGGGCTTCACGCTGGTACTCGGCCTAGGAGAGGGGCTGCGATGGAAGGTAGCTTCGATACCATCCCACTAAGCGACGTGCTGCAGATGATCCACGCCAGCCGTGGAACGGGTATTTTGCACCTTAAAACCCATCAACTTCCCTTGAAGCTACAGTTCATGCTGGGTGAGGTGGTCGGTGGGAGTATCCTGGACTGGGAGGGCCTCGAGGCCATCGTCACTTTTCCACTCCATCCCGAACAGGGTCATTTCAGGTTCGACGCAGGTCGGGTTCAAGGAACCCCGCTTATGCCGTTTAAGGTTTTTGTGGGGGAGTGGGCCCGCATGAACGACCAATGGGGCCGCTTCCGCACCTTGCTGGACTCCCCCAGCCGGGTGCTGGAAACACCCAGGGCGGTAGAGCCCTACGCCGTTTTTGTGGGGGGCAAGAGCATACGGGCCGCTGCCAAAAGCTGGGGGGTTCCGCTGATCATTGCCGCCGAGCGGGCCTGGCGAGGACTACGGGAAGGTGACCTCACCAAGCTGCGCAAGTATGCCTGGTTCGCGCTGCGCATCCGCCACCCTTCGGCCCGGCGCACCCAGGCCGGTATACGCGACCCCAACGACATAACGGTACTGCTCGACGGAAACCGCAACCTGGGCGAGCTCATTCAGGCCGGCCTACCCATTGCCAAGGTTCGGGCCTACCTGCTCGAGCGTATCGCCAGCGGGGAACTCGAGGTTCCAGGTAGAGGCTGGATACTGCGCGACCTGCTATGGGAGATTGAATCTGAGCAGGCCGCGCAAAAGTAGCACGCCCACATCAAACCCCGGCCCTACGAAAAGCCTCTCCAACCAGGTGCCTGGCTTCCTGGACGACGCGCTCGAGGTGGGCCTCGCCCCGGAAGCTTTCGGCATAGATTTTGTACACGTCCTCGGTTCCGGAGGGCCGGGCCGCGAACCAGGCGTTCTCGGTTACCACCTTGAGACCCCCGATGGGCTCGTTGTTGCCGGGGGCGCGGGTGAGCTTGGCCCGGATGGGCTCCCCGGCCAGCTCGGTAGCGGTCACCAGCTCGGGCGAAAGGTTGGCCAGCACCTTTTTCTGGGCGCTGTTGGCCTCGGCATCGATGCGGGTATACACCGAAGCGCCAAAGCGGGCCTCGAGGGCGCGGTAGTGCTGGCTGGGCGAGTGTCCGGTTCTGGCCAGAATCTCGGCGGCCAGCAGGCCCAGGATGATGCCGTCCTTGTCGGTGCTCCAGGCCGAACCGTCCATGCGCACGAAGGAGGCCCCCGCGCTCTCCTCG
>FWPU01008542.1_pt1 | contig 17364 bp, 18 predicted proteins | sample 2228361 | NCBI WGS metagenome assembly FWPU01 (sample SAMEA103939777, study PRJEB20133) | metagenome
CACGCGGATTGCCACCCCGTCGAGTCTGCCGTTCAGCTCCGGCAGCACGAGGCCCACCGCGCGCGCCGCGCCGGTCGAGGTCGGGATCATCGACAGCGCCGCCGCGCGCGCCCGGTACAGGTCCTTGTGCACCTGATCGAGTGACGGTTGGTCGTTGGTGTAGGAGTGGATGGTGGTCATGAAACCCTTTTCGATGCCGATCGCATCGTTCAGCACCTTCGCCACCGGCGCCAGGCAATTGGTGGTGCAGGAGGCATTCGAGATCACCATGTGCTGGCGCGTTAGCCTGTCGTGATTGACGCCGAACACTACCGTGAGATCGACGCCGTCCGCCGGCGCCGAGATGATCACACGCTTGGCGCCCGCATCGAGATGTGCCTTGGCCTTGTCCTTCGAGGTGAAGATGCCGGTGCACTCCAACGCGATGTCGACGCCGAGCTGCTTCCACGGCAGCTGCGTCGGATCCTTCAGCGCCGTCACCTTGATTGCGCCGTTGCCGACGTTGATGCTGTCACCCTCGACTTTTACCTCGCCGGGAAACCGGCCGTGCACCGAGTCGTAGCGCAGCAGGTGCGCATTGGTTTCCACCGGCGCGAGGTCGTTGACCGCGACCACGGTGACATCCGTGCGGCCGGACTCCACGATGGCGCGAAGGATATTGCGGCCGATGCGACCGAAGCCGTTGATGGCGACCCTTACGGACATGATGCGCTCCTAGTTCTTTTTACCCAACCTCCTCAACGCCGCGTCCGCCACCGCCTCAGGCGTGATACCGAAATGCTTGTAGAGATCCTTATATGGGGCGCTCGCCCCGAAACTGCTCATGCCGACGAAGCCGCCCTCCGTTCCGATGACCGCATCCCAGCCCTGCCGCACCGCGGCCTCGACCGCAATCTTCACCGGTGCGTCGCCGATGATCGATTGCCGCACCGCATCGGACGTCATCAAGAACAGATCGAGGCACGGTACCGACACCACCCGCGCGAAGATGCCGCGTTGCCGCAAAAACTTCCGCGCCTCGAGCGCGATCGAGACCTCCGAGCCCGAGGCGAACAGCGCCACCGCGGCGCGCGGCCCTTCGGCCGGCACGATCTCGTAGGCGCCGTGAATGCAGCGGTTGTGCTCCACACGGCCGAGCCGGAGCTGCGGCAAACTCTGCCGCGTCAGCGCCAGCACGCTCGGTCCGGTGCGATGTTCGAGCGCAAGCTCCCAGCATTCGATCGTTTCCACCGCATCGCAGGGCCGGAACACCAGCAGGTTGGGCATGGCCCGCAGCGACGCGAGATGCTCCACCGGCTGGTGCGTCGGCCCGTCCTCGCCGAGTCCGATCGAGTCGTGCGTCATCACATAGATGACGCGTTGGCCCATCAATGCGGCGAGCCGCATCGACGGTCGGCAGTAATCGGAGAACACCAGGAACGTGCCGGAGTACGGAATGATGCCGCCGTGCAGCGCAAGGCCGTTCATCGCCGCCGCCATCCCGTGCTCGCGCACGCCGTAATGGATGAATCGCCCGCCGTAATCTTTGGCCGACAACACGCTCATGCCCTTGGGTTTGGTGTTGTTGGACCCCGTGAGATCCGCGGAGCCGCCGATCAGCTCCGGCACGGCCGGCACCAGCGCCTCGAGCGCAAGCTCGGAGGCCGCGCGCGTAGCGATATCCTTGGGCGAGGCGGCAAGTTTCTCCTTCACTGTGCGCACCGCAGCGGCGAGCCGCTCGCGCGGGAGATCGCCGCTGAGCCGCCGCAAGAATTCTTCGCGACGCTCGGCCGGCAGCGCGGCGAGTCGTCGTTCCCACTCCATGCGCACCGGCTGCGATCGCTGTCCGGCGGCGCGCCACTTCTGCAGCACTTCGCCGGGAATTTGGAAGGGCGGCTCGGTCCAGCCGAGCGCCTGGCGCGCACCGGCAACCTCCTCGGGGCCGAGCGGAGAACCATGGCACTTTTCCGATCCGGCCTTGGTCGGCGCGCCGAACCCGATGGTGGTGCGGCACGCGATCATCGTCGGCTTGTCGGAGGTCTGCGCCATTTCGATGGCGGCTGCGATCGCATCCGGATCATGTCCGTCGATGCGTCGCGCGTTCCAGCCTGCAGCCTCGAACCGCTTCACCTGATCGACCGAGTCCGCGAGCGACAACGGCCCGTCGATGGACACGCCGTTGTCGTCGAACAGCACGATCAGCTTCGAGAGCTTCAGGTGTCCCGCGAGTGCGATCGCCTCCTGGCTTACGCCCTCCATCAGATCGCCGTCCGAGGCGAGCACGTAGGTGTAATGGTCGACGATGTCTTCGCCGAACTCCGCCGCCAGATGCCGTTCGGCGATGGCCATGCCCACCGCGTTGCCAAGCCCCTGTCCGAGCGGACCGGTGGTGGTCTCCACCCCCGGGGTGTGTCCGTGCTCGGGGTGGCCGGCGGTGATCGAGCCGAGCTGCCGGAAGCGTTTGATCTGCTCGATGGTCATGCCCTCGTAGCCGAGCAGATAGAGCAGGGAGTAGAGCAGCATTGAGCCGTGACCGGCCGATAGCACGAACCGGTCGCGGTCGGGCCAATTGGGCCTCGCCGCATCAAATTTCAGAAACTTGGTGAACAGCACCGTGGCGACATCGGCCGCGCCCATGGGCAGGCCGGGGTGGCCGGATTTCGCCTGCTCGACCGCGTCCATCGCGAGGGCCCGGATCGCATTTGCCATTCGATCATGTTGGGCACGCGTCATCGGCATCTGCACGTCCTGACGCACCGAAGGCGTGACGGCAGCGCTCGTCAGCGAGGCTTTCGCGATCATCGGAGGCCCGGTTCGAACGCGGGTGGGATAGCATGTAAGGCCTTGGAGTCAATGCGACTACGGCCTTCTCCGCAGCGCTGTTCCCGCGTCGGCGTAAAGATAGGGGAAAGCGGTCGTCAAAGCGTTGACTGAAAGCCGCCACCGAACGTAAGCTTTCTTGGCTAATTGCTTGCTTACGAAAGATTTTTTGTTGTGTCGGTGTGCCGGGACGCCCTTTGGCGCGCCCGCCTGCGTAAGCGTTCCAGTCCGAGGTCGGAGCAATGGCGGATCAGTCCCAGATCGAAGCCGCGGCCAGACGTCTGTCTCTGGCCATTGACGCGCTCGATGCCGCGCTTGACCGGCGGCTCGAAGCCGATCGCAGCGGCGCCACGTTCGCGACCCAGTTGCACGCGCTCGGCGCCGACCGCTCGCGGCTCGCCTCAGAGCTTGACGCTGCCACTGCGCTCAACCGCCGGCTCGAAGCGGCGAACCGTGAAGTTTCCCGCCGCCTCGACGCCGCGATTCGCATCATTCGCGAGATGCTCAACGGCCAGGATAACCCGTGAGTCCGCCATGGCACACGTGAACGTCACCATCAACGGCCGCCAGTACCGCATGGCTTGCGAGGACGGCCAGGAGCAACACCTGACCAAGCTCGCCAAGAACCTCGACGAGCGCATTCAAGAGCTGCGGGGAAAATTCGGCCAGATCGGCGATGCGCGTCTGATTGTGATGGCTGCGTTGACGATCGCCGATGACCTTGCCGAAATGCACAAGCGCGTGCGGCAATTGCAGGACGAAATTGCCGCGCTCAACGACGCGCGGGTGGTCGCCGCCGATCGCTCCCAGGCGACCCACGCCGCGATCGTCGCTGCATTCAACTCCGCCGCCGAGCGGATCGAGAACATCGCGCGGCGACTGAACCAGACGATCGTGGAGAACAACGTCGCGGTCGGCTGATTGACCTGTTGGTGCGGCTCGAGGTGGCGCTTTCCGGGCGTCCGCATTACACTGCCGCCGCGGGGCTGCGGGGTGCGTCAGGAGGCAAAATCCCCGGGGCCTTATCGATCCTATAGGGAGCTGTCCCTGACCGGGCTCGTGGGCTCGGACATATGGCGCCCACCTACTTTGGTAGGGAACCCGGGATCGATCACTCCGACGGCCATCGCGGCTCCGCACGCTCACGCCGTTTTCGCGCGCCGTCGTCCTGAGGTGGCCGCCGAAGGCGGCCCTCGAAGGATGGCGGCGCCGTCACCCTTCGAGGCTCGGCAGCCTTGCTGCCTCGCACCTCAGGGTGACGGCCCGAGTAGATCATTGTCGCAGCCAGCTTCACTCTCGGACCAGAAGAATGCGCTCCGCCGCGAGGCGCTGGCGCGCCGCGACGCGCTGCCGGCCGATGCGCGCGCCGCGGCGGCCGAAGCGGTTGCCGCGCGAAAATTTCCCCTGCCCGTCAAGCCGGGCGTCGTTGTCGCCGGTTACTCGCCGATGAAGAGCGAATTCAACCCGCTGCCGCTGATGCGCAAGCTCGCCGCAGACGGCGTCAAGCTCGCGCTTCCCGTCGTCGTCGGCCGCGGGCAGCCGCTCGTCATGCGCGCGTGGGACTTCGGCCATCCGCTCGCGCGCGGCGTGTGGGGCATCCGCCAGCCGTTGCCGAGCGCGCCGGAGGTGGAACCGGATGTCCTGCTGGTTCCGCTCGCGGCCTTCGACCGCCGCGGCCATCGCATCGGCTATGGCGCCGGCTATTACGACTTGACGATCGCGAAACTGCGCGCCGCCAAGCCGATCGTCGCCGTCGGCGTGGCCTTCGCCGCTCAGGAAGTGTCCGCAATTCCCGCAACGCCCCGCGACGCGCGCCTCGATCTCGTGCTAACCGAGCGCGAGGTGATCGACTTTCGCGGTGGATAAGCTATGTCCGTTCGTCGCCGCGAAAGCGGGACCCGGATTTCCGGATTCCCGCTTGCGGGGGAATGAACGGAGAACGCTGGTCCGCTGGCTTCAATCGGGTAGGCGCGCGCATGCGAATTTTGTTCATCGGCGATGTGGTCGGGCGTTCCGGACGCAATGTCGTGGTCGAACGCTTGCCCGGCCTCATCGCCGAGTGGAAGCTCGATTTCGTGGCGCTGAACGGCGAGAACGCCGCCGGCGGGTTCGGCATCACCGAAGCAATATACCAGGAGCTGCTTGACGCCGGCGTCGACGTCATCACCGGCGGCAATCACTCCTGGGACCAGAAGGAGGCGCTGGTTTTCATTGATCGCGCCCCAAGACTGCTGCGGCCCCTCAATTTTCCGCCCGGCACCCCCGGCCGCGGGGTCGCGCTCCTCGAGGCGCGCAATGGCACGCGCGTCCTGGTCATCAATGCCATGGGTCGCATCTTCATGGATCCGCTCGACGATCCGTTTTCCGCGGTCGACCGCGAGCTTGCCGCCTGCGCGCTCAGCTCCGGCGCCGATGCCATCGTCATCGACATCCACGCCGAAGCGACCAGCGAGAAGCAGGCCATGGGCTACTTCGCCGACGGTCGCGCGAGCCTCGTGGTCGGCACCCATACCCATGCGCAAACCACCGACCATCGCATCCTGCCCGGCGGCACTGCGTTCATTTCCGATGTCGGCATGACCGGCGACTACGACTCCGTGATCGGGATGCAGAAGGAGGAGCCGCTCGGGCGTTTCCTGCGCCGAATTCCGCAGGCGAAGTTCGAGCCGGCGCTTGGGCCGGCGACCCTCTGCGCGGTCGCGGTCGAGACCGACGACGCCACCGGCCTTGCCCGCCGCATCGGTCTTGTGCGGCTTGGTGGTCGACTGGAGGAAGCCCGGCCGGCGTTCTGGGGTTGAAGGCCGGCGCACACCCGTCATATACCAGGGCGAATTTCGAGATCGTTCATTTCGGACCGCGGGCGAGGGCCCGCGCCGGGACTTCATGGCCAGGTTCTGTTGATGGAGTCCGGCGCGCGCCGTCGTGCGGTTCGACCGGAAAGGACCGGTGTGGGCGAGCGGCCATGGCAGGACATTCGCAGTTCAAGAACATCATGCACCGCAAGGGGCGGCAGGACGCTGCGCGGTCCAAGCTGTTCAGCAAGCTCGCGCGTGAGATCACCGTGGCCGCGAAGCTTGGCCTTCCCGATCCCAACCACAATCCGCGTCTGCGCGCCGCCGTCATGGCCGCGCGGGCGGAGAACATGCCCAAGGACAATATCGAGCGCGCGATCAAGAAAGCAACCGGCGGCGACGCGGAGCAGTACGAGGAGACCCGCTACGAGGGCTACGGCCCCGGCGGCGTCGCCATCATCGTCGAGGTGCTCACCGACAATCGCAACCGCACCGCGGGCGAAGTGCGCGCCGCCTTCACCAAGAGCGGCGGCAATCTGGCCGAGCCGGGGGCGGTGTCGTTCATGTTTGACCATGTCGGGGTCATCGAATATCCCCCGGAAGTCGCCACCTCCGATGAGATGCTCGATGCCGCCATCGAGGCCGGGGCCGACGACGTGGTGTCGAGCCCCAGCGGGCACGAGATCTATGCGGCGCAGAGCTCTTTCCACGAGGTGCAGAGGGCGCTTGAGGCGCGCTTCGGCGAGCCGCGCAAGGCCGCTCTGGTCTGGAAGCCGCAGAGTACGGTGAAGGTGAATGACGAGCAGGGAGAAAAGCTGCTGCGTCTGCTGGAAAACCTCAACGACCACGACGACGTGCAGAACGTCTACGCGAATTTCGAAGTCTCCGACGCGCTGATGGCCAAGATGAGCCAGTGAGCGGCCTCAGCCGTCGTATTCCAGGATGAACAGGCCGGCGTTGTAGTCGGTGGAATAGATCAGGCCCTGGGCATCCACGAACACGTCCGCGGATTGAATGACGCGGGGGCGGTTTGGCCGGTGATCCATCATGCGCACAGGGGCCGGCGGCACCCAGACGCCGACCTCGACCGGCCGCCGCGCGTCGCGGATATCGAACACCCGCACGCCGGCGTTCTGGTAGGTGGCGAAGATCAATTCCGAGCTGACGAACGTGCCGGGCCGATTCTCGTGAATGTTGTGCGGCCCAAAATGCCCGCCCTTGTTCTTGTAGTCGGCCTCGCTCGGCTGCGGGAACGTGGCGATGATGGTGGGATTCGATCTGTCGTGATTGTCGAACACCCAAATGTTCTTCACCCCGTCTTCCTGATGGTCGAGCACCGCTTCATCCAGCACGATGAGCAGCTCGCGGTCGGGCAGGGGCAGGCAATTGTGCGTGCCGCCCCCGAACGGCGGCGCGCCGTCCCGGTGAAAAATGAGCTTGGGCCGTGCGCGGTCGGCGACATCGAGCACCACCATGCCGGCGTCGCGCCACGCAGCGTAGGCCGTGTCTTCGTGCACGATCGCATGGTGCAGACCGAAGCGGCTGGTTGGCGGCCAGGTCGGCGTCTCGCCGGCGGCCTGGTTCATCCCCGGAATCCACCAGCGGCCGACTTCCAGCGGCTTCTTGGGATCGCTCATGTCGATCGTGATGAAGATGTAGTCGGTAAATCCGTCGATCAGCGCCGACGCATAGGCCCAGCGGCCTCCGGTGTACCAGACGCGATGAATGCCGCCGCCGTCCACCGGCATGAAGCCGATGCGGCGCGGCTCGGCGGGCCTGGATATGTCGTACACCGCAAGCCCCGCGCTCCAATCGCGTGCGACTTTCGGCTTGGCCTCCGCCGTGCCGACCACCCGGCCGAGCTGGCCCTTGTAATAGGCCTTCTCGTCCGCGAATTCCGCCGCCGCGAACATGTCCTTGGCGTTGATGACGAGCAGGAGGTCGCCGTGCGTCTGCAGGTGGATGTTCCAGGTGTTCGGCGGCGCCGCGACATAATTGACGGCGCGCGGATTTTTTGGATCCCGCACGTCGATAACGGAGAACCCTTTTGAGAACATGTGGCCGACATAGGCGTGTCCGCGGTGCACCATCACCTGCACCCCGTCCGGCCTGCCGCCCTGGTCGGAATGGCCGACGATTCGCATGTTCCGCGCGTAATCAGGCTTGGGCAGTTCGGTCATTTGCGGCCTCTCAATTGCACCTCTTCCCGCTTGCCGGGAGAGGTAAAGTAGCTCATCGATACTCCGCCAAAAAATTCGGCACCGCGATCCAATCCATCATCGCCGCATCGCTCTGCAGCAGCTCGTGCATCTTGCGGTCGGCCTCGGTCTTGAGGTCCACGCCGAGATGTGTGCCGAGTCGCCGGCCGTGCAGCACGATGGTGTTGCCGATCGGCTGCCGTTCGGCGTTGTAGGCTTTGAGCGCCGCCTCGATGTCCTCGTGGTCGCGCAGCGCGCGCGCCAGCGCCTCGGCGTCGCCGCCCGCCTTCGCCACCCCGAAGCCCATATGCGGCCGCGCATTCGCTGCCGCATCTCCAACCATGGCGACGCGGCCGAACACGATGCGCGGCGCCGTAAAATCGTAGATTGGCGTGATGAACGGTTGCGGGATCTTCATCACGCAGTCGAGCAGCACTTCCGGCATGATCTCCCGCGCGTCCGCATACATCTGCGCGATCAGATCCTTGCGCACGAGCGGCGGCGGCACCGAATACTCGTGCTGCACCCCGTTCTCGTCGACGCACATCGTCTTCAGCGTCGCCGCATCGGCCACCCGATACCAGATGAAATTGTAGCGCCGGCGCCCCGGCCGCAGGTCGTTGTTGAACCCGGCGATCGGATAGGTGATGACCTGCTGCCGCTTCGGCAGGTAGAAGCAGAAGTAGGGAAAAATTTCGCGCAACGTTCGCGGCGCGAGATCCGCCTCGTTCGGCGCGCCACGCCAGATGTAATAGCCGGCGTAGATCGGCTGCAGTTCCGGCGCGAGCTGCGCGCGCACGCTGGAGCGGATCCCGTCGCCGCCCACCAGAATGTCGGCGTGCTCGACCCGTCCGCCGGAGAATTGCACGCGCACGCCGCGCTCGTCCTGGTCAACGCGCTCGAAATTCCAGCCGAGGTGATAGCGCGCCTCGTCGATGGTGGCGCGCAGGAGCCGCTGCAGCCGGTCCCACGAGGTGAGGATCTGGCGCAGCGGCCGCTCGCCGGTGATCCGGCCGTTGCGATCGAGTGCGATGCGTTTCTCTACGGTGACGCCAAGATCGCGTGTGCCCGCCCCGCTTTTCTCCAGCGCATCGAGCAACTCGGGGTGCGTGGTGATCCCTGCGCCGCGTCCGACCAGTTCCACCGGCGATCGCTCGTAGACGTCGCACTCCCAGCCGATCTGCCGCAGAAACGCTGCGGCGAACAGTCCGGACATCGAGCCGCCGATGATGACCGCCCTGCGCTTGCGGCGGTGGATGGTGGGTGCTTTTGCCATGCCCGCTGGATGCTAGCCACGGAAAATCCCACTTTCGAGGGGCTTTGCCGCATGCGGGCTCGGCACGCAGAGCAGACTGGTCGGCGTTGTCTCACGGCGTTATCACAGGGGCCATGGCGGGCGGACCGATTCGCATCCTTGGCATCGACCCTGGCTTGCGGCGCACCGGCTGGGGCGTGATCGAGACATTGGGCAACCGGCTCTCGTTCGTCGCCTGCGGCTCGCTCGTGACCGACGAGAAGGCCGAACTGTCGCTGCGCCTTGTGGAAATTTACGGAGGCCTTGCCCGCGTCGTGGAGAAATTTCGGCCAACGGAAGCTGCGGTGGAGGCGACCTTTGTCAACAAGGATGCCTCTGCCACGCTCAAGCTCGGCCAAGCGCGCGGCGTGGCGCTGCTCGCGCCGGCACAGGCCGGTGTGTCGGTTTCCGAATATGCGCCGAATCTGGTGAAGAAGACCATCGTCGGTGCCGGCCACGGCGACAAGGCGCAAGTTCGCATGATGATCGGCGTGCTCTTGCCCAGGGCCGACCCGCAGAGCGAGGACGCCGCCGACGCGCTGGCCATCGCCGTCACCCACGCGCATCACCGGCAGAGCGCCATGCTGAAGGTGGCCGCACAATGATTCGCAGCACGCATGACGCGCCCCCGCGCCTTTTGCGCGCACCGCGCGCGCACTTGACCGTTCCCTCCCCCGCGGGCAGGGGACGTGAGGATCGGACGCATGCCGCCGCGAGGCCCGCGTCATGATCGGCAAGCTGCGCGGCATCATTGATTCCTACGGCGAGGATCACATCATCCTCGACGTGAACGGCGTGGGCTACCTCGTGCATTGCTCCGCCCGCACGCAGCAGGCGCTGCCTGCGCGAGGCGAAACGGTCACGCTCGCGATCGAGACTCTGGTGCGCGAGGATCAGATCAGCCTCTACGGCTTTCTCACCGACACCGAGCGCGAATGGTTTCGGCTCTTGCAGACCGTGCAGGGCGTCGGCGCCAAGGTCGCGCTCTCGGTGCTCGGCACGCTGAAGCCCGCTGATCTTGCGAGCGCCATCGCCACGGCAGACAAGACCGCGATCAAGCGCGCGCCCGGCGTCGGCCAGAAGGTGGCCGAGCGCATCGTCACCGAGCTCAAGGACAAGGCGCCCGCCTACACCGCGCTTGATCCGGCGGTGATTCGGCTCTCCGGCGCGGTGGACGAGAAGCGCGCGCCGCAGCCGGTGCTCGACGCAGTCTCCGCGCTCGTCAACCTCGGTTACGGCCAGCCGCAGGCCGCCGCGGCCGTCGCCGCCGCGGCGCGTGTCGCCGGCCATGGCGCGGAGACAACGCAGCTTATCCGGCTCGGATTGAAGGAGTTGGCGAAGTGACGACGCTTGTCGGCGAGCCGCGAAGATTGATTTCCCTTCCGCTTGCGAGGGGAGATGATGCAGTGTGCCGTGAGGACGCGCCATGACCACCGCGCCGCACCGCATCGTGACCGCTGAACGCCGCGCGGAAGACGCCGCCGAAACCTCGCTGCGGCCGCAGTGGCTGTCCGAATTCGTCGGCCAGAGCCAGGCGCGCGCCAATCTCGAAGTGTTCATCAAGGCGGCGCGCGCCAGAAGAGAGCCGCTCGACCACGTGCTGTTCGTCGGACCCCCCGGCCTCGGCAAGACCACGCTCGCGCAGATCGTCGCGCGCGAGCTCGGCGTCAACTTCCGCGCCACCTCCGGCCCGGTCATCGCCAAGGCCGGCGACCTCGCCGCGCTGCTCACCAATCTCGAAGAGCGCGATGTGCTCTTCATCGACGAGATCCATCGCCTCAACCCGGCGGTGGAGGAGATCCTCTATCCGGCGATGGAGGATTTTCAGCTCGACCTCATCATCGGCGAAGGCCCGGCCGCGCGCTCGGTGAAGATCGACCTTGCGAAATTCACGCTCATCGGCGCCACCACCCGCGCCGGCCTGCTGACCAACCCGCTGCGCGATCGGTTCGGCATCCCCATCCGCCTCAATTTCTATTCCGAAGCCGAGCTGGAGGAGATCGTGAACCGCGGCGCGCGCGTGCTCGGCATTGCGATGGCGGAGAGCGGCGCCAACGAGATCGCCCGCCGCTCGCGCGGCACGCCGCGCATTGCCGGCCGGCTGTTGCGCCGCGTGCGCGACTTCGCCCATGTCGCAGGCTCCGACACCATCGACCGCGCGCTCGCCGACCGCGCGCTGCGCGAGCTCGAGGTCGACGCCGCCGGCCTCGACGCCATGGACCGGCGTTATCTCTCCACCATCGCGGAGCACTACGGCGGCGGCCCGGTCGGCGTCGAGACGCTCGCCGCCGCGCTGTCCGAGCCGCGCGATGCCATCGAGGACATCATCGAGCCGTTTCTGATCCAGCGCGGGTTTTTGCAGCGCACCCCGCGCGGCCGCCTGATCACCGCGCACGCCTTCCGCCACCTCGGCCTCCCCGAGCCCGCCCGCGACCCGGCGCAGTTCGGCCTGTTCGCCCAGGAGGATGATTAGGGCGATTCGTCATGGCCGGGCTTGTCCCGGCCATCCGCGTCTTTAAAACTTCGAATGTCGCGAAGACGTGGAGAGACGTCTCATGCAAACCTACGAAGGCGGCTGCCACTGCGGGCGCGTGCGCTTTCGCGTTACCGCGGACTTGGACACGGTCACGGTCTGCAACTGCTCCATGTGCACGAAGAAGGGCATCCTGCACCTGATCGTGCCGCCGGAGAATTTCGAGCTCTTGAGCGGCAAGGACGACCTGACGACCTACACATTCAACACCGGGGTTGCGAAACACACGTTCTGCAAACATTGCGGCATCCATCCGTTCTATGTGCCGCGCTCCGACCCCGACAAGATCGACGTCAACGCCCGCTGCCTCGACGAGGTCGATCTCTCCCAGCTCAAGCCCAAGTATTTCGACGGCCGCAACTGGGAGCAGGCGATCCGGCAGAAGGTGCCCTGGCGATGAGCGCCGCGCTCGACGGCGAAATCCGGGACGGCCGCCACCACCAGCTCGTCCGCGTCTACTACGAGGACACGGATTTTTCCGGCATCGTGTATCACGCGAGCTACCTGCGCTTCATGGAGCGCGGCCGCACCAACTACCTGCGGCTGATCGGCGCCGATCACCGCGCCCTGTTCGAGGAGACCGAGAAGGAGGCGCCCGGCTTTGCCTTCGTGGTGCGCTCCATGACAATCGAGTTTTTGCGACCCGCACGCATGGACGACGTGCTGGAAGTCGTCACCACGCCGCTCGAGGTGGGCGGGGCCTCCGTCATCCTCAGGCAGCAGGTCAAACGCGGCGATGAGCTGATCGTGGAGGCGAACGTGCGCGTGGCCTTCGTCTCCGGCGGCCGCGCCCGCCCGATCCCCAAGCCGCTGCGGACCGCCATGCGCGCCGATCAGCACCAGGCCGCCGGCGCCTGACCTCCGGGGATACCTGCGCAAGGCGGCGCGCGGCGGCGTTGCAATAGGCGGCCCAAGTGCCTCCTGCCGGGGTAAGGAAACCTTAACCTCAATCAGCGCCAGTTAATGGCCGGGACGGGGCATCCCGTGCCCTAGTTTGGCCAGTTTCCGGGGATTTTGTCCCTCCGCCGTTGGCGGACGGAACAAGGTGAAAAATTCAGGTTGGCGGCCGAGCGCGCCCTGCGCCGCCGCGCATCGTCCATTGGGCCCGCGCGGCGCTCCGGCCCCGGCCAAGGAGTTCGGAAGGCGGACATGAATCCTGGCGATGTTGCACAAACGGTGCTGCCGCTCAGTTCCTCCGACGTGTCGATCTTCGGATTGTTCTGGCAGGCGCACTGGATCGTCAAATCGGTGATGCTCGGGCTGCTCGCCTGTTCGATTTGGGTCTGGGCGATCGTGATCGAGAAGTTCAGGCTTTATGCCGGCACGCGTCGCGCCATGGACTCTTTCGAACACGCGTTCTGGTCCGGGCAGTCGCTCGAAGAGCTTTACCGCACGCTCTCCTCGCGCTCCACCCAGTCCATGGCGGCCTTGTTCGTCGCCGCCATGCGCGAATGGAAGCGCAGCTTGGAGACCGGCGCGCGCTCGTTCGCTGGCCTCCAGCAGCGCATCGAGAAAGCCATGGACGTGGCGATTGCGCGCGAAATCGAACGGCTCGAGCGGCGGCTGCTCGTGCTGGCGACCGTTGGTTCCGCCGGCCCCTTCATCGGCCTGTTCGGCACGGTGTGGGGCATCATGACGAGCTTTCAATCGATTGCCGCCTCCAAGAACACCTCGCTCGCGGTGGTTGCGCCCGGCATCGCCGAGGCGTTATTCGCCACCGCAATCGGCCTTATCGCCGCCATTCCGGCCACAATTTTCTATAACAAGTTCGTCGCCGAGGTGAACAAACAGGCGGTGCGGCTTGAAGGTTTTGCCGACGAGTTCGCCGCCATCCTCTCGCGGCAGATCGACGAGCGGAGTTGACGCCATGGCGATGAACGGCGGCGCACATTCCGGTGTTTTCGGCAAGCGGCGGCACCGCCGCCGGCCGGTGATGAGCGAGATCAACGTCACGCCCATGGTGGACGTGATGCTGGTGTTGCTGATCATCTTCATGGTGTCGGCGCCGCTGCTCACCGTCGGCGTGCCGATCGACCTGCCGCAAACCCAGGCCTCCAATCTTGAGCAGACGCGCGAGCCGCTGGCCATCTCCGTCAACTCCAAGGGCCAGGTGTTTCTGCAGAACAGCGAGATTAAGCTCGACGAGCTGGTGCCCAAGCTAAGGGCCATCGCCGACGCGCGCGGGGGGCCGGACGAGCGCATCTACGTGCGCGGCGACAAGAACGTGGACTACGGCACCGTCATGCGCGTGATGGGCCGGCTGTCCGCCGCAGGATTCCGCCGCGTCGGTTTGGTAACGGACGTGGAGCAGGGTTCTTAAGGCATGAAGATACGCAGCGAGTTTGTCATCTCGACCGCCGCGCATGCCGCGCTGCTGGTTTGGTGCGCACTCACCTTCTCCATTGCTCCGCTCACCGCTTCGACCGACTCGCTCCCCGTCGACATCATCTCCGACAAGCAATTCAACGAGATCATGGCCGGCGTGCGCAGCGCGCCCAAGGCCGAGACGCCGAAGCCGCTCGTCGACAAGATCGAGGAGCCGAAGCCCATTCAGAATCTCGACGCCATCTCCACGGTCGTGGAGAAACCCGAGGTCAAGCCGATCCCGAAGGAGACGGCGGAACTAAAGCCGCCTGAGCCCAAGCCTGAGGCAAAGCCGGAAAAGGCCGAGACCAAGCCTGAGCCGAAGGCCGATCCGATCGCCGAAGCGATCAAGAAGGACGAGGCGCGCAAGGCCGCCGAGGCCAAGGCAAAGGCCAAGGCGAAGGCCGAAGCCGCCAAGAAGCAGCCGGCCTTCAACCCCGACCAGATTGCGGCCTTGCTCGACAAGCGCAAGCCGCAGCGCCAGTCGCTCGCCGGCGAGGAGATCAACCAAGAGCCCGCGCTCGGCGCGCCGTCGGGCCGCGCCGTCACGTTGTCCATCAGCGAGATCGAGGCGCTCCGGCAGCGCCTGATGCAGCTCTGGAACCCGCCCGCCGGCGTGGCCAATCCGCAGGACCTGCTCGTGCGGGTCCGCATCCGGCTTGGCCGCGACCGCAAGCTTGTCGGCCAGCCGCAGGTGCTCAACAACGGCTCCTCCAGCGCGTTCGAGGCGGCGCGGCAGAGCGCAATCCGCGCCCTCTACGAGGGGCAGCCCTACGACATGCTCAAGCCGGAGAATTACGAGCTCTGGAAGGAAATGGACATCACCTTTGACCCGCGCGAAATGATGCGCGGATGATTCGAGAGGCCGCCCTCACGCCCATGATCGAGAGCCGTCTGCCGCCGCCATCGCACTTGACGCGCCGCGCGTTGCTGGGCGCCACCGCCGCCGTCGGCGTCGGTCTGGCCCTGCGCCCGGCGTCTGCCACCGTGCAGATCGACATCACCCAGGGCAACATCCAGCCGTTGCCGATTGCCATACCCACTTTTATCGGCAGCGGCAGCGACATCGAATACGCCCGCAACATTCCGCAGGTGATCGCCGAAGACCTTCGCAGCTCGGGCCTGTTCATTCCCATCGATCCTGCCGCCTATATCGAAAAGATCGCCGACCTCGACGCCATCCCGCGTTTTGCCGACTGGCGCGCCATCAACGCGGCGGCGCTGGTGGCCGGTCGTGTGACGCGCGACCGCGGCAGCTTCGGCGTCGATTTCCGCCTCTGGAACGTGCCGGCGAGCGGTTACATCGACGGGCGCCGCTATCTCGGCGCGCCGGAGAACTGGCGCCGCATGGCGCATATCGTCGCCGATTTCGTCTACGAGAAGCTGACCGGTGAGAAGGGGTATTTCGACAGCCGGATCGCGTTCGTCGAAGAGTCCGGTCCGAAGGAACGCCGCACCAAGCGGCTCGCGATCATGGACCAGGACGGCGCCAACCTGCACTATCTGACGCGCGGCGACGAGTCGGTGCTTACCCCGCGTTTCTCTCCCTCCGGTCGCGAGATCGTCTACACCTCCTTCACGCAGCAGCACCCGCGCGTGATGATCATGAACGTCGAGACGCGGCAGCGCGAGGCCGTGGGCAATTTCCCCGGCACCACCTTTGCGCCGCGCTTCTCGCCGGACGGCAACCGCGTGATCATGAGCTGGCAGCAGGGCGCCAACACCCACATCTTCGTCGTCGACCTGCGCTCCAAGGCGATCACTCAGCTCACCAACACGCCGGCGATCGACACCGCGCCCTGCTATTCGCCCGACGGGACGCAGATTTGCTTTGAGTCCGACCGTGGTGGCTCGCAGCAAATCTACGTGATGCCGGCGAACGGCGGCGCCGCGCAGCGCATCAGCTTCGGCGAGGGCCGCTACGCCACGCCAGTGTGGTCGCCGCGCGGCGATGCCATCGCGTTCACCAAGATCAGCGGCGGCAAGTTCTCCATCGGCATCATGCGGCCCGACGGCACCGGCGAGCGCATCCTCACCGAGGGGTTCCACAACGAGGGCCCGACCTTCTCTCCGAACGGCCGCGTGGTGATGTTTTTCCGCGATCCCGGCGGCAATTCGGGGCCTTCGCTTTACACGGTGGATTTCACCGGCCGCAACGAGCGCCGTGTGCAGACGCCGGGCTTTGCGTCCGATCCGGCCTGGTCGCCGCTGCGCAGTTGACGCAGCCGAAGCCCGCCGCGATGCGGCCGCGTTCAGAGGCCATTAACCATGTGGGGATGTTTCGGCGCATGCGTTGCCTTTCGGTTTCGGCGAAAGGCTTCGTCAAGGTTGACGGAACCTTCGCTTAACGAAACGCCGGTTAGAACGACGCAGCTCCGCAAACGAAGCAAGAAATGGGAGATTGCCATGTTGCATTCGAAGGCCGGCTTCCGCTTTGCGCCCTTCGCTGCTGCGCTCGTTGCCGCGCTCGCCCTCTCCGCCTGCGCCGCCAACAAGGACAACGAGCCGCTCGCCTCTGCGGTCGGTGGTGTTGCCGCGCCGGGCAGCACGCAGGACTTCGCCGTCAACGTTGGCGACCGGGTGTTCTTCGATACCGATTCCGCCGAGCTGACGCCCGCCGCGCGCGCCACCCTCGACAAGCAGGCGCAATGGCTCACCCAGTACAGCCGCTACAATTTCACCATTGAGGGCCACGCCGACGAGCGCGGCACGCGCGAATACAACATCGCCCTTGGCGCCCGCCGTGCCCAGGCCGTGCGCGATTATCTCGTGGCGCGCGGAATTGCCGCCTCGCGCATGCGCACCGTTTCCTACGGCAAGGAGCGCCCGGTCGCGACCTGCGACAACATCTCCTGCTGGTCGCAGAACCGCCGCGCGGTCACCGTGCTTGGGGTGACGTCATAGGACGTGCGCGGGCTGCGCTGACATGGCCGTGCAGGCGATGCGCCTTCGCGCGGCCGGCTTGCTGGTTCTCGGCGAGGCGTTTGGCGGCAAACATAAGCCACACTTTGGGCGTACCGCCCTGGCCGTGCTAGTGTTCGCCCTGCGACAGGCTGCCAGCGACTAGGTTGCCCATGATCCGACGCGCTGCTTTCAAGGCATTGGCTCTCGTTGCCGTGGTTGCTGCTGCGAGCATTCCCGCTCGAGCCGAGGACGATTCGCCTTTCTCGCTCTTTGGCCGCATGTTCAAAGGCAGCGGCGCCCCGGCGAGCCCGCCGAACGAGGCCGTGCAGGAATCGCCGCAGCTCATCCAGAACACGCCGGGTGACCTCGTCGTCCGCATCGATCGTCTGGAGGCGCGCATTCGCGAGCTGACCGGCGTCATCGAGCAGCTCCAATATCGCAACCAGCAGCTCGAGGCGCAGCTCAAGCGCATGCAGGAGG
>FWPU01004359.1_pt1 | contig 17357 bp, 13 predicted proteins | sample 2228361 | NCBI WGS metagenome assembly FWPU01 (sample SAMEA103939777, study PRJEB20133) | metagenome
CTGCTTCCAGAGCTCTCAAAACTTCTTCTTTTCCCCTGAGTTCACAGGAAATAGTCCTGCATAGCCTTATTACATATTTCCCTTTGGGTTTTATGTTAAGAAAGTGATAAAATGAAGCCACAGAAAAAACCTCAGTTTGCGAAAGGTTAAAAGCCTTTGCAACTTCATTTATTATTTCTTCATTAAGGTATGAATATTCATCCTGTAGTTCTTGAAGAACTGGAAGTATAGAATTTCTCTCTCTGCCGTATTTTATCAAAAGTTTATCCAGACGATTTACCAGAGATTCTCTCAACATAAAATTGAGCCTCCCTATTATAAAGTTTTAATGCAAAATAATCTTGTCAACACTTTAAATTCTAATTTAGAAGGTGAGAATTGTCAAAAAATTTGAATTATCATATTTAACTTAACGAATTTTTAGAAAGCCAGCTTATTTATAAGAATGTCTTTTAGGGTTATTTGACTTTTTTTCCCGCCTCTTTTATTATGAGAAGCTTGATTTTATTGAAGGAGTAGGAATGCGAATCTCAATGCTTGCAATTGGTAATGAACTTCTGGAAGGTATAAGCGAGAGCAATAGTAAATTTTTGGGAGAGTTTCTTTCAAAAGAGGGTTTTGAAATATGTAGAAATTTGGTTGTAAGGGATAAAATAGAAGAGGTTGTTTCTGCCCTTGCTTATCTTTCTGAAAATTCAGATGTGATTTTTATTTCCGGTGGGCTTGGACCGACGGATGATGATATTACAAGGGAGGCTTTTGGAATTTTTCTTAAGAAGGGATTATATCTGAGCAATGAGATTTTAAGAAAGATAAAGTTAAAGTTTGAATCAAAAGGTCTTCAGTTTTATGCAGGGAATGAAAAACAGGCTTTTGTTATTGAAGGTTCAAAGGTTTTTGATAATCCCGTGGGGAGTGCTCCTGGTTTTTACTACAAAAATGAGAAAAATGAATATTTTATTTTTCCCGGTGTGCCTGGTGAGTGGAAAGAAATGATAAAATTGTATCTTCCCGATTTTATAAAAGAATGGCAAAGGATTAATGGATTAAAGAAGTTTAGTTTTCTTTATCATACTTTCGGGATTTCAGAGGCTAAACTCAACAATATATTGAGCGAGAGATTAAAGGGAGAAGGGGCATCTTTTGGTACAATAGCAAGACAGGGGATAATAAGTTTCAGACTTGATATTTTTTCTGAGACTCAGAAAAGAGCAAATGAAATTGCAGAAAAAATACTAAAAGAAAACCTTATAATACTTGAAAACAACATTATAAAATTTTATGGGTGCACTTCGCTGGAGGAGTGCCTTGTAAAGCAAATGGCTGAAAAAAACAAAACTATTGTTGTGGCAGAGTCCTGCACCGGGGGACTTTTATCAAAAAGGATTACTGATATTTCTGGTGCCTCTCGGGTTTTTTATGGGGGTATTGTGTGTTATAGTAACCAGCTTAAAAAGGATATATTGAAGGTTCCAGAAGAAATTCTTAAAATATATGGTGCTGTTTCTGAAGAGACTGTAAGATTTATGGATGAAGGGCTTAAAAAACTTTTTCCTGCTGTAAGTTACAGAGTTTCAATAACTGGAATTGCAGGACCTGATGGTGGGACAAAAGAAAAACCTGTTGGTAGAGTTTTTATAGCTATTGGAGATGGAGAGGATGTTTTAATTCAAAAGCTTAATTTTTTGGGTGGCAGGGAAGATATAAGGGAAAAGAGTGTAAATTACTGTCTTTGTTTACTTCTTAAAAAACTAAAAGGGTAGTGTATATGGAATGGATGAAAATTTCTATTTTTATGATATTGCTTACAATTTTAGAGCTTGTCATAGGATTTTTGCTTTTTCTTTTTGTTACAAATTTTAAAGATGGATTTATTATTTTTTCTTTACTTTTGCTTTTTGGAATTTTAGCGTTTTTATTTATATCAAGATTTAAAGAGAGGAAGAAGGTAGAACCCCTGGAAGAAATTTTTAAAAGGTATAAAAGACTAACGCTACTCGCGTTGAAAATAATTATGGGTTTTGTTTTATTCTGTCTTGTCTATGTTTTAATTTTTATGCTTTTAAGGGGGAAATATTAATCTGAATCAAGGGGAAGATTTTTCTATTGAGTTGAATTGAAGGATTTTTTATGTATAATAGAAGTGAGCCGCTGATTTAATGGAAAGGAAAACTTATCTTTATAAGTTTCAATCCGATAATAAAATTAGTCTGAACTGAAAGTTAACTTATTCTAATAAATAAAATAAATATCGCAGAATTTGGTTTTATTGTAGATATAGAATTGGCTTTGCCGGTTTATTTTTGTCGGCAAAGCCAAATTTATATTTATCAGTGCAAATGATATTTTAGAGGTAATATGAAATATTTCTGGTTTTTTTTGTTTAATCTTTTAGGGGTTTATGTATTGGTTCTTTTTTTTGTAGGGAAAGGTGGGGTTGTGGAAAATATGAAAAAATTAAGGGAGATTACAGAGTTGAGAAAAGAGCAGCTTCAACTTCAATTAGAAATTGAGGAATTAAAGAACAAAATTTTGGTGCTGAAATCTTTACGTAATGATGAAAATCAGGTACTTCTTGAACAGGGGAAAAAGAAAGGTAATACTTTAATATTTAAGTTTGTCAATAAGAATGATGAGAATAAAATGCCTGAAAAAGAAAATCAACCTGTTTATGACAATCTGACGTTCAAACTTTATTTTTCAGTTGCATTGGTAATAATTATGATAATAGTAGGAAATACTTTAATTTACTTTAAATGTTTGCAAAAAGGAAACTGAATGAATATATATTTTATTGGATATAGAGGAACTGGAAAGACAACCCTTGGTAGGGTTCTTTCAAAGAAACTGAAGAAGAAGTTTGTAGATCTGGATATTCTTATAGAGCAAGAAGAAAACAAAAGTATCGAAAAGATATTTTTTGAAGATGTAGAAGATTATTTCAGGAAACTTGAACACAGAATGCTCTTTAGAATTGCAGGTGAGACTGGAATGGTAGTTTCGACGGGAGGAGGTGTGGTGATTTTACCAGAGAATAGAAAAATAATAAAGTCTACAGGAATAACCATTTATCTTACGGCTGACGAGCACACCTTATGTGAGAGGATAAAGGATGATAAAAACCGTCCATCACTCACTTCAAAACCCATCATGGAGGAAATAAAATACCTTCTTTCATTAAGAAGGCCCTTTTATGAAGAACTTGCGGATTTAACGTTGGATACATCTAAATCAAACATTGATGATTGTATTTCCAGAATAATAGAATTTATTAAGGCAAAGGGGTTTGTGTTATGAAAGTAGTTTATAGAACAGTTAAACTTATCCTGATTGTTTTTATTTTGTCTGTCCTTTTGACTGGATTGACAATTAAATTATTTTTTAAGGAAAGAAGGAATTTAAATTTTTATTTCAATTTCAGTGTTAAAGCCTTAGATATACTTGAAGAGTGGGTCTTAAGAGACGAATATAAGAAAAATATTCTTCTCAGGGTTGAAAAATATAAAAATGACTTTAATGATTTAATATCAGGTGAAATAGAAAAGCTTGCTTTTTTAAAGTTAGATAATGAATTTTTAGAATCGATTTTTGTTTATATAGTCTCAAAGAAACCTGATAAACTTGACACCTATTTCTCGAAATTTTCTAAAATCAAGGATGTGGTTATAATAGACAGAAAAGCAGACCTTGTATACAAGAAGTCTGATATCCCCTATGAGCTTTCGTGGAGAAATTTGGATAGAGAAAATGAACTTAAGATTGAAAATGGAAAGCTAATTTTTATAAAGAATTATTCTGATAAGTTCTTTGATGTTGAATTTCAAATAGCTGCTATTTTAGATTCGCAAGAGATACTATCTTTCTTAAAAGGCTCTCCTTTTCCTGCCTCTTATCTTATTGATGATAAAATAATTAAAAACGAAAGATTTCCACAGAGCTGGTTAAAAGGAATAAACCCGAAAGAGCAACAGAGGATTTACAAAGGAATTTATAATATGGTTGTTTTCCCTTTGATTAATAAAGAATTTTACTATGGGAGCCTTGTAATATTATATCCAACGCGAGATTTTGGAAGTATTTTAGTTTTATTACTTAAGATATTGTTGTTTCTTATAATAATCTTAAGTCTTTACGAAATAGATAGATACATTGAAGGTAAAATCAAATCCCGGGATGTAATAAACAAACAAAGGCGGCAACAGAGGAAGCTAGCAGGGGCAAAAAATAAACATGAAGAAACTGACAGGGATTATGAAAAGAGCCTTGATTGGATAGGCAAATATATTGAAAAAACAGAAGGTAAAAGATGAGGTTTCTCATTTTTTTATGTTTTTTATTGTTAATTAATTTTATTTTTCCAGTTGAATGGAGGAGAAATAATGTCTGGAAATTTTCAACTTTCAAGGTGAATAGTCTTGATTTTCTTTCCGATTATGAAAATATAATAATCACAAATGGTGCTATCAAGTCTTTAACCTATGATGGGTGGTTATATACAAGGCCAATCGAAGTGAAGAAGGATATCATTCTGGATAGAGGTTTTATAAATATTAAAGCCAATGGTGGACAATTAAGGGTTAGAATACTTGATTACAACACAGATGAGATCATAGGAGAAAAAATAGTTTTTAATTCTGATATTATAAATATGGCTGATTATTACAGAAAGACGGTGTATTTCTCAATAGAATTTTTTGATACGAATGTAGAACTTCTTTCATTTGGGCTTAAGGGAAAAACTGTGAGTTTATTAAATTCAAACGAATTAATAATAGAACCATCCCTTCTTTTTTACAGGGAGGGTAATCTCCTTATAAAATTTAAACTTGGGAAGCCAGCGTTTGTGGATGTTTTGGTATTTAGTAAGAAATTGCTGGTTGATACGATAATGAAGGAGACATTTCTTAAAAATGGTGAGGTAGTGATAGATTACAATATTTCAAAAAACAGGGATAAATTTCTTGCAACAGGTAACCATTGGGTGTACATCAAAGCAAGAACCTTAGAAGATGAGGTTGAAGAAGTCACAGAGGGTTTTTACTTTGTAAAAGATTAGTTAGATATCAAGAACACACTGGGCAATATACTTCTCATTTTCATTATAAACTTTTAATTCACAGAGAGTTGCAGCTTTCACTTCAGTCTTTAATTCATTTTTATGGTTTGCTTTTAATCTTTCACCTTTTAACTTTGCTTTAAGATGAGTTTCACTGAGGTCTGATATTTCTATGTTAATCCATATAGCCTTATGTAAAGAGTGTTCTAAGAGTATTCTATTAAGAAAATTGACAAATAGAAACTCTCTATCAACACCCCATATTTCAAAATTTATTTCAAATTCATAGGTAAATGAACTTAAATTTGCCATCAATGACATCATTCCCTTTCCTGCTTCGGAAAAAGCCTCTTCGTAAGAATTTCCTATGCCTCTAATACCTACATCTGAAGGATGTTCAAAAAATTCAAACATGGTTTACTCCCTGATAAAAAGAGGGTAAAACTTTTTCTTCTCAGGGTATTCGATTATTATGCCACACATTTTGTCTTCAAAATTTACTTCTGCAATCACACCATCCCTGAGCAAAAAGTCTATTCTATCAATTCCCTTGTATCTGTATAGTTCATATCCCTCTTCGGAATATAAAAAGTATGCATTAATTTTCCCAAATTTACCATTTACAATATAATTACTTCCAGAAAAGGATTGAAAATTCATATTTTCCGGTAAAGCAAATATTTCGTTTTTTTTAAGATCTTTTATGTATCCCTTTTCTTTTTTTTCGTAATAGTTTAGTGTTTTATCTTCATTAAAAATCAACGATTGAAGTGAAGTTTTTGAAATCACTTTTTTACCAAGATTATATTTCAGAACACCGTTTTTTGTCTCTATGTAGAGGTAAGATATGTCAGAAGAAAGAATTAGCTCTTCTCCTTTAAACCATTTTTTTGAAATTGGCGTGAGCATTCTTTCAAAAGAAAAATTGGCTTTTTTTTCATTTTTTTCGGGCTGAAAAAACCATAAGTATTTCTTATTGTAGAGTAAAAAGATATTTTCTATATGAAAAACCCCGATAGCATCAGTTGAATAAGCTACAAATTCTCCGTTGCTGGTTTTATAAATGCAGATGAGTCTTTTACCTTCTACATTAAATAGAATGGCAAGATATTCGGAGTTTTTCAAAAACTTAAAGTTTTCTATTTTCATTAACTTTTTGTTGAAGCTGCCAATATATACTGTTCTCTCGTTTTCAAAGTCATAAAGCTGTAGATTATGAATCTCAGAAGATTCATTTGTAGTAACTCCTTCAATAATAAAAAGCCCATTTTTTGTAGAAGGAAATATCTGCTGTACAAAACCAATCTTTTGCTTTTTTACAATCTTTTTATCGATTATGTTGAACTTATTTATGTGTTCATTAAAGTAAAAATAGAATTCATCCTGTGAACCACTTATGTTTTGTGATACTGGTGGAAGCGTTGAAAAAACATTGTCATATATTACAAGGTTACTTTTTTGTACCCATCCTTTTTTTCCTTTAAAGAGAACCTCAATTTTTCCATCGGCGGGAATTTTTCTTGCAGTCACAAGCATCCCTGGGACTAAAGTCGCTATTATATCCATTTCATTATCTTTTTCCTTAAATACTTTTGTATTCCACTTATTTACGGTTGCAAAAACACAGAATGCCTTTTCTGAAACAAAAAGAATTAATAATAGAGTCATTATTTTTCTTTGCATTTTAAAGTTCCCTCTCTCAATTTATGTTTTGAGATTTATTTAACTCCGCAAGCGAAAAAACCGCAAAATCACATTCAGGGTATCTATCACAACCATAAAATGTTTTTCTTTTTCCTTTTTTCTTTATTATATATCCTTTATTGCATTTTGGACATTTTGCCAGAGGCACAGGTTTTGTATTTTTGCATTCAGGCCAGCCAGAGCAGGCAAGAAATTCACCATATCTTCCTATTTTTTTTATCATTGGTTTTCCACATTTTTCGCAGTTAAATTCTGTGGTTTCATCAAAACTTCCTTTAATATTTTCAACATTTTCATAGGCATGGTTTAAAACAGGTAAAAATTTATCATAAAATTCCTTTACCACATTTTTCCAGTGAATTTTTCCTTCTTCAACTCTATCAAGTTCCTCTTCCATTTTTGAAGTAAAATCTGTTGTTATTAAATCTGGAAAATATTCAACAAGCATTTTATTTACTGCTTTGCCTAAAGGAGTTGGGATAAGTAATTTTTTTTCTTTTTTTACATAATAACGCTTTGTAAGTGTATAAATTGTAGGAGCATAAGTGGAAGGTCTACCTATTCCAAGTTCTTCCATTGTTTTAACCAGAGAGGCTTCAGTATATCTTGGTGGTGGTTCAGTAAATTTTTGTTCTTTATTAACCTTGAGGGTTTTTAGTTCAACCCCCTTTAAAATGTTTTCAGGCAATGTTTTTTCCTTTTGAGTTTTTGAGAAATCATATATTTTCAAAAACCCATCAAAAATAAGCTTGTTGCTTGTAGCAGTTAGAAGCTTGTTGCTGGATTCTATCTCTATAGTAAGTTGCTCTGAAATGGAAGACGTCATCTGTGAAGCAACGAATCTTTTCCATATAAGCGAGTATAATTTATATTGTTCAGGTGAAAGGTATTTTTCAACCTCTTCGGGTACATAAGATACATTTACTGGTCTTATAGCTTCATGAGCATCCTGAGAGGATTGTTTATTTTTATAAATATTTGGCTTTTGTGGTAAGTATTTTTCTCCTATATGATTTAAAATAAAATTTCTTACATTTTCTATTGCTATATTTGAGATTCTTGTAGAATCAGTTCTCATATAGGTTATCAAGCCAGTTCTGACATTGCCAAGATTTACCCCTTCATAAAGTTGTTGCGCTATTTGCATGGTTTTCATGGAAGAAAAACCATAAGTTGTGTTTGCAGCCTGCTGAAGTGTGCTTGTAATAAATGGAGGGTATGGTTGTCTGGTAACATTCTTCTTTTTTAGGTCTTTAACAATTGACCTATCGTTTAATAATTCTGAAGCAACTTTTTCTGCCACTTCTTTTGATTTTATATCTACTTTTTTTCCATCAATCTTTACCAGATCAGCTTCAAACTTATTTCCTTTATAATCGTAGAGGACTGTTATAATCCAGTATTCTTCCGGCTTAAAATTTTCAATTTCTTCTTCTCTTTCACATATGAGTCTCAAAGTGGCGGATTGCACTCTTCCAGCTGAGAGTTTGGATTTAACTTTGTTCCATAGTAGAGGGCTAAGTTTGTATCCGAATATTCTATCAATAACCCTTCTTCCCTGTTGGGCATTTACGAGAGCTATTTCTATATCTTCTGGTTGTTTTATTTTTTCCTTTATTTCTCTTTCTGTAATCTCAATAAATTTTACTCTTTTTATCTGTATCTTTCTGTTAATTTTACCTGATAAATTTTTCTCAAGATCGTTTTTTATATGCCATGCAATAGCTTCACCTTCTCTGTCTGGATCGGAAGCAAGAAAAATCTCATGAGAATTTTTTGCGGCCACCCTCAGTTCTTTGATGATTTTATACTTATCTTTCATAACTATGTATTCTGGCTCAAAAGTCTCAAGATTAACCCCCATTCTTGATTTTGGGAGATCTATAATGTGCCCCACTGAAGCTTTTACTTCAAAATCACGCCCTAAATATTTTTTTATAGTTGCTGCTTTAGAGGGAGACTCAACAATTATAAGACTTTTCGAATTATTATTTTTTGATTTTTCTTTTTTCTTATTTTTTTCCATTTTAACTCCCTGTAATCTTTATAATTCCATTTGTGTATTTTCTCAATATGTCTGGAACAATTACACTACCATCCTCTTGCTGGTAATTTTCAAGAATAGCGACCAATGTTCTTCCAACAGCAAGTCCTGACCCATTCAATGTGTGTACGTATTCTGTCTTACCAGTTGATTCCCTTCTAAATTTTATATTTGCTCTTCGTGCCTGAAAATCAAGACAGTTAGAAACGGATGATATTTCTTTATAGCCTCCATGACCGGGGAGCCAGACTTCTATATCATAGCATTTTGCAGCTGAGAAGCCCATATCTCCTCTTGAAAGGATTACTATCCTGTATGGTAACCCCAGAAGTTGCAAAACTTTTTCTGCCTCTTCAAGCATGCTCTGATGTTCCCTTTCTGAATCCTCTGGCTTGCAGATTTTGACAAGTTCAACTTTGCTGAACTGATGTTGTCTGATGATTCCCCTTGTGTCTTTACCATAGCTTCCAGCCTCCCTTCTGAAGCTTGGAGCAAAGGCGGTGATCCAGATTGGCAAACTGGATTCCTTTAAAATTTCTTCACGATATATATTTGTAAGAGGAGCTTCTGCTGTGGGGTTAAGATAAAGATTTTCCTCATTTATTTTGTAAAGATCCTCCTCAAACTTTGGGAGATGTCCTGTACCAAGCAAAGAACTTTGATTTATCAAATATGGGATCCATTTTTCTTCATAACCGTTTTCTCTGTGTAAGTCAAGCATGAAATTTATCAATGCACGTTCAAGCATTGCTCCATGTCCGTTGTAAAGTGTAAAACCACTACCAGCTATTTTAGCACCTCTTTCAAAATCGAGTATATTGAGTTTTTCACCCAGCTCGTAATGGGTTAAGGGTTTAAAATAAAATTTTTTTGGTTCTCCCCATTTTTTAATTTCCACGTTGTAAGTTTCATCCGGGCCATCCGGAACGTCGTCAAGTGGAGTATTTGGTACCATAAAGGCAAGTTTATTTAGTTTATCTTCTGTTTCTTTCTCTTTTCTTTCAATCTCTTCGAGTTGATGTTGTAATTCTTCCGCCTCTTTCATTAAGTCACTTACGTCTTCCTTTTTTGCTTTTTTCATACCAATCTCTTTTGAGATGATTTTTTTTCTGTTTCTTAAAGAATCTCCTTCTCTTTGTAGTTCCTTTTTCTTCTCATAGTAAGAACAAATTTCTTCGAGGATTTTCTGATCTTTAAGTCTGTACTTGAGCTTTTGTTTTACAAGCTCAATATTTTCCGTAAGAAACTTTAGATCATGCATGATATATATCTCCTGTAAATTAAATTTTTTAGATAATATTTGTTTTCATCTCAGAAAAACAAAGTTTTTACTGAGTTTGGAAGAACGGCCGAAGTACAAAAACTATTTTTCATATCTTTCAATGATTAATTCAACGTAAGCCCTTGATATTTTTAGATTTTTTGAAATTTCCTCAACACTCCATCCCTGTTCCCTTAATCTCAATACACTTTTAATTGTATCTTCATCTGAGGTTTTTATTTTCTCGACGGCACCTTTTTCAAGAGAGCTTTCCTGCAATTCTTTTATTCTTTCAAGCTGATTTTGCAATTTTGCAACCCATTCTCTCATTCTCTGTACCTTTTTTGATTCTTCTTCAATATGAATCAAAAGGTTTTCAATGTCTACAATCTTATCCACGGCTATACTTATTTTATCCTGATCAGCAAAAATTCTTGCAATATTACTCTGGGCAGTCTTAATATCGCCTTCTATCTTTTCTGAAACCTTACTGATGTATGAGATTTTTTCTTCTATTTCTCCAATTTTATTATCCACTGTTTTTAAAGTCTCTTTTGAAAGGTCAAGGGTGTTTAAAATATCGTTAACTATCTCTTTTTTCTTTTCCACCTCTAAAACTTTTGTTTTAACCTCCTCATAAATCTTAAGTCCTTCAACAACTACTGTTTTAATTTCTTCAGCCTTTTGATGTTGTTTACTGATGTTATTAAGCAATTCCTCTGTCTCTTTTGCTTTTGAGATTGCCATGGAGACAATATTGTAAATTTCAGCAGCTTCCTTTTTGCTGTTTATCAAATTGTTAAAAAGGCTGTTTAAATTTCTGTGTTCTGTTTTTATGTTATCAAGAAGTTTAATGTTTTCTTCCATTTCTTTTCTTTTGTTTTCCAACTCTTTGAGCTGATTTGTCATAGTTTCAATGATTTTGTGTGACTTCTCAGCTAAATTTTCCGATCTTTCAAGAATAGCATTTTTCTTTAGCAAAGAATCGAATTTTAATTCTATTTCTCTGGTTCTTTTTGTCAGTTCTTTTATATCATTTAAAACAACTTCTTTTGCCTCCTCTCTTTTTTCTTTCAAGCTTTCAAATAGAATTTCATTTTCTTTTTTTGAATCTTCTATCAAATTTCTTACATCTTCTTTACTTCTTCCAAGCAGGTCATTTACCTCTTTTATTATCAAATCTAATCTTCCCGAGATGTTTTTTTCCACATCAATGGCTTTCTGTTTTATATTCAGAATGCTTGTTTCTTCAAGGGTGGATATCTGTTTTAATATCTGATTCAATCTATCGGAAATTTTAGCAAACTCGGTGTTTGAATGTTCAAGATACTCCATTACTTTACTGGAGAAGCTTTCTTTTTCAGTTTCAATTTTATCCTGAAATTGTTTGAAGATTTTTTCCATATTTTTTGCAAGAATTTCTTCATCTTTCTTAAAATTAGAAAAGATATTTTCCACATATTTTTCTTTTTCTTTAAGGCTCAAATCAAGTTCTCCCTTTATTTTTTCTGAACGTTTATTGAGTTCGTTTATAATTTCCTGAACTGGGGGTAAAAATGAGTTTTTAAATTTTTCAATTTCCTTTGTGAAATTGTTTTTGAGTTCGGCAAGATGAGTTTCAAATTCTTGTTCATTTTCTTTTTCTAAAGCGGAAAAAATATTTTTATTTTCTTCTTTAATCGTTTCAAGATAATTCCTGGCTTCATCATAAATTTCTTTCAGGTTGTTTTCAAGACTTGATTTTTCAGAATCGAATTCAGCTCTCATTTTCGTAAAGTAGTCTTTTGTATCTTTTGTTAAATTTTCTTTTAATGCGGTGATTTCAGTTAGAAGTTCATCAATCTTTGTTCTATATCCATCTGTGAGTGAAAATAGCTCCTCATATTTTTCATTAAAATCCCCTTCTTTTGCATTCAACGTACTGAAAATTTCTTCTATCTCGTTTCTCACAGAGATAATTTTTTCTTTCTCAAGGCTAATATTTTTATTGAGATTTTCAATATTTTTATCAAACTCCTCGATTTGCTTTTTGAGATTATTTTCCAGACTTTCAATTTTCATTGCCATTTCTTCTGAAAGCTTTTTAATCTTTTGCTCACTGTCAAATAAAACCTCGGTAGTTAATTTTTCCACCTTTTCATTTATGTAATCTTTTACATTCAAAAATTCTGCCTCATATCCACCAATAACTTGCGATATTTTTTTGCTGTAGTTATCAAGTTCTCTGGATATTTCATTTTCTTTTTTCTTGAATATCTCTGAAAGCTCTTCAATTTTATCTTTTATTTTCCCTTCTCGTTTTGCCATCTCTGAATCAAAATTGTTTGAGGTTTCTTCTATTTTTGAGTATATTTCCTTTTCAAAAACCTTCAGTTTTTTGAAAATATCACCTTCTATGTCTTTTAAAGATTTATTTATGTTTTCGCTAAACCCATTAACCTTATTTTGAAAGGAAATAATTTTTTTCTCAGTTTCTTCAAGTTTGTTTTCTATTTCCATATTAAAAGATTGAATGATGTTTTCTCTTTCCGATTCTAAGTTTTGTTTCATTTTATCTATTTCTTCTACCAGTTCCGATACTTTTTCCTTATTTGTTTCTACAATCTTTACTTGTTCATTAACTGCAGTTTCGAGTTTTTTCTGGATTTCTATTATGTTTGAGTATCCTTCCTGTTCGAGTGAGGAGTAGAACTCCTTAAGCTTATTCTCAAATTCACCCTTTATGCTATTTGCTTCTTTTGTGAGCTGGTTAAATAGCTCGTTTAACCTTTTCTCACCACCATCAATCCTTTTTACTATCTCCTTTTCTCTGTCTAAAAATTCTTTAATCATGTCATTAATCTCTGTCTTTATCTCTCCCCTTTTCATACTCAGTATATCTTCACTTTCATCATAAATACCTTTTATCTTATCTGAAAGTTCTCTGCTAAAGTTTTCTATCTTATTTTCTATCTCTTCTCTTATATCTACCAGTGAGCCTTCACTCCTTAACTTTAGCCCTTCTAACTCATCCCTTAAACTATTTATTTCCTTTGCACTCCACTTTTTTGCCTCTTCTACACTATCTACTATCTCCTTAATCATTTTCTCTTTATTGTCAAATAGAGACTTCTTTAATTCTTCTATTCCGCCTCTCACAGATAATATCTCCTCTTTTGTTGTATCCATTAACTTTTGATACTCTTCAGTAAAGTTATTCTTAATACCTGCAAGATATTTCTCAACATCTTTTGTTCTTTCAGCTACAAGTCCCTGCACATCCTTCTCAAGTGATGAAAATAACTTCTTTATCTCATCAATCGATTTTTTGTATCTGTCTATCTCAGAAAATATTTCTTCCTCGACTTCTTTTGCCTTTGCATTTAAATCCTTCTCGTAACTTTCTATATTTTTCTCTATGAAGTTTATCCTTTCCGAAACTGTTTCATACTCCTTTGTCATCTCTTTAACTATTTCTTTCTCTTTTGCTTCGAGCCTTCCTGAAATCTCATTTGCATAAGTTTCAATGCCAGTTCTCCATTCTTCCTTTAACCTGTTAACTTCTGACTCAACATTTTTTAAGTTTAACAATAATTCACTTTCTTTCTTGTTTATATTTTCTATGAATTTGTTTACTTCACCGAGATAGGTTGCTTTTAACTCTGAAACTTCGCTCTTAAAATCATCTTCTGTGTCTTTTATAAAGGCTTCTACCTTACTCTGTAATTCCTTTAAAACTCCAGAGTTCTCAGTTAAATCCTTTTCCATACCTTTTAGCTTGCCATAAAATTCTTTTTCAAACTTTTCTAAATCTATTCCTATTTTTTCATCAAAACCGGAGACTTTTTCTAAGATTTTTGCTTCCAGGTCATTTTTGAGTTTGTCTACTTCAATGAGTATCTCCTTGTTTGCTTTTATGAAAAGATCTTTTGCTTCATCTTTTATCCTGTTTTCAAGAGTAATTATCTCACCTTCGATTTTTGAGAAAGCACCGGATAATTCTTCTGCCTTCATATCATAACTTTTTTCCAGCTCTTCAATTCTCTTTTCAAATTTCTCGCTTAAAAGATTAATTTCAGAGAATAAAGTTTCACTTTTTGTATCCAGATCTTTCACAGTTTGAGAGAATTTCTCACCGAATTCCAACATTCTTCTTTCAATTTCATCTTTTAAATCTTTTTCTGTGTTTTCAAGCTCTGATACGGTCTTGCTACTTAATTCCTTGAGATTGGTTTTAAGCTGGTTTGAAATATCTATAAATTCCTCTCTTAAACTCTCTTCTTTCTGTTTTAAGAAACTGGAAATCTGGATATCGATTTTTCCAAGTTTATCGTTCATTATTTTCTCTAATTCCTTATATTTTTCGTTCAAATCCCTTTCTTGAATTTTTACTTGGTTTTCAATCTGGTCGGCCTTTGAAATTATTTCCTTGTTTACTTCGCTCAATCTTTTAATATTTTCATTCCACTTATTACTGAACTCCTGAAGTGATGTAGAGAGGGATTTTTTAACTTCAGAGGCGAGACCTTCAAATTCTTCTCTATATGCCAAAACCTCTTTTGAAATATTCTCTTTTTCCTTTTCCAGTTCTTCTTTGAAGGATTCTACATCCTGATATATATTTTTCTTGATTTCTTCAATCGAAGATTCATAATTTGAAATTATTTCTTTTTGATTTTGTTTTATCAAATTTTCCCATTCAATTTCTTTATCTGAGAGTAATCCTCTTATGTCATCAGTAAAATAACTAATTCTTTTTTTTATGTCTTCCACATTTTCGTCAAGTGTGTAAGAAAGAGATTGTATATTTTCTATTTTTTCTTTTATTTCTCCCTCAAACTTTTCAATCTCTTCTTCGTTATATTTTCTTTGATATTCGATATCTTCCTGTAATTTTTTTATCCACTCATTTATGTTTTCTGTTGCCCATACTTTTGACTGTTCAATTTCACTCTTTAGAGTCTCGATGTTTTTTTTCTGTTCTTCTAATTCACTTGCAACTGTGCTCAATTCGTTAATATTTCTATCAATTGTAATAATTTTATCCCTCACAGCCTCGAGTTCCTTTGAGAATTTAGAAGCCTCTTTTAAACCGATTGCCAGATTTTCTTCCAGAACCTTCATTGCCTGGAAGTTTTCTTTTATTTCCAGTAGTTTAGAATTTATAAAATTCGTTGCCTTATCGAGCTTTTTCAAAGAAACGTCCAGATTTATAGTTTTATCAAGAAATTCCTTCTCTTTTTCATCAAAGATCTTTTTCATTTGAACGATTGAAAGGTCTATAAATTTTTTTAGTTTATCAAGCTGAACATTTCTTTTATCTTTTCTCCTGAAATAGAGAATAAAAAGGACTGAAATTACTACTGAGAAAAAAGTGCTTAATATCAAACTGTTTAAAAAGGACATAATTTCCTCCCGAAAATTTTTAATTATATCATTTTATAATCATATTAAAAATTTAGCAAAGATTTATTGTTTATTGTGTTTTTTTGTATTCCAAATTGAGGGGGTTTTTCAAATTACTAAACTGGGTGATGGTTGTTTTATTTTATATGGAGGCTGTTCAAAAAGTTGCGTTAGCTTCTCACAATGACAAAAGATCTGTCATTCTTGGTATTTGAAAGATAAAACAATTTCAAAATGGTCAGAGAGCCTTTTTGGACAGTTTCTGCGTTATTTTTTTATCGCTTAAGTTGGGTAACAAATGAAAAATTATAGCTTTTATTAAAATAATTAAAAAAATTGACTTTTTACGATTTTCTTTTAAAATATCTATGTTGAAGTGCACCTCCGCTGATGGACGGGAAACCCACGGGGGTCCGTCCATCGGTTTAAAATTTACATTCCTTTAATTTCTTTAAGCATGGCTTTTAATTCAATTCCAGAGATAGTTTCATCAGGGTAAAAGTTTGTTCCATCTGAAATCTCTAAAATCTCTCTTTCAACAAAAAACAAAACTGCCTCATACCATGGATCATTAACAAAAAGATTTTTTATGGGGCTTGAAATTCTGTATTTTTCTGGAAACTTTCTATAAAAATTTGCTATATTTTTTGAATTATTTTTTGCCATTAAACTGAATAAAAAATAGGCAACATGTTTTTTTTCAACTTCTTTGTCTAATTTTTCTGGAATATATAGCAGGCATTTATCCTTATAAAGCCGGTCAATTGCTTCATTAATGTTGGATGTATTAAGATATTTTAATAAATCTGTATTTTTAATAGTGAGATTTAACATTCCTTCAAATGTAAGTTTTTTTTGAAGAAGCCATTTCAGTTCTTCTGGAGAACTACTAAAGGATTTAAGTTTAAGTGCTGTGTCTCTTTTCTCTCCATAAAGTCTGTTATAAATATAGGGAAGGTTCTTTAGAGCTTCTTCCATGTAAATATAAGCTTTTTTAAAATCCCCGTGCTCGAAATAGGTCAAACCGAGTTCAAGTTTAATTTCGGGGTTGTCAGATAAGAATTTTTCTCCCTCTATTAATATGGCGATTTTTCTTTCAAGTGATTTTTCCAGCCGGCATTTTAAAAGAAAGAAGTATTTATTTTTTGCTTTCAATCTATCTAAAGCAATTGATACCTCATTTGTATTACCTTCAAGAAAAGCAATTTCTCCCTTGATTCCCCAGCAATAATCTGTAAATTCTGAATTCATTATTTCTTTTGAGAGATAAAAATTAACCTTTTCCTTTGCAGAAATTAAAATCTTTCTGTCAGAGGTTATTCTGTATTCAATAAGATTTTCTTGAATTTTCTCAAGAGAGGAAAAGTCATCTTTTGTTACTGAATATATTTCTTTAGGTTTTGTGGTTTTTCCACATGATAATAAAATCAATAGAAATATAAAAAATGATTTTTTTGCACTAGTCATAAATTTATTCCTCCTGATTTTTATTTACTCTGTTCAATATAGTTTAGCAGACAAATAAATTTTCCATTATAAAAATTAGTTTAAAGTTTGCAATAAGGTGTGAATAATCCCTATTAAGTCAGTATTAACAAATCTATCTTTTATAATATCAAGTGAACCAAAATCTAATTTCCTTCTTAAATCTTCTGGAAGAAAAAATTTTATTAAATCTGTTAAATTATCAGTGTTAGAAAAATAGTTTATAAAGAAATTATTATGTGGAGTATTTACAGGCATTTTTAATCTCAATTGATATTATAAATTAAGATATTATTTTGTCAAATAATGGGCTAGAGAGGCTGCCTCTGGCAGCCTCTCCGCTACCGCTACAATCGTCCCTCTGGTAGAATAACGCAAGAATTTTGGTCAAATCTCTCGGGAGTAAGAATCGGCAAAAACTC
>FWPU01008545.1_pt1 | contig 17347 bp, 15 predicted proteins | sample 2228361 | NCBI WGS metagenome assembly FWPU01 (sample SAMEA103939777, study PRJEB20133) | metagenome
CGGAGCGACGTCCTGCAGGCCGACCCACATCTGCCGGCGGCGCGCCTTCTTGCCGCTCGCGCGCAACTCCTCCTCGCGCTCGCGCATCACCTCGGTGACGGCCGGGTTCTCGGTCGCCAGCTTGGACGGGTCCGGCAGCGTGAGCAGCTCGAGCGCGACCCAGCCGCCGAGGATCGCCACGAGGGCGGTGGCGACCCACCGGCTCCTGCGGACGCGACGCGCACGTCGAGCGAATTGGGTGGCCGTGCTCGGCAGCACGGAACGACACTACCGCGAGGCGAGCCGGCCGCGTCTGCTACTGGCGCGGTTCAGCTCGATGGCCAGCGGCATTCGCAACGCTCGCCACCAGCACAGGTTCGAACCCGGCGGCCGTCAGCTCGGCGGCAAGGCGCGGCTCCGAACGACGACTTCGAAGCAGCACCAGCACGAGCCCGAGGACGCCGCAGCCCGCCACCACTGCCGCCGCAGGCGCAGCCGCGGCTTCGATTTCGAGCTGTGGGACCGAAGAGAGAGAGCAACAGATCACGTTTCTTCATGGCGATCTCCTTCGCCGGACGTGCGCGTTCCAGTCGGCGGCGAAATGCTCGAGGACCTCCGCCGATGTCCGGGCGTTCGCGGCGGCATGGGAACGGGCTCGCCCGTGTGCTGCAAGGCCAGTGAAGCGAAGAAATCCCTGTTGCGACGCGGGTCTCGCCGCCGGAGACCGACGACCGGTCCGCCGGAGAAGGTGTCTCGCTGGGCGACCGGGGACCAGGCGCGCCGGTAATGCCGCGCGAGGATTGCCTGCTCGTCACCGCACGGTGACGACCCAGGCGCGAACCTCGGCGGCCTGCGGGTCGTCGGGCTCGCGGACCAGCCACGCCTCGAGATGGTTGCGAGCGTCGGCGATCCTTCCCTGGCTGCGGAGGAGCAGGCCCAGCGCGAGATGGCAGCGCGGGTGCCGGTGCGTCGCGAGGCACATCTGGTACGTCTGCATGGCCTCGACGATGCGACCCTCGGTCTCGTAGCGGCGGCCTTCGATCAACAACTTCTCGGCCATGACGTGCGATGTCGGGCGCCCGCGGGCGTCGTCGAACTGGTCGAGCATCCTCTCGACCTTGCTCGCCGATGGATCGTCCGGAGCGAGCTCGAGGAAGCGCCGGTAGTGCTTGTAGCCGAGCTCCGGCTGCCGGAGCATCGCGTAGGTGGAGCCCAGCAGCTTGTGGCAGGCCGCGTAGAGGGGATCTACCTGGATGCACTCGTCGAGCAGCAAGCGGGCCTCTGCGTGGTGGCGGTTCTTGAAGAGCACGATCGCCTCGTCGTACAGAACGCTCGCCCGCTTCGACCGGGGCGCCTCTGCGGCGCGCGACCGCGCTTCGGCCAGCGCCTCGGTCGCATCCTCCCATGCCCTGCCCGGCTCGTCGTCAGCCGACGCCTCCTCGTCCTCCGGCTCGGAGTCGCCGCCGTCCTCTTCGACAGAGCCAGTCTGCGCACGCACCTCCACGTGCAGCTCGCCCGCGTTGTCGTCGAGCGGACCGTCGGGGATGGTGAGGGCGAGCAGGTGCGCGCCGCCGACCACGACGGAGCGGCCCACCGCGGGCACGAGTTGCGACTCTCGGGCCCATGTCGGTTCGAGCTCCTCCTCGGGCGGCGCGTCGGTCAGCCGCGCGACGAGGACGCGATCGAGCTCGCCGCCACCGTCGCCGCGGGTCCGGGCAGTGAAGGACCGTACCGAGATCTCGTAGCGCTCCTCCGGCCAGAGGCCGGCGACCATGAGCACCCGCTTGCCGTCGGGCCAGACCGCGTTCGCGCGGCCGTCGATGCGCACGGAACGCCGCTCGTCGCCCGCGGCCAGCGACAGCTCGAGCGAGCCGGCGTTGTCGTGCGGAGCGGGATCAACGACGAACGCATGGAGCGCCGCCGCGCCCTGCACGTCGCGCGGGTTTCGATCCACCAGCCCGAACGAAGCAGCCGCCGGCAAGCCGGGTCCTTCGAGCCAGTACATGGCCGCTTCGGTCCAGGTTCCGAGCACCGTATCGAGGTGCACCGCGCCAGATGTCCAGATGCGGTAGCGCTTGCGCGGGTCGAGCTCGACGCGGACGGCGGTCGTTCGGCGCACGTCGAAGGCGTGCCTCTGGGCCGAGATGACGACCGTCACCGACTCGTGGTCTTCGAGCTCGATCACCTCGGGCTCGTCTTCCGAGCCGGCATCCGCGTGCGGAGGCTGGACGTTCCGCGCGGCCCGCTGGCCGACCGGCGCGAGGACCGCGTCGATGCGGGTGGGCACGTCCTCGACGATCTCCACCGTCTGGCGCCAGGGCCGATGCCCGGCCAGCCTCAGCTCGACCTGCACGCGCGCGCCGGGATTCAGCCCGAAGACTTCGGCGGGAGTGGACTGGCCAGTGGCTCGACCGTCGACGAACAGCTCGGCGCCCGCGGGCTCGGAGGTCACGACCAGCATCGCTCCCGGGCCGGACCACCACGAAGCTCCGATCGCGGCGGCGGCGACGAGGCCCGCGATGCTCAGCCCTGCCGCCCACCAGTACCGCATGGGTGGATTCTAACGTGGAGCGGCTCAGCGCGACGTCGTGCCCGTCGGCCTGGCCTCGCCCATTGCGGGCACCACCGTCACCTGCAGCGAACCGCCATTGTCGGGCCGCCGAGAAAAATCCGGCTGCACCCCGCCCAGCAGGCGAGGAGCCGGACGCGTCGGTACCGGCCGCCGCGGTCAGCGTCGACGTGTGCGCTCCTGCCTCGAACGTCCGGTCGTTCGGCTGCGCGATGGAATGGCGCCGGGCGAAGGCGGACACGAGCCGCCATGCGCCCAGCACCATGTTGGCGGTGCGAGCAGGGCGGTATGCCTTGTCATGCAACTCGGGGCCGCGGCGATGAATCGGCGGCCGGACCGGTTGGCGCTGCCTCGGCCCTCCCCCGGCGCGCCAGCGAAGAGTCGTGCTCGCTTTTGGCCGAGCGATCGCGCGATGATGGGGAGGCCCGGTCGCTCCGAGGGAGAGAGTGCCCCGAATCGTCCGCACGCCTGCCGTCTCACCGGTGGCCGGGAGCCCCGGCTCCCTGTCCGCGCCGCCCGCTGCCACGCAGGTGGTGCCCGCGGCCCTGCGGCGGCAGCTGGAGGAGCTGGGGCGGCTGCTCAAGGAGCCCCTGGCGCACGCAGGGCGGCTTGCGGACCTGCTGGACGCCATCCTCTCCAGCTACGCCGGGTTGACCGACCAGGCCCGCGGCTGGGTAGACGTTTCTTTGGAGCGGGCCGGCCTGACCTCGGCGGCCAAGCTGCTCGGCTCGGAGGGGCTGAGGGAGCTTCCCTCGCTCGTGCGAAGCGCGCCGGACCTGGTGGCCCACGCGCTGGGGCTGGTGAGGGCCGGCTCGGTCCGGGAGCTCCTGGATGCGGTGGCGAAGCTGGCCGCCGACGCCGCCTTTCTACCCCCGCGCGCCAAAGAGAGGCTGCAGTCGGCCGTCTTCGGCACCGCCCTGGGCAAGATGCTCTCCGGCTGGGGGCTCGGCAGCATCGAGGAGCTGAGCCAGCTCGCCCAGCTCGGGCCCTCGGCGCTGGGCCGCATCGACGCGCTCCGGGGGGCGCGCACTGCCCTGGAGCTGGCCCAGGCCGCCCGGGGGCTGCTCTCGGAGCTGAACTCCCTTCCCCTCGGCATCAGAGAACGGCTGGAAACCGGCCTCCTATCGCAATCCAGCTTCGGTTGGCTGTTGGCCAAAGCCGGGTTGGACAGCTTTTCTGCCTTGAGCGGGGCTGCCGATGCGTTGCTCTCCGGGTTGCAGCTTGGCGCCGAGCTGGCCTCCGCCCTGGCGGCGCGACCGCCCGAGGTTCGGCGGTTGGCGTCGCTCGCCAGCCAGCTCTCCGCGCAGCTGGAGGCGCTTCCTCCGGCGCTGCGGGTGAAGCTCGACGCCGTGGCGGTGGAGGCGGGCGGGGTGCTGGGGACGCTGGGCGTGAAGAACGCCCACGAGCTGGCGAAGCTGGCGGGGAGCGCTCCGGCGCTGTTGGTCCGCATCTGCGACCTGGGCGCGGCGGTGCTGGCAGGGAAGGCGGTGGAGGCGGGGGAGCATTTCGAGGCGCTGCTCTCGGAGCTCGAGCGGTTGCCCGCCGAGACGATGGTGGCCGTCGAGCGGCTGGCGCGCACCACCTTGCTCGGAGAGCACCGGCTGGGGGAGGTGCTCCGCTCCGCGGGCATCGAGAGCGTCGCGGAGATGGTGCAGGTGGCCAGGGCGGGGGCTCGGGTGGTCCGGGCCGCATCGAGGATGGTGCAGTCCGCCGTGGCCGGAGAGGCCTCCGGCTCGCTGCTCGAAGCGGCCGAGGTGCTGAGGAACCTCGCCGCGCTGCCGGCCGGCACCCGGGAGAAGATGGGCCGTGCCTTCGAGAGCTCCGCCGCCGGCAAGCGGGTGCTGGAGGGGCTGGGCTTCGTCCCGGGGCTGCTGGGGGAGGCATTGCGCGCCTCGCCCCACTTCGCGGTGGCCGCTGCGGGCTTCATCGACGCCTGCAACGAGAGGAACGCGCCCAAGGCGTTCACGGCGGCCGGGGAGCTGTTGGGGGCAGTCGACGCCGCGCCGGAGCTCAAAGCTCGGGCGGTGCGCTCTCTGGCCCGAAGCGCCCTGGACGCCATCGGCGAGTCCGGCGAGGAGGCCCTGCGGCGGCTCTCCATCGGCCTCGAGGACCTGGAGGCCATCTTCGCCGCCGGGCCGCGGGCGCTGGCCGCCCTCGGGGAATTCCTCGGGGCGCTACTCACTCGCGATGCGGGGACCATTCTGCGGGGTGCGGCCACCTTCGTGCAGAGCGCCGCCTCCTCGCTTCCGGCGGCGGTGGTGACCAAGCTGGTGGAAGGGACGGCCCGCCAGGTGCCGGTCACCCGGCATCTGATGGAGGGGGTCGGGGGCTCGGTCGCGGCCGGGTTGCTGAGGGCGTTGGCCAACCCGGTGTTGTTGGCGGAGCTGTCGGAGCTCCAGACCGCGCTCTTGCAGAAGGACTATGCGCGGGCCCTCAGGCTCTCGGCCAGGCTGGGGGCGGAGGCGTTGCGGGGGAACCCCGAGTTGCAGAGCGGTCTGCTTCGGGCGGTGGGGTTGCTCTTGCCGGGGAAGGTCGGCTCGTTCCTGCGTGACAGCGTGGTGGTCGATGCCTTCGTGGGTGCGGGGACGCCGGAGCGGGTGTTGAACCTTCTCGAGGCTGCGTGTCGGGGGGATGGGAGCGGGTGCGTGCGGGAGCTGGCCCTGGCGGTGCGGGACCTCGCGTTCAAGGACAACGCGCCCAACGTGGAGGGGATGAAGGCCTTGGCCAAGGTGGCTCAGCGCTTTGTTGCTGTTTTGCCGGCGGCGGCGCGGGGGCAGATTCAGCGGCTGGCGGAGGCGGCGGCCAAGAGGAATCTGCCGTTGCTCGGCTGGGCCATTTCCGGGGCGATGGCCGTTCCCGACGCCATTCAGCTGGCCCGGATGCTGGCCAGTGGGAGGGCCACGCCGGAGGAGATTGCCTTCAAGGTGGCCGAGCTGGGCTTGGACATCGCGGGGGCCTTCGGGCCGGCGGCGGCGGCGGTGGCGAGCGCTGGGGGGCTGGTGTTGGGGTTGTTGCGGGTGGTGGTGGAGATAAAGAAGTTTGCCGGCGAGCTGTTTGCGGAGGGGCCCGGGCCGGCTCGGCCTGTCGAGCCGGTGGCCGGCCCGTCAGGGTGAGGGATGAACGCCGAGGAGGTCGAGCTGCGCCGAGGGGTGTTTTTCCGCCCGCCCAGCGGGTGGAGGCGGGTGGATTTCGGCAGGGAGGATCCGACGGCGGGGGTGAAGTACGTGGCGCCTGACGAGGGCTGCACGCTGGTCGTGGATTTTCCGGTCAGGCGGGGGAGCTTCGAGGCGCATGTGGCCCGGTACCGGAGGAGCCTTGCGTTGTTGTTCGCGGGCAGCCAGCTCTCCCAGGAGCGGCGGGAGAAGCTGGGCGGGGAGGAGGTGGTGCGCTTCTCATTGAGCTATGGCACCCCGGAGGAGCCGCGACGGAGCGAGCAGTTGCTTTGGCCGGTCGGGGAGGTGGTGGTGACGGCGTACTATTTCGGCGGGGTGGAGGGGGTGGAGCGATGGTCGGGCCAGGTGGAGTCGGCGTTGGAGACGCTGCACCGGCGCTTTTAGGGAGTGGGCTGGCGAATCGGTTCAGTGGGCGAGACAGGCGCGGGCTGCGTGATGCTCAGCCCTGCCGCCCACCAGTACCGCATGGGTGGAATCTGACGTCGAGCGGCTCAGCGCGACGTCGTGCCCGTCGGCCTGGCCTCGCCCATTGCGGGCACCACCGTCACCTGCAGCGAACCGCCCTTGTCGGACAAGGAGTCGTCCGGAATGCTGAGCTGGAGCCAGCTCGCGCCGGTGACGGTGTGGCGGCGGCCCACCTCGAGCACGCGATAGGGGGCCTGCTTCGTCTCGTTGCCGATCGAGGTCGGGCCGAGGCTCTGGGCCAGCACGACCTTGCCGACGCGCCCGCCGTTGCTCCCGCGCGTGTACGCCGGCGTCTCTCCGTCCTTCACCGTGACTTCGTAGGTGGCCCGTTCGTCGAGATCGGTCAGCGCGAAGCGTTGATGCCGCTCGAGAACGACCGCGTGCTCGCGCCCGTCGACCAGAAGCGTCGCCGCCGAGGGCGCGGTCTTCTCCTGAATCCGCAGCCGAATCGTCCCGGCGTTGTCGTTGGGAGCATTGTCCAGAACGAACGCGTACACGGCGCTCGCGCCGCGCACCGATGTGGGACGCGGGCCGAGGACGCCGAACGTGTCGCTCGCCGCGACCGCGACGCCTTCGATGAAATACAAGACATCATTCGTGTATGGGTTGTTCGGGCCGCCGAGAAAAATCCGGCCCTCCGTCCACAATCTGTATGTCTTTGTCGGATCCAGCCGGATGCGCGCGGCGCCCGTGGCGGGCACGGCGAAGGCGTGGCGATCGGCCCGGATCTCGATGCGCCCGGTCGGGTAATGCGCGTCCATCGTCACCGGCGGCGGAGCGGCCGGCAGGGCGGGTCGTTCGGGCGGCCGCGGAATCGGGGTGAGCGTCGCGTGGAGGTCGATCGTCTTGCCGCGCTGGGGCTCCACTTCGCGCACCCACGGCCGCATGCCGGGCGCGCGCACCTCGATGCGGTGGCGCTCGCGGGCGGAGAGATCGGCGATGAGCAGCGGCGTCACCTGGCCTGCCCGTTGGCCGTCGACCAGCACCTCGGCGCCGGGCGGCGCGGACGTGAGGCGAATGGCGAACGTGCCGAAGTGGCCCACGCCCACCACCACCGCGGCGGCGAGGACGGCGGCAAGAAGCGGCGCCAGCACGAACGCCGCCCGCCACCTCTTTGCCCATGGCGGGGCCAGCACCTGCGACGTGCGCGGATCCGAGTGCTCGGATTCGGTGTCGTCCTCGGGGCCGGGCAGGCTCTGCCAGCGGCGTGGGCGGTCGGCCGACGTGCGCTTCGGAGCGTCCGACGCGGGCGGCAGCACCTTCTGCCACAGCGGCACCTGGTCGAGGAAGTCGCGCGGGAGCTGTATCGGCCGGCCCTCGGCGACGAGCTCGGGCTCGAACAGGTACGTCATGAAGTGCGCCAGCGAGCTGGCCGAGAACGTCGGGGCGTGCGTGTAGAGGTACGCGGCGAGCGCCTCCTGGAAGGCCTCGGCGGTGGCGTAGCGGTCGTTCCGCTCGTGCGCCATCGCGGTGAGGATGATGCGCTCGAGCGCCGGAGTGATGTCGGGGTTCAGCTCGCGCGGCCGGTGGAACTCGCCACGGACGATTTTGGCCAGCACCTCGATCATCCGCCCCTCGAACGGCAGCCGCCCGCACACGCACTCGTAGAGCACCACGCCGGCGGCGAAGATGTCGGTGCGCGCGTCCAGGTCCTTGCCCTTGGCCTGCTCGGGAGAGAAGTAGACGTACTTGCCCTTCACCGCGCCGGCCTCGGTCTGCTCGCGCTGCACCGCGATCTTCGCCTTGGCGATGCCGAAGTCGACGATCTTGACCTGCCCCTCGTAGCTGACGATGACGTTCTGCGGAGAGACGTCGCGGTGGATGATGTTCAGCGGGTTGCCGTGCTCGTCGAGCCGGGTGTGCGCGTAGTGCAGGCCCTTGCACAGCTCGATGGCGATCATCACCGCGTACGGCGTGGGCAGCACGGGAATGCCCTTCTGCCGCGCCCGTTTCAGCACGCGCGACAGCGGCTGGCCGTGCACGTACTCCATCGCCAGGAAGTACTCGCCGTCGATCTCCCCGAAGTCGAAGACCTGGGCGATGTTGCCGTGCGAGAGCCCCACCGCGATCTTCGCCTCGTTGATGAACATCGAGACGAAGTTCCGGTTGCCGGCGTAGTGCGGAAGGATCTTCTTGATGACCACCGGCTTGGTGACGCCCGCCGCGCCCGTGTAGCGCGCGCGGTAGATCTCGGCCATCCCGCCGGCGGCGATTCGCTCGAGCAGCTGGTATTTGCCGAACCAGACTTCTTCGGCCGGCCGCGGCCGGGACCCGGATGCCCCAGCGCGGCGGGTTGGATCTCCCGACACGCCCGGAGGCTAACATGCCGCACGGCCTTCCCCTCGCGGAGGAACCGTGCTCCGACTCGCCGCCCTGACCTCGCTTCTGCCCGCGCTGGCGGCCGCCGACCCGGGCATTCTCCTCTTTCCGGCGTTGGGGCGCCCCGAGCAGGTCACCGTCTCTGGGCGCGTGCTGAAGGACGCTCCGAAGCGGGGCTCGACGCCGCTCTCGAGGAATCTGCGCGGGCTGCTCGCGTCGAACTGGGAAGGCGCTCCGGTGGAGATCGCCCTGGGCGGGCAGACGGCGAAGGTGGTCAGCGGGCACGACGGTCAGTTCGAGGCCACCTTCAGCGCGCCGAAGGACCATCCGTTCGAGCCAGGCATCCACACCGTCGAGGCGCGCGTGCCCGGCGCCGTGGCGAAATCGGCGGTGGAGATCGTCTCGCCCGAGGCGCCCTTCGTGGTCATCTCCGACTTCGACGACACGCTCGCGGTCACCAACGTCACCGACAAGAAGAAGATGATCGAGACCGCGCTGCTCAAGGACGCGCAGTCGCAGCCGGTGATCGAGGGGATGCCGGCGTTCTACCGTTGCCTCCGGCAGGGCAAGCCCGCGCCGCCCGGCTTCGCGCTGGTGTCGGGCTCGCCGGTGCAGTTTCTGCCGCGCATCGCCGCCTTCGCCGCGCGGCACGACTTCCCGTTCTTCGGCATGTACCTGCGCGACCTCGGCCCGAACACGCTGTCCGGCTACAAGCAGCCGATCATCCGTTCGCTGATGAAGCAGCTCCCGCACCCGGTGGTGCTCGTCGGCGACTCGGGCGAGCACGACCCCGAGGTGTACCGGGAGATTCGCGGCGAGTTCCCCGATCGCGTGAAGCGCATCTACATCCGCGACGCGGGCAAGAGCGCCGACGTGAAGCGCTTCGAGGGCATGGTGCTGTTCAAGGACCCGAAGGTCGCCGCCGAGGACGCGGTGAAGCACGGCCTGGCCGACGCGAAGTGCGTGGGGGAGTGGAAATGAGCGCGCGCCCGGCGCTGCCGTTCGCCGTGCTGCTGCTCGTGGCCGGCTGCCCGGACGAGAAACCCGCCGCGCCGCTGTCGTCGCTGAAGCCCAGGCCGCTCCCGGCGCTCGAACCGCCCGATGCGGGAGACCGCGACGGCCTCTACCGGGTCGAGGCCGCCCCGGTGTACGGCGAGAAGGTTCCGCAGAACGCGAAACGGCTGAAGCTCGCCGGAACGATGGCCCAGCTCGGCAACGAGTCCTTCGACCTCGACCGGCCCGAGGACCGCAACCGGCTACAGGCGCAGCTCGGGCGTCCGCCGGAGGTGCTGCTCGAGCCCGACGCCGACACGTACCTGGCGCAGGCCGCCGCGGCGCTGGCGCTCCTCGACGACGCCGGGGCCAAGACGTGGCTTCTCCACCCGACGGGCAGCGTGGCGTTCGCGGTGCGGCTGCGAGACGAGGCGGCGTTCCAGGCGTGGCTCGACGAGGTGACGCCGGGGCGGGTGCGCGTCATCCAGCGCGCCGACGGGTTCGAGCTGCAGACCGCGGTCGGCAAGCTGGCCGGGCCGGACCCCAACGGCCCGTCGGTGCCCGTGCGCGGCGGCCGCTTCGACATCGCCACCTTGCGGCGAGGCCTCGACAAGCTGGCCGAGCGCTTCGACATGGTGAACGACGTCTGCTTCATCGCCTCGTACGGCATGGAGCTTCGGCGCATCGCCGAGGCGATGAGCGCCGACTACTCGGCGATGGGCGAGCCCTTCTTCGAGGAGATCTGCTTCGTCTACCCGCGGCCGAGCCGGTGAGCCGGCGTGGCTTTCAGCGCTGCCGATCGAGCTGCGCCATGACGGCGGCGAACGCCGGGTCGGCGACGCGCGATGCATGGCAGGTCTGCCCCAGCGCGAGGATCGCCTCGTCGTATTCACGTCGCGCTTCGGCGAGCTTTTGCTCGCAGGCGGCGATGCGTGCGTCGAGCTCGTGCATCTTCGCGTCGTGGCTCTCCTTGCGATTCGCCGCGGCGGACTCCATCTCGAGCAGGCGCTTGTACGCCAGGATGCCCGGAGCGCCCGGCTGACCAGGGCTCGGCGTCAGGAACGTGCCGAGCGCGGCCGAGCGCTCCTCGAGGTCGCTCTTCAGCCGCAAGAGCTTGATGCGCAGCCGCACCACCGCGTCCTTGAGCCTCGGCGAGGCGCTTCTCGTCGTGCGGGCTGGTCATCTGCACCTCGCGCCACCGCTCCTCGAGGAACGCCAGCATCTCGGTGTGGCGGCGAATCTCCGACCGGCGCGCGGCGAGCTCCTTCTCGAAGCCCCGCGCGCGGGCCTTCACCGCATCGACCGCGAGCCGCCACCGGTCGACGAGCGGCTCCAGCTCGGCGCGAAGCACCTTCTGCCGCTTGAGGAACGCCCGGTAGCTGGCGTCGTGCGCGTTCATCTGTCGTTCGAGGATCTCGATCTGGTGCTCCAGCCGGACGATCTCCCGTTCGGCCTCGACGACGCGCTCGTATTCCATGGGCGGGGAGGGCAGGCGTTCCATGCGCTCTCGCGCGAGCTCGCCCAGCTCGTACAGGAGCTGAGTGGTCGCGGCCTTCTTCGCCCGGCCCCTCGACCACCTCGGTCCGCGCCGCGCGCTGCCGGCAGAGGAGGGGGGTCGCGCTTCGAGCGTCGCCAGTTTGGCCTTCGCCCTGGCCGCAGCCTCGGACGCCGCGTATTCCCGCGCCACCTCCTCGAGCGCGATCCGCGCCTCGTCGGGCATGGACAGGCGCTCGAAGCACTCCGCGGTCCTCAAATACGCCTCCGGAGCCGCGTCCGACTCGGGGAACTCCTGGATGACGCGCCCGTACTCGAACAGCGCCTCGCGGCACTCGTGGAGCCGGAAGTACGTCTCGCCGATGCCGAAGTACGCCGCCGCAACCCGCTCGTCGTCGGGCCAGCGCTCGAGGAACTGGCGGAAGAGCTGACGTGCCTCGACGTATTCGGCGGCGTCGAGCCGTTGCTGGGCGAGCTTCAGCGCGTCGTCCTTCTCGCGTGGGGGAGGTTTCGCCGGCGCGGGCGGCGGCGACTCGGGCAGGTTCACCCTTGGCGGGCTGGTCGCGCCACCGAGCTCGTGCTCGGCTCTGGATTCGAGCCCCCGGTCGGGAGCGTGGGCGCATGCCATCGCGACCAGCGGGATGCAGAGCGGAATCAACGAGCGGTCTCGCATCGGAATCTCCTTCGAGTGCGCCTTCGACGTCGCTGCGCCTCGGCGTCGCGTGAAGAGGAGGGAATCGCCGGAGCCGGCCCGGCCGTCTCTTCGTCCGCGGGTGCGGTGGCCGCGAGGCGGAAGATGGCTCCGAGGAGCCGTGTGCGGCGCTTCGCCGAGCCGGCCTTCTTTCCGTCGGCCGGAGCCTTCGCGGTCTGCTCGAGCTTCTGGAGCACCACCCGCGCGTAGGTGCGGCGCTCGTCTTCCGCCCGGCGTTCGTCGACTTCAGGCGGGCGGCTCGTCGCGAGGCCATCGCCCGGAACCGGGAGCGTCTGCTCGGCTCCGGTGGCGGCCGCGACGGGGGAGCCGTCGGACTGCCCGGCGGCGGGAGTGCCCGGCGAGTCGTGGCCGAGCCCAGCCTGGGAGACGCCGGAGTGCTCGGCGCCCGCGAAGGATGCCGTCTGCGATCCGGTGGCCGCGGTGGAATCCGCCACGTTCGCGGACGCGGCGCCTCGACTGGTGGGGGCGGTGCCGTCGAGCTGCATGGTTCCGACAGCCCCTTCTGCATTGGTGCCGCGCTGTGCGCCGCCGACCGCGTCACGCTCCTCCGCGCCTTCAGCTGCGGTTACACCTCCGCTCTCCACGTCTCGATCTGCCTCCGCGCCATCCCGCGGCTCGGCGGGGTGCGATCCGAACGCGCGCTCGATCTCTTCAATGCGGTCGGCCCCGATGCGACGCCCGGGCTCGACAGCTCGGGTGCCGTCTGTGCGCACGGTCTTCGAGAACCCGTCGGTTTCGAGGCCGGGCGATCCGAACGCTCGCTCGATTTCCGTGCGGTCGCCCTCGAGGCCACGCCCGGGCCCGACACCTTGCGTGTCATCTGCGCGCGCAATCCTCGGGACTCGTCGGCATCGGCAGCGTGCGATCCGAACGCTCGCTCGACCTTCGCGGCGCGGTCGACGCCGGCGCCGGAGGCCTCGCCGAGGTTCGCCGCCGCGAGTCGCTGAGCCTCGGCGATCTGCCTCGCGCGGAGCTTCTTCGCCTTCGCCAGCTTCTTCGACTGGGCAAGCTTCTTCAGCCTGGCGACCTTCTTCGCCTTCGCTCCTCGCTTCGAAGACGCGACCTTCACCTTCACCTTCTTCTTGGGCTTGGCTTGCTGGGTGGCCTGGGAGCTCTCTGCGGAGGGGGCCGCCGGCTCGGTGGGGGCACTCGCCGCGGGCGCGGGCGGCGGCGCGGCTTCGACCGGGAGCTGTGTCTCGGCCGTGCGAACCCGGTCGGTCTCTCGGACGCGCGCCGCGCGCTCTCGCCAGGCCTCCTCCAGCGCGTGCCGGAGGCGCGCGTAGCCGCCGAGCGCGTCGGCCAGATCCCGCGACAGCTCGGTGTGGCGCACCTCGTCGGCGCAGATGAGGGTGAGCGAGGCCAGCTCGTCCATCGAGCCGCCCTCGCGCACCAGGGCGAGCACCGTCTGGGACATCGCCGGCACTGCGGCGTATTCGCTCCAGGCGCGCTCGCTCCAGAAGCGCCGCGCTTCGTCGTGCGGGGGCAGCGCTTCGAAACGGCACGGCGTGCCCGACCGCGACCTTCCCGCCAGCGCCTCGCGCAGCTTCTTCGAGGTGGCATCTCCGCGTTCGAGCACGACCGGCGCCTTCATGTCACTTCTCCAAGCAGATGGCCGACCGCGCGGGGCGGGCCGTCTCGAAGACGTCGCCCGGCTGCGGCGCCGGCCTGTTCGGGGCTGCGTACTGCCGGAGGAGGCGGTCGAGCTTCGCCGCCACCTCCTCCCGGCTCAGTGGCTTGTCCGCCATCGGCTCAGCCCACCGGGTGCAGCGGCGGCTTCTGGCCGCTCTTGAACTCGAGGTCCAACCCGAGCTTCTGCGCCAGCGCGTTCAGCTCGCGGGCGGCGATCGCCGTCAGCGCCACGCTGCCACGCGGAGCGGTGCTCTCGGTGCGCGCGTGCAGCTCGGCGAGCAGCGCCTTCTGCTCCGCCACCGGGTCTGGCCCCGAGCGCGCCGTCAGAGGCCCTGCGGCCCGATGCACACCGGCTGCGCCCGGTCCTTCACCACGCGGCAGACGTAGCCCGTGCGGCAGTCGGCGTCGGTGCGGCAGATGCGGAAGCAGGCGGCGAAGTCGCGGCCCATGCCGTCGGGCACGCAGAGGCTGCCGCCCGGGCAGCTCCGTTCGTCGGCGACGGTGCACTGCCGGCTGCAGTAGCCGCCGGGCGTCCACTCCTGGTTGATGCAGACCTGTCCGCCGCAGTCCGAGGGCGTGGTGCACGGATCGCCCACCGACGGCCCGCACGCGGCCAGCACCAGCAGCGCAAGCGGCGCGAACGCCCGGGCCACCGAGCCGGCGAGCTTGTGAAGCATCTGGCCTCCCGTTCTGATGCGACGCGGCATATCTTGATGGGTCGGCAGTCGACTTCAACGATTTTTGCCGGAGGACGAATGGCAGCAGTGCTCGAGACGCGACATCCGGCCGAGCTCCCGAGCGGCGGCGCCTTTCTGCTCGACGAGGTGGGCCGCGCGCGAATCATGGCCCCCGAGCTCTTCACCGAAGAGCAGCGCCTGTACTACCGCACCGCGATGCAGTTCACGCTCGAGCAGGTGCTCCCCCTGGCAGAGCGCCTCGAGAAGAAGGACAACGCGCTGCTCAGAGAGCTTCTCCGCAAGGCGGGCGAGCTGGGGCTGTTGATGATCGACATTCCCCAGGCGTACGGCGGCCTGGGGCTCGACAAGACGACCTCGCTGCTCGTCGCCGAGGCCAAGACGCTCTACGGCAGCTGGTCGGTGACGTTCGGCGGCCACACCGGCATCGGCACGCTGCCCATCGTCTGGTTCGGCACTCCGGCGCAGAAGGCCCGCTACCTGCCCAAGCTGGCGACCGGCGAGTGGGTGGCGGCGTACGCGCTCACCGAGACGGGCTCGGGCTCGGACGCGCTCGGCGCCAAGACGAAGGCGGTGCTCTCGAGCGACGGCAAGCACTGGATTTTGAACGGCTCGAAGCAGTTCATCACCAACGCCGCCTTCGCCGACGTGTTCATCGTCTTCGCCAAGGTGGACGGCGAGAAGTTCACCGCCTTCATCGTCGACCGCACCACCGAAGGGCTCACCATCGGGCCCGAGGAGCACAAGATGGGCATCCGCGGCAGCTCGACCTGCCCGCTCGTCTTCGAAGACGCGAAGGTGCCCGTCGAGAACGTGCTGGGCCAGATTGGCAAGGGCCACAAGATCGCCTTCAACATTCTCAACGTGGGGCGGCTCAAGCTCGGCGTCGGCGTCATCGGCGCGATGAAGCACCAGCTCAAATCGGCCCTGAAGTACGCGCAGGATCGAAAGCAGTTCCAGCGCCCCATCGTCCAGTTCGGGCTGATCCGCGAGAAGCTCTCGCGCATGGCCACCGCCATCTACGCCACCGAGTCGATGGCCTACCGCACCTCGGGGCTCATCGACGCGCGGCTTCTGGGCGAGGACCCGAACGCTCCCGACTACGACCAGAAGACCATCGCCGCCATCGAGGAGTACGCCATCGAGTCGTCGATCCTCAAGGTCTACGGCTCGGAGGCGTTGGGCATGCTCGTCGACGAGGCGGTGCAGATCCACGGCGGGTACGGCTACATCGAGGAGTTCCCCGTCGAGCGCGCCTACCGCGACCAGCGCATCAACCGCATCTTCGAGGGCACCAACGAGATCAACCGCATGCTCATCACCGGCATGCTGCTCAAGCGCGCGGTGAAGGGACAGCTCCCCCTCTTCGACGCCGCGCAGTCGGTGGACGAGGAGCTCTCGAGCAAGAGCCTCCCGCGGCCGCGCAACCTCGACGCGCTGGACAAGGAGGCCCTCGCCGCCGAGTACATCAAGCGCCTGGCCCTGTACGCGCTCAAGTGCGCCGCCGAGACGTTCGGGCCCGACGTCGAGCGGCAGCAGACCGTGTTGGCCGCGGTGGCCGACGTCGCCATGGACGCGTACGCGCTCGACTCGATGATTGCCCGCACCCGGCAGGTGGCCGGAAGTGGCGAGCTCGATGCGCGGCGGGTGGCGATGATTCGCCTCTACGCCATGGACGCGCACGCCAGAAGCCATCACCGGGCGAAGAAGGCGCTGTGCGCCATCGCCAAGGGCGCCGATCGGGAACGGCACCTGGAGAAGATCGCTCCGCTGTGCTTCTTCACGCCGTACGACCCGACCGAGCTCAGCGAGACGGTGGTGCAGGCGCTGGAGCACTCGGGCGGCTACCCGGACTTCACCACGCACTGACGCAGGTCACGGCATGCGCCCCACCGCGTCCATGCCGAAGCTCACCCGCGCGCGCCACGGCGGCGGCGGCAGCCCCTTGAGCTCGAGGATGCGCGTGAGATGCTCGACCGTGTCGGCCCGGAGCTTGCCGAATTTCACCCCGAACGCCGGGTTCAGCATGGCGGCGCGATCTCGAGGCGGGGTGACGACCCAGACCACCTCGCCGTGGAGCGCCAGGTTGCCGAGCGAGAGGGTCACCTCGAGAAGGAACGGCGTCCCCACGGCGACGCGCGGAGGAACGTACGGCGCTTCGATCTCCATGCCCGCTCCGCCCAGCGAGACGTCACGGACCCTGTAGGAAGGCGAGTAGGGCGCGTCTTCGGTCGCCCGGAGCTGGAGGGGAATGCGCGGGTGCCGCCGCACCTTCTCGAAGCGGTGCGCGTCGAAGATGCGCTTGAGCAGGTCGTCGAGCCCGTGCCGGTCGGTGCCGGGGTCGTAGCGCACGGTGAGCAGACACTTCCCGCGCTGCGCAGGCGTGACCTGCACCACCTCGCCGTGGACCTCGACGGGCGTGTCGATGCCCTGGGCCAGAAGCTCGAAGACGAAGCGCGTGCCGAGCGGCGCCGCCTTGCGGCTCTCGATGGTCACCGAGCCCGTGCCCACCGAGCGGGTGAACTCGGCGAGCAGGGCCTGCGGCGTCTGGTACGTCACCCTGAGCCGTATCGGCTCGGTCGGCTTCTTCTCGGTCAAGACTATTTGTCGGCCGCGACCAGCACGCCGGCCGTCACGGTGATGGATTCGTTGGCGTACTGGTAGGACTGCGTCGAGGTGGTGATCGAGCCGTTCAGCGTGACGGTGACCGAGCCGCCGCTCTGGCCCAGCCTGGCCCACTCGACGGTCTGGGTGACGTCGGCGTCCACGAAGTCGTCGAAGGCGCCGCCGAAGAGGATCTTCCCCTTCATCTTCTGCGTCACGTTGCCGATGTAGCCGGCGACGATGCTCTGGCTCACCGTCATCGAGCCGTTCAGCACCACGTTCTCCTTCTCGACCGCGCTCGTCTTCGGGTCGTCGTACTGGGTGCTGACGCAGTCCTTCATCTCCATGGTGAACTGCTGCTGCACCGTCACCGTGCTCCCCTGCGTGTTCTGGGTCTGGGTGAAGCCCTTGAGCTTCGCCTCGCCTCCGAACTGGCACTTGACGGTGATCTCCTGCGCCACGTCGAGGCGCTGACCGGCGAGATCCGCGAGGCTCCCCTGCGTCTTGGCCGCGCCGCTGGCGGCAAAGAGCGCCGAGGCCGCGCCCTCCTTTCCGCCGCCGATCTTCGCGCCGCGCCCGCCGCAAGCGACGAGCGCCGCCACAAAGCCCACCACCAGCGAAAGCCGAAGTGCGTGCATGCGTCCTCCGTGCGCCGGTCAAACCGGCGAGGTGTAGTGAATGAAAGAGTCATACGTTGAAGGCTTAGCGAGCCACG
>FWPU01008546.1_pt1 | contig 17346 bp, 16 predicted proteins | sample 2228361 | NCBI WGS metagenome assembly FWPU01 (sample SAMEA103939777, study PRJEB20133) | metagenome
ACTGAGATTCGGCTGCCTCCGGTGCGGCAAATGCTGCCTGGACGAAGGCCCGTACACCGAGGTATACGTCACCCGCGACGACATCGCCGGCATGGCCGCCTTTCTCGGAATCTATCCCCACGAGTTCCACCGCCGCTTCGTCAAGAGCTCTGACGGGTTCATGGCCCTCAAATCGCGCGGCGGCGCCTGCATCATGCTCCAGGGCAGGCAGTGCAGGGTGTATGCCGCCCGCCCGCGCCAGTGCCGCACCTGGCCGTTCTGGGCCGAAAACCTCTCCCGCTCTGTCTGGTACCGGGAGGTGCGCAAACGCTGCCCGGGTGTGGGTCAGGGCAGGCTTTACACGGCCGAGGAGATCGAGCGCATCATCCTCACAGGCCTGCCCGTGTCCTAGCAGCTCTCAGGCATCGGGACCCATCGCCGCACCCGGAAACTTCTCACGGTCTTCTTTGGGCCCCTTTGCGGCCGCGTGCCTTTCCTTGCCGCTCGAGGGCGCTCGACACCCACTGGAAGCCGGCGGCCGCCGTGGGGTGCCCGCAGGTCGTCATGGCCATGAGTACGGTCTGGAAGATCTCCTCCCGGCTGGCACCGTTCTCCAGGGCCATGAGAGCGTGCCTCTGGGCAGCGGTCTCAAGCCGGGCAGCCACCGAGATGCCGACCTTGATGAGCTCCCGTGTCTTGCGGTCCAGGGGGCCTGCCTCGGAGCAGGCCTGGGCCAGATCGTCGTGGGCCCGCCAGACGGCCGGGTATTTCCTTACGAACTGCTGAAAGGTCTTGGGCAGAGACTTCATGGCGAAAACCCTCCGTGTCCAGAAAGGTTTGTGGTTCCCTTGCGGGTGCCCCCGGCTTCGCCTTCCGGCTCAGTGGGGGAATGTCATCTTGGCTCCGAACCAGCCCAGAACCCCCACCACCAGGGGCAAGAGAAGAGACAAGGCAAGATACGCGCCCATCGCGGCATCCCTGCCCGCAAGGACAGCCTCGTCTGAAAGCCTCCAGACCAGAAGCACCACGAGAAGAACAAGGAGAATGACCGAAAAAGTCATTTTCACCTTGATGTTGAAGGAGAGCTTCGCGCCGTAGTTCACCCACCAGGCATACGGCCCGGTTCCCATGGCCACGACAGTGCCCAGTATGGCCAGGACCGTCATGTGAAAGGCCGTGGCCTCGAAAGCCTGCCTGCCCGTGAACAGATAGAGAACGTTGAAAAGGGGCACGACCAGGCCGAAGGCCAGCGGGAAGTGCACGGTCATGGGATGGGGATGCCTCCGGAGCATCGGAACTTTTCGGAAAAGCTCCAGCAGGAAATCCGGCAGATGGGCATCCGCAGGGTCTTTCCCCGGCCTGAGCCTCCCCACTCTGGGAACCCGCTCCAGCACCTCTGCGCCGTGCGGCGCGCCCTTGATTTCGGCCGTGAGATCGGTCCCGGCCGGGTGGCGCTTCATGTGCTGGCCGGTCTTCCAGAATTTGCTCGCCGTCACATCGTACACGAACCCGCCGTGGCCGATGTAGATCGTGGGTTCATCCCTCCCGTTGTGCCTGCCGAGTTCCTCGGACGTGAATTCCTTCTCCTGCGCAGCCATCGGTTCCGCTCTCCTTTTTCAGCTCTTGAGCAGGTTGACGAGCCGGGTCAGGGCCTGCTTGGCGTCCGCAAAGACCATCATGGTCCTGGGATCGTAGAAGAGTTCATTGTCCACGCCGGAAAATCCGGGGCTCAGACCCCGCTTGCAGATCACCACGGTTCGGGCCTTGTCCACGTTGAGAATCGGCATGCCATACAGGGGGCTGTCCTTCCGGGTGCGCGCGGCGGGATTGATCACGTCGTTGGCGCCGACCACCAGGGCCACGTCGGTGTTCTGGAATTCGTCGTTGATTTCCTCCAGCGTGGCGAGAAGATCGTACGAGACGTTCGCCTCGGCCAGAAGCACGTTCATGTGGCCGGGCATGCGGCCCGCCACCGGGTGAATGGCGTATCGGACCTTCGTTCCCCGGCCGATCAGGACCTGCTCGAGGTCGTGCAGGGCGTGCTGGGCCTGCGAAACGGCAAGGCCGTACCCGGGCACGAAGATGACCGACTGGGCCGTCTCCAGCATGACGGCCACGTCCTCGGGCTCGTAGCCGGTCACTCTGCGCCGCTCGCCCGATCCGGCTCCCGGCGCGCCTTCTGCTGCCTGGCTTCCCACGGCCCCGAAGAGCACGTTCGCCAGGGATCGGTTCATGGCCTGGCACATGATCCGGGTCAGAATGATGCCCGAGGCGCCCACCAGGGCGCCGGACACGATGAGAACCTGGTTCGAAAGGACGAATCCTGTCGCGGCGGCGGCCAGGCCCGAGTAGGAATTGAGCAGGGATATGACCACGGGCATGTCGGCTCCGCCGATCGGAAGGACAAGCAGGATCCCGAGGAGCGCGGAAAGAACAGCGAGCGCCGGCAAAGCGTACCAGAGCCCGGGATCGATCAGGAAGATCCCGGCCAGAAGCAGGCATGCCCCGGCAGCGCATGCGCTGGCGCCTTGCTGGAGCCGGAAGACCACGGGAGCTCCGGTCATGAGACCCTGGAGCTTGGCAAAGGCGACGAAGCTTCCGGAAAAAGTCAAGGTCCCGATCCAGAGGCTTGCAGCGAGGGTGGCCAACCCCACGGTCGTCATCAGGCCTCCGGTCCGGCCGTACTCGGAAAGGACGACCAGGGCGGACGCGGCCCCGCCCAGGCCATTGAGAACCGCCACGAGCTGCGGCATGGCGGTCATTTGAATCCTGCGGGCCGTCACCGCGCCCACGGCCGCCCCGACGACCAGCCCGAACACGATCCAGGTGTAATCGAGAATCTGGCGGTCGAGGAGCGTGACCAGGACGGCCAGAAGCATGCCCCCTGCAGCCCTCCGGTTTCCCCGGCGGGCGGTCTTGGGAGAGGACAGGTCCCGCAGGCCGAGAATAAACAGGGCGATGGAGGCCAGGTACGCGAGATTCTCGAGGGTCTCCATGGGCGCGCCCTTCTACTTGCCCGATCGGTCCTTCTTGAACATCTCCAGCATCCGGTCCGTGACCAGGAACCCTCCCACCACGTTGATCGTGGCCAGGATCACGGCGGCCAGGCCCAGAATCTTGCTCAGGGGCCCGTGGCCGGCTCCGGCGCTGATGATGGCGCCGACCAGCGTGATGCCGGAGATGGCGTTGGCGCCGGACATGAGAGGCGTGTGCAGAAGGGGCGGGACCCGGCCGATCACCTCGAAACCCACGAAGACCGCCAGGACGAACACGTACAGAGAAAGCATCTCAGGGCTCCTTTCGCGCCGCGGCGAGAACGATCCGCCCCGCGTGGGTTACGCAGCAGGACCGGGCGATCTCGTCCGAGAAATCCGGCTCCCGGCTGCTTTTGGAATACAGATGCAGGAAGAGGTTCAACACGTTCCTGCCGTACATCTGGCTGGCGTGAACCGGAAGGCCCGCAGCCAGGTTCCAGGCCCCGACAATGGTCACCCCGAACCGTTCCACGGTCTCGCGAGGACGGCTGAGAGCACAGTTCCCGCCCTGCCGGACGGCCAGATCCACGATGACCGAGCCCGGCCTCATCTGCCGGACCATTTCCTCGGTGATGAGAACCGGAGCCTTCCTGCCGAAGACCTGGGCCGTGGTGATGACCACGTCCACCTTGGGAAGCCGAGCCGCGATGGTCTCCTGTTCCCTGCGCAGAAAGTCTTCGGACTGTTCCCGGGCGTAGCCGCCGGCCGTCTCCACGTCTTCGGAGATTTCCATGGGGACGAAAGAGGCCCCGAGACTCTCGACCTGTTCCTTGACCGCCGGACGGGGATCGAAGGCTTCGACGCGGGCCCCGAGCCGCTTGGCCGTGGCCACGGCCTGCAGACCCGCAACCCCGGCTCCCAGGACCAGAACCGTCGCGGGCGGAATCGTGCCTGCAGCCGTCATGAGAAGGGGGAAGAACTTCTTGAGATGGCCGGCGGCGATGAGAGCGGCTTTGTATCCGGCCACGGTCGCCATGGAGCTCAGGGCATCCATGCTCTGAGCCCGGGTGATCCGCGGAATGTATTCCATGGCGAAGCTCGTGATTCTTCGGGCTGCGAGCTTTTCCACCGCCTCCGAGTTTTCCAGAGGCATGAGAAACCCGATGAGAGTCGTCCCTTCAGGCAGAAGCTCGGCCTCGTGCCGGCCCAGGCGCGGGTGGGTTTGGGGAGGGTTGATCTTGAAGACGACTTCGGCTGATCGATACAGTTCGAACGGGTCTTCCACGACCGTGGCGCCCGCCTGCCGGTACAGGTCGTCGCCGAACCAGGCCAGAGCGCCTGCGCCCGACTCCACGAGCACTTCGTGGCCCTGTTTTCTGAGCGTTTCCGCCAGGGTCGGGGTCAGGGCCACGCGCGTTTCTTCCTCAAAAACCTCCTTGGGCACAGCAACCTTCACGGGGACCCTCCCTGTCTGTCTGGTCCGCGATGTACGGACCGCCATTCTGCCACGAAGAGCGCCGGCCGTCCAAGCAGAAAAAAGGCAGAAAAAAGGCAGTCCGAGAAAGGCGGGAGGGAAAGAAGGAGGAACGCTCGGGCTGTGGCCTTCGGCCGGGGGCGAGCGCAAGGTTCGGCAAAGGGGCCGGTGCGCACCGGATCGGGCCGTCGATGCTGGCCTGGGGTGGGGTCGAGAAGCGGGAGGCCGGTCCCCCGCCCCGGGGTCCGTGGGGATCGGGGCGGCCTCCCTTGCGGGTTCAGCCGAGGTCGGACAAAGACGCGCCGAAATTGATGTGAAACACCTGCCCGTCCAGGACCAGGGCGGGCACCGATCGAACGCCCAGCTTTCGGGCCTCGCCGATCCTGCTCTTGTCCGTGCCGAGATGGACGACTTCCAGGTCGAGGCGGCCTCTGTCGAGCGCTCCGAGGACGTTCTGTTCGGCGCTGGCGCAAACCGGGCATCCGGCGTGATAGAAGACGGCTTTCTTTTTCATCTTCGAGCCTCCTTCGTGTTTCGAGAGTGTGCGACTTTTCAGTCGATCCTTTCATCTTCCAGCGTAGGCATTGCGCGCGGCGCGCTCAAGATGGCACCTGTTGGTCAGGAGGTCACCGGATGGTGCCTTGCCCGGCTTCATCCGTCCGGGGCTCTGCCGGAAAGGCAGGGGCCGACCCTTCGGTTGCAGCCATGGTGGAGGGGATCGTGGGCTGCAAATGGTCGGTGAGCCTGCTCGAGGTGCTTGCCAGAGGACCTACCCGTCCCAGCGCCCTGTTGCGGGCTTGCCCGGGCCTGTCTCAGAAGGTGATGCATCAGCGTCTGCGCAAGCTCACGCGGTTCGGGATTCTGGCCCGGAAGGTCTTTGGAGAGAAGCCTCCTGTCGAGGTTGAATACAGCCTGACGCCGTTCGGCAGGCGGTTTCTGCGGATCCTGGAGGAAGTGCGCCGGGTGCAGGAGGAGTGGGACGCCGGCGCATTGCCCGCACCGGACGGCCCTTTCGATCAAGAACGAAAAAATTCCCGCAAGGCGACAAGGGGGATGCAGAGGCCGCCGACCCGCCTCTGAAGAGGCATTTTGGGGAAGTGGCCCCGGAGGCGGATGCAGCGGACTCGGTTCAGCTTCGGCCGCGGGCGAAAAGGCCGAGGGCCCTGCGCGCCAGGGGCTCCTCCAGCCGGATCGCCCCCTCGGGGCAGACTTCCTGGCAGCAGTAGCAGCGGATGCAGCGGCCGTAGTCATAGACCGGAGGGACCGAGCGGTCGCCCCCGGGCCAGTCCAGGGCCTTGGGCCGGGCCGGACAGGTTTCCACGCAGACGCCGCACTTCACGCAGAGCTCCTTGACGATGCAGGGCTTGGCGACCAGCCGGTTTGTGACAAAGCGGCTCAGGCCCATCCTGCGGAAAGGCCGCACCGGGCCCCGGTCCACGTCGAAATCCGGCACCCTGAGCGAACCGATCTCCTCCCCCACAACAGAGATTTCTCGCTCCCGGGAAGTGCCTGCACCGCATTCCTCCCCCAGTCGGATCGTGGGCACGGATGCGGGATCCAGGCCGATCAGACGGCAGGCCGTGGCGTCCAGAGCCACGCAGTCGTCGGAAACGGCCAGGACGTTCATCTTTCTGGGCTTGCCGTTTCTGGGGCCGTTCCCTTCCATGGTCCAGACAGCGTCCATGACGTACACGCGGGGCCGGACAAACCGGGTGAGATCCACCAGCATCCGAGCGAAATCAAAGGCGTCCGGCAGCTTCATGTGGAATTCGGCCTTGCGGATGCCCGGAATGCAGCCGAACTGGTTCTTGACGGCGGCCGTGATCTTTTCCAGTCCGTGGGTCTTGAACTTGGGAAGGCTCACGATCCCTTCGGCTTCCAGCACGCCCCGGGCCACGACGAAACGCCTGTTCTGCCTGGCCTCCTCAAAGGAGACCGTTTCGCCCAGGGCGAATTCGGCAGCCGGGATGCCGAGTCTGCGGGCTTCGTCCGCGATGCCGGCTTTTGCGGCGCAGCGGGCGGTGGAGCCGACGGCCGGCGAGTCCCCGTACGTGAGCCGGGCGCCGGCGTCGGACAGGATTTCCGCTGCGGCTCGGAACACGGTCGGATGGGTGGTCACGCATTTTTCGGGAGGCGCGGCGGCCAGAAGGTTCGGCTTGAGAAGGATCCTCTCGCCCCTCTGGACGAACCGTTCCGGACCGCCCAGGAGACCGAACCCTTTTTCGAGCGCCTTCCGGACTTCTGCCGGACTGTAGGATTCGCAGCGAACGAGTGCGACTGTGGGCATTTCTTCCTCAGCGCGGAGCGCGTCCCTCGGTCCGGGGTTCCAGGGCATGCGTCCGGGACAAAGGCTCCGGATCCCCTGCCGCGCGCGCGGGCTTCCCGGTTCCCACACGCTTCGGTCTGCCTTCCCGGCTTCCCCTGGCCGCCCGAGTCCGGATCACGCCCGATCCGGAGGATCTCTTGTACGCCATCGCCGCCGCGCAAGCAAAGTCGCTCGTCGGCTCAGCCCAGGATCGCTCCCCTCGCCGCACTCTGGACGAGCTTCCTGTAGCGGGCCATGTATCCCGGAGGCACAGGCTTCTCCACGGGCTTCCATCTCTTGCGGCGCTCGGCCAGGACCGAGTCGGACAGGTTCACCGAGATCCTCCGGCTGGGAATGTCGATGGTGATTTCGTCTCCGTCCTCGAGAAGCCCGATGGGGCCTCCCACGTAGGCCTCGGGCGACACATGGCCCACGCACGGTCCGGAGCTGGCTCCGGAAAAACGTCCGTCCGTGACCAGGGCCACCCGTTTCAAACCCATGAGATCGATCTGCATCGTCACGGCGAGCATCTCGGGCATGCCCGGGCCGCCCTTCGGCCCCTCATAGCGGATGACGAGCACGGTCCCGTCCTTGAGACGGCCCGTGCGCAAGGCCTCCAGAGCCTCTTCTTCGGCCTCGGTCACGAGGGCACGCCCCGTGAAGGTCCGCATGGCCGGGTCCACGGCGCTCTGCTTCACCACCGCGCCCTCGGGCGCGAGGTTCCCGAAGAGAATGACCGTGGAGCCCTCGGACAGGCGCGGCCGGTCCAGAGGGGGAACGACGGTTTCGTCCAGAATCGAGGCCTCGGCGACCGTGTCCGAAAGCCTGCGGCCCGTTACGGTCAGGCATTCCAGGTCGAGATGGCGCGCAAGCCGTTTGAGAACAGCCGGAAGTCCTCCTGCCCGGTACAGGTCCAGGATGCCGTGGGGGCCGTTCGGACTGATGCCCAGGAGAGTCGGGATCCTGCGGTTCAGATCATTGAAGGTCTCCAGGGGAAGCTCCATCCCCAGCTCGTGGGCAATGGCCGGAAGATGCAGGGTCGCGTTGGTGCTCCCGCCGACCGCGACGTTGACGACCTGCGCGTTGCGGACCGCAGCCGGCGTGAGGATCCGGCGCGCCGTGAGGCCCTCGGCCACCATTTCCACGATTCTCCGGCCTGCCTGCCGCGCCTTTCGGAGCAGTTCCTCGTGAAAGGCCGGGATTGCCGAGGCCCTGGGCAGAGCCATGCCCAGAGCCTCGGTGAGGATCTGCCCTGTGTTGGCCGTGCCCATGATCTCGCAGGCCCCGCAGGTGGCCAGGGTCGCGGTCTGGAGCTTGAGCTCCAGGGTCTCGTAGTCCTTGTGGTCGATGCTTCCCCGGTAGCCTCCCCCAAGTCGGATGTTCCAGCAGCCGGCGCCGCCGGGCACACAGATCGTGGGAAGATCCAGCCGGGCCGCGGCCATGAGCATGGCCGGGTTGATCTTGTCGCAGGAGCTGATCGTCACGAGCCCGTCGAAGAGCTGGCTCCGGACGTATGTCTCGACCGCGTCCGCGATGATTTCCCGCTGGGCGAGGATGAACCGCATGCCCACGTTCCCTTCGGCCGGGCCGTCGCAAGGCGCGGGCACGCTGAACTCGAAGGGGATCCCTCCGGCGCTCCAGATCCCTTCCTTCACTTTTTCGGCCACGTGCCTGAGGTGCGCGTGGCCGGGATTGAACTCGCTGTAGGAATTCGCCACCGCGATGAACGGTTTTGTCCGCATCTCGTCCTTGTCGATCCCCAGGCCCTGGAGGATCGAGCCCCGGACGACGCCCATGATGAATCCCTGGTCGTCGAAGATGATCTGGCTCCTGCGCTTCATCCCCTTGACGTTGGCTTTGGGTTCGCTGGACATGGGGTTCCTCCTTCTCAGACGTGGCATGAACCGCCGGCTCAGCCCGCGCCGGACTTGCCCCGGCGCAGGGATCTCAGGAATACGACAAAAAGCGTCACGGCCGTAAGAGGCAGGACAAAGACCGCCATGACGAACCTGTACTCCGGCAGGGCGTCGGAACGAGAGGCGGCCAGATACAGGTACAACGTGTAAGCCCCGTAGTAGACTAGAAACAACGCCCCCTCCCAGCGGGAGATGCGGCTTCCCGTGAAAAAGACAGGCAGACAGGCCACGCCCACCGCGATCATGACCGGCAGGTCGAACCTGAGGGCGGCCGGGGACACGGCCACGCCGCCCGGGGAGAAAAGCGCTGTCAGACCGAGCACGCTCAACATGTTGAACAGGTTGCTTCCCACCACGTTGCCGACCGCGATGTCCCGCTCGCCCCGGTAGCTGGCCAGGACCGAGGTCGCGACCTCGGGCAGACTGGTGCCGGCGGCCACGATGGTCAGCCCCACGACCAGTTCCCCCACGCCCAGGGCTGAGGCGATCGAGACGGCTCCGTCTACGAGCCACCGGGATCCAAGCACAAGCAGGGCCAGGCCCGCAAGGACCAGAACCGAAAGGCGCAGCCGGCGCGCCGCCAGGCTATTGCCGGCCGCGCCGAACACCCTTTCGTACTCCTCCCGGACACTCTCCTGCTCCCTGCGGCTGAGGAGGGCGCAGAAAACGAGGTAGAGCACGATCCCGGAAAAGAGCAGACCTCCTTCCGGCCTGCTCACGACGCCGTCCAGGGCCATGGCGAACACGGCCAGAAAAACCCCGACCATGATCGGCACGTCGATCCGGACGAGCTTTTGCGATACCACCAGGGGAGCCACGAGGGCAGACGAACCCAGGATGAAGAGCACGTTGAAGATGTTGCTTCCCACCACGTTGCCCAGGGCGATGTCGGCTGTTCCTTTCAGGGAGGCGCCGAGGCTCACCGCGAGCTCCGGGGCGCTTGTGCCGAAGCCGACCACGGTGAGGCCGACGAGCAGAGGAGAAACGCCCAGGGACGCCGCAAGCCGGGAGGAGCCCCGAACCAGAAGCTCTGCGCCCAGGATGAGCAGAACCAGGCCCGCCCCGAAAAGTCCCATGGACAGGGCGCTCATGGCGCCCCCCGGTCTTTTTTTGTTTCGCCGGCTGCCTTCGATGCTCCGGCCAACCCCTTCCGGGCCTGGGGGAGAACCTCGTTCATGCTGCCGGTCCTGTACCCTGCCAGGTCGAGGGTCACATACGAAAACCCCTGTTTCCGAAAGTACGAGACAATGGCGCTGCGCGCCTTCAGGCAGGCCGGGAACAGGTTGGGATCCAGTTCGATCCTGGCGACGGGGCCGTGGAACCGGACCCGGATTGGCCCGTGGAACTTCCTGCCGAGGAAAGCCTCGCAGCGTTCGAGCCGTGCCAGGGCCTCCTCGGTGATCGGGGTGCCGTACGGGAACCGCGAGGAAAGACAGGCAAAGGACGGCTTGTTCCAGGTCGGAAGGCCCCGCGCCCGTGAAAGACGGCGGATCGCCCGTTTCCCGAGGCCCGCTTCCAGAAGAGGACTTCTGGCGCCGAGTTCCTGGAGGGCCCTCCTTCCGGGCCTGTAGTCGCCCAGATCGTCCAGGTTCGACCCGTCCAGGACGACATCGAACCCTTCCTCCTGTCGGATCGCCTCCAGGGTCGAGAAAAGCTCCCTCTTGCAGTGGTAGCACCGGTCGGGCGGGTTATTCCGGAATCCGGCCAGGGAAAGCTCGTCCGTCTCGATTTCCCGGTGCCGCACGCCAGGAAACAGGCGCACCAGCCTGCGCGCTTCCTCTGCCTGGCTCTGCGGGTAGGTCCGGGAAAGGGCTGTCACGGCCAGAACCTCTCTGGTCGGGTCCTCGCAGAGCACGGAGAGCAGAAAGGTCGAGTCAACGCCTCCGGAAAAGGCCAGGACGACTTTCCGCCAGGGTTTGAGGATCTGCCGGAGCTTGCCGATCCCGCCGCCCCGCACCCGGGCAGACCGGGGTGCATTTTTCAGCCGGTTCGGTTGCACGTGACGTTCCTCCTTGCTTCAGGCCCAAACCGCCCTGAACAGACTAGACGAAAAACCGCGAAGGTTCAAAAAGGCGCCATGATGGAAAAGACCCGTGGCGATGCTTATACTTTGTTGGCATGAACGCTGCCGGCACCCATCCGTGGAATATCGTTTTCGTCACCCTGGACTGTGTGCGGCCGGACTTCCTGGGCTGCTACGGCTGCCAGACCGTGCGGACGCCGAACCTTGACCGGCTGGCCGCCCGGGGCGTGGTCTTCGAACAGGCGATCACCCAGGCGCCCAACACCTGGGTGAGCCACGCCGGGATTCTGACCGGCCTGTATCCGCACCTCCACGGGCTCAGGAGCCCTTACGACCGGCTCGGGCCGGATGTCCCCACCCTGGCTTCGCTTCTGGCCGAGGCAGGGTACAGGACCGCTGGCTTCCCCGGTAATGACCTTCTGGGCAGCCGCGCAGGCTTCGGCAAGGGATTTGCCCTGTACTACGAGGACTACCGGCTCTCACGGGCGGCGGATCCGGCGGCCAACGGTGTCACGGCCAACAACCGCAACCGGTGGGAGGACGTTCTTCGCGCCGCCGACGCCTGGCTTTCGGCGGGCTCCGGGCCTTTCTTCGCGTGGTTCCACTACCTCGACACGCACCACCTGCCCGAGTGCGATCTGCCGGACTATTTCCGCTTCGGCCGGGATCCCCAATGGCAGTTCTACGAGGGCAAGATCTCCCTGGCGGACGAACGCTGCGTCGGGGCGATTCTCCAAATGCTCGAGCGGCACGGGTTCTACGAGCGGACGCTCCTTTTCATTCTCTCGGACCACGGTGAAGAACTCGTGCCGGGCCTGCCCCCCTTTCACAACGGCGGCCTGAGCGAGAAGGTGCTTCGGGTTCCCTTGATCGTCTTCCGCCCGGGCATGCCGGGGGGCGGGATGCGGGTTTCGCAGCAGGTGAGGACAGCGGACCTCGTGCCCACCGTGCTCGAAGGCATCGGCCTTCTGCCGCATCGGGCATCAGGCAACGGCGGAGGCGCAGTGCCAGGCTTTTCCGGATTCCCCCTGCCTCTGCCGGGCCTTCTTTCTGCTCCGCGGCCGCTGGCAAGCGCGCGAGACATTGCGTATGCGGAAAACGAGCCCCTCGGGCTTTTCTGCCTGCGAACCGAGGAGTGGAAATACCTGGTCGCGCCCGAAGGGGAGATGCTTTTTCACCTGGCCTCTGATCCTGCGGAGCAGGCGAACGTGCTCTCCCGTCACCCCCGGACGGCCGAGTACTTCCGGCGCGAAATGGAGGCGCTCGGCGTGCGCGGCCCGTCCCCGGTCCGCGTCCGGGCGGACCGGGAAGAAGAGGAGACCCGGAGGCTGCTCAAGAGCTTCGGGTACATCGAATGAGCGGCGAGGGAAGGCTTCGTTTGCCGGGTATCGGGTCTCATGCACCACCCGGCGCGCCGAGGAAAGAGCGGGTTCGAGCATGAGCGATCCCACACGGGGCGGCCGCTACCAGGAGGTCGACGGCGTCCGGATCTTCTACCGCGAGGCGGGCGACGGCACGCCGCTCCTGCTCCTGCACGGCTGGACGGGCCATTCGTTCCAATGGAGAAAGATGATCCCGCCCCTGGCCGCAGGCTGCCGCGTCTATGCGCTCGACCTGCCGGGCTGCGGCCTTTCGGACAGGCCGGACATCCGCTACACGATGAAGGAGCTCGTGGGCTTCGTGCACGGCTTTGTCCGCAGGCTCAACCTGGCGCCGTGCGTCGTCGCCGGCACATCGCACGGCGGGTTCGTCTCGGTCCGGTATGCGCTGGACCACCCCGGGGACGCGCGCGGCCTCGTGCTGCTGACTTCCAGCGGCCTGAACGTCAAATACCCCCTGGTCCTCAGGGTGTGTTTCCTGCCCGTCGTGCGCTACCTCGTCCCGTATCTGCTTCTTGTGCCCCGGGACCTGAAGCTCTGGGTTCGCGCGCGCCTTTACCCGCGCACGCAATGGCACCGGAACCTTCTGGCCGACCACCTGCTGGCCACCTGTTCCCTGCGCTCCTGGTCCGGGCTGCGGTCGGCCATGCGAATCCTGAACAGCATCACGGCCGCGGATCTGGTGGACGAGCGGCTCGGCGCGATCCGGTGCCCGACGCTCCTCATCTGGGGAGACCGGGACGAGACCCTTTCTCCGGCCATGGCCGAGATCTTCCGCAGGGGGATCCCGGACTGCCGCCTGCGCTGGCTTCAGGGGTGCGGCCACAACATCCCGGAGGAGAGGCCCGACGAGAGCGCGTCGCTCATTCTGGAGTTTCTCCGGGAGCTGAGCTGAGGTCCCGGCCCGATCCCGGCGGCTCGCCCCTCTCTTCTGGAGGGACGCGCTCCGTCACGTCCGTCTTCGGTGGATGGCTCTTCCCTGGAGGGACGCGCTCCGTCGCGTCCGTCTTGAGGCCTCACCGTGGGGCCATCAGGCGCTTGCGCCCCCACCCCGCGGGCACGACAGAGCGTGCCCCTCCAAAGAGTGCCGAATGGCCTGCGGGCCTGGCAAGAGGGGCTCTACCCCGCGCTCCTTTCCCTGAGGACCCGCTTGAGCACCTTGCCCACGCCGCTCACAGGAAGCTCGTCCACGAACTCCACGGCGCGGGGGTACTTGTAGGCAGCCATCTTCTGGCGGGACCATTCGATGATCTCATCAGCGGTCACCTTGCCCCGGAACTCGGGCTTGAGAACGATAAAGGCCTTCACGCTCTCCCCGCGGACAGGATCCGGCATTCCGATCACGGCCGCGTTCGCCACGGCAGGGTGTTTTCTCAGGAACTCCTCGACCTCGGCGGGAAAGACGCTGTAACCCGAGCACTTGAGCATATCCTTGACCCGCTCGAGAAAGTAAAACCAGCCGTTCTCGTCGATCATGCCCACGTCGCCCGTGTGAAGCCATCCGTCCCGAAGAACCTCGGCCGTGGCTTCCGGATGGTTCCAGTATCCCTTGAACAACCCGGGTCCGCGCACCACGATCTCGCCGGGCTCTCCGGGAGCGGTCTCCCGCGTGCCGGTCTCGAAATCGACGATTCTAAGCTCGGTTTCGAAGGTCGGTACGCCCACGGAACGGGCCGGCGCGCCTGGAAGTTTGATCGTATCCGCCGTGTGGGTCTCCGTGAGCCCGTAGCTCGTCTCGGCCAGGGCGGACCCCGCCACCTTTTTCCAGGCCTCGCTGATCTCCTCGGTCAGAACCATGCCGAAGCTCGTGCTCAGCGTGTAGGGGAAGGCCGAAAGGGAGCTCAAGTCGTAGCGGCCGAGTTCAGGGTATTGAAGAATGGCGGCGGCCATGGGCACCGCCAGGTAGGCCACGTTGCACTTGTAGAGATCCACGGCTTTCACGAATGCCTCGACCGTGAACCGGGAGAGCATGACCGCGGTTCCTCCCACGTACACGGGCAGGTTCACGCCCGCCAGCATGCCCGCGATGTGGAAAATCGGCATGACCGTGAGGGCTCTCAGGTTTCCACCCAGAATCAGGTCCACGACCTGGCCGCCGGCCGCGGTCTTGAACAGGGCGTTGTAGTGCGTGAGCATGGCGCCCTTGGGAAGGCCCGTTGTGCCAGCGGTGTACTGGAGCAGGGCGAGATCCTCTTTGAGGTCGATCGCCGGCCTCGGTGCGCGGGCCCCGGAGTCGGCGAGCAGACGGAGCCAGTCGATGGTGCCGGCAAAGGTCTGCTTTTCGCCTTCCATGGAAGGGTGGAGGGGCAGAGTGGGTCTGTCGGGCAGGTAGTCCCGGAAGCTCGTGACCACGACTTGCCGCAGGTTCGTCCGCGCGCGCACGGCTTCCGCGACCGGATAGAGATGGTCCAGGCAGAAGAGGACCTCGGCTCCGGAATCCGTCAGTTCGTGCTCGAGCTCCCATTCCTTGAACATGGGGCTGCAGGGCACCACGACCGCGCCCGTCTTCTGGATCCCGTAGTGGGCGATGACATACTGCGGGCAGTTCTCCATGAAGAGGGCCACGCGGTCCCCTTTTCGTATCCCCATGGCGGCGAGGGCGCCGGCCACCCGGTCGGAGGACTCGTCGAGTTCGCGGTAGGTGACGGTGCGGCCGTAGTACACGATCGCAGCCCTGTCGGGATGCTCCCGCGCGTCGGCCCGGAGATACTCGAAAAGAGGAATCTCGCCTCGCTTGAACGAAACCGTGCGCGGCATGCCTGCGGGCCAGTTCTTCATCCAGAGATCCCGTTGCATGGTTCCTGTGTCCTCCTTGCGCGATGGGAAAAACGAGCGTCTCTTCTGTGGAGCTTCCCGGCGTTGCGGCTGTTGCGACCGGCCCGAGGCGGGATGCCTTCTGCACCGGTTTGACACCGGCGCCGGGATCGTCCTATCTGTAGGGCGTCTCTGGAGGCGAAAGCGGCCCCTGAAACAAGGTGTGCGGCCCCGGCTCCGGATGCAGAAGGCGTGCGAAGGGAGGAAACAGCATGCACCTCGAGGGAAAGAAGGCCATTGTCACCGGCGCGGGCCAGGGCATCGGCCGCGCCATCGCCCTTGAGCTTGCCGGTCGAGGCGTGGACGTGGCGGTGTGCGAAATGAACCCGGACACGGCCCGCACGGCCGCCCGGGCCGTCGAGGACCTTGGCCGCACGGCCTTGGCCGTGCCTGTCGACGTGGCCGACTACGACGCGGTCGCCGAAGCCGTGCGCGAAATCCTCGGCCGGTTCGGGGCCGTGGATATTCTGGTCAACAACGCGGGCTGGGATCGGATCCAGCCGTTCCTGGAGACCGAACCGAGTTTCTGGGAACGGGTCATCGGTGTGAACTACAAAGGCGCGCTGAACTTCTGCCGCACCGTGTGCCCGTCCATGGTGGAGAGAAGGCAGGGCAAGGTCGTCAATATCGCCAGCGACGCCGGCCGGGTCGGCAGCCTGGGCGAGACGGTTTATGCCGGGGCCAAGGGGGCCGTCATCGCCTTTACCAAGTCCCTGGCCCGGGAAATGGCCCGGTACGGGATCCATGTGAACTGTGTCTGTCCGGGCCCGACCGACACGGATCTTTTCCGAGCCCAGCCCGAGTCCGTGCGCCAGGCCCTGGAGAGGGCCATTCCGTTCCGAAGACTCGCCAGGCCCGAGGAAATCGCCAGGGCTGTGGCGTTCTTCGCTTCGCCCCTTTCGGACTACGTGACCGGCCAGGTTCTCAGCGTGAGCGGCGGCCTCACCATGGCGGGCTGAACGGGCGGCCATCGAGAATCTCTACCGCTCCTCGTAGGTGGACAGTTTCCTGTCCGGAGCGGGAGCCTCTTTGCCCCGCTCCTGCCCGGTATACGGCGCCAGGGCCTGCTTCTGGTGGTTGCGAGCGCAGTATCTCCAGATCTCCAAAGCGAGGGAATAACGTTCGAGGTCGGCCTCGGTAGGGGGTGTGGGTCGCGTCCAGGGATTCTCCGGCGGGTCGCCGCAGGCATCGCGAAGCGCGCTTTCTTTGGCGTCCTGGACCAGGATGCCGTCGATCTCGTCCAGCTTCCGGTCCGACAGATACGAACTGTCCGTGGGCTCTAGGCCGAGCATTTCCCGAAGTTCGTTATTGAACTGTCTGAGCCGCGGGTAATCCTTGAGGAGTTGGGGAAACTCGCCTACAACCAGGAACGCCACGGTTGCGGCAAAAACAAGTACAAAAACGATGATCCAGCGCATGGCCCGATTCCTCAGCCGGTTGCGGCCTCTGGGCCGGGGGCAGGCTCACAAAAAACACGGCAGACGTCAGAAATCTACCAAATATACCGCAGGATGGAAAGGGAAAAATCACGCTCCCCCAGGGATTCGTTGGCTTCCTTGGAGGGGCACGCTCTGTCGTGCCTGCGAGGTGTCCCGGGGGGTGCCCCGGGGCGGTGCAGCAGGGCCAGGCCGACTGCGTGTTCGTAGGATGAAGGACTGACCTCTGATCAGCCGCCGGAAGCGGATGCCCCGCCGTCCCTGAAGACGGACGCGACGGAGCGCGTCCCTCCAGGGATTCGCTGCCTCCGTTGGAGGGGCACGCTCTGTCGTGCCCGCGGGGTGTCCCGGGGGGTGGCACAGTGGGCCAGGTGGCAGCAAGGCCAGCCCACCGCGTATCCGTAGGATGAAGGACTGTCCTCTGATCACCCTCAGGAGGCGGATGCCCCTCCCTCCCAGAAAACGGACGCGAGGAAGCGCGTCCCTCCAAAGAGGGATCCGGACCGTGTCCGGGACGAACGGTAAACGGACGGCGGACGTGACAGGCGAGCATTCCCCCGGCCGCCCACGAAGACGGACGCGACAGAGCGCGTCCCCCCAGGGATCCGTTCGCTTCCTTGGAGGGGCACGCTCTGTCGTGCCCGCAACAGGGACGGGGTGGTGAGCACCAACGGTCCGCCGGAAGCGATAAGATGAAGGACTGCCGTCGAATTTCCTGATCAGCCTGCGGAGACGGATGCTTCGCCGTCCCGGAAGACGGACGCGACGGAGCGCGTCCCTCCAGGGATTCGTCGCCTTCCTTGGAGGGGCACGCTCTGTCGTGCCCGCAACAGGGACGCGTTCCAGGCGTCAGGCCATGCCGGACGTCCCGTGCCTCAAGACCGATGCGTCAGACCGGATCCCTCCAGAAATAGTGCTTATGTCTTTTCCTGAGGATGGTGAGAAATATTGTTGCTCACTCTGTGCAGATTTCTCTTGACATCCAAACACCACTAGTGTAAATTTTTATAAGACCGACACCTGTGAAGTCACTCCGCCCGTAGTT
>FWPU01008548.1_pt1 | contig 17339 bp, 12 predicted proteins | sample 2228361 | NCBI WGS metagenome assembly FWPU01 (sample SAMEA103939777, study PRJEB20133) | metagenome
GTGGGCGTGCCCGTGTCAGTGGGCGTGGGAGGTGGAGGCATCGTTTCCGTAGGCGTGGGCGTCGCCGTGGGCGTTTCGGTCGCCGTGGGCGACGGCGTGGAGCTGGGTGTCTCGGTGGCGGTGGGCGTGCCCGTGTCAGTGGGCGTGGGAGGTGGAGGCGCCGTCTCCGTGGGCGTAGGCGTCTCCGTGAGTACCTCGGTCGCCGTGGGCGAGGGCAGGGGGCTGGGCGTCGCGGTGGGTGTGGGAGCGTCCGTGAAGGTGGGTGTGGGCGACGGGGGTGCCGTCCCCGTGGGCGTGGGTGGGTCCAGGGGGAAGGGCGTTTCTTCACCGCCCTGGATGGTGTTGGCCTGCAAGCCAGGTGGGCTCATCCACATGGCCCAGAGCAGGGCTAGACATAGGGTGGTCAGCAGGCACGCGGGCCAGGGGCGACGCGGCCGGCAGAACAGCCGGCAAAGCAGCCGATGGGCTCGGGGGATCCGCCGCATTGTCCATACCTCCTCGACGGGGGATGTTGGAAGTTTGGGACCGTGCTTCGGTTGTTTTGGATGGTTGGAACAGATTAGTGCCCCGAGTCGGGCGCACTGGTGGAGTCAGCCCGTCGCAGAGAGGACACAGGCTGGCTGTCACCTTGTCTGCGGTTCCCATCATAGGCAACTGGCATGTGGTTGTCAACCATCAAAAGTGTGAGTCATTTTTGGACATTTTGCACCCCGTTGACGACTCTCGCGCCAGGTGCTATACTCACCAGTAGGGCTCCACACATCAGTGTTTGGCCCGAATCTGCTGAAATCCTAGACCTGAGTCTACAGCCAAAAGCGCGTCCGAAAGCGCAGGAACGCGGCAAGCTTCTCTGTCCAATTTGCCGCCGCCATTCATGCTCTTTTCTCAAGCTGCTTGAATGGGACAGGTTTGTCCGATGGTTCGAAAAAGTGGTTATACGTTTGTCCAGTTGACGTTCAAAGGAGAACACAATGCGTACCATGACCTCCCTACGACGAATTGCAGGTTGGTTGCTTGTGCTGAGCCTGCTGTTGGCAGCCTGTCCAGCGCCAGCCACTCCACCAGCAGCGCCGGCAGCGCCGGCGGCCCAGGAAGGGGCCACAGCCGAAGCAGGCGCAGCGACCAGTTGGTGGGCCCAGGCCGCTGAACCGTACCGGGGCGTCACCATCCGCGGCGTTTCCGAGAGCACGCCCCCCTCCCGCTATGTCAGTGAGGTGTTGGCCAAACAGTTTGAAGAAGAAACCGGTATCAAAGTTGAGTTCGAGGTGACTTCCTGGGACCAGATGTATGACAAAGCCATCAAGGACATGGAAGCGGGCACCGGTATCTATGACTTTGTCTACATCGAACAGGATATTGTCTATGCCTATCTGGACCGCGGCTTCCTGGTTGATCTAACTCAGATGCTGGCCGATCGACCGGAGTTGGCCTCGGCAGATTTCAATGTGGACGATTTCACCACTTTCATCGACTACTTCAAAGATCCCCAGACGGGGCACCTCTTCGGTGTGCCCATGGAGGCCTTCATCAAGGTTTACCTCTACCGTAAAGATCTCTTCCAGGATCCGGAGATCCAGGCCGCCTTTGAAGAAAAGTACGGCTATCCGTTGGCGCCTGCTACCACTTTTGACCAATACCGAGACAACGCGGAATTCTTCACCCAGTGGGGCCAGGATCATGATCTCCAGCTCTGGGGGACGACGGTCCAGGCTGCGTCAGGGCATCCGGCTTCCTTCTACGAAGTAGTGGAGACCATCTTCCCCAGTTTCGGCGTTTACAACTGGGGCATCAACATGGAAAACTGGAAGGCCACTGTGGCCAACGGAGGCCAGCTCAACAGTGACCGGGCCAAGGAGGCCCTGACCTTCTGGCTGGACATGCTCCAATACGCACCTCCTGAGGCAACCAGCAGCACCTGGGACGAGGTGGCAGCCTCCTTTGCTGCGGGCCGGGCCGCCCAAGGTTGGGTCTATGGAGAAAACGCCGCCTGGATTGCCACCGATCCCGATCGTTCGGCGGTGGTGGGCAACGTGGGTGTAGCGCTGCCTCCCACCTACGAAGGTGTGATGGAAGAGGCCGAAGCCGGAGAAGGGTACATCGGCTATTATGACGGCGGGGCATTTGGGATCCCACATTCGTCCAAGAATAAAGAGGCCGCCCTGCTCTGGCTCCAGTACATCGGCCAGCCCTCAGTCCAGGCGGACTGGGCCGTGGCCGGCGCCCGCATCGTGATGAACTCCACCTATGACGACCCCAAAGTCATCGAACAGGACGCCAAGGTGGACGGCTACTACACCCTCATGCGAGAGAAGGGCTACCTCTTTGCCGGTGCGCCGCCCTTCCCCTTCCACGCCACCATTCGGGAAGTCATCGCCCCCTTTATCTATCGGGCTATCGCCGGTGAGCTGACGCCCAGCGATGCCCTGGATCAGGCTGCAGAGGCAACCGACGCCGAGCTGGTTCGCCTGGGGTATGGCGAGTAGGGAAAGGGATGCACATGGGCTCCAATCGCCTTGGGTGGGGGCTGTTAGCCCCCACCCTGCTGATCCTGGGGATCACCGGACTGTTGCCCTTTTTCTATGTGCTGTACGTGGGATTTTTCGACTGGAACGTCTTCTCAGCCCAGGCTGGGCTGGTATATGCCGGCGCCAATAACTATCGGCGCCTGGTTTTCGACGCGGATTTCCTCTATTCCCTCTGGCGTACCGTCCAGTTTACCCTCTGGGCCGTCACCAGTGAACTGATTTTAGGTTTCCTCCTTGCCCAGACCTTAACCCGGGACTTTCCAGGCAAGACCCTCTTTCGTACCTTGCACGCCCTCCCCCTGATGATCGCGCCCATTGCCGTAGGGGCCACCTGGCGTCTGCTGACCATCCCCGGCTTTGGCCCGGTTCCCTATTACCTGGATCGCTGGTTTGGCATCAACTACAACATCGGCAGCTTTGCCGGTCATGCCTTTCTAACCACTGTTCTGATGGATATCTGGCATTGGACGCCTTTCGTTACCTTGACATTTCTGGCCGGACTGACCGCCATGCCCAAAGAGCCCCTGGAGCAGGCCCTGGTGGATGGCGCCAATCGCTGGCAGGTCTTCCGCTACCTGACCATTCCCATGATGATGCCTGTCATCCTGACCACCCTTTTCATCCGCCTGATGGACGCCCTCCGGGTGGTGGATGAGGTGTTCATGCTGACAGGCGGCGGCCCCGGCAGCGCTACCCGCTATGTGGGCATCCACATCTGGCGGATTGTCTTCCCCAAAACCGATTATGGCTACGGCTCGGCCATGTCCATCCTGGTCCTCTATTTCACCATTGTCCTCTGCTGGCTCCTTTTCATTGCCATGAGCCAGACCGGCCGACAGCGCTCTTGAAAGGGGGGAATTTCATCATGACCGTCTCGCCCTTCCGCAAAGTCCTGGGCTGGATCGGAATCTATGCCCTCTGGATCCTGGCCACCCTGGTGATTCTCCTGCCCATCTACTGGATGTTTGTGGTATCGGCCCGGAGCCGCGTGGAACTCTTCGGCGCTCCCACCTTCGTCCAGACTTCTTTCTACGCGGAGAATTACCTGAAACCGCTGACCAATCCCACCTTTCAACGCTATATGCTGAATTCCATCATCGTGGCCACCAGCAACGCTATTCTGGTAGCGGTCCTGGCCCTGACAGCCACCTATGCCCTCTCCCGCTGGAATCTTCCCGGCGCGGACAATATCTTTTTCTGGACCATCACCAACCGGATGGCGCCGCCAGCCGCTTTTCTTTTGCCCCTCTTCTTGCTCTTTACGCGCGTCTTCACCTTTGGTGAATGGACGCTTTTTGATACCCGGCTGGGGTTAATCTTGCTCTATTGTTTCTTTAACCTTCCCTTTGCTATCTGGTTGCTTAAAGGCATTATCGACGGAATTCCCGTGGAATTGGACGAAGCTGCCCTGGTGGATGGCGCCGGGCTGTGGACAGTGCTGTGGCGTATCATTGTGCCCCTGGCCGCGCCCGGCCTGGCGATTGCAGCCATCCTGAGCTGGGTCTTCGCCTGGAATGAATACCTCTTCGCAGCTACCCTGACCAGCGTCGAAGCCCGCACCATCACCACCGGTCTGGCCGAATTTGTCACAGTCACAGGGACCAACTGGGGCGAAATGGCGGCAGTGGCCATGTTGTCACTGTTACCCGCGCTGGTCTTTTTGACCTTTGTCCAACGTTACATTGTCATGGGCCTGACCTTTGGGGCTGTCAAGGAGTAAACGTCGTGACCCAGGAACCTGTGCAGCCGCCCGTCGTTCACCGGGGGCGGCGTGGCTTTTTGCCCATCCCCACCAACACCTTTGACCGCATTTTCATTGGCGTAGTCTGTTTCGTGGCCATTCACCTGCTCTGGATGCGCTTCATCGAGGCATTTCTTCCCCTCTGGGTGGCAACCCTGCTATCATTGGTGTGGATCGTCATCGTCGTCCGCTGGGGGTAGCCATCCACACCCATGGCAGCCATTCCCGGCGGGCCATCGCCCCTTGTCCTCGCCGGCATGGGTACACCGGTCCCCGGCACCTTTCAGGAGAAGCCTATGAAAGCATTGGTCCTTGAAGAAAAACTGAAACTTTCCCTGCGGGACATCGAGCTGGATGAGCCCATGGGGCCCCACGATGTGCGCATCGCCCTCCACACGGTGGGCATCTGTGGCAGCGATGTCCACTACTACACCCACGGCGCCATCGGCCCCTTCGTCGTCCGAGAACCCATGATCCTGGGCCACGAGGCCTCGGGTACGGTGATCGAAGTGGGCAGCCAGGTGAAACATCTGCAGCCCGGCGACCGGGTCTGCATGGAGCCGGGCATCCCGGACCCCAACAGCAAGGCCACCCGCCTGGGCATCTATAACCTGGACCCGGCCGTGCGCTTCTGGGCTACGCCCCCGGTCCACGGAGTGCTGCGCCCCACCGTGGTTCACCCGGCTGCCTTCACCTACAAGCTGCCCGATAACATCAGCTTTGCCGAGGGCGCCATGGTGGAGCCCCTGGCCGTAGGTCTCCATGCCGCCAACAAGGCTCGTATCCGCCCCGGGGATGTGGCCGTGGTCATGGGGGCCGGCCCCATCGGCATGGTGACCGCCCTGGCCGCCCTGGCCGGCGGCTGCAGCCGGGTGATCATGACCGATGTCCAGCAGCCTAAGCTGGATCTGGCCGCGACCCTGGGCCCCATCACACCGGTGAACGTGACCCGGGAACGCCTGACCGACGTGGTCCAGGAGCTCACCGACGGCTGGGGCGCGGATCTGGTCTTCGAGTGCAGCGGAAACGAACAGGCCGCGGCCAGCGTCTTCGAGCCCCTCTGCCCCGGCGGCGCAGTCATCTACGTGGGCATCCCCCTCCAGCCCATCGCCTACGATGTGGCCGCCGCCCAGGTCAAGGAAGCCCGGGTGGAGCACGTCTTCCGCTACGCCCACGTCTATCCCCGGGCCCTGGCCCTCATGGCCAGCGGCAAGATCGACGTCAAGCCCCTCATCACCGACCGCTTCACCTTTGACGAAAGCGTGAAGGCCTTTGAGTTTGCCGCCCACATGCCCCCCTCGTCGGTGAAGGCCCAGATCGTGGTGGCCGCGTGAACCTGCTTTCGTGAGAGCACGAGAAAGGAATGGGGAGCCTCATGGTTGACGACGTTTTGACCGCACCGCCCATCCTGGAGCGCTTTCGCCTGGACGGGCGGGTGGCCCTGGTGACCGGAGCCGGCCAGGGGATCGGCCGCGGCTTTGCCCATGCCCTGGGCGAAGCTGGCGCCGCCGTGGCCGTGGTGGATCGGGTGGCGGAACGGGCCGAAGCCGTGGCCCAGGAACTGGCGGACAAAGGGATCGACGCCCTGGCCGTGGCCGCGGACGTGACCAAGCCGGATGAGGTCCAGGCCATGGTGGACGCGGTGCTCCGCAAGTGGGGCAAACTCACCATCGGCGTCAACAACGCGGGCATCGGCCTGTGGGCCGACGGCGAAAGCATGAGCCTGGAGGAGTGGCAGCGGGTCATTGACATCAACCTGACCGGCGTCTTCCTCTGTGCCCAGGCCGAGGCCCGTGCCATGTTGGCCGCCGGCTACGGCAAGATCATCAACACCGCGTCCATGTCCGGCCGCATCGTCAACACCCCCCAGAACCAGTGCGCCTACAACGCCTCCAAGGCCGGCGTGATCCATCTGACCCGCAGCCTGGCCGCCGAATGGGCCAAACGGGGAGTCCGGGTCAACAGCATCAGCCCGGGCTACACCCGCACCCAACTGGTGGAGGAGCTGACCCAGACGCCCGAGGGCCAGCAGATGATCCCCCGCTGGCTGGATCTGACGCCCATGGGACGCATGGCAGAGGTGACCGACCTCCAGGGCGCGCTGGTCTACCTGGCCGCACCGGCCTCGGATTTCGTCACCGGCCACGACCTGGTGGTGGACGGCGGATACTGCGTCTGGTAAGTTCGGCGCATCAGACCGGGATCTGGCGCTGCCGAATTTCGGCCAGGGTCACAGGCCGGCCGGACCGGGTCCAGGGGACACTGTCCAGCTCGGCAGGAAGGCAGGCTTCGTGGTACGCGGCCTGGAAGACCTCCTGGAGCCCGGCCACCCAACGCACATCCCCATCCTGCCGGTAGAGCCGGTCCGGCAGGGTGACGATATGGGGCATGGAGAGCTGGGCGCCGTTGATGGCGTAGACGTGGGGTGTGGATGCGGCGATGCCGCAGGCCACCGGCTCGCCCGTGCGGACGGCGTCCACGCTCTGCCAGAGTTTGTTGCCATCGTGGGCGAAGGGATCGCCGTAGTCCTTCTGACGCCCATCGGCGAAGGTGGCCTGGATGGTGCCGCCGTCCATGTAGCGAACCACTGCCTGCTCAAATTCAAACTGGAAGAACGGCCCCTCCCGCCGTTGGACCGAATGGGCTGCGTAGAAAAGTAGCTCCACGCCCTCTTCGGTGTAGCAGCGGATGGCCGCGGCGTCATAGTTTTCTATGGGATTGGCCCGGTACAACTCTGCCTCCACCTGGGCCGGGTATGCGGACGTCTCCCGGCGACTTCCCAAGACGTAGAACATGTTGTGCAGATAGTGGGCCGTGGCGTTGCTGGCCGGGCTGTCCAGCACCCAGCGCCCATCCTGGCTGCGGATACGGCCGGCCCAACCGTTGCGCGCGTAATAGGCGGCGCCCCGGGGCCACAGGACGCACGTTTTAAAACGGCGGGGCTGCCCCAGGACCCCCGCCTGGATATCCCGCTTCAGGGCCTGGATGGCCTCGGAGAAGGACCACTGATAGCCCACTGCCACGAACCGGTCGGCCTGGGCTTCGGCCTGGGCCATGGCCGTGGCCTCGGCCACGGTGGCGCATAGAGGCTTCTCGCAGAGGACATGGGCGCCGTGGGCCAGGGAAAGCGCCGTCAGTTCGGCGTGAAAGTGGATGGGCGCCACGATGACCACCAGGTCCGCCCGGTGGACAGCCAGGCAGGATGCCAGGTCGGGGAAGATTTCCACGCCCCGGTCCTGCAATTGGTCCAAAAAAGGACTGCCCGCAGGCCGGGGATCGGCCGCCGCCAGGAAGCGAATCCCCGCCTGTTCAACGCCCTCCAGCAGGTGACGCAGGTAAAAGTGACCGTAGCCGCCGATTCCGGCCAGGATGAGTGAAACCTCGCGATACATCGTCCCCTCTCTATTGCTTCGATGAATGATTTTACTGCAAGAACACCGCACAGCACGCTGAGTTTTCTCTACGGATGAAAGCCGGATGCCATCCGCCCCGTGGAGTGCGTTTTAACGCACTTGGGATGTGCCAGCCGATGATTTCAATCATCGGCCCAAGGCCGGCGCCGCAAGCAGCGCCCCTATAGCGGCCGTATCCCCGTCTGTGTTACCAGATCCCATCACTACAGAGGCCCAGAGGGCGCAGCAGTTCTCCCGGTCGCCGAGCCCGATAGCAACATGGCCCGCCCCCGCACCCCCCACCAGACCAGCGTCGTTTCCACCACAAAGCCGGTGACCAGGGCCGAGATGCCCAGGGTCGCGCCGGTGATACCCCACCGGGGCAAGAGCATGAGCGCGGCCAGAATGGCGGCGAAACGGGCCGGTGCGCTGGGCGCCATGGCAGCCGTGCGTCGTTCCACCAGGCCCACGCCGTGCAGGTAGGCCCGGGCCATGACCACGAACGACAGAAACGAAATGATGCGCAGGGGGGTCACGGCCCCTTGAGCCAACTCCGGCGTGAGGCCGATGAGCCCTTCCAGGATGCCCCCCCGCAGAGGTGTCCAGAACAGGAGCAACATCATGGCGAAGGAGAGCCCCCCGCAGACCAGGGCAAAGCGGCGAATGGCCGCCAGCGCGCCCCGCTGCTCCTGGAAGGCCGGGGCCAGGCTGCGGATCTCGTTGAGCCAGCCATAGGGCAGGCGCCCCAGGGTGTACACCACCGTCAGGACGGCCAGCGCCGCGTCGGCCGCCTCCCCCTGGGTCTGCCGGGCGACGAACAGGTTGATGACAGGTCGGCTCAATTCCTGGATCACCATGATCAGGGCCAGGGGCCAGAAGAAGCGGATGATAGCCCCGTAGCCAGGAACCGGGGCCGGCGCACCCATCCGGCGAGCCGGCCGCCAGCTCCGCCTGTATCCCCAGAGGATGATCCCCAACTCCACCGCCAGGCCGGCATAGAGGGCCAGAATGGGCAGGCGGATGGGCTCATCCCGGACCAGGGGCACCGCCAACAGCAGGAAGACCGTGGCGATGCTGACCCCCAGATTGGCCAGGGTGGCGTAGCTCACCACCGCCGTCCGCCGTGCCCGTAGAAGCAGGCCGGCATGGAGCAGGGAGAGGGCCTTGAGGAGCGGATAGGGCGCCAGCCACAACAGGGCTACCCGCACGATCGCGCCCAGGTGTGGATCCACGCCGTGCAGCCCCTCGATGACCCAGCCGCCGGCCGGGGTCAGCGCCAGGGAGACCAGCCCCACGCTGAGGATGACACCCGCCGCGGCCACAAACCGCCGCACAGGCCGCAGGCTCTCCCGGTCTACCGCCAGCACCAGCCCCAGCTCTTTGGCCTGGGCCAGGGGGCTGGCGAGAAACAGCACCAGACCCCAGGCCAACCCATAACCGGCCAGGGTCTCGGTGGCCCGGGGCATCCGGGCCATGCCGGCGTTCAACACCTGGCTGCCCAGCTCCAGTACCATGGCCGTCACGGCCAACGGCAAGAGAAAACGGGTGAATGGAATCCACATGGTTGCGCTCTTCTAGAAGAAAACATGGCGCTACTGCACAAAGGTCAAATGAGGACGCTGACCCACGCAGATGAACGCTGATTCGGGTTACTCTCTCCTGCATTTCATTGCGCCTTTGCGTTCAAAAATGCCCTTTTTGCAGGGGAGTCAAACATGGGATGAACACGGCGAGAGGAGGGCGCGCAGAAAATCTTCCCCAGCCTGGGCCAGATCTTGGGTCAGGTCAAAGGTGAGGCTGCGCACCCGGATGCCGTTGACCACCGTGTCCAGGGGCTGGGCCAGCGGCACGGGATAGACCAGCGCCGCGTCCCGGGCACCCTTCGCCTGGGCATAGGCCAGGACCTGGGCGATGTCCTCCGGCGCCGGGCCATCCGCCCCCGGCTTGTACTTGGTGTCCAGGATCCACCGGGGGCGGCCGGCCCGGATGTCGTAGACCACCAGGTCCAGGGTGAAATAGCGGTTTCGGGCCAGGTCAATGGGACAGCGCTCCTGGACGGCAACCCGCAGGGGCGGACCCAGGTGTTGGCGCAGCCAGGCCGCCACGAAACGCTCGAAAAGCTGGCCCACATCCACCAAAAAGGGCACCATCTCCCAGTCCCCCTCCTGATAGGCAGGACCCTGCTGCGCCAGGAAGAAAGCGCAGAGGGCGTGGAGTGGGCGGTAATCCTGGGTCAGCCGATGGTAGACGCGCCCGCGACAATCGTCCGCAGTGAAGGGACGCAGGGTCACCCCGCCGGCCAGCCGCCGGAAGGCCCGCAGGACGGTGGCATGCTCCTCTCCCTGGCAGAAGCCACCCCGCAAAATGGTGTGCAGGGTCCAGGCCAGGATCTGGTTTTCCGCCACGTCTGGCGTGAACTCCTGGTAGCGACAGGGCACCCCCACCTCCCACGGCCGCTGCGCCAGGGCCGCGGTGCGCAGTTGACCCCGCAGGAAGGCCTGGCGCCCCTCCCGTACCAGGTAGGCCTGGTGGATCCCCTGCCGCAGCCGCGCCAACACCCCCTCGGCCAGCAGACGCGCCAGCCGCCCGTAAAATTCAGGGAGGGACGCCGCCTGGAAGCAGCCATCCAGGGAGCAGACGCCGGCCAGGTCGTAGGCGTAGGCCAGCAGGCGAAACAGGTTGGGGATGGGCAACCGGGGAACCAGGGCCAGAGCCAGGTTGGGCGTCAGGGGGATGTAGCCGGCCCAGCTTTGGGCGGTGAGCTGCCAGTGGCCCTGGGTCTTAAACGAGGGAGGCTCGATCTGGATCCGATGGCTGTGGTGTTGCCAGAGCCAGGCCACCGCCTCGTCCGGCAGCGCCTCCGCTGGCAGCCGACAGGGCTCGTAGGCCACCAGGGTCACCACCTGGAGGGAACGTGCGCTCATAGGCCCAGTTCCCGACGCACACGGGACCAGCGGAACTCGTCCACCCGGTCGGGGCGATCGAAGAAATATTCTTCCAGGTACGGCTCTATTTCCAGCTGCCAGATGTCCCGGATCTCGCCGGCCAGGTTGGGACGCAGGAAGTAGGTCACCCCCAGGGCAAAATGGGGATCGTGGATCTCCCGGTTGAGCCGCTGGAGCAGAGCCACCAGGGCTTCCACCGGAAAATCGCTCTGGATGCGAGCATGGTAACGGCGGAGCATGTCGTAATCCGGGTAGAGGGGCAGAAAGGCAAAACGCCGCCGCAGGGCATGGTCCACCAGGGCGATGGAGCGATCCGCCGTGTTCATGGTACCGATGATCCGCACATTGGCCGGGATGCAGAAGCGGGTGTTGCCCACAGCCAGGACGATTTCCTCATTGCGGTACTCCAGCAGGTACATGAGCTCGCCGAAGACCTGGGCCAGATGGGCCCGGTTGATTTCATCGATGATGAGCACGCAGCGCCCCTGCCGGTGGGCTGCCTGGCGGCAGAAGGTCAGGAAGCGCCCCGGCACCAGGGCATAGTCCAGCCCGGTGGGCGTGCTCTGGGGACGAATGCCCTGAACGAAATCTTCGTAGGTGTAGGCGGGGTGAAACTGCACCACCTCCACGAAGCCATCCCCGCCGCCCACCAGGTGACGGGCCAGCATCCTGGCCGTGTAGGTCTTACCCGTGCCCGGTGGGCCGTAGAGGATGGCCTGCCCCTTGCGCTCGATGGCCGCCACCCAGCGGTCCAGGGTGTCCAGATCCAGCCCTGTGGCCGCGGCACAATCGGCCAGGGAGAAGGCGGGCTGGAGCCGGGCTTCCTCCCTGGGTGCCGACGGAGGGGGCGGGGTGGGCTCCGGCGTAGCTTCGTACGCCCCGGCCGACTCCGCCAGCCGGCGGATGGCCGGGGATTCGTTCTCCAGGGTTTCCTCCCGCCGGCGGCGATAGGTCAGCTCCTGGTAGATGGTCTGGATAGCCTGGGGCGTGGGCGTCAGCGCCTGGCCCTGGCGGGTGAGCTGCCAGATACCCCGCTGGGGAGAAGTGAGCAGCCCGGCCTGGACCAGGGTATGGCGGGCCCGGTGGATCTGGTTCTTGACCCGGCTGCCCCCCCGGGCGCCGCCACCGGCCAGGGCATCCGCCGGCAGCCCCATCCGGTCCAAAACTTCCTCGGTGACCTCCCGGGCCGGCCCCTGCCCACCGCGCGCCTGGAGCACCGCCACCATGGGGACGCAGAAGCGCAGGAACTCGGGCGTGGCGGGCGGCTCCATCGGCGGTTCCCGGTCAAAGAGGGTGGCCACATCCACCTGGCTGGCCGGCGCCTCCTGGATGGCCAGGAACTCGGCCTCGGTGAGCTCGCCCAGGGTGTCCCGCCAGCGGGGCTGGTGGATGGCTCGAGGCGTGACATCGTGCCATTCCACCGGCCGGCGGTGGCCCAGGGGCAGATCGGGCACGAAATAGTAGGCGCCGGCCACGGTGCCGATGGCCAGCACCACCTCCCCGCCCACGTGGACCACCACCCGATCGCCTTCGGTCAGCTGGCGGGCGAAGCGCCAGGCCTGATCCGCGCCCCGCTTGGTCCACTGGGGATACTGGGCCACCAGGCTATCCCGGCGCCGCTGGAATTCCCGGCGGTCGATCCCGGCCAGGTCGCCCAGTTCGTCCCAGCCCACGGCCACGTAGTGGCCCTCGAGCCACTCCTGCCACTGCCAGAAATCGTCCCCCGCGGCGATGCGCCAGAAGCGGATGGCGCGCAGGGGAAAACGGCGGATGGTCACCAGCCAGTGGCAGAAGCGGTCGAAGGTGTCGGCCGGTTCTGCCGCCATCCCATCGGCCTGGGTCAGCAGCGCCTGGAATTCGGCGATGAACGCCTGGAGGGCGGCGTTGGCTTTGGGGTAGTCCAGCAAGGTGGCGGTAAAGGAGGCGCCGGTGAAGTAGTTGAATACCTGGCACACCCGGCTGTTCCAGAGCAGAAAGGCATCCGGTCGCAAAGCGTTGAGGATGGGCGAGAGCATGCCGGCCTGAAAGCCTTTGGTGTAGGGCAGGGCACTGAAGGCCTGGCAGGCATTGGCCAGGGCGGCGGGCTCTGCCACACAGCGGCGCACCAGCTCATAGATGGCCGCGGCCACCTGGGGCCAATCCTCCGGCTGGATCCAGCCTGCGGCCTCATAGCGGCTGCGCACGTCGCCCGCCACCGCCGGGGTGCCGTGGATCCAGGCCCCCCGCCAGCGATTGGCGGCGCTGTCGGAATGGGGGAGCAGCTTCAACAGCACGGCCTCGGTGATGTCCAGGCCTTGCTCGGCCAGGCGTTGCACCTCCTGGAAGTGGCGCCGGGCCGCCTGGCGACTCTGGCGATACGCCTCGGCCTGGGCCCGCCCCTCGGCGGTGCCCAGATAATGCTGGCCACATTCCTGAAGGAGCGCTACAAACTCCTGGCGTTTTTCGTCCATCTGTGCCTTGCCCACAGGCTGGCTTGCCCTCTTGTCCATTCAACCACGCCGGATCTTCGAGCCCATTATAATCCATCCGCCAGCGATGACACAGCCATGCAGGTCCCCACCAATTTGACAACAACCCGGCTCGGGGATGTATACTTCTGCGCAGAAAATTTCTGTACAGAAATTTTCTGCAGGAAACTATCTGACGGCGAGTCCAAAGGGGGAAAGCTGTGGACACACCACCGCAAGAGCTGGCCAGTGAGGCCATCCACAAATTTCTTATCCTCAACCGCTACCTGCGCCAGTACGCCCGCCAGGTGACCGAACACGGCGTGCGCCCCCGGGAGTTCTCCGTGCTGCGCTTCCTGCTGGAATCAGGCCCTGCCACGGTCGGCCAGGTGCAGGAATACCTCTACCGCAGCGCCAGCGTGGCCTCCACGGTCATTGCCCAGTTGGAGGCGGACGGCTATGTGACCCGGACCCGCTCGCCCGAGGACAACCGGGTGGTCATCGTGGAGCTGACGCCGGCCGGTCGGGAGATCGCGCAGAAGGCGCCCATGGGCGGCATTCCCTTGCTCCGCCGGCGGCTGGCCACCCTCCCCCCGGAGCGTCTGCAGATGATCAACCAGGCGCTGGATGACATCATGACTTTGATGGAGGTTCAAGAACTCGAATGAGAGCCCTACGACGTATGACCCGCTACATGCGGCCCTACCGCTGGGTGCTCCTGGCGGGACTAGTGACCACCGTCCTGCCGGTGGCCATGGAGCTGGTGGTGCCGCGCATGCTCCAGTATGTGGTGGACCAGGGCATCCGGGCCGGAAACTGGGAGGCCATCTGGAATGGATCCCTGGTGATGCTGGTGACCGCCCTGGTCGGTGCCCTGGCCACCCTGGGTCAGGGCGTCTCCCGGGCGCAACTCTCCCAGGGCATTGCCTACGACCTGCGCAACGAACTATTCACCCACATCCAGCGCCTCTCCTTTGCCAACCTGGATCAGATGCAGACAGGGCAGCTCATGACCCGCATCTCCAGCGACGTGGATGTGGTGCGCATGTTTCTCAGCGCCGGTCTCTCCCTCTTGTTGCGGGCGCTGCTCATGATCATCGGCAGCGTGATCATGCTGACCGTCACCGACCTGCAGCTCTCTACCATCATCTTCATCATGCTGGCCATCGCCGCCGTAGTCATCCGCTCCATCCTGCGGGTGGCCGCCCCCCTCTTCATGGTGGTCCAGCAGAAACTGGCCGCGCTGAACACCATCGTCCAGGAGAACCTGGCCGGCGTGCAGGTGGTCAAGGCCTTTGTGCGGGAGCCCTACGAAATTGAGCGCTACCGCCAGGGCAACGAAGCCTACATGGCGGAAAACATCAAAGTGGGCCGGCTCATGGCCCTGGCCATGCCCTCCCTGGGGCTCATCACCAACCTGGGCATCGTGGCCGTGGCCTGGTGGGGCGGCCTGGACACCATCGGCGGCCGCCTGTCGGTGGGGGAACTCATCGCCTTCAACAACTACCTGATGATCGGTATGGCCCCCCTGCTGCTCCTGAGCAACATGCTGAACATGGTCTCCCGGGCCGAGGCATCGTCCACCCGCATCCTGGAGGTGCTGGACATGGAGCCGGCCATCCAGGTGGCGGAATCCCCCCACACCGCGGATGCGTTGGACGGCGCCGTTTGCTTCGACCAGGTCTCCTTCCGCTACGAGGCCTACGGGCCGCCTGGGGAGCCGGCCCCGACGCCGGCCTTCCAGGGCAACGGGGCCGGCATGCGGGCGCCGGCGGCGGTCAACGGCGGACCCAACGGGAACGCCAACGGCCACAAGGACGTGCTGGCGCAGATCAGCTTCCAGGTGAAGCCCGGCCAGCGCATCGCCCTGCTGGGCGCCACCGGCTCGGGGAAGAGCACCCTGGTGAACCTGATCCCCCGCTTCTACGAAGCCACCCACGGGACCATCGCCGTGGATCAAGTGGACGTGCGCCAGTGGTCGCCCCATTCCCTGCGCCGGCACATCGGCATGGTGATGCAGCAGACGGTGCTCTTCAGCGGCACGGTGCGGGAGAACATCGCCTACGGCCGGCCCGACGCCTCCATGGAGGAAGTCATCGCGGCGGCCAAGGCGGCCCAGGCCCACGATTTCATCATGGCCATGCCCCAGGGCTACGACAGCATGGTGGAAGCCCGGGGGGCCAACCTCTCCGGCGGGCAGAAACAGCGCATCGCCATCGCCCGGGCCTTGCTGGTCTCACCCGGCATCCTGATCCTGGATGACGCCACCAGCGCTGTGGACATGGACACCGAGTTCAAGATCCAGGAGGCGTTGGACGCCTACATGCGCCACTGCACCACCTTCATCGTGGCCCAACGCATCAGCAGCGTCCTGAACGCGGACCAGATCTTCATCCTGGACGGCGGGCAGATCGTGGCCCGGGGCACCCACCGGGAGCTCCTGACCACCAGCCCCATCTACCGCGACATCTTCCGTTCCCAGTTTGGCGAGGAGAGTCTGGCCCACTTTCCCCTGGACGCCTCCCAGACTTCACCCCCAGACCGGAGGGAGCCATGACCCAGAACACTGGCAGACCGGCCGGCGCCATTCGCCTGGGTATCGGCGGCGGCGGCCGGCTCACCGGCGAAAGCGCCAAGGATACCCGCTCCACCCTGGCCCGCCTGGCCCACTACCTGCGCCCCTACGCCGGCCGGCTGATGCTGGTGGCGGTGCTGGTGGTGGCCGGCACCCTGATGAGCCTCTCTGGCCCCATCCTGTTGGGGCGGGCCATCGACCAACACGTCATTCCCCGGGATCTGCCCGGGCTGGGCCGCACGGTGCTGCTGATGCTAGCCGTCTACGTGGGCGCGGGCCTGGCCGCGGTGATCCAGGGCTTCCTGATGGTGGGCATTGGCCAGCATCTGGTGGCGGACATCCGGGCCAACCTCTTCTCCCACATCCAGACCCTGTCCATGGCCTACCATGACCGCCACCGGGTGGGCGACCTGATGAGCCGCCTCTCCAACGACACCGAGGCCATCAACAGCGTGCTCTCCAACGGCCTGATCGACTTCACCACCAACATCCTCTCCCTGGGCGGCATCATGATCGCCATGTTCCTCTTGAACTGGCCCCTGGCCCTGGCCATGTCGGTGTTGCTGCCCTTGATGCTCTACATCACCACCCTGGTCACCCGCTACAGCCGCCGGGCCTTCCGCAACGTCCAGCGCAATCTGGGCGGGCTCAACGCCATCATGGAGGAAAACATCGCGGGCATCCGGGCCGTGAAAGCCTTTGCCCGGGAGGAAGCGGCCATCGCCAAATTCCAGGAGGCCAACGCGGCCAACCGGGCTGCGGGGATCAAGGCGGACATCATCACCGCGGCCCTGGGGCCCATGTTCACCACCATGAGCACCATCACCATCGCGGCCACCGCGCTGCTGGGCGGCTGGCTGGCCCTGCGAGGCATCGTCCAGGTGGGTGTGTTGGCCACCTTTGTGGTCTACATCATGAACTTCTTCCGGCCCATGCGGGGCATTGCCATGGTCTACAACTCCCTGCAGTCGGCCCTGGCCGGTGCCGAGCGTATCTTCGAGGTGCTGGACGCCCAGCCGGACGTGCAGGATCTGCCCGACGCCACCCCCCTGCGCAACATCCAGGGGCACGTGAAGTTCGACCACGTCACCTTCTCCTACGAGCCGGGCAAACCGGTGCTCATCGACGTCAGCCTGGAGGCGCTGCCGGGCCAGACCATCGCCCTGGTGGGGCCCACGGGCGCAGGCAAGACCACCATCATCAGCCTGCTCAGCCGCTTCTACGACGTGGACGAAGGGGCCATCTACATCGACGGCCACGACATCCGCACCGTGCAACAGGACACCCTGCGGGAACAGCTGGGCATCGTCCTGCAGGACACCTTCCTCTTCTCCGGTACGGTGATGGACAACATCCGCTACGGACGTCTGGACGCCACCGACGAGGAAGTGATCGCCGCAGCCAAACTGGCCAACGCCGACCGCTTCATCCGCCTCCTGCCCGAGGGATACCGCACCCACGTTTCGGAGCAGGGGCACAACTTCAGCCAGGGGCAGCGCCAGCTCCTGGCCATCGCCCGGGCCATCCTGGCCGATCCCCGCATCCTCATCCTGGACGAGGCCACCAGCAGCGTAGACACCCGCACCGAGATGCACATCCAGGAGGCGTTGCTGCGGCTGATGGAAGGGCGCACCTCCTTCGTCATCGCCCACCGGCTGAGCACCATCCGCAACGCAGATCAGGTGTTGGTGGTCAACGACCACCGCATCATCGA
>FWPU01008549.1_pt1 | contig 17339 bp, 16 predicted proteins | sample 2228361 | NCBI WGS metagenome assembly FWPU01 (sample SAMEA103939777, study PRJEB20133) | metagenome
TCGAGCTCGTGCGCCTGGACGGCGACCAGGCGGGGCGCGGGATCGAGCGGATCCACGACTGCCCCGTGTACCGGCTCCGGGGGAACCTCCTCCCCCTCGTGTACCTCGACGAGGAGCTCGGCCTGGCGGCCGAGCAAGGGACTTCCTCCGCGGCGGGGTACATCGTGGTGCTGCAGGCCGACGATCGACGATTCGGCCTCGTCGTCGACGGCATCCACGATACCGAGGAGATCGTCGTCAAGCCGCTCGCACAGCAGCTGAAGAGCATCAACGCCTATGCTGGCGCGACGATCATGGGTGATGGGCGCGTCGCGCTCATCCTCGACGTCCTGGGTCTCGCCCAGCGGGCGGGTGTGATCTCCGAGCGCCTGCGGGAACGTGCAGCGCTCGAGGATCCGTCCAGGGTCGGGGATGCGGACGATGCCGGTGTGAGCGAGTCGCTGCTCGTGTGCGCGGGACCGGACGACTCGCGGTTCGCGCTGCCGCTCGCCGCGATCTCGCGGCTGGAGGAGATCGAGCCCGCCCGCGTGGAGCGCGTCGGTTCGACCATGGTGGTCCAGTACCGGGGGGAGTTGATGCAGCTCGTGCGGCTCTCCGATGTGCTCCAGGAGCGACGACGCAGGCCCCGGCGCGCCCCTCGTGTCCTTGAGCAGAGCGAGCCGCTGCAGGTGGCGGTGCTCGCCTCCGCAGGTGCGCTCGTCGGACTCGTCGTCGACCGGTTCGTGGACATCGTGGAGGAGTGCGTGCGGTTGCGTCCCACGACCCGCGAGGGGGTCCTCGGGTGCCAGGTCGTCCAGGGTCGGGTCACCGAGTTCCTCGATGTGGATGCCATCTTCGGGTCGGCGGCGACGCTTCTCACCTCGGAGCCTGCGATGGCGGGGGTGGCGTGAGGATGAGGGCGCGACCGGTGTGCACGTTCTCCCTCGACGCACAGACGTTCGGCGTGGATGTGTGCTCCGTCCAAGAGGTCGTACGTGGACTGCAGGTGACCCGTGTGCCCCTGGCACCAGCCGAGGTCGCGGGGCTGATCAACCTGCGGGGCGAGATCGTGACCGCGATCGATCTCCGTCGTCGACTGGGGATGGGGTCGCGTCCTGAGGATGGACCAACGATGAGCGTCATCGTCCGGTCCAAGGACGGTGCCCTGGTGAGTCTGATGGTGGATGGCATCGGCGACGTGGTGCAGGTCGGCGACGGGGCGTTCGAGCACACGCCGGAGACCGTGCAGGGCCCCTTCCGACAGCTGATCAGCGGCGTCTTCAAGTTGGAGGACTCGCTGCTGCTCTTGCTCGACGTCGAGCGCGCCGTGGACGTGGCGGCCGCGCATCAGCGCGGCTCGGACTGAAGGAGGGTGAGGATGGCCGTTGTCGCGACGAACATGAGGACGCGCCTCGCCGAGAAGCTCGGCGTCGACGAGGCGAACCTCGCGCGCCGCAGGGAGTACGTCCGACTCGGCGAGGAGGACCGCGCGCTCCTTGTGGAGCTCCGACCCTGGGCGGAGCGGGTCGCCCCCGACATCGCCCGGGAGTTCTACGACTGGCAGTTCTCCTTCGCTCCCACCGCGGCGTTCTTCCAGCGCTACGCGGAGAAGAAGGGGGTGCCGCTCCCCACGCTCAGGCAGGCGCTCGAACGGACCCAGGCCGGCTACTTCGTCGGGATCTTCGAAGGGGCGGCGGGGGGGTGGGGCGTCGACTGGTTCGAGAGCCGCCTCATGGTCGGGTCCGTCCACGACCGGATCGACCTGCCGTTCAAGTGGTACGTGGGCGCCTACGCCATGTACTGGGAACTCGTCCCCAGGTACCTGGAGCAGGCGTTCGACGATCCGGGCTTCGTGGGTCGGGCGATGGCCGCGATCTTCAAGGTCATGAACCTCGATATGCAGGCGATCGGCGACTCCTTCCTCATGAGCACCCTGGAGTCCATGGGGCTCTCCGTGGAGAGCATCGAGACCCCGCTCGGGGCCGATCGCACCGAGTGCGTCGAGCAGATCAAGGGGAACGTCTCCACCCTCCTCCAGCAGGCGGACGCCATCGCGCAGAAGCGCCTGCGCGACCCCGTGCTCGACGCGGTGGTCCCAGGAGCGCTCGGGGAGGCCTTCGCCTCGATCATCGCGAACTTCCGCGCGTTCGTCGAGAAGGTCGGGACGCACGCGGATGCCCTCGCCGGATCCTCCGAGGAGCTCTCGACGGTGAGCCAGCAGATGGCCGGCGCGGCGGAGGAGACCTCCGCTCAGGCGAGCGCGGTCTCCGCCGCCGCTGAGCAGGTCTCCGCCAACGTCCAGACCGTCGCCACGGGGGCCGAGGAGATGTCCGCGTCGATCCGGGAGATCGCCGCCTCCGCCAACGAGGCCGCCGGCGTCGCCTCGCAGGCCGTCGTCGCGGCCGACGGCGCCAACCAGACCGTGACGAAGCTGGGCGTCTCCTCCGGCGAGATCGGCGAGGTCGTGAAGGTCATCACGTCGATCGCGGAGCAGACGAACCTCCTCGCGCTGAACGCGACGATCGAGGCAGCGCGCGCCGGGGAGGCGGGCAAGGGTTTCGCCGTGGTAGCGAACGAGGTCAAGGAGCTCGCCAAGGAGACGGCGAAGGCGACCGAGGAGATCGGGCAGAAGATCGCCACGATCCAGTCGGACGCGAGCGACGCCGTGGCGTCCATCGACCAGATCGCCTCGATCATCAACCGGATCAACGAGCTGCAGGCCACCATCGCCTCGGCCGTGGAGGAGCAGACGGCGACCACGAACGAGATCGCCCGCAACGTGGCCGAGGCTGCCGCGGGGTCCTCCGAGATCGCGGCGAACATCACGGGTGTCGCCCAGGGTGCTCAGGAGACCGCCTCCGGAGCGGCGACGACGCAGGACTCGGCGCGATCGCTCGCACGCCTCGCCGACGAGCTGCGCGCGCTCGTTGCTGAGTTCGAGCAGCCGTGAGGTGGGCCATGAGGGCGCTCGTCGTCGATGACTCGCGGGCGATGCGGATGATGCTCCGTCGCACGCTCGGGCAGCTCGGGTTCGAGGTGCTCGAGGCGGAGCACGGCGCGGCGGGGCTCGCCGTCCTGGAAGGTGCGGGGCCGGTGGACGTGTGCCTCGTGGACTGGAACATGCCGGTCATGGACGGGCTCGAGTTCATCCGGGCCGTCCGCGCCGTCCCCGAGTACGAGCGGATGGTCGTCGTGATGGTCACCTCCGAGAGCGACCCGGCCCGGATCCTGCGGGCGCTCATGGCCGGGGCGGACGAGTACGCGACGAAGCCCCTCACCCCCGAGGTGCTCGTGGACAAGCTCGACCTCGCGCGGGCCGGCGATCGGGGGGCCGGCGCATGAGCCGGATCCGCGTCCTCGTCGTCGACGACTCCGTCGTGGTGCGGCGGCTGGTCACGACGGCGCTGGAGGCGGACCCCGAGCTCGAGGTCGTGGGATCGGCGGCGGACGGGCGGATCGCGCTCGCCAAGATCGAGCAGCTCCGCCCGGACGTCGTCACCCTCGACGTCGAGATGCCCGTCATGGACGGCCTCACGGCGCTGCGGGAGATCCGGGCGCGCTGGCCGTCGTTGCCGGTCATCATGTTCAGCACGCTCACGCGGCGGGGGGCGGCGGCGACCCTCGACGCGCTCGCGCTCGGCGCGAGCGACTACGTCACGAAGCCGAGCGGCGTGGGCGATCCGGGCCGCGCCCTCGAGGCGGTGCGGGCGGAGCTGATCCCCAGGGTCAAGGCCCTGTGCGCTCGGGGCTCCGGGGTCGTGGACGGTCGAGCGGTCGCCGCGCGTCCCCCTCGGCCGAGCGCCCGGCGGGCGCCGACCTCGCGGGTGGACGTCGTGGCGATCGGCGTCTCGACGGGGGGTCCGAACGCGCTCGCGCGGCTGTTGCCGGCGCTCCCCGCCACGCTGCCCGTGCCCGTCCTCGTCGTGCAGCACATGCCCCCGATGTTCACGCGGATCCTGGCCGAGCGCCTGGACGCGAGCTCGGCCCTGCGCGTCGTCGAGGCCGCCGACGGCGACGTGCTCGAGCCCGGCGGCGTGTGGATCGCGCCGGGCGGTCGCCACATGGTGGTCGAGCGCGTCGACGGTCGCTGCGAGATCCGGACCAACCTCGACCCGCCCGAGCACTCGTGCCGCCCGGCGGTGGATCCGCTCTTCCGGTCCGTGGTCCGCTGCTACGGACCCCACGTGCTCGCCCTGGTGCTCACCGGGATGGGCAGCGACGGCAGCGAGGGTGCCGAGGCCGTGCGCGAGGCCGGCGGTCAGGTCCTGGTGCAGGACGAGGCCTCGAGCGTGGTGTGGGGGATGCCGGGGTTCGTCGCCCGCGCGGGCAACGCCGACGCCATCGTGCCGCTCGAGCAGATGCACGGCGAGATCCTCGCCCGCCTCGCCGTCGGCCGCGGGGCGCTCGTCGCGGGGGGTGCGCGGGGATGACGCTCACGGCCGCCGACTTCGACTACATCCGCGAGCTCGTCCGCCAGGAGGCGGCGATCGTGCTCGAGCCGGGCGAGGAGTACCTGGCGGTGACCCGCCTCGATCCCATCGCGCGGAACCAGGGGCTCGGGTCCGTCTCCGACCTCGTCGCCCGGCTCCGGGTCCAGGGGCGGACCCCGCTCCACGACGAGGTGGTCGACGCGCTCACGACCAACGAGACGAGCTTCTTCCGGGATCTGCATCCCTTCGAGAGCTTGCGTACCCACGTGCTCCCGGAGCTCGTGGAGCGGAACGCGTGGCGCCGGTCGCTCGCGATCTGGTGCGCGGCCTGCTCGAGCGGGCAGGAGCCCTACAGCGTGGCGATGCTGATCCGCGAGCACTTCCGGGAGCTGCTCGAGTGGAACCTGCAGCTGATCGCGACCGACATCTCGGCGAGCGCGCTCGCCAAGGCGCGGTCGGGACGGTACGGGCAGCTCGAGGTGAACCGGGGCCTGCCGGCGCCCCTGCTCGTCAAGTACTTCCGCCGCGTGGGCGCCCACTGGGAGATCGACGAGGCGGTGCGCCGCATGGTCCGGTTCGAGCGCCACAACCTCGTGGGGGTCTGGCCGGCGTTCCCCCCCTTCGACCTGGTCCTCATGCGCAACGTGCTCATCTACTTCGACCTCGAAACCAAGCGCGGGGTCCTCGCGCGGGTCCGCTCCGTCCTGCGCCCGGACGGGTACCTGCTGCTCGGGGGCTCCGAGACCACGCTCAACATCGACGACGGGTTCGAGCGCGTGCCGATCGGCAGGACGACCTGGTACCGGCCGAGGCCGCCTTCGGGATGAGGAGGGAGCGGTGGAGCTGCAGCCTGGAGACATCGGACGGATCGTGAGCGACATCTTCGAGGCCATGCTGGGCCTGCCGGTCGTGGAGGGCCCGGCGGAGATGGACGGCGCGCGCCGTCTCACCGCCTGCGTGCAGATCTCCGGCGGCTGGGAGGGCGCGGTCGTCGTGGACTGCACCGAGGCCCTCGCGCGGCGCGTGACGGGGTCCATGCTCGGGCTCGATCCGGACGCGGCGAGCGCGGAGGACGTGTTCGATGCGATCGGCGAGGTCGCGAACGTGGCGGGCGGGAACGTGAAGGCGATCCTCAGCACGGAGTGCGTCCTGTCGCTGCCGACCGTGACCGAGGGCGTGGACCTGCGCATGAGCGTGCCGGGCATGCGGATCGTGGCCGAGGCGGGGTTCCTGAGCGGGGAGGAGCCTTTCCGGGTGGTCGTGTTGGAGAAGGGCGAGGAGTGATCGCGGTGCGGATCCTGGTCGTCGACGACAGCAGGGCGATGCGCATGATCGTGATCCGGAGCCTGCGACAGGCGGGGTTCGGCGACGCCGAGATCCTCGAGGCCTCCAACGGCCTGGAGGCCCTCGAGGTGATCCGCAGCGGAGAGCCGGACGTCGTGGTGTCGGACTGGAACATGCCTGACATGTCCGGGATCGAGCTGTTGCGCGCGGTGAACGCCGAGGGGCGGTCGCTGCCCTTCGGCTTCGTCACCTCTGAGTCCACGCCCCCCATGCGCAAGCAGGCGCTCGAGGAGGGGGCGAGCTTCCTCCTGGCCAAGCCCTTCACCGCCGAGGCCCTGGAGGAGGCCCTCGGCCCCATCTTGGGACGGTGAGCGGTGGTGGCGAGGTTCCCCCTCCCGGTCCAGGAGGACCTCCGCGACCTCCTCGCGGATCTGCTCGGCCGCGAGGTCTCGGCCGTGCGCTCGGACCAGGCGGTGGACCCCGCTGGAGGGGTCGTCGCCGACTACGTGACGGACGAGGGCGCCGTGGCCGCGGTCGTCGTGTGCGATCTCGCCTTCGCCTGCCGCGCCGGTGCGGCGATCACCCTCGTCCCGTCCCCGGCGGCCGAGGAGTCCCTCGCCGAGGGCGCGCTCACGCCGATTCTCTCCGAGAACCTGCGGGAGATCCTCAACGTGACCGCGCGGCTGCTGAACAGCGCGCAGACCCCCCACGTGCGGCTTCGGGAGGTCCGCGCGCCCGGCGCGCAGGTGCCCCCCGAGGTCGCGCGCCTCGCGGCGCAGCCCGCGGACCGCCGGAGCTTCGAGGTGGAGATCCAGGGGTACGGGTCCGGGCGGCTGTCCTTCGCCGTGGCCTGATCCGACCCGTTTAGCCGGGCCCGCCCGTGCCGACGGGGATGGCGGCACGGAAGCGGACGAGCCACGGATCGGCGCGGGTCGCGGGGAGGGACCGTGGGCCGGTTCGACGGCCGTACCGAGGAGCCGACACCGAGGGCCAGGCGCAGGGCCCGGCGCGAGGGGCGGGTGCCCCGGACCCCCGAGGTGGGGGTCGCCCTGTCGCTGCTCGGCGCCGCCATCGCCGCCCGGGGTCTCCTGCCCGCCGCCGGTCGCGAGCTCGCCCTCGGCACGCGGGAGCTGCTGCGGATCTCGGCGCTCGAGCCGCCCCCCGGGCACGTCCGGGGGGTCGTCCTCGACATGGTCGGCGGGGCCCTGCTGCCGATCCTCGGGCTCGCGGTCGCGCTCGGCGTCGTGGGCGGGGTGGCGCAGACCGGGTTCCTGCTCTCCCCCGGCGCCCTCGCGCCGAAGCTCTCCCGCCTGTCCCCGCGGCAGGGACTCGAGCGGCTCCGTCCCTCGGCCCTCGCCTGGGAGGCGGCGCGCTCGGCGCTCAAGGTGGGGCTGCTCGTCGCCGTCGTCTGGCGGCCGGTGCGCGACGCCGTGGAGGAGGCGACGGCGGTGCGGAGCCTGCCGGAGTGGCTCGGGCTGCTGGGTCGCGGGGCGTGGGCCGTCCTCGGGCGCGTCGCGCTCCTCGCCCTCTTCATCGCCGCCGCCGACTACGTCGTCGCACGGGTGCGGACCGAGCGCGCCCAGCGCATGACGCGCCAGGAGCTCAAGCAGGAGCACAAGGAGATGGAGGGGGATCCCCTCGTGCGGATGCATCGGCGCCGGCGTCACCGGGAGCTGTCGCGGAACCGGATGCTCGTGGAGGTGACGACCGCCGACGTGGTCGTGACGAACCCCACGCACCTCGCGGTCGCCCTCCGGTACACCCCCGGTGAGCCGGCGCCGAGGGTCGTCGCGAAGGGCGCCGGACGCTTCGCGCTGAAGCTCCGGCGCCTCGCGGCGATGCACGGCGTGATGATCCGCGAGGACCCTCCCCTCGCCCGCGAGCTGTACCGGCGCTGCCGGGTCGGCCGCTTCGTGCCGCCCGCGCTGTACGAGGCGGTCGCCGTCGTCATCGCCATCGCCTACCGGCGCCGCTGGCGGGGGGTGATGTGAGGTGCGGCTGCCGCGCCTGTCGGTCCCCGCGTTCGTGATCGCGGCCGTCCTCATGATGGTGATCCCGGTCCCGCCGACCCTGCTCGACGTGCTGCTCGCGGTGAACATCGCGGCCTCCGTCGTGATCCTGCTCGGGGTCGTGTTCCTCCGCGACAGCCTGGACTTCTCGGCCTTCCCCTCGCTCCTGCTCGTCGCGACGTTGGTACGCCTCGCGCTGAACGTGACGACGACCCGCCTGATCCTGCTCCACGGCTACGCGGGGAAGGTGGTGCAGACCTTCGGCGGGTTCGTCGTCGGCGGCTCCGTCGTGGTCGGGCTCGTCGTCTTCCTGATCCTCGTCGTCATCCAGTTCGTGGTCGTGACGAACGGCGCCGGGCGGGTGGCCGAGGTGGCCGCCCGCTTCACCCTCGACGCGATGCCCGGCCGGCAGATGGCGATCGACGCGGACCTCGCCGCCGGCCTGATCGACCAGGACCAGGCGAAGGAGGCGCGGGCCCGGATCGCCCGGGAGGCCGACTTCTACGGCGCGATGGACGGGGCCTCGAAGTTCGTGAAGGGCGACGCCATCGCCGCCATCGTGATCGTCGCCATCAACCTGGTCGGCGGCTTCGCCATCGGGATGGGCATGCACGGCATGACCCTCCAGGAGGCGATCTCCACGTACTCGCTCCTCACCGTGGGCGACGGGCTCGTGTCCCAGATCCCGGCCCTGCTCATCTCCATCGCCACCGGGCTCCTCGTGACCCGGGTGGGGGGCGAGGAGGACCTCGCGCAGCAGCTCGGCGCCCAGCTGCTGCGCCGCCGCGAGGCCGTCCGGACGGCCGGCTTCGTCGTGCTCGGGATGGCCGTGCTGCCCGGGCTCCCGAAGCTGCCCTTCGCCGGGCTCGGGGCCCTGCTCCTGCTCGCGGCGGGGCGGGCCGAGGGCGGGGGGGCGGCCGCGCAGGAGCCTCCCACGCCGACCGTGGCCGCCTCGCCCGACGACCCGGAGGCCCTCATGAGCGAGATCCGCGTGGACCCGCTCGAGCTGCACCTCGCGGCCGACGCGCTCGACCTCATCGACGAGCGGAACGGCGGCGACCTGCTGAGGCGCGTCCGCGCGCTGCGCCGCCAGATCGCGAGCGAGCTCGGCTACGTGATGCCGCTCGTGCGCACCCGGGATGACCTCTCGCTCCGGGAGGGGGCGTACCGGATCCTCCTGCACGGCGTCGAGGTGGGGGCGGGCCGGGCGCCACGCGGTCGTGCCCTCGCCCTGCCCTTCGAGGGACGGGGGGACGCGCTCCGCGCCCTCGGGGGCGAGGAGACCGTGGAGCCGGTGTTCGGTCTGCCCGCCCACTGGATCCCGGAGGCCGCCCGGACGGAGGCCGCGACGCTCGGGGCCACCGTCGTGGACCGCGCCTCGGTGATCGTGACGCACCTCGCCGAGGTCGCCCGCCGGCACGCGGCCGACCTGCTCTCCCGCCAGGACGTCCAGGGGCTCGTGGAATCGCTGCGCTACGACGAGCCCCTGCTCGCGAACGAGGTCGGCACCGAGCACCTGCCCCTGTCCACGCTCCACGCCGTCCTCCGTGGGCTCCTCGCCGAGCAGGTGTCGATCCGGGACCTCGCGCGGATCGTCGAGGCGGTCTCGCAGCGGGCGAGGGAGACGCGGTCGGTGGAGCACCTCGTGGCCGCGGCCCGGGTCGCCCTCGGGCCGGCGATCGTCTCGCGGCTCGCCCCGGAGGGCGTGCTCGGCGTGGTCACCCTGGATGCGGGGCTCGAGGCCGCGCTCCACGAGGGCCTGCGCGAGGTGGACGGGGAGCTGCACCTGGTCGTGGACCCGGCCCTCGCGGAGCGGCTGCGGGACGAGGTGCGCCGCGTCCTGGACCGGCCCCATCCGGAGCCCGTGGCGGTCGTCGTCGGGCAGGCCATCCGGCGGCCGCTGGCCCGCCTGCTCGCGGCCGCGGGGCTCGAGGTGCCGGTCCTCGCCTACCCGGAGCTGCCGGCCAGGGTCCGGCTCGTCACCAAGGGGGTGATCGGTCATGTCCAGGCGTCCGTACCCGCATGAGGTGGTCGAGGGCGGTGTCCTCGTGGTGGAGGCCCCGAGCGCGGAGGAGGCGCTCGCGACGGTCACGGAGCGGCTCGGCGCGGACGCGAGGATCGTGAGCGCCGAGCGGGTCCGCCGGGGCGGCATCGCGGGCTTCTTCGCGAGGGAGGTGGTGCAGCTGCGGGCCGCCCGCGCCTCGGACGCCGCGGCGCTCGCGCGGCTCGGGGCCGGGGCGGCGCTCGGGGCGACGCGGGCCGGTCGGGCGCCGACGTTCGCGCGGGCCCTCGAGGAGGCGCTCGACGGGGACGGGTCGACGCCGCCCGCGATGGCCTCCGAGTCCGGGTCGGGCCCGGACGACGGAGCGGCCGCCCCGCCGCCCGCGCCCGTGGAGCCGGCCACAGCCGGGCTCGGGCGGGTGGCATGGAGTCCCGACGAGCTCGTCCGCATCGGCCTGCCGTACGGTCTGATCGAGTCCGTGGTGCGGCTCGCGCCCCGGGACGACCTCGGGTGGGTGGGGGCGATCGCCGGGTGGGTCAACCGGTTCTGCGGCCCGCCGCCCGAGGGCCCGGCCCTCGTCGTCGGCCCCCGCGCGGATCGGCTCGCCCGCGCCCTGGAGCTCCCGCTCGTGCGCTGCCCGCAGCTGCCGCGCAACGAGGGCACGGTGTGCGTGGCCTTCGAGGAGGGGTGCACCGACCTCGCCTGGCTCGCCCGGGCGCAGGCCGGGCGGTTCGTCCACGCCGTCCTCGGCGGGGCGGGCTCGGCCCGGCTCCGCGACTGGGGCCCGAAGGTCGTCTCCTGGGTCGAGCCCGGCTGCGTCGTCGAGGCCCTGCGGTGGTGCAGCCAGGACGGCGCCGTCCTCGGCTACGGCATCGTCGGCGCTCGGCTCGTGCCGGCGGGCCCCGTCGACGTGGCCCTGGCGATCCGGGATCTCGTGGAGCGGCGATGACGGCCCCCCCGGTCCGCAGGCTCGTGGCCACGGCCGGGCTGCTCGTGATGGCCCCGGTGGGCGTGATGCTCGTCGCGGGCGCCCTCTCCCCGGAGGACGCCGCCGTCCGCGCCGCGGCGACCCTGCTGGTGTGCCTGGTCGTCGGGCGAGCCCTCACGGCCGGGCTCCGATCGCTCGTGGCGGCCCATGCGCCGCAGGGGCCGACGGTCGCGGGCGGCGCCGGAGACGGCGAGCCGGGCGCGCCGGATCAGCGGGGGAACGCGAGCTCCGCGGCCTCGATGACGACCGGGTCGAACGCGGAGCCCGCGTCCTGACGGAGGCGCTCGAGGCACGCCGCGGGCGAGGGGGCCGTGCCGTCCTCCAGCGGCGTCGTGATCAGGCGGTCGTAGGCGTCGGCGACGGCGAGGATCCGGGCGAGCATCGGGATCCCCTCCCCGGCGAGCCCGTCGGGGAACCCCGACCCGTCCCACCGCTCGTGGTGGTGGCGGATCGCCTCGGCCACCTGGGGCCCGGCCCCCGGCCGTGCGTAGCGAGCGCCGCGCTCTGGGTGCCGTCGGTAGGCCTCGAGGGCCTCGCCCTCCAGCTCGTCGGTGGCGTGGATCGCCTCGGGCGGGAGCCCCACCTTGCCGATGTCGTGCAGGAGGCCGGCCAGCCGCACGCGCAGCAGGTCCCGGCCCTCGTACCCGAGCTGCCGGGCCAGCCCCGCAGCGTGCTCGGCGACCCGCTGGCTGTGGGAGCCCGGGTACCCGTCGTGCTCGTCGAGGTAGGCGACGAGGCGGAGCGCGAGGTCGAGCTCGCTCGAGGCCATCGTCGAGGTGGGCAGGTGCTCGGCGTTCACGACCGCCCCCGTCGTCTGCTCGCGCGCGGCCTCCAGCGCCCGTTCGGCGAGCCTCGCGAGCATGGAGACGTCCTGGGCGACCTCCGGCCCGGCGTGGCCGACGCCGACGCGCATCGGGACCGTCCCGCTCGGCGTGAACGAGCGGGCGACCTGTACGATCGCGAGGCCGAGCTCCTGGGCTCGGTCCGCGGAGAGCTCGCGGGCGAGGAACGCGTAGCGCCAGGGGCCGAGGGCGAACAGCTCGGCCCCCGCCGGCTCCGCCAGGCTCCGCAGGAGCGCCGACAGGCGGCGGCGGAGGACCTCGCGGGCCTGGGGATCCAGCCCCGCGACGGCCTCCTGCACGTTCACGACCTCGACGAGCCCCACCCGGGCGGGGGTGCCGGCCTCGTCCGCCTCCCGGAGCCGCTGGTGGAAGGCGTCGTCGGTGGGCAGGCCGGTGACGGCGTCGCTGCCGGCGATCGTCCCGGGTACCGTCCGCTGCAGGCCGCCCCGCTGCTCGAAGGCGATGAGCAGCGGCTCCTCCTCCGCGTCCTCCGGCGGGCCGGCCTCGAGGAGCGACGGGATCGCCCCCTCGTTCCCCTCCGCCACGACCGCCGTGGCGCCGGCCCGGACGATCTCCAGGGCGACGCTCTCGCCCCCGGGGTGGCTGACCACCACCACCGGAGGCTCCCCGCCGCGCAGCTCCCGGGCGAGGGGGATGGCGCGGGCCCGCGGGCCGCGGGTGGAGATCACGACGACCGCGGCGCCCTGGACGTCTGCGAGGTCCTGCCCGATCTCGCCCCCGAAGGCTGCCCGCAACCGCTCCAGCGAGGCGTCGGACAGCCAGAGCGCGGCGATCCGTCCATCCGCGGTGGCTCGTGCTGGCTCGGAGCCAGGAGCTCGACCGCTCTCGGGCTCGCCCCGCGAGCTGGGCGGCGCTGTCGGCGCGGTCGCCGCATCGGGCCCCAACGTGATCCCCTCTGTGACCTCCATCGGGACGACCGGTCGGCAGCGATGGGGTGCGGTGAAGGCGCCCGCTTAAGCGATCCCTCCGCGCCCCGACCTGTCTCTCCGTGGGGGATCCGACGAGCCCTCGAGACGCATCATCCACGTCGCCGGTGTCGGTGGTCGTGGCCGTGTACGGACCATCCGCGGTGGCGCGTTCCGCGGTGCGCCGCGCCCGCGCGTTGGCGGGGACGGGCGAGGTGGTCGCGCTGCCGGGATCGGGTGCCGGCGTCGATGCTGTCACCGAGCTTCGGGGCGTCCGCACGGTCGCTCGGCCAGGCACCGCCGGCCTGGTCGAGGCCCTGACTTCCTTGCCCGCGGGTCCCGCCCTCCTCGTGCACGACGACGTGTTCCTGAGCGGTGGTGCCTTCGCAGCCATGGTGCGGACCTTCGTGGCTGGGGGCATGCTCGTCGTTCCGTGGTCGAACGACATCGGCATGGACCACTTCTGCGGCCCGCTGCCGCCGTCGTCTCGGGCGCGTTCCGCCGTGGAAGCGCGAGCGAGGGGCCTGTCGGCAGGGGGCCCCGTCCGCGTCGTCCGACCTTCCTGCCTGCTCGGATCGAGGGACGACCTCCTCGCGCTCGCCCCGTCCCACCTGGTGGACCCTCGCCTCCGCCTGGAGGTCGTGGATCTGCCGGTCGCGGTGGCACCACGAGCGGTCGCTGCCCACGACAGCAGCTGCGCGCGGCGACTCGCGGACCCTCCCTCGGATCGTCCGCTCCTCGTGGCCGCCATGATCGTGCGCAACGAGGAGGCGATGCTGCCCGGCTGTCTCGCCTCGCTCGAGGGCGTGGTCGATGAGGTGATCGTCTGTGACACGGGGTCCACGGACGCGACCGTGGACGTCGCGCTGCGCTTCGGCGCCACGGTGATCCACCGGCCGTGGCGGGACGACTTCGGGTGGGCGAGGACGGAGGCGATCGAGGCGGCGAGCCACGGTGCTTGGGTCCTCACGGTCGACGCGGACGACCGACTCGTGTGTGACGACCCCGTGACGTTGCGCGGCTGGCTGGCTAGCTACATCGACGAGTATGAAGCCTTCACCGTCAAGGTGGAGAATCGGACGGACATCGACGGTCCCCGCGGCACCACCTTCGATTCACCACGGATCTTCCGAGGCGGGCGGTTCGCGTACCGGGGAGTGGTCCACGAGGTACTCGTGCACAAGGATGGCGCTTCCCCGGTCGCCCCCCAGATCGAGGGGATCCGGATCGTCCACCTCGGATACCGCACGGAGCTCCTCGCGGGGAAGCGGAAGGTGGAGCGGAACCTCATGCTGGCCCGCGAGCAGCTCCGGGCGAACCCCAGCGCCAAGAGCGCGGTCGACTACGTCCGATCGGTGAAGATGAGCGGAGGCGGACCCGAGGAAACGATCGAGCTGCTCGAGGGGTTCCTGGACGAGATCGCCGACGGTCCGCCGGCCGCACGCGCCTACGTCCACACCCTCCTGGCCGACGACCTGCTCGCGGTGGGCGATCCCGTCGGAGCCCTCGAGCAGGCGCGACGGGCGGTCGACCTGGTCCCGGCCGATGACATGGCGGCCCGGGCCTTCGCCCGTGCGGCGCTCGCCCTCGGACGGCCGGAGGAGGTCCTCGCTATGGAGGAGCGACGGGAGGCGACCCGTTCGGTCCGGCCGGTGTTCCAGAGCGACGCGGCGCGGGCGAGCTGCCTGTCGCTCGTGGCCCGAGCTCACGCCGCGATGGGGCGTTGGATCGAGGCGGTCCGGATCGCCGAAGAGGGCCTGTCGCGCTCGCCGGAGGGGTTCGAGGCCTGGGACGTCCTGGTCGAGGGCCTGGGTGACGTCGAGCGGCTCGTCGGGCTCGCTCTCCGCGACCCTGGGGGTGGCGTCTTCGATGCGGCCGCGCGGCGCCTGCGGCCTGCCGAAACAGCGCACCTCTGTCGGCGTTACCTGGAGCGGGGCGGGCGGTGTTCCGAGGCCGTGCGCACCGGTCTCGTGGCGGCGATGGTGTCGGGGTCCTCGGAGGATTTCCGCGCGATCGCCGCGCACACGGACCTCCTCGAGCCACCCGTGGTGGAGCGGATCGCGGAGCGGGCCCGAGCGAGGGGCCAGCGCGCCCTGGCCCGGCTGCTGGTGGACGATCAGGGGTGAGCGGCGTGCGTGTGGCGATCGTGGGCGCCGGGAGGATGGGGACCCATCACGCGCGCGTGGTGGCCGAGACCCCAGGCGTGCGCCTCGGCGTGGTCGTCGACGCCGATCCGCTCCGGGCCGAGCTGCTCGCCTCGGGGCATGGGTGCCCCGCGTCCTCGCGGTTGGATCCCGTCCTCGGGTGCGACGCTGCGATCGTGGCGACCCCGCCAGCGACCCATCGCGACATCTCGATCGCGTTGCTCGATGCAGGGGTACCCCTCCTCGTCGAGAAGCCGCTCTCGGACGACCTCGACGAGGTTCGATCCATCCTCGACACCGCGAGGACGCGGAGGGTGCCACTCACCTGTGGGTTCGTCGAGCGCCACAACCCGGTCGTGGAGACGGTCCGGGGACTGCTGAGGGAGGATGGGCTCGCGCGACACCTGGTGGCGCTGCGCCACTCGCCTCCGGATCCCGTCGCGACGACCCACGTCGTCTACGACTTGTTGATCCACGACATCGACCTCGCCCTGCTCCTGTGCGGGGAGTCGTGGTCAGGTCGGATCACGGGAACCGTGGGGGCGCCGGGCGGGCTCGACGTCGCTGACTGCACGCTGACAACGGTCCGGGGAGATGTCATCACGTGCTCCGCCAGCCGGGCAGCCCACCGCAAGACCCGTCGGCTCGAACTCTCGACCCCGGAGCGCCAGCTGTCGGTGGACCTTCTGCGCCGGACGCTCACCGTGTACCAGCACGTCCAACACGAGAGCGTGAGGGGTGGCTACCGAGCGCAGACCGTGCTGGAGCTCCCGTTCGTGCGCGAGCTGGGCGAGCCCCTGGCGATCCAACTGCGGCACTTCCTGGCGCTCGTGCGCGGCGAGGCCGACCCCGAGCTCGAGCGGGAGACCCTGCTTCCGCCGCATGAGGTGGCCGCGGCGTTGCTGCGGGGGACCCTGGAGCCTGCGCCGGCCGTTGCTTCGCGTTGAGGATGGCTCCCTCCCGGGTCAGGGCGCGGGAGATTCAGGCCAGCTCGCGGATGGCGTCGGCCACGCGCTGGACGTGCTGCCGGGTGAGCCGGGGGTGGAGGGGGATCGATAGCACCTGGCGCGCCAGGCGCTCCACGTTGGGTAGCGGATCGCGGGGTCCCGGCCAGGCCGGCTGCCGGTAGATCGGTCTCGGGTAGTGGATGCCGGTCTCGATCCCCATCCGGTCGAGCCCCGTCGCGAGGCTCCTCCGACGCTGACACCGGATCGTGTAGAGGTGGTAACAAGACCTCGTGGCGTCGTCGTCGGGAGGCGGTGGGGAGACCCGGGCGCCTTCGAGGAGCGCGTCGTAGGTGCGGGCGAGCCGTCGCCGGCGGTGCGTGATCTCCTCGAGCTTCGTGAGCTGCACCCTGAGCACGGCGGCATGCAGGTCGGACATCCGGAGGTTCCAGCCGAGCTCCGTGTGGTGGTAGCGGCGATCGGCCCCGTGGTTGCGGAGCCGGCGGAGCCGGCGGGCGATCGCGGGCTCCCTCGTGGCGATCGCGCCGCCCTCCCCGCAGCTCACGTTCTTGCTCCCGTAGAAGGAGAAGCAGCCCACCCCGAAGGTCCCGACGGGTCGCCCGGCGTACCGAGCCCCGAGCGCCTGAGCGGCGTCCTCGACGAGGGCGAGGCCGTGTCGCGCGCACAACGCCGTGAAGGAGGCGAGGTCTGCGGGGCGTCCGTAGAGGTGCACGGGCAGGATGGCCGCCGTCCGTGGGCCGATCGCCGCGTTGGCGGCCCCGGGGTCGAGGTTCCCCGTCGTGGGATCGACGTCGACGAGCACAGGGGTCGCGCCCACGTGCAGGATCGCGGCGACGGTTGCGAAGAACGTGAAGGGCGTGGTGATCACCTCGTCCCCGGGGCCGATGCCGAGCGCCCGCAGGCAGAGGTGGAGCGCTGCTGTCCCGTTCGCGACGGCCACGACCTCGTCCACCCCGAGCTTGGCGGCCAGCTCGCTCTCCAGCGCGGCGACCTGCTCGCCGCTCGCGAGCTGTCCCGACCGCGCCACCCGGGAGGCGGCGATGGCCTCGTCGCGACCGTGCGTCGGCTCGATCAGGCGGATCCGTTCGCCGTCCACCCGCATCCCCTGCACCGATGGCGGCGGTGGCCGCACCGGCAGACCCATCCCACGACCCTCGCCGGCACACCGATCGCGAGTGCGTGGTCCGGGAGGTCACCCGTGACCACCGCGCCGGCCCCCACGAGCGCCCAGCGGCCAACCTCGGTCCCGCCGATGACCACGGCGCCAGCGCCGATCGAAGCACCGGCGCGCACCAACACGCCGCGAAGGGTCCAGTCGCTCGGGCCCTTGGGTGATCCGTCCGGGTTGACCGCCCGGGGGTGGCGATCGTTCGTGAGGATGGCCCGGGGTCCGATGAACACCCCGTCCTCCAGCTGCGTCCCCTCGTACAGCAGAGCGCCGTCGAGGACCTTGCACCGGTCGCCGATCCGCACGCGTGGCCCGATGTTGACGCCGGATCCGATCCGCGTTCCGCTTCCGATCCAGGCGCCTTCGCGAACGTGGGTGCCGGCGTGGATGGTCACGCCCGGACCGATGTGGACGTCCGACTCGATCTTGGCATCGCTCGCGACGAAGATGGGCTCGGCAACCCGGTTGCACATGTCGACGGGACCGGTCGGAGGCTGGGACGTCGGTTTAAGCGCGACCGCGTGAGCCCTCCTTAACCCCCGCCCGCCCCGGCCGACGGGCCAGGTGCCGACACGGAGGTCGGTGATGCGCCGATGCGACAA
>FWPU01001068.1_pt1 | contig 17335 bp, 18 predicted proteins | sample 2228361 | NCBI WGS metagenome assembly FWPU01 (sample SAMEA103939777, study PRJEB20133) | metagenome
TCATCGCTGAGCGAAAGGCCCAGCGCTTCGTTGACCTCCTCGATCAGCGACAGCCCGTTGACAAGCCAGCTTCCATCGGGCGCCCGGACGATGTCCGGCTCGTCAGGCTCATACTGGTCGGGCATCTCCCCCGCGATCTCTTCAAGGATGTCTTCCAAGGTGACCAGCCCGGCTGTGCCGCCGTACTCATCGAGCACGATGGCGATGTGCTGGCGGCTGTTGCGGAACGCGGCGAGCGCCGCGTTGATGCGCGCTGTTTCGGGCAGGAAAATGGCCGGGCGCATGAAGGCCCTCACCGGCGCCTCCAGATTGCCCTTGGCGAACTCGCCGACAATGTCACGCAGGTAGAGGATGCCAGCGATGTGATCCGGGTCGTGTTCGTAAACCGGGTATTTGGCGTGCGGGTGCTCCTGTTGCAGCTCCAGCACATCGCGCAGCGTCGCGTCGGCAGGCAGGGTTGTCATCTCTGTGCGTGGAACCATCACCTGCCGCACCAATAGCTGGCGCAGATCGAATACCGCGTCAAGCATGTCGCGCTCGCTGTCTTCCAGCAGACCGTGCGCGGCGCTGGCCGCTAGCAGCATCTTGATCTCCTCCAGCGAATGGGCCAGCTCGTGCCCGGAAGCGGGTTCGAAGCCCAACAGCTTCAGGAGCAGGTTGCCCGCCCCATTCAGCAGCCAGATGCCCGGCCTGAAAACCCATTCCGCCCACATGGTGGGCTGTGCGACGAGCATTGCCGTCTGCTCCGGACGTTGCAGCGCGATGGACTTGGGTGCCAGCTCGCCGACCACAACGTGCAGGAATGTGATCAGGGCGAAGGCAATGGCGACGGCCACCCCGTGCGCTGTGAAGTTCACCCAGTTGTCCGGGATCGGGATCAGGTCGATGGCTGGCGCGATCAGGTGGGCAAGCGCCGGTTCGCCCAGCCAGCCCAGGCCCAGACTGGCAAGCGTGATGCCCAGTTGTGTGGCGGCAATGAAACGGTCCGGATCCTGGATCGCCTTACGCACCACCCTTGCCACCCGGTTCCCCTGTGCGATCAGCTCATCGATGCGCGTCCGCCGCACACTGACCAGCGAGAACTCGGCTGCCACGAAGAAGCCGTTTACCAGGACGAGAATGGCTATCGCGGCCAGGCCCGCCAGGTCACGCACAAATGAACCAGCCTCCCCTTCCATAATGAAAAACGCAGCCACGACATGCTGCTGAGCCGTCACTCAGCCCGCTGTCTGTGGCTGTCTCCCCCTTTCCTGACCTTAAGACCTTCCTTGCCCAGGCTCACCCAAAACGGCCCCGGCTTGCAGCCCTTTCTATGAGCTGTTCGATTGGTAGATGGCCGCCGCCCCGTATCCCACAACGCGCCGTGTGTCCCCGCTCGTATCGGCTGAGGTCCCGTAGCCGACGATCTCGACCCGGTCGGCACCCAGCTCGCGGGCCGCAATGAGTGCGCTGGCAATCGCCCCCCGCCCGCAGGCGAAGCCCCGTCCCTCATCTTCGACACGGATGACACCTGCCGGGTCGAAGGCCGCGATCCGATCCAGCATCACCCGGTCGAATTCGCGCGCCTGGGCATCGGTATAAAAATGCGACAGGTCGCTGCTTGCCACGATGAGCACATCCCCGGTCTCGTCCAGAACCTCCGCCAGGGCGTGGCCGACCTGCTCGGCCATCTCGTAGCTTTGGTCGCGCAGCATCAGCGGGACAAGGGTAAATGTTCCCTCCAGCACGCGCTGCAAAAAGGGCAGTTCGATCTCCAGTGAATGCTCCGGGTCGCGTCGCACCGGCGCGATGGGAATCCGCTCGCTGAGCGCGGCCAGTATCTCCCGGTCAACCGGAACGTCCCCCAGAGGTGTTCGGTACGCCTCGTGTTCGGTGGTCAGAACCGGCTCAAAATACGGGTGGTGCATGGGCGAGATAACAGCCACCCGCCCAAAGTGCAGGCCCCGCACAGGCTTGAAAGCGTGCGCCGCGATTGGCCCCGAATAGATATAACCGGCGTGCGGCGCGATCAGCCCCACAATGCGGCCAGGAATATTGACCGCCGGGGCTTGCTCGATCAGCGTGTCGATCATTTCTGCCAGCCGCTCCGGGTTGCCGGGATACCATTGCCCGGCGATGGGGGAAGGCCGGACATTGCTTATTGTCTGTGGCATGGGTATACCTCGCTCTTGAGCATTACGCTTAACCCGGACTCATTACCATTTTACCATAGGGGTGTTCCACTTCTGAGTACCCCGATCAGCCAGGCCAGCCCGCCGAGGACGGGCGCGGCTAGGCTGATGGCCAGCCACACCAGCAGCGGCGAGGACTCGTCGTCAAGGCGGATGTCGGCTGCCCCCTCTACCCGGACGACGTACAGGGGGGACGCGAACCAGCCCAGCGCCAGCCCACCGACCAGCCCGCCCAGGTGTGCCCAGTTGTCGATCCCCGGCGCCAGCCCGATCAGCAGGTTGATGGCGATTACCTGCACGATGCGCCTGATCTGCTGCCGGGTATTGGCAAGCACATGCCGGTTCCGGTAAAGTAGCGGGATCCAAGCTCCGATCAGCCCGAACAGCGCTCCGCTTGCCCCGATAGAGTCAAAACGGCTGAAGGCAAAGCTGGCTACCGCCCCGGCGATCCCCGAAAGCAGGTAGATCGCCAGAAAGCGGGCCGTCCCAAAGGCACGCTCAACCGACCGCCCCACGATGTAGAGAAAGTAGCTGTTCAGGCCCAGGTGCAGGATGCCGCCATGCAGGAAGATGGGCGTGATGAGCCGCCAGTACTCTCCTCGCATGATGGCCTGATTGTCCTTCGCACCGATCAGCGTCAGAGGCCCTACCCCTTGGAACCCGTAGCCGGTGACGCGCAGCCCCAGATCGGTCAGGAAGACCAGGATATTGATGCCCAAGAGCAGGTAGGTGACGGTGGGTGGGTTGGTTGGGAACTGGACGCGCCGCAGCAGCGGCGGCTCCACCGGCGCCAGCCGGGCAGCCGGCGGTGCCTGTTCTAAGGGGTGGACGGGCCTACCGGGCGGCAGGCGATCAAGCGGGTGTTCGGGACGATCAGGTTGGTAACTCATTGCACTTGCTTTATGATCTAACCAGAGAACGGGAACGCCTCTGGTGAAACACGCAGTTTGACACTCCGATAGGGACTGAGACGATGCCAAACTATGACTTCCGCTGTAAGGTATGCAACCATGAGTTCACCTTGACGTTCGACAGCATCGAGGCCGTCGATGCGGCGGAGCCGCGCTGCCCCCGCTGCCAGTCGTTGGAGTTGAGCCGCGTCATCCGCCGGGTAGCCATCCTCACCAGTGAGGAGGCCCGCCTGGAGCGTCTGGCCGATCCGTCGCGCTTGGCCGGACTGGAGGATGACCCCCGGACAATGGGACGCTTGATGCGCGAGATGGTGGGCGAGATGGGGGAGGACGCTGGCCCGGAGATGGCCGAAGCTATTGAGCGGTTGGAGGCCGGGGAGAGCCTGGAATCCATCGAGCAGTCCCTGGCGGCTGATTCCGGCAGCGAAGCCGCGGACAGCAGCCTCGATTCCGGTCTCTGAGCGCCTCTTTTATCCGGCGGCACGCTGGGCCAGACGTTGGGTGACAGCTTGCCGTACCTGAGTGTGCACCACCTCGATATCCGGCTCCCCATCGATACTCACCCAGCGCTCCGGCTCGGTAGCGATCAGTGCCCGATAGCCCGCGCGCACCCTCTCGTGAAAGTCCAGGGCGGCGGCATCCAGGCGGTTCCACTCCGCCCCGCCATCCATCTGGCGGCGGCGCAGCCCGACCTCCGGCCTGACGTCCAGATAGATGGTCAGGTCTGGGCGCAGTCCGTTAGTTGCAAAGGCGGTGAGCTGGCGCAGCGTGTCGAGGTTTAGCCCCCGCCCATAGCCCTGGTAGGCAAGTGTGCTGTCGTAGAACCGGTCGCAGACCACGATCTTGCCTTCAGCCAGGGCCGGGCGGATCACCTCGTCTACCAACTGCGCCCGTGACGCCGAATAGAGCAACACCTCCGTCCGGGGGGTCATCTCCTGGTTGGACTGGTTGTGCAGCACCTCGCGGATCTGCTCACCAATCGACGTACCGCCCGGTTCGCGGGTGCGGCATACAGCGTAGCCCTGCTGCACCAGGTAGTGGGTCAGCAGGGCTACCTGGGTGCTCTTTCCACACCCATCAGGCCCTTCAAACGTGATGAACATGTGGGCAGACCGTCACTCGCGGTAGACGCGAACGTGCCGGTGTGGCTCCTTACCATAACTGTGCGAACTCAGGTTCGCCCGGCGGATCAACTCATGCTGGAAGCGGCGTACCTTGGCGCTCTGGGGCGTGAGATCGACTGAGTCCTTTCTGCCTGTGAGCACCATCTGGATCGCTTCCTGGGTCTCGCGGATCGCCCGGTCGCGAGGATTCTCTCCCTCTGCTTCCAGGTTGTAGAAGTCGATGAGGAACTCCTCGATTTGTGAGACAGTGTTCGAGCGCAGGACGTAGATCGGCACGCCGCGCTGCTCGGCATCGGCCACTACGCGCGGGCGCCGTCGGTAGAAGTTCTTGAGCGTCAGCAGTACGTCCGCCTCGTCAAGGCTATCGACCACCCCCAGGGACAGCCTGTACTGCTGCGCAGACTCGATCAGGCGGTTGCGTGCAATGCCATACGGGTATACACGCACGTAGCGCGATGCGTCTGGCGCTGGCGCCGCCGCCTCCGTAACCACCCGCGAACCGTTGCGTCCCGGCGGCGTCCCGCCGTTCCCGCTGCGGCTGGGCCGGAAGCTGGCCGGAACCGCCTGCCGTCCCTTTGTGGTTGTGGCAGCCAGTATCTTGGCCTCCTCGATGATCACCTCACCCCCTGCCCCGCGCCGCCTGATCTCCGGCTCGATGGGCAGTCCGCGCAGCATCGCGTCAACCGACTGCGTGACGTCCGGGTGGACAGCCAGCGTGTTGCGGTCAATCAGCTCAATCAGGACGTTGAAGGTAGGGGGTGCGCGGCGCTCAAGCACCGTCTTCTGAGTCCCGCGCCGCCGGGCCTCTTCATCCGATAGCGTAACGCTTTCGATGCCGCCCACCAGGTCCGAGAGGGTCGGGTTCAGGAGCAGGTTGTCCAGCGTGATGCCGTGCGCCGTGCCGATGAGCTGCACGCCCCGTTCGGCAATCGTGCGGGCTGCCTGCGCCTCAAGCTCCCGCCCGATCTCATCGATCACGATGACCTCGGGGTTGTGGTTCTCCACCGCCTCGATCATGACCTCATGCTGGAGGCTTGGGGTCGGCACCTGCATCCGGCGTGCCTTGCCGACCGCCGGGTGCGGAATGTCGCCATCACCCCCGATCTCGTTCGAGGTATCCACCACCACCACGCGCTTGGTCTCGGCCAGCACGCGCGCCGCCTCGCGGAGCATGGTTGTCTTGCCGACGCCCGGCTTCCCCAGGAACAGGATGCTCTGCCCCGATTCAATGATGTCCTGGATGATGTCAATCGTGCCAAACACCGCGCGGCCCACGAGGCAGGTCAGCCCGACCACGTCGCCGCGCCGGTTGCGAATGCCTGAGATGCGGTGCAGCGTGCGCTCGATCCCGGCCCGGTTGTCGGCGTCGAATTCACCCAGCTGCATGACCACCAGGTCGATGTCGTCCTGCGTCACCTCGCGGTCGAGCAGCACGTACTCGTCATCGACGTAGCGCGCCGTTGGCACGCGCCCCAGGTCGAGAATGACCTCTACCAGTTCATCATTGCGGCCAATTTGGACGATGGCTTCGGCGATCTCCGGCGGGAGAACAGCCAGCATGCTGGTCAAATCGTCAGTAATATGTCTCTGTATCATACCTACCCTATCTTAACCCTTCGCCCAGAGGGGAAGTTTGTCGATAACTCCTCTCCTACATCCACAATGGAAGTGGGCAACGGGACACCTCCATCTACCTTCTCTTTAAGCTGATAGGACGGGTGTGTCACACGCGCTGCCGTGTGGCGGAACAGGGCTGCCTGGGATGCCAGGTGGCGGAACCCGCTGTCGGCCAGCGCGCTCGGCGTGCAGCCCATATAATCCCGCAGCCGGAAGTAGACCGTCCGTCTGTCTGCCTGAACCTTGGCCAGCGCAGCGCTCAGGAGGGCGCGCGGGCTTAGACCGGCTTCTGGTGCCAGGTATGCCTCCATCAGCGTCGCCTGCCCTCCCTGGTAAGTGATGACTATCCCCGCTGCCCCTCGGGGGCCATCCAGCACGAAGCACACATCCGCCCCCGTCGGTGGTGGCTCGACGTGCTTGATCAGCCCGGGCACCAGCGATCCGTACAGGCCCAGCAACCCGTGATCTTCGCCAGGATTTGCCACGCGCAGGGAGTAGGAGGACGGCTCAGGGGGAGCTGGGGGGCGCACCCACAGCTCCTGATGGGCATAGATCGCAAAGCTCGCCCGGCGGAGGACCTCGAACTCAGGCGCCGTGTCGTCAACCTCGGCCAGGATCGTCACCACCCCGCGCTGGCCTGCCATAACAGCCAGCCCTTCCAGCAGGCATAGCAGCAGTTCGCGGTTATGGCCTTCGTTAAGCGCCGGGGCGATGTAAGCCAGTCGGGCTAGTTGCTCACCAGCCAGGAAGTGCAACTGCCCAAGTGCGCTGCCCCCTGACTGGCGCAGAACGTAGGCCTGCATCCGGCCTGAGCCGGTCAGCAGAGCCGGGCGCAGACTATCTTCGCCAACCGTCAGGCTGAGCTGGGCATCAAAGCTCACACCCTGCCCAACCATCCGGTACGCAAACGGCAGGTCATGCAGTCGCAGGGGACGAACCTCAGTCACACAAGGCGCCTTGTCCGCGATCCGGTGCTCCCCCTCGGTCTTCGCCAACGCTGGCGGCACAGACATCGCAAGGCACGTTCAGGGGTTCCCCTCACATCACCTTTGCCTGTGCCTGCTCCCCTGTAATTTTAACACACGGCCCAAGACATGCAACCATGCGCGGCGTGCTACCAGCGACATTCTAATAATGTTTATAACGCTCTCTGTCGCCGGCGCGGGCAGGGAAGTCCTGCATATGCCTCCTCAGTGCTCCCTGCTCTGTGAGCCTCTTTTGCGGTCAATGGCTGCTGAGGGTACAATCGCGCTAGCGTGACCATAGAACGAGGCAGGTCCTTGTTCCACTAGGGGAGGGATCGTGGTGAAACGCTCCATAATCGTTCTGACGCTGAGCTTGGCTGTGCTGCTCGCCGTTGGGGCTGTTCCGGCGGCAGCGCAGAGTGAGGGCCGTATCACGGGCATCGTCTACGCTGATAAGAATGGCAATGGCATCCGGGAGGAAGGTGAGCAGGGCGTGAAGGATGCCCGCATCAACTTTGCCACAGCTGGCTGGGATACGACGATCAACAGCGACGATGCGGGTGCATTCAGCATCGATCTGAACCCTGCCACCTATACGGTCTCTATCATCGAAGTTCCCGCTGGTTACTTCCAGCCCGATAAGGAAGATGTGACCGTCGAGGTCACCATCACCAGCCCGGGGGAAGTCCAGAAGGTGGAGTTTGGCCTGGTTCCTGAAGGGACTGTGCTCCCCGCTTCGGGTGGCCTGGTGTCTGGTGCGTTCGTGATCGGTGGTCTGGCGGCTCTGGCCGCCGTTGGGGCCGTTCTGGTGGTGGTTGGCCAGCGCCGGAGCAGGAACCCCTCGGTCTGATGCCCGTCTGCCATGCCGCGTGAAGGTAGATCGCCCGCCGCCCCTGTGCACTTACAGCAGGGGCGGTTTATACATCCCCTGACCGCCGTAGGCGGCATCCTGATCCTGATCGCGCTGACAGCGCTGGTCACCTATCTGGCCATCACGGTTCCCCCCCGCCTGGCTGCGGCCAGCGGCCCGCCGGAGGTTTTTCGAGCGGCGGCCACCCGGCAGGCACAGTTGGCCCAACCCCCGGTATCATCAGAGGAAACCAGCCCGGCTCCCACGCCGGCAGAGATCGGTGCGGCCCCCGTCCCCACCCCACAGCCCGGCTCCACACCCACTCTGCTGGTCGCTGTTCCCTCCAACCGCCGGACTCCAACCCCCGGGCTGACCGGCTCTGGTCCCGGCTTACCCGATGTTGAGGCGCGCTACTGGATCAGCATCCCGGCGATTGGCCTCGAAGCGCCGGTCATCGCCTATGCCCCGCGCCAGCGCGAGGTCGAGGGCGTGCCCGTTATGCGGATGCTGGTCCCGAACACCTTCGCGGTTGGCTGGGATGAAACGTCCGCTGAGCCTGGCTTTGCGGGCAACACGATCATGGCCGGGCACAACAACCTGTTTGGCGCCGTTTTTGGTGACCTGGATAAGCTCGCGCCCGGCGACGAGATCGCCGTCTGGAGCGAGTACGGGGTGTTCTCGTACTTTGTGTCGGAGGTGATCCTGCTTGAGGAGGAGGGAATGCCGTTTGAAGTCCGGATGCAAAACGCCCAGTGGCTCAACGACACCCTCGACGACCGTCTGACCCTGATCACCTGCTGGCCGCGCAATACCTACACCCACCGCCTGATTGTGGTAGCCACACGCTGATACAACCTCCTTTATGCGCATGCATCTAACGATTCAGGGAATGGCAGCTCGTAGGCTTGTCGGGCAGGGAAAACGGAGGATTGAGTCGGTGGAGATCAGCCCTGATATCAACGTCGAAGAGCTGGTTGAGCAGCACCCACGGGCGGTTGGCTTCCTGGCTGACCGGGGAATCGTGTGCATCCGGTGCGGCGAACCATACTGGGGGTCGCTGCGCGAGCTGGCCCGCACCCGGAACCTGGACGGCCAGATCGATGCAATTGTGGCTGATCTGAAGCTTTATCTAGAGGAACACGAGCAGGCCGCCTGACAGGCTACGCCGTTGATTGGTTCCGTCAGGCGCGGGATGGGATATAACAGGAGGTGCCCCTTTGCGTGCCTATGTTCTGCTCAAGGTCACGCCCCAGGATACGGCTGGGCTGATGCGTAAGCTCCAGGACGAGGCAAGCATCACTGAGGCCAGCCTGATTCACGGGCCGTATGATTGTGTGGCGCACGTTGAGGCCAAGGACCTGCCGGGCATCAACGATGCCGTCATGCGCATCCGGACCATACCCGGCGTGCTTGAAACGCTGACCTGCTTGGTGGTGCAGTCCTGGCATCGCTCCGCCCAATGAGGTGGGGCGCGGGCGCGCCCTAGCGCGGCGTGGGGTCGTAGAGTGCCTTGACGATCAGGACGGCGCCAAGCTCTACGACCGCGATCACCAGCCAGGGCAGCTTGATCAGCTCGCCCAGCATCGAGTTGAGCAGGCCGGCCAGCCCTGTCGCCACGACGATGATCGCCAGCACATAGGTCAGCCAGCTGGCGTGCCAGTCTGGTTGAATATCCTGGAAGATGGTCGCCCCCAGCAGGATCAGGCCGGGAATAAACAGCATCAGCGAGGGCAGCACCGGGAAGAGCGTCACGTAGAGGACCGCCGCCGTAATCAGTACCAGCCCCCATGTCAGCAGTTCGAATCGCAGTTCCGACTCAGGTTTTTTCCCACGCAGCATGTCAGCCTCCTCAGCGAACTGTCCCGACCGGTCTCTAGGGTACGGCTAAAGTATAGGCGGGGTGGGCAAAGAATCAAACCCTCCACGGGCTGAGGGAGACCACGATCCCGTCTGTCAGCAGCAAAGTGTGCTACAATGGAATCAGTGCAGGCAGGAGTCCCCAGAGCGGGTCGGGGTGAGGGAGCATGGCCTTGCAGGGGCAGTCCCTTGGTGAACTGCTGGATAGTATGACAACCCCCGGCGATCTGTATGAGGTCGTCGATGCCGACTCCGCCAAGATTCGCTGTCTGGCCTGTGCACATCGCTGTATCATCAGGGACGGCCAGCGGGGCGTCTGCAAGGTGCGCCTGAACCGGGGCGGGGTGCTCTACGTCCCCCGTAACTATGTCGCCTCGGTGCAGGTCGATCCCATCGAGAAGAAGCCCTTTTTCCACGTCCTGCCCGGTACGGCTGCTTTCAGCTTCGGTATGCTGGGCTGCGATTTCCGCTGCGACTTCTGCCAGAACTGGCTGACTTCCCAGGCCCTGCGGGATGACGCTGCCGGGTCGGCGCCTCAGCCGGTCACGGCCAGAGAGTTGATTGCAGCCGCGCGCCGCTCTGGTTCGAAGAGCGTCGCCAGCACCTATAACGAGCCGCTCATCACCGCCGAATGGGCTGTCGAGATTTTTAAGCTGGCGCGACAGGAGGGGATGCGCACGCTCTTCGTCTCGAACGGCCATGCCTCGCCTGAAGTTCTCGAATACCTGGCCCCCTGGCTGGACGGCTACAAGATCGACCTCAAATCCATGCGCGACGTGACCTACCGGCGCGTCTGCGGGGGGCGGCTCCAGCCGGTGCTTGACACGATCCGCCGGGCATATGAGCTGGGCATGTGGGTTGAGGTCGTCACGCTGGTTGTGCCGGGCATGAACGACAGCAGCGAGGAGCTGTGGGAGGCGGCCCGCTATATCCGCTCGGTATCCGCTGATATTCCCTGGCATGTCACCGGGTTCTACCCCACCTACCGGATGACGGATCGGGGCATGACCCCCGTCCATACACTGCTACGGGCGGCTGAGATCGGCCTGGAGGCGGGCCTAAACTACGTTTACACCGGCAACCGTCCCGGCCAGTCGCAGGACTGGGAAAACACCCGCTGCCCGTCGTGCCAGACTACGCTAATCCGGCGGGCCGGGTTCCGGCTGCTTGCGAACCGCCTCTCCTCTGAAGGGCGCTGTCCGGAGTGCGGGATGGCGATCCCCGGGATATGGAGCTGACGGACGCCGCCAGTTTGAGCGGTGCCCACCCGTGCGCTACACTCAATTTGCCCTGCCGGGCAGGAAGGGTGCTGAACGGTAGGCTGGGCCGTGATGATCATTTGGCAGGACGGGGAAGGAGAGAAGTAACATGCCTGATCAGGAACGGGAAATCATCATCCCAAGATATAAGCTGATCATTTCCTATGACGTAAACCCTGCGAATCATGAGAATTACTTTCGCTTTGTCATGAGCGAGTTCGTTCCCACCCTCCAGGAGATGGGCCTCTACATGACCGAGGCCTGGCACACCGCATACGGTGACTACCCCCTGCGCATGGCCGGGTTCGTTGCCGAGGACATCGAGACCATCCAACGCCTGCTCGGCAGCGACCAGTGGCTGGAGCTTGAACGCCGCTTCCAGGACTACGTGCGCAACTACTCCCTTACGGTTGTGCCGTACCGTCCGGGGTTTCAGTTTATCCGCTAGCCCAGATCGTCTATAATCGCCTCCGGGTTCCCTGAAAGCCCGGCGGCGATGACGGGAGCCTCGTTCCCGGCTCCTGCTTGGCCCAGTGCGTCACCTGAAGATTCCGGAGAATGTGGCCCTATGCGATTCCTCGTGACAGGCGGAGCTGGCTTCATCGGTTCGGCCCTTGCCAACCGGTTAGTGGGAGAAGGACATGAAGTCCGTGTGATCGACGATCTCACCGCTGGGGATCGCGCCCGGCTTGACCCGCGTGTACTCTTCACGCGCGGTGACGTGGCCGACATCCCCAAGCTGTGGACGCTGCTTCAGGATGTGGCCTGCGTCTACCATCTGGCAGCGCGTGTCTCCGTCCCCGAATCGATCAAGTACCCGCGCGACTACAACCACGTCAACGTAGGCGGCACGGTGAGTGTTATGGAGGCCATGCGCGACGCGGGTGTCCAGCGCGTGGTGTTGGCCTCATCGGGGGCGGTTTATGGTCATCAGACCCGGCAGCCCCTGTCTGAAGACATGACGCCCGACCCCGACTCGCCCTACGCTGTCAGCAAGCTGGCCGCCGAGACATACGTCCGCACTATTGGCACGCTGTGGGGCATCGAAACGGTCTCGTTGCGCATCTTCAACGCCTATGGGCCGGGCCAGCAGCTTCCGGCCTCGCACGCGCCGGTCATCCCGCGCTTTATAAAATCCGCTCAATCCGGAGCCAGTCTCATTGTATTCGGCGATGGGACCCAAACGCGCGATTTTGTGTACATTGACGACGTGGTTGATGCCCTGATCGCCGCTGCCTCCGCGCCCAACGTGGATCGCCAGGTGATCAATGTCGGCAGCGGGCGTGAGACCAGCATCAACCAGCTGGTGGAAGCCATCGGGCAGGTGCTCGCCAAACCGTTGGAGCCGATCTACAATCGCGGCCAGGGGGGCGGCGTGGATCGTATGTGCGCCGACCTGACGCGCGCCCGCCGGCTGCTGGGCTTTGAACCCAAAACCGGTTTGCTGGACGGGCTGAGCCTCACGGTGGCCCGCGATGAGCGCTTCCACGCCCCCCAGTGAATAGAAATGTCTCCCTCGGCTGGGCCGGCTTGGTGCTCTCCGGGGGGCGCCTAGCCGTGCCCCGCTCGCTCTCCCCATCTTTGCAAGCGTGGGGCTTCTCTCGCATAAGCGTGGTTGGCTGTGCTACACTCTGGCGCATGGCACGGCTGCAACGCGATTTTTTTGCCCGCGATACGCAGCAGGTCGCACGCGACCTCTTGGGCTGCCTACTCGTGCGCGAGGATGGCGGGCGGCGTGTGGCCGGGCGCATCGTTGAGGTCGAGGCATACACCGGCTGGGGCGACAGGGCGTCGCACGGGCACCGGGGCCAGACCCCCCGCAACGCGGTGATGTTCGGGCCGGTCGGCGTCAGCTACGTGTACTTTGTCTACGGTATGTACTGGCTTCTGAACGTCGTTGCCAAGCCGCCGGGCGTAGACTACCCGGCAGCTGTGCTGTTGCGCGCCCTCGAGCCGGTCGAAGGACTCGACCAGATGGCTGAACGCCGTCCCGGGCGGCTGCCAACCGAATGGGCGAGCGGGCCGGGCCGCCTGACGCGGGCGCTGGGCATCGACGGTTCATTCAACGGCCTCGACCTGACGGCGGAAGACAGCCCCCTTTACTTCGAGCCGGGTAGCCCCGTGCCGGAGGAGGCCGTTCGCACCGGCCCGCGCGTGGGCATTAACGTGCCTGAGCCATGGCGCAGCAAGCCCTGGCGCTTCTGGGTGGACGGCAGCCCGCACGTCTCGCGGGCGGCTGGATAAACGCTGGACGATGGCGAACCGTTGACAGGGGAGAAACAACGATGGGTCTGCTTGAGGGGAAAACAGCACTGATCTTTGGCGTCGCCAACAAGTACTCGATTGCCTGGGGCATCGCCCAGGTCTTCCACGCTCATGGTGCGCGGCTGGGCTTCAGCTACGGCATCCCCCAGTTAGAGAGACGGGTCCGCCCCCTGGCCGAGAGCGTCGGCGCGGAGCTGGTGGAAGAATGCGACGTGACCGACGACCAGGCCATCGACCGCGTGTTTGAGAAGGCCCAGGCAGCCTACGGCACTATTGATGTGCTCGTGCACTCCATCGCCTACGCCGAGCGCGAAGACCTGGACGGACGCTTCGTCGATACTAGCCGCTCGGGTTTTAAGACCGCGCTGGAGATCAGCGCCTATTCGCTTGTCGCGCTGGCCCAGCGGGCCGAGCGGCTGATGCCGGACGGCGGCGCCATCGTCACGATGACCTATCATGGCGGGGTGACGGTTATGCCGCACTACAATGTGATGGGGGTGGCGAAAGCGGCGCTCGAGTCGTGTGTGCGCTACTTGGCCCACGACCTCGGCCCGAAAGGCATCCGGGTGAACGCCATCTCTGCGGGGCCGATCAAGACGCTGGCGGCCTCAGGCGTGGCGGGCTTCCGCAAGATGCTGCACTACCACGAGACGGTCTCGCCCCTGCGCACCGCCATTACCCAGGAGGAGGTCGGCAAGACGGCCCTCTACCTGTGCTCGGACCTGGCGCGCACCGTGACGGGTGAGATTGTCTACGTAGATGCCGGGTGGCACATTCTGGGCATGACCGTCCCCTTTGAGGAACTTGACCGGGACGACTGACGTGCTTTCGCCGGGGGCAGCGCTCCCGACGGAATGCACAGCGTCTGTAGACTGGCAGAGATGGATCCAAAAACGCTTGAAAAACTTGAACTGAACAAGATTCTCGGCCAGCTCGCGGGTTATGCTGCCTTCTCGGCCAGCCGCGAACTACTGGAGGGCCTGCTCCCCACCGCCGATCTGGAAGAGGCCCGGCGCCGCCAGCGCGAGACCACCGAAGCCCGCACACTGCTGGAGGAGAACAGCGCCATCTCCGTGGGTGGGGCACGCGATGTACGCCCCTATGCCCGTAACGCTGAGCGCGGCATCACCCTGATGCCGGAGCACCTGCTGGACATCCGGGCTACCCTTCAGGCAGCGGCCTCGCTGAAGCGTGCCATCCAGAAGGTGGGTGAGCGCTTCCCCCTGTTGAACGAGATCGCCTACGGCTTGGATGAGGGCCGGCACATTGTCGAGGCCATCGCGCGCACCGTGAGCGACCAGGGCGAGGTGCTGGATTCGGCCAGCCCCAAGCTGGCCCAGATTCGGCGCGATTTGCGCCTCGCGCGTGACCGGTTGCAGTCCAAGCTTCAGGCGATCATCACCAGCAACCAGAACGCTCCTTACCTCCAGGAGGCGCTTATCACCCAGCGAAGCGGGCGCTACGTGATCCCGATCAAAGCTGAGGCCAAGGGACGTATCAAAGGCATCGTGCATGACCAGTCGTCCTCGGGGGCGACGCTGTTTATCGAGCCAATCGCGACCGTCGAGATCAATAACCAGATTCGTGAGCTGGAGCTTACCGAACAGGACGAGGTCCTGCGCATCCTGCGCGAGATCAGTCAACTGGTAGGCAGCGACGCCGACCGGGTGGTCCGGACGGTGGACGCGCTGGCCGCCCTGGACGCGGCTTTCGCCAAGGCCAGATATGCTAGCGCCCTGCGCGCCCACCCGCCTGATCTTGTGCCCTTCTCCGATTCACGGGTTCCGGGCAGTACCATCCGGCTCTATGATGCCCGGCACCCGCTCATCGATCCGCAGCGGGTGGTGCCGATCAGCGTCGAGCTGGATGACGATACCTACATTCTGATCATCACCGGGCCGAACACGGGCGGCAAGACGGTCTCGCTCAAGACGGTGGGCTTGCTGGCCCTGATGGCCCAATGCGGGCTGCATATCCCTGCTGCTCCGGAGTCGGCACTCAGCGTATTTGACGCCGTCTATGCCGACATTGGCGACGAGCAGAGCATCGAGCAGTCGCTCAGCACGTTCTCGGCCCACCTGACACACATCACCGGCATCCTGGAACGGGCCGACGACCGCTCGCTTGTGCTGCTCGATGAGTTGGGCGCGGGTACCGATCCGACTGAGGGAGCCGCGATTGCCCGCGCCATCCTTGACTACTTGCGCGCGCGCGGGGTGACAACCTTCGTCGCCACCCACTATCCGGAGCTTAAGCTCTATGCTCACAGCACGCCCGGTGTGCGCAATGCCAGTGTCGAGTTTGACGTGGAAACGCTCTCTCCCACGTACCGCCTCATCATCGGCCTGCCGGGGCGCTCCAACGCGCTCGCCATTGCTACGCGGCTCGGCCTGCCGCCGGAGATCACCGAACGGGCGCGGAGCTTCATCGGCGCCAGCGACTTGGCCGCCGACGACCTGCTGGACGAGATCCACCGCACCCGCGAGGCGATCCGCCAGACCGAGGCCCGTCTGGCACGCGCCGAGCACGACGCCGCCATCCTCCGCGACCGGCTCCAGGCGCGGCTGGATAACATCGAGGCGGAGCGGCAGGCCATCATTGAGCAGACGCGGGAGCAGGCGATGCGTGAGCTGGCAGCCCTTCAGGAGGAGATCCGCGAGCTGCGGCGGCGGCTGCGGGCCATCCCGCCCTCCCTTCAGGCCGAGGCAGGAGCCGCCCGCGATGTGCTGCGGGACATCGAGGAAGAGGCGGGTGTGCTGGGTGAGGTGATGGCTGAGCCTGTCGGGCGTGCCCTCGCGCCGGCACCGCCCTCCGGGCCTGCCGTCGAGGAGGCCCTGCATGGGCTGGAAGTAGGCGACCGCGTGTTCGTGCCCCGCCTGAACGCCGAGGGCGAGGTTGTTGGCATAGATGGCACAGACGAGGTCGAGGTGCAGGTCGGGCAGTTCCGCCTGCGCGTCAAGGTCGATGCCCTGGAGTATCGCGGCAGGCCGCGCCGCGAGAAGCCAGCCGAGGAGGTGGGCCGCTCCGGCGTCAAAGTCCCCCGCCCTGAGAGTCCCGGCCTGGAGCTGCACCTGCGCGGCCTGACGCTTGAGGAGGCGCTGCCCCTCCTAGACGAGTACCTCGATCGGGCCTACCTGTCAGGGCTGCCTTGGGTGCGCATCGTCCACGGTAAGGGCAGCGGTGTGCTCCGCCGCGCGGTGCGCGATACGCTCCGCCGGAGTTCGCTGGTCAGGGATTTCGAGAGCGCACGCCCCAACGAGGGAGGCGACGGCGTGACCGTCGTCCACTTTGTGCCGCTTTCCTAGCCCCACACCCTACAGGGCCGCTCGCCTGTGGCTCCGTGCCGTGAATGACTCGTGTTAACTTCCGGCTATTGCCTCGACCAACTCTCGGCAAAAATACGGGATGTCCTCCACCACGCGCCCCCACACCAGGTTGCCGTCGCGGAAGGCAGCCTCATCGGCCCATATCGCCCCCGCGTTGACCAAGTCATCCTTGATCCCTAGGCTGCCGGTGGCCTTGTGCCCTTTCCGGATGATCCCCGCCGAGATCAGGACCAGCCCGGCATGGCAGATCGAGCCGATGACCTTGCCCTGCTCGTCGGCCCTGCGAACGATGTTCAGGACCGCTTCGTAGCGGCGCAGTTTGTCGGGCGCCCAGCCGCCCGGCACGACGACCGCATCGAGGTCATCCGCGCTGATTTGATCGGCAGTCACGTCAGGGGTAGCGCTCAGGCCATGCTTACCCCGGTAGGTCGGCTCGCTGCCTGTGCCGATCTTGATCACCTTGGCGCCCTCTTCCGTCAGGCGCATCACCGGGACCCAGAACTCCAGGTCCTCGAACTCACGCTCGACAAAGATGCCGATCTTCTTTCCTTTTAGCCGCATGACGACTCCTCTCTTCGGTTTAGGTTTGGGTGTTTATCCGTCTGGCCTTGTGAGCAGCCGAACGCTCAAGCGAAATGCCCGGTTCGTTCTGAGTATAGCGCAGAAATCTGAGCTGTGGGGGCTGGCTTTGTTCCACTCGTCCCGGATGGGCTGCCGGAGTTACCAATCCCTCATATATTGTCACGCCCGAAAGGTCAAAAGGTGGTCCCAAAAACCCGCGTTACGTTTCTCACGTTTACATGGGTTGACCCCGCCCCCAAAACCGGGCTATACTCTGGGAGATTGCGATCGCGATCCAACGCACACGCTGGATGAAAGGAGGTGATCTGTGAGTTGTAGTGGACAGACGCCTCCAACGGGAGCGGACGCATAGGGTGGGTATTGTCCCAGCCTTACTAACCGGTCTCGAAGGAAGCCGACCACGCCGCC
>FWPU01008550.1_pt1 | contig 17335 bp, 11 predicted proteins | sample 2228361 | NCBI WGS metagenome assembly FWPU01 (sample SAMEA103939777, study PRJEB20133) | metagenome
GTTAAATTTATTCATAGATTACCTCCTGTTTGGTTTTCTTTTTTATTTTACCAAATAGGAGGTTTTTTTAAATTCTTATTTTGGACAAGAGTGGGGAGACGGAAAGCCGTCACGGCCGCATCACCTTTCACGCTTTAGTTGCAGCTTACAGCACTTCACCTTTGCCCCTTCCCATCTGGAGAGATAATTCTTTGTGAAAAATTTCTCAAAGTTATAATTTGTGATATAATATAAAAATTTATTTTAGGAGGTTTATTATGTCAAAAGTTATGGTTACCATAGATGGGAATGAAGCTGCTTCTTATATTGCCCATAAAACAAGTGAAGTTATAGCAATTTACCCCATAACTCCTTCATCAAATATGGGAGAAAATGCAGATGAATGGTCTGCAAAGGGACAAAAAAATATTTGGGGGACAATTCCCCTTGTAATAGAAATGCAAAGTGAAGGGGGGGCTTCTGCTGCTTGTCATGGTGCCATCCAAACAGGTGCCCTTACAGCAACTTTTACTGCAGCACAGGGCTTGCTACTTATGATTCCTACAATGTATAAAGTTGCAGGAGAACTTACCCCTATGGTTATCCATGTCTCAGCCAGAACTCTTGCAACCCATGCCCTTTCAATTTTTGGAGACCATAGTGATGTTATGTCTGTAAGAGCCACTGGTTTTGCCCTTTTATCTTCTTGTAGCGTTCAGGAAGCCCATGATTTAGCTCTTATTGCCCATGCTTCTACTGTAAAGTCCAGAGTACCTTTTTTACATTTTTTCGATGGTTTTAGAACTTCCCATGAAGTGCAAAAAATTGCAAAAATTTCTGATGAGACAATTTTAAATATGATGGATGGGGAAGCTATAAGAGCCCATAGAAAAAGAGCCTTAAACCCAGAAAACCCTGTAATTAGGGGAACAGCCCAAAATCCCGATCACTTTTTTCAAGCAAGGGAAAGAATTAATCCCTTTTATAATGCCTGTCCTTCAATTGTTCAAGAAGCTATGGACAAACTTTATGAATTGGAAGGAAGAAGATATAATTTATTTGATTATGTGGGTGATGAAAACGCTGAGTATGTGATTGTAATGATGGGTTCTGGTGCAGAAACAGCCCATGAAACAATTGAATATTTAAAAGAAAAGGGAGAAAGAGTTGGGCTTATAAAAGTTCGTCTTTACAGACCCTTTTCTGTGGAGCATTTTTTAAAGGTATTGCCAAAATCTGTTCAAAAAATAGCAGTTTTAGATAGGACAAAGGAACCTGGAGCCCAGGGAGAACCCCTATATCAAGATGTAGTTGATGGTGTTTATAAAGGAATAAAAGAGGGATTGATTGAATTTAAAAAAATTCCAATAATTTATGGTGGAAGGTACGGACTTTCCTCCAAAGAGTTTACTCCCGCTATGGTAAAGGGTGTAATAGATGCTTTAAAGGAGGCAAACATAAAACATGGGTTTACAATAGGGATAGAAGATGATGTTACCTTTACAAGTTTGCCCTATGACAAAGATTTCAATATTGATTTTAGTGGTTTTAGAGGACTTTTCTTTGGTTTGGGTGCAGATGGAACTGTTTCTGCAAATAAAAATAGTATAAAAATAATTGGAGAAGAGACAGAAAATTGGGCACAGGGATATTTTGTTTATGATTCAAGAAAGGCGGGAACCCTTACAACTTCCCATTTGAGGTTTGGGAAAAAACCAATTCGTTCCACCTATTTAATTCAAAGAGCAAATTTTATTGCTTGCCACCAATATGTTTTTCTTGAAAGGCATGATATGTTAAGATTTGCTGAAAAAGGTGCCACTTTTTTAATAAATTCTCCTTTTCCTCCAGAGAAGGTTTGGGATAATCTTCCAAAAAAAGTTCAAGAACAAATAATTGAAAAGGAAATAAATTTATATAGCATAGATGCTTACGAAGTGGCAAAGTGCAGTGGAATGGGAAGGATAATAAATACAATTATGCAGACCTGTTTCTTTGCCATTTCAAATATTATTCCAAAGGATGAAGCAATTGAAAAGATAAAAAATGCAATAGAAAAGACCTATGGAAAGAAAGGTGAAAAGCTTGTGAAATTAAATTTTCAAGCAGTAGATAATACCTTAGCTAATTTGTATAAGATAGATTATCCAAAAAAAATTACTTCAAATATTGAAATGGTATCTCCCATACCTGATTATGCTCCTTCCTTTGTAAAAGAAGTTGTAAGAAAAATAATAGAGGGGAGAGGAGATGAGATAAAGATATCTCAAATGCCCCCCGATGGAACCTTTGAGACAGGGACAACCCAGTATGAAAAGAGAAACATTGCCTTAGAAATTCCTGTCTGGGAACCATCCCTTTGTATCCAATGTGGAAAATGTTCCTTTGTATGTCCCCATGCAACCATTAGAATTAAGGTTTATGATCCCTCTTACTTAAAAGATGCCCCAGAAACTTTTAAGTCAATGGACTATATAGCTCCCGAATATAAAGGTAAAAAGTATACAATTCAAGTTGCAGCAGAAGATTGTACTGGCTGTGCCCTTTGTGTGGAAGTATGTCCAGCAAAGGATAAAAAAGAACCTTCTAAGAAAGCATTAAGGATGGAACCCCAACTGCCCTTAAGAGAACAAGAAAGAAAAAATTGGGATTTCTTTTTAAAAATCCCAGATGTAGATAGAAAAACTGTAAAGGTAAATACAGTCAAGGGTTCCCAATTTTTAAGACCCCTTTTTGAGTTTTCAGGTGCTTGCACTGGCTGTGGAGAAACCCCTTATGTTAAATTATTGACACAACTTTTTGGAGATAGATTGCTCATAGGAAATGCCACAGGTTGTTCTTCTATATATGGAGGAAACCTTCCTACTTTTCCCTATTGTAAGGATCACAAAGGAAAAGGGCCTGCATGGAATAATTCTTTATTTGAAGATACTGCAGAGTTTGGTTTGGGCTTTAGGTTAACAATTAATAAACATAGGGAGTTTGCTACCGAACTATTGCTAAAATTAAAGGATAAAATTGGTGAAAATCTTGTCAAGGAATTAATTGAAGCAAAACAAGAGACAGAAGAAGATATTGAAAGGCAAAGGGAAAGGGTTAGTGTTTTAAAGGGGATATTGGAAAAAATAAATTTAGAAGAGGCAAAAGATCTCTTATCCCTTTGCGATAGTTTAATCCATAAATCCATTTGGCTTATAGGAGGTGATGGATGGGCATACGATATTGGTTATGGAGGTTTAGACCATGTAATTGCTTTAGGATTTAATGTAAATGCTTTAGTTTTAGATACGGGTGTTTATTCTAATACGGGAGGTCAAATGTCAAAGGCAACTCCGAGAGGAGCTGTGGCAAAATTTGCCTTTGCAGGAAAGCCAGCTCCAAGAAAAGATTTAGGGCTTATGGCAATTGTTTATGGAAATGTATATGTGGCAAAGGTTGCTTTTGGTTATAATGATTTACAAACATTAAAGGCATTTATAGAAGCAGAAAGCTATCCTGGTCCTTCAATTATAATTGCTTATTGTCATTGCATTGCCCATGGAATTGATATGCAAAGGGGTTTAGAACAACAAAAAAAGGCAGTAGAATCGGGAAGCTGGATTCTTTATCGTTACAATCCTCTTTTAAGAGAAAAAGGACAACCCCCTTTGCAAATTGATTCAAAGGAGCCTTCAATCCCCTTAGAAGAATACTATGACAGTGAAACAAGGTTTAGCATTTTGAAAAAGACATCTCCTGAAAGGGCAAGGATGCTCTTGGAAGAAGCAAAAAAAGAAGTGGAATACCAATGGAAGCTTTATCAACATTTAGCAAAATTAATATAGAAAGGATAAAGTTATGGCTAATTTATTAACAAATATAGGAAAAATAAGTTTAAATAATCCTTTTATAGCAGGTGCTTCCCCTTTATCAGAAGATTTAGATAGCTTAAAAAGATTGGAAGATGCAGGGGTTTCTGCTATTGTTTTGCATTCAATTTTTGAAGAGCAAGTGGAAATGGAAGATGAAGCATTAGAACATTATTTAAAACAAGGAACAGAGACCTATGCAGAGTCTTTAAGCTATTTCCCTTCCCTTGAGGAATATAAGTCAGATTTAGATAATTATTTAGAAAAAATAAGAAAAGCAAAAGAATCTATAAAAATCCCTATAATTGCAAGCTTAAATGGGATAACAGCAGGGGGTTGGCTTTCCTATGCAAAAAAAATGGAAGAGGCAGGGGCAGATGGAATTGAACTAAACCTTTATCATTTGCCTACAAAAATTGAAGTTTCTTCCCAGGAAATAGAAGAAAATTATATAAAAATTGTAAAAGAGCTTAAAGAAAAGATAAAGGTTCCCCTATTTTTAAAGCTTTCACCTTTCTTTTCTTCTTTCCCCAATGTAGCAAAAAAAATTGAGGAGGCTGGAGCAGAAGGGCTTGTCTTATTTAATAGATTTTACCAACCCGATTTAGATATTGAAAACTTGCAAGTAAAAAATACCATAGAACTTTCCTCTTCCTTTGAAAATAAAGAAGCAATTCGTTACATTTCAATCTTGTATGGAAAGGTTAATTTAAGTTTTATAGGTACTGGGGGGGTTTTAAGTTTTAAGGATGTATTAAAGTTTATTTTTGCAGGAGCCAATGCAGTTCAAATTGTCTCTTTAATTTTAAAAGAAGGTTATTTAGCTATAAAAAGATTGCAAGAAGATGTAAATAATTGGCTTGATAGTAAAGGATATGAAAAGATAAATGACTGTATAGGTGTCTTAAGCCAAAAGAAGTGTCCTGATCCTTTAAGTTTTGAAAGGGCAAATTATATGAAGACCCTTCTTTATTATAAGAAATGAAAGAAATTGAATTAAAGGTTGTCTTTAAGGATTTTAAAGATTTAAAGAAGAAATTAAAGCATTTAAAGGCAAAGAAGGTAAACCCAAAGACCTTTGAAAAAAACATAATTTATGACCATAAGGATATAAACTTAAAAAGAAAAGGGGTTCTTTTAAGATTAAGGAAATTTGGGAAAAAAAATATTTTAACCTTAAAAAAGGCATCTAAAGGGAAAGAGGGTTTTAAAGTAAGGGAAGAAATAAATTTGGATGTGGAAAGTTTTGAAAAAACAGAAAACTTCTTGAAGTCCCTTGGATTCTTCAAAACATTTTCATATGAAAAGTGGAGAGAAAACTACTCTTATAAGGGTTTAATAATTTCCTTAGATGAAACAAAGGTTGGAAATTTTATGGAAGTAGAAGGGGAATATAAAGATATATGGGATTTTTTAAAAGAAATTGGGGTTAGTAAAGAAAAAACCTTAACTTTAACATATATGGATTTGTTTAAATCCCTTAAAAAACCTTAGGTTATATAAAAATATAAAACTTTTATTGGTTAAATAAAAAAGGTACAAACTGAACTTTTAAAATAAGCTTTTAAAGTTCAAAACTTGCCATAAACCATTTCCATATTATTTATTTTAATTTTTTTAATCCCAAGCAGTCAAAAAAATATAACTTTTCAGTTATGGTATCCTGTTTCAGATGATAAAGAACAATGATGAGATGTAAAATTAGCTACAAGAAAGGTTAAAGTTTGGAAGCAAAAATAAGAGAAATTTTAGGGTTAAAAAATTTGGCAAGAATTCTGAAAGGAAACATTTAAAGAATAAAGTTCTTCATTTTTAAAATTTGTAAAACTTTAAGGAATTTACCCTACTTGAATTTATCAAATTTAAGATGAGTTTTTGAAAGGGGAAGCAATTATTATTAGATTAGAAAAAGACAAGGCAATATGTTAAAAGGTTTTTTAATTCTTTTCCATCTAATTGATAAAAAATATTTTAAAGACGAGGCATTGAGCAAGGCATTAAGTACCGAAGAAATTGGAGTTTAAGCGAAAGCATAGGGAAACCCTTGACAGCCGAAGACAAAAATAATAAAATAAAAAAGGTGGAAAGGTATCTTGCAAATTTAAAATCTTTGAAAGCTTTATTTATAAATCCAATTTGTCCCTTTTCCCTTGAACCAACACAGTAAAGGTGCTTATTTAAAACTACTTGATTGTTTTGAACTCCTTTCCTCCTTTTTCTGCTCTAATGCTATTTTTTTCATTTTTTAAAATCTTTACCCAACTCCTCATTCCATCTATGGAAATTATTAAAACAAGGATTAACATAATTGTTGTTAAAATCAAATTTATCTTGGCATTTAAAGTTCCTGAGGGAAGGTAAATATTAAAAATGTTTAAAAGCCCAGCTGTAAATGTGACAGAAAACATAAATAAAAATGGAATGAAAGTTATAAGAGCATATATTTTTTTTGAAGAGGTCTTTAAAATGAATGTTGTCCCTATTACAAGGGCTATGACAGATAAAAGTTGATTTGAAACACCAAACATAGGCCAGATGGTTGAAATGGAACCAAAATATAAAAGGTATCCCCATCCAATACAAATGAGCATTGAAGTTATAATAATTCCAGGTATCCAGTTAAAATTTTTAAAGGGTTTAAAAATTGTCCCAAAGGATTCCTGTAATATATATCTTCCAATTCTTGTTCCTGTATCAATTGTGGTTAAAATAAATAAGGCTTCAAACATAATTGCAAAATGGTACCAGTAAGACATAAGACCCTTCAAACCAGGGATTGAAGAAAAAATGTATGCCATCCCAACTGCCAAAGAAACAGCCCCTCCCGTCCTCCCCATTACATTTTCCCCTACCATTTGAGAAAGATTTCCAATTTCCACTGGGACAAAACCAAGTTTTTGAAATACTTCTATGGGTACATTTATTGCAAAATAATCAGCTGGCTTTAAAACAGTTGCAGAAATAAGTGCCATCAATGCAACAAATCCTTCTGTTATCATAGCCCCATATCCAATAAACCTTATATCCCTTTCATTTTTAACCATCTTTGGAGTTGTTCCAGTGGAAATTAAAGAATGAAAGCCAGATATGGCTCCACAGGCAATTGTAATAAAAACATAGGGCCAGAGCTTCCCAGGTATAACTGGACCTCCTCCTCTTATATATTCAGTTATGGCAGGCATATGGATGAAGGGTCTTACTATAAAAATTCCCAGGGCAAGGATAAAGATTGTTCCAATTTTCATATAAGAACTTATATAATCCCTTGGAGTAAGTAAAAGCCATACTGGTAAGACAGAAGCAAGGAATCCATAAATTGGGAGGAGGACTGAAATTTGATGTTTGGCTAAAACAAAAGATGAACCGAGAGGACTTTGAGCAATGAAGTTTCCAATTATAACTCCAAGTATCACAAGAACAATTCCAATTATACTTGCCTCTTTTATCTTTTCAGGTCTTAAAATTTTCATATAAATTCCAATAAAGATTGCAACAGGCATAGTAAAGGCAATTGTAAAGGTTGCCCAGGCACTTTCACTCATAGAGTTTACAACAGCAATTCCAAGCCCTGCCAGTGCAGTTATCATAATAAAAAGAGTTGCACAAGCAGTTGTGATACTTGAAACTTTTCCCATATATCTTAAAGCAAGGGTGTGTAATGCTTCTCCATTGTGTCTTACTGATGCAAATAAAATTACCATATCGTGAACTGCTCCAGCTAAAACTGCTCCAAAGATTATCCAGAGGGTTCCAGGTAAAAATCCAAATTGAGCAGCAAGTACTGGACCTATCAAAGGACCTGCCCCTGCAATTGATGCAAAATGGTGGCCAAATAAGACATATTTATTTGTGGGGACGTAATCAAAGCCATTATTTAATTCATAAGCAGGGGTTTTTCTTTCTTTATCAAAGACAAGGATTTTTGCTGCAATAAATGCAGAATAAAATCTATACCCCAAAATAAAAATTCCAACCCCTGCTAAGAGCAAAATTAAAGAGTTCATCTAAATTATTTTATCATTTTTGAAGATTTAATTAAATAAATTTTGGTATAATCAATTTTAAATTTATAAATTTTTTAAGGAGGTTTGAATTGAATAAAGTTTTCTTTTTAATTTTTTTGTTTTTTTTAACCTTTTCTTGCAAAATAAATTTACAAAATGAAGAAGATTTAGAAGACAAATACTTATGGCTTGAGGAAATTGAAGGAGAAAATGCCTTATTATGAGCAAAAGAAAGAAATGAAGAAACTGAAAAAATTTTAGCTCAAAATAATGATTTTAAAAAACTTGAAAAAGATTTTTTTGATATTATGACTTCCAAATAAAGAATTCCTTATGTTTCAAAATGGGGAAATTATTTTTATAATTTCTGGAAAGATGAAAAAAATTTAAAGGGTGTTTGGAGAAGGGCTACCTTAGAGGAATATAAAAAAAAGGAGCCAAAATGGGAAGTAATACTTGATCTTGATAAACTTTCAAAGGAAGAAAGTGTAAGCTGGGTGTGGGGAGGAGCTGAAATTTTAAAGCCAGTTTGCAAAAATGCCTTAGTGAGATTATCTCGTGGTGGCTCTGATTCCCATATTATAAGGGAATTTGATATAGAAAAAAAGGAATTTTTAAAGGATGGTTTTTATTTATCTGAGGTAAAAAGTCAAGTTTGTTGGATTGATGAAAATAATATCTATGTGGCAACTGATTTTGGGTCTGAGACGCTTACAAATTCTGGTTATCCAAGGATTGTAAAATTGTGGAAAAGAGGAACTCCAATTGAAAAAGCAAAAGCAATTTATGAAGGGAAAAAAGAAGATATATCTGTTGGTGCATATTATGATAATACAAAGGGATTTGAAAGACATTTTATCTATAGAGGAATTTCTTTTTATGAAAGGGAAATTTTTTCAAGGGAAAAAGATGGGAAATTGATTAAAATAGATATTCCTAAGGACTCAAAATTTTCAGTTCACAGAGAATGGATGGTTTTGGAGCTTAAAACCCCTTGGGAAGTAAATGGAAAAAGATTCAAAGAAGGTCAGCTTTTGGCAATTGATTTTGAGGAATTTTTAAAAGGAGGAAGAAATTTTGAAGTTCTCTTTGAGCCGTCTCCAAATATATCCCTTTTAAACTACCTTTGGACGAAAAATTATTTAATTTTAAATACCTTGGAAGATGTGTAAAGCAGGGTCTGGATTTTAAATTTTAAAAGTGGGAAATGGGAAAAAAGACAATTTCAATATGGCACTGGTTTTTCAACTATTTCTATCTGGGCAGTTGATGAAAAGGAAACAGATGAACATTTTATGACAATTACAGATTTTTTAACTCCAACTTCTCTTTTCATAGGAGAAATTGGAAAAGAATCAGAAAAGTTAAAAGAGGTACCTTCCTTTTTTTATTCGGAAGGGCTTCAAATAACCCAACACTTTGCAAAATCAAAGGATGGAACAAAAATTCCATATTTTCAGGTTTCTCCAGAAAACTTAAATTACAATGGAAAAAATAAGACACTTTTAACTGGATATGGAGGTTTTGAGGTCTCTTTAGTTCCTTATTATAGTGGAGTTGTGGGAAAGGGATGGCTTGAGGAAGGAGGGGTTTATGTTCTTGCAAACATAAGAGGGGGGGAGAATATGGTCCAAAATGGCATAAGGCAGTTTTAAAAGAAAATAGGAAAAAATGTTTTGAAGATTTTTCTGCAGTTGCAAAGGACTTAATTGAAAGAAAAGTTACATCTGCTAAATATCTTGGAATTGAAGGTGGATCAAATGGAGGGCTTCTTGTGAGGAATATGCTTACAAAATATCCTTCCCTTTTTGGAGCAGTTGTCTGTCAGGTTCCCCTTCTTGATATGAAAAGGTATTCAAAACTTTTAGCTGGTGCTTCCTGGATTGCAGAATATGGGGATCCAGAAAACCCTGAAGAATGGAAATTTATAAAAAAATTTTCTCCCTATCACAATTTGAAAAAAAATAAAAAATATCCACCTGTTTTATTTATGACTTCCACAAGGGATGACAGAGTCCATCCAGGGCATGCAAGGAAGATGGCTAAAAAAATGCTTGATATGGGATTTGAGGTTTTATATTATGAAAACATAGAAGGAGGGCATGGAGGAGCAGCTGACTTCAAACAAGCATCTCATATGTGGTCCCTTGCTTATACATTTTTATATCAAAACTTGAGATAGTACGTTAAATATTAAACCTTAAAATTGTAAAACATTTCACAGTATGTCTTCTGCTCTTCTGTACTATATTTACCTTTCCCTTTTCATAGCATCCTGCTGTTCTATATGTCCCTTTATATTTGAAAATAGTTTTTTGGTATAATAATTTTTGAAAAAAAGGAGGTAAATTATGAAAATATTGTTCAATTTTATAGTTTTAGTGTTAATCTTTTCTTCTTTTTGTTTCTCTTATGCCAATGAAAGTTCAAAGGAAGCCCCTGGAGAAATTTTCTTCTTTAAATATGAGATAGGGAAAACTTTATCTTACTTGACAGATTTTAAAATTGATATGGATATGGAGATAAAAAGTGGAAATGAAAATATAAATATAAAGATGATTATGGAGACAAGATATCTTATTGGGCTTACTCCTTTGGCTAATTTAAAGGATGAAATTACAACAATGAGATTGGAACCATCAAGTATTGAAGCTAATTGGGATATCAAAAGTCCAGTAGGACATATAATTCTTTCTCTTAAGGGCTCAGAGATGAAAGGCACGAAAGATGGGAAAATTTTTATTGATACTGTTAAAGGGTTAGGTACCTACGAAGCTAAGGAATTTAAGAAGGAAATTCTTCCCCTATATTTAAGCGGTGAAGTTGATTTGGATAAAAGAGGAAATACAATAAAATTTCGTGGTGATGTACCCTTTGTTGAATTTTGGAATGAAATTTCTGCTCAAGAGGTGGGCTTTTTTGGAATTGTTTTTCCAGAGCATAAAGTTTTGGTAGGTGAAAGTTGGAATGAGAAGCTAACTTTAAAAAAAATTGGTGATGTAAGATTAGGCGAAAAAGGGTTGGAATGCAATACAAAATTTACTCGATTGATGGATGAAGTTATAAATGAAAAACGGTTTGCTGTATTTGAAATTTCTTCTCCTTTTATTCATAAGGATTTGGTAGGATTTTTTGACCAAGGGGGCTCCACCTTAAAATTAAATATTTCTAAATTTGAGCGTAGTGCAACGGGGAAAATAAAATTTGCTCCAGAAATGGGAATTCTAACAGAATGTAAAACGAAAGCAAAGGCAATGGCTTTAATGAATTCCCTACTGGAAGGACAAAATTTAAATATGAAATTAGTTTTAAATGCAGATATGTCTCTTGAGTTAATTTCTGTAGATAGTAAAAGTTCTAAATAAATTTGAATAACCTATGGTTTTAATTTTTAAAACCCTTCAATTTTTAATTTTAGCTTCTACCTCTAATAGATTTTTTTTAACTTTTTCAATGTAAGGATGGTTTTGAGGAAAGGTTTTTTGTAGGATAAAAAGGGCTTCTTTGTATAATATTTTTGCATCTTTGTATTTCCCTTCTTCAAAATAAATTAAACCTAAATTTCTTTTAACTAAACCGTAAAGGTAGTGGTCCTTTCCTAAAAATTTTTCCCATATCCCCAAAGCTTCTTTGTATAAGGATTTTGCCCTTTGAAAATCTTTTTTTTCGTAATAAATTGCAGCAAGGTTGTTTATATCAGTGGCATAAGAAAAGTGGTTTTGTCCAAAGACCTTTTCATCTATCTTTATTGCTTTAAGGAGTAAATCTTCTGCTTCCTCAAATTTTTTTTGGACCCTATACAACTCCGCAAGATTTACCAAATCCACAGCAAAACTTGGATGGTTTTGCCCTAAAATTTTTTCATCTATTGATAAAATCCTTTTATAAATATTTTCTGCTTTCCCATATTCTTTTTTTATCTCATATAATATAGCTAAATTATTTAAACAAGTTGTAACTTCTTCATTGTAAAATCCTAAGGTTTCTTGAAAAATCTTTAAACTCCTTTTTAAAAAATCCTCTGATTTTTTATAATTTCCCATAACCCTGTAAAATTCCCCTGTGTCATTTAATACTTTTGCCACTTCAAGGGAGTTTTTCCCTAAGGATTTTTTATATATTTCTAAAGCGCCAAGGTATAAACTTTCTGCTTTTTTAAAATTTCCTTTAACTTTGTAAAAGTAACCCAAGTTTTTCATGGAGTTTGCATATTTCACATCCTCTTCACCATATAAACTCTTAGAATTTTTAAAGGAGGATAAAAGAAATGGTTCTGCCTTTTCAATTAAGCCCAATCTTAAATAAATAAGCCCAAGGGTTTCTTCTAATCTATTTTTTATTTTCAAATCCCCTTTGAATTCAAATTGTATTTTTTTTGTAGCATCTTCTAAGATTTCCTTTGCCGTTACCTCAGCACCCTTAGATTTATAGGGATCAGAAACTTCAAAAATTCCTTCTAAAAATTCAGAAATATATTTGGATAACTTTTCTTCCCTTTGGACTTTTTTCTTTTCCTCTAAAATCTTTAAATTAAAGAAAACCATTAAAAGAGCAAAGGTTAAAATGAAAAATGTAAAAAGGACATAAATTATTTTTTTTAACTTTCTTTTTGGTTTTTGGGAAATCCAAATCAATTTCTCATAGACATCTTCTGCCGTGGGCCTTTGTTCTGGACTTATATCTTTCATTCTTTCAATTAATCTTTTTAAATCCCTATCTATTCCCTCTGCAGAATATGTTTCCCCTTTTTGAGCATTTTGGAGCATTTCCTTTAAATTTTTTCCCCCTTTAAAGGCAGGTTTTCCTGTAAAAATTTCCTGTAAAATAAGTCCAAAAGAATATATGTCACTTAATGTAGTTAGATTTTCTCCTTTTGCTTGTTCTGGACTCATAAATTCCAAGGTTCCCATTATTGTTCCAGCTCTTGTTTTTAAATTTCCATTAAAAAAGTTCTCTAAGATATAAGTTTTTTCTTCTCCTATTTCAGTGCTTAACATTTCCCTATTAATTTTGAATTTTATTTCTTCTTCCCTAACTATTCCTGCCAATCCAAAATCCAAAACTTTTACAATCCCCTCTTCTGATATTAAGATATTTGCAGGCTTTAAATCCCTATGAATTATTCCTTTTTTATGAACAACTCTTAAGGCGTCACAAATTTGAAGGGAAATGTTAACTTTTAAATTCCAGGAAGGATTTTCTTTTAAAATTTCTTTTAAAGTTTTTCCCTTAATTAATTCTAATACAATTATGTTTTTTTCGCCTTCTTCCAAAAGGTCATAAATTCTGCATATATTTGGATGTTCTAAACTTGACAAAACATAAGCTTCTCTTTTAAACCTTGCCTTTGCAATTTCATTGAAATTTAGATCTTTCCTTAAAAATTTTAGAACTACATTTCTTTTAAGTTTTTCATCATAAGCCAAATAAACATCTCCCATCCCTCCTTCTGCTAATTTTTCAAGAATTTTGAAATGGGAGACAACTTTTGGAATTTCAAAAAAGGGGAACATAAAAATTTCTTCAAGATAAAATTATCCTTCCATCTGCAATTATTGCTCCTTCCCCTTCTTCATACAAAAATATGGGATTCATATCCAGTTCTTTAATTTCTGGGATATCAATAACCAATTGAGATGTTCTCATTATTATTTCAGCTATTGCCCTTTTATCTTTTGCCCTCTTTCCTCTAAATTCAGAAAAGATTTTGCTTGAGCGAATTTCTTCAATCATTTTATATGCCCCCAATTCCCTTATGGGACATAATCTAAAAGTTAAGTCCTTTATTGCTTCCACATAACTTCCACCAAGTCCAAACATTAAGACAGGCCCAAATTTTGGATTCCTTGAAACCCCTACAATTAGTTCAAGACCTGGTTTTGCCATCTTTTGGATATTTATTCCTTTTATTTTAGCCATTGGGGCTTTTTCCTTTACATTTTTTTGAATTGAAAGGTAAGCATTAAAAAGGTCATTGGGATTATCAATTCCTACAATTACTCCACCTACATCCAATTTATGGATTATATCTGGAGAAACCACCTTTAAAACCACAGGATATCCAATTTCCTGAACAGCCCTTAGGGCATCTTCTACTGTATTTACAAGTTTGGAAGGCAGGACGGGAAGTTTGTATGCTTTAAAAAGCTCTAATGCTTCTATTTCTGGCAAATGTTTTCTCCCTTCCTTCAGGGCTATCTCAATAGGAATTCTTGCCCTTTCTTTATCCATATCTTGGAAAACCATTACAGTAGTTCTGGGTCTTCCACACCATTCTACATATTTATACATACTTGCTAAGGTCTTGGCAGCTGATTCTGGAAATATATAATGGGGGATTTTATTTTTCTTTAAAATTTCTACCCCCTTTGAAACATCTACAATTCCCATAAAAGTGGCAAGGATTGGTTTATCTGTTATCATTGATGTCTCCACAACTTTGTTTGCAGTTTCTACTATATCTGTCATTGATTGGGGAGTAAGGATAACAATTAAACTATCCACATTTTCATCTTTTATAACTGCTTTTAATGCATGTTCATATCTATCAGCCCTTGCATCTCCAATTACATCAATGGGGTTGTTAAAATTTGAGGTAGGGGGAAGATATTTTTTTAATTCTTCCACTGTCTCTTCTTTTAAAGGGGCTATTTCTAAGCCATATCTTATGCAAGCATCTGTTGCCATTATCCCAGGACCACCTGCATTTGTTACAATTGCTACCCTTTTCCCCTTTGGGAGGGGTTGCTCTGAAAAACCCAAAGCTAAATCAAAGAGATCTTCAATTCTTTCAACTCTTAAGATCCCTCCTTGTGTAAAAATTGCATCATAAACCTCATCAGAGGCAGTTAAAGAACCCGTATGGGAAGAAGCTGCTTTTGCTCCTTGTTGAGTTGTTCCTGATTTTATGGCAATTACGGGTTTCTTGTTTTCTCCTTCACTTGTAATTATCCTTGCTGTTTGAATAAATTCATATCCATTAACAATATCCTCTAAATACATTAATATTACTTTTGTCTTTTTATCATTGTGCAAATATTTTAAGAGGTCCAGTTCATTTACATCTGCCTTATTCCCAATGCTAATAAATTTAGAAAATCCAAAACCAAGTCCTTTAGCATAATCCAAAACAGAAGTGCACAGGGCACCCGATTGGGAAATAAATGCAATATTTCCTTCCTTTGGCATAGAAACAGCAAAAGAGGCATTTAGACAAATTTCGGGATCTGTATTTATTATCCCAAGGCAATTTGGACCCACCAAAGGAATCCCATATTTTTTTATAATTTCTTTTATTTCATTTTCCAATCTTATGCCATCCCCTCCTACTTCCTTAAATCCAGCTGAAATAATTACTGCTCCCTTTGCACCATGTTCAATACATTCCATAAGGGTTTCAGGTGTAGAAGGAGCAGGGACAATTAAAACAGCTAAATCAAAGGGCTCAGGCACATCCTCAACCTTTGGGTAGCATCTTACTCCATTTATACTTTTTGCCTTTGGGTTTATGGGATAAATTACTCCTTTATATTTTCCAAAAAGCAAATTACAAAAAATACTTTGCCCCACGGAACCTTCCTTTGTAGAGGCACCTACAACGCCAATAGATTTTGGATAAAAAATAGAATCTAAATTTTTCATATTTTCATTATAACTCAAAGAGACCAATTTACAAAGTCCTTTTCCCCCTATTAGTTGAAATTGAAAAAGGGACTTTTGAAACCTCCTTTTGAGTTTTATTTTGGCTTTAGATATAAAAAGTGGACAAAGCCAAATCACATATTTTAACTTTTTCCCTTCAATCCATCTATTTTCGAACCAGAAACTTATGTCTCCTATCCCATTTTCCTTATCTCTATATCTTCTCTTTAAAATCAGTTTCTTCTCAAATTTAATTATTCCAAAATCAACACTTCCTTTTGTTCATCAATTCCTTGTATTGGTTTAATGAAAAAGAGAAAAATTGTACTTTTGAAAAAAGCTTTTAAATATTTAAACTTAAAATAATTCATTTCCATTTTTTATTTTACAATTTTTAGCTTTAAGTCGTCAAAGCTTTTCCTTTACACCTTTGCATATTTAAAATCCCTTTTGAACTTTTATCTAAAACTTTTTCTTTTCTAAAATATAAATCTTCAACCAAAAAAATACATAAAAAATATCATAATTTTTATTTTAAATTTCCTTTGTCCTTTTCCCTCTGAAGCAAGATATAATGTGTTTCCCTATATGGTTTCAAATTTTTTTAATATTTTAAAGGATTTTTATAAATATGACTTCCCATTTATAGACCTTTGGAGATTGATCTGTAAAGAATTAAAATAAGACCATATAAAAGAATAAGCCCAGCACCAATCATCCCTATAGCGTAAAATATTCTAATTATTGTATCAATTAACTTTACTCCTGTTATTTTCCTTTTAAAGAATCTTATGTAAATAAATAAAAATCCAAGGAAAAATGTAACATAAAACAAAAGCATTATGATAAAAATATTGCTAAAAATTGTGCCTATTGAAGCCAAGCAAAGCCATAAAAAGAAAATTAAAAGCAATAATTTATAATTTTTGATCAAATATTCTTTACTTATTTTTTTTGAAAAAAACTTAATTATATTTCTCATCTATTAAAATATATTCTTTCTTATCAACATACAATATTGCTTTTCTTACTTTCCAAATCTTATCTTTTTCCAATTCTGCATAGACAATTCCTTTTTTATTTTTCCCTATTGCCATAACTTTTATTGAAACCGCTCCAGATGATATTCCAAATGTCCCATTAAAGGAATCAAAAAATCTCCTTTTTATTATAATTGGCTTACCAAGTTGTGACTTTGCAACATTATTACTCTCTATAAAAAATTTTAAAGTACTAAAAAAAGAACTTTTTGGAATATAAAGATAACATATTAGTAAAAATAATATTATAAAAGAAAATAATGAAATAATAAAAATTATGAATTTTTTCATAGATTAAAAAAATGAAAAAGAAACACCAACTCCAATATGTGCTGAGACCTTTACATTAAAATTTAATTCAGCATCCAATGGCAAAGCCATTTGTGGTTCAGGTTCGGCAACAAGTCCTTCCCAGCTTACAGGAGAGGGATTTGGTATTGTCCATTTACCCCCTGCTTTTCCACCCAATCCTGCACCAAATACACATCCTTGTGCTGAAGTACCGGCCGAGATAAAAGCACTATAAGTTACAAACCCATAATGCTCAGCAGGATTCCAATCGGGACTTTTTTCTACTTTCCATTCTGGTGCCTTGCCATAAGGATCATAGGAAATACCGCCACCCACCCCAATTCCAAATTCTAAGCTTGCAAAATAAGAACCACCTGGATTTTTGCCAATTGTAAATTTAAAACCAAAAGGGGCCCATACTTCAAAAGAAAAGGACCGAAAACCAAAACTATCAATAAAATTAACTGGGTCATTTAGCACATATCCATAAAGATTTGGATCACCACCTAAAAAGAGGATCGGATCCTTTGAT
>FWPU01008555.1_pt1 | contig 17321 bp, 15 predicted proteins | sample 2228361 | NCBI WGS metagenome assembly FWPU01 (sample SAMEA103939777, study PRJEB20133) | metagenome
AGTTTTGCACCCGCGTGCAATGGGCCGGAAGCGCCACCCCTTCGCGGTTATAGGGGTAGTCCAGAAGGAAAACGCGAGGCGCTATCATAGCGGCACAGCTAGCGGCCTCTGCATCGTCCTCCACCACCACATCGGCTTGATCTTCGGGCAGGAGTTTATGTGGCCGGCGACGAAAGGAAAGCCGGTGGTAGGGGATGCGATGCTTCGCCAGCCAGGCTTCGGTTTTTGTCACCGGTCATGTTCTGGTGATTGACGGCGGCTATACTGCCTGGTAATCGCCTTGCAAAATGAAATCAAAGGAGCAGACAGAAGCATGTTGAGACCCTATGGTATTATCCCCGCAATGGTCACTCCACTGACCCGCGAAGAAGAGCTCAATGAATCAGCCTTGCGCAGATTGACCAACTACTTGATCGAGAACGGCGTGCACGGAGTGTTTGCCACCGGCAGTCAGGGCGAGTTCTGGGCGTTTTCTGCTGGTGAGAAGGAGCGAATTTGGGAAATCGTAGTGGAGGAGACGAATGGGCGGGTGCCGGTGTATGTCGGGACGGCAGCCGTGACCACGCGAGAAGCCATCGCCCTCACCCGCACAGCCGAGCGGATTGGGGCAGACGCCGTTTCGGTGTTGACTCCCTTCTTTATCAACCCGAACCCGGATGAGCTGTATGAACATTACCGCGCCATCGCCGCTTCGACCAGCTTGCCGGTGTTGTTGTATACCAACCCGGACCGTACAGGAGTGAAGATTTCTCCGGCGTTGCTGGCACGCCTGGCGCAGATCGAGAACATTGTTGGCATGAAGGATTCGAGCGGCGACCTGACCCTGGCACAGGAATATCTGAGCAATGTCCCCGCCGATTTTTCGCTGGTTATGGGTCGCGATACCCTGATCTTTTCTGGACTGTTGCATGGAGCCAAGGGCGCTATTGCAGCCACTGCCAACGTTGCCCCGGCATTGGTGGTGAAGATCTACGAGCGCTTGCAAGCCGGCGATATCGAGGGGGCGCGCAAAGCCCAGGAGGACCTGGCTCCGCTGCGCCTGGCATTCACCTGGGGTACTTTTCCGGTGGTGATCAAAGAAGCGCTGGATTTGATGGGCATGCAAGGCGGTCCGTGTCGTGCGCCAGTTGGTCCGATGAGCGCCGCTCAGCGAGAACGTCTGCGTCAGCTCTTGATCGGGATGGAATTGATGTGAATTTCGCCGATGCGAAGGGAACAGTCCGATATTGGTTCGGTAAACTTTATCGTCTTCAGGGAAAGGAGAGAATATCATGGCAGAGATGATGAAAGCGGTGCGGAAGACCCGACCTGAGCCCGGTCTGGAGCTGGTCGAAATCGAGATACCCAGGATACAGCCGGATGAGGTGCTGTTGAAAGTAGAGGCGACAGCTATCTGCGGGTCGGACATCCATTTTTACAACTGGGATGCGTATGCTCAACGCAAAATCAAACCGCCGCTGACCATTGGACATGAGTTTGCTGGCGAGATCGTCGCCGTTGGCAGCGCGGTGAAGCATTATCGTGTGGGAGATTATGCCACTGCCGACAGCCACATAGCCTGCGGCAACTGCGCGGTTTGCAAGATTGGATTGCAACACATCTGCCAGAATTTGAAGATCTTCGGCAATGAGGTGGACGGCAGTTTTGCCGAATACATCGCTGTGCCAGAGGGTTCGTTGTGGCGGTTGGATCGCAGTGTCCCTTCAGAGATTGGCGCATTGATGGAACCGCTGGGTGGCGCGGTTCAGGCGACCCTGATCGAGCCGGTCACGGCGCAATCAGTGGTGATTTTCGGCGATGGCCCAATTGGCTTGTTTGCCGTGGGGGTGGCGGCGGTTGCCGGCGCCAGCAAGGTGTCGCTGGTGGGCATCGTCCCCTCCCGTCTGGAAGTGGCAAAAAGGATGGGCGCCAACGCTGTTTATAACGCGTTGGAAGATCAGCATATCGTTGAGAAGATCCTGGACGAAACGCATGGATTGGGCGTGGATGTTGTCTTGGAGATGTCTGGGTCGCATGCAGCGCTGAAGGATGCCTTCGCGATTGTGCGCAAGGGCGGCAGGGTAACCTTATTTGGTCTGAGTCCCGGGCCGGTGCCGGAATTTGATTTCAACTATAACGTGATCCTGCGCCAGGTACGAATACGCGGGGTTGCTGGGCGGCATATGTGGGATACCTGGCAGGTGTTGGATGGGTTAATGCAAACCGGGCGGCTGGATCCGCGCCCCGTAATCACGGGAGAGCTACCGTTGGAGGAATTCGACCAGGGCTTCAAGCAGCTCACCACCGGCGCTCGCGATGGATTGAAGATCATCCTGCGCCCGTGAACGAATGCCCCATCTGGCGATAAAATGAACCTCGAATCGTAAACCCAGGGAGCATGTTCAAGGAGATGATTGTATGGTGGCGAATACCGCAGTCGAGGCTTATCCGATGATCATTGGCAACCAGCAGGTGGCAGGGTCATCTGGGAAATTCATTGACGTGATCAACCCTTCTAACGAAGAGCTGGTAGGTCGAGTGCCAGTCGCTGCGCCAGACGAGATTGACCAGGCGGTGCAGACCGCCCACAGGGCTTTCAAGGTCTGGCGCGATACTCCGGCAGCAGAACGAGCCGCTATGATGATGAAGTTCATTCATGCGGTGCGCAATAACTTGGATGAAATCGCCCGCATCCTGACCTTGGAGCAAGGCAAGCCGCTCTGGCAGGCAAAGGGAGAAATCAACGGTTTCTGCGCCGTGATCGAGTTTTATGCCCAGGAAGCCCGGCGCATTACCGGCATGGTGTTGCAGTCAGACATGCGCGATAAGTTCGTCTACGTCCTGCGACACCCCATGGGTGTCATCGCCGCGATTCCACCCTGGAACGACCCGCTGCACCTGCTCAGTCGAATGATTGGGCCCGCCATGGCAGCCGGCTGTACTGTGGTGGCAAAACCATCCTCTGAGACGCCGCTATCGGCCATCAAGGTTGCCCAGGCGGTGTTGGAAGCAGGTTTTCCGGCGGGCGTGTTCAACGTGATCACCGGACCCGGGGGAAGCGTTGGTGAAACGTTGATCCGCCATCCACTGGTGCGCAAGGTCGCCCTTACCGGCAGCGTAGAGGGTGGCCGGGCAGTGATGAAAGCTGCGGCGGAGGACATCAAGCGCGTCACATTGGAATTGGGCGGACAGTGCCCTTGCATTGTCTGGAACGATGCCGATTTGGATAAAGCCGCCGATGCCATCACCTTCCAGGCTTTCCGTAGCGCCGGACAGGTCTGCAATCGCGTCAACCGCGTATATGCTCATGAAGCGATCTATACTGAATTGGTTGAGCGAATCGCCACCCTGGCTTCGCGCGTGGTAGCCGGCGATGGCTTCCAGGATGGCGTGGATATTGGCCCGCTGGTGAATGAACGTCAGCTCAAATGGGTGCATAGCCAGGTGGAAGATGCCCTGGCAAAGGGCGCTCGTCTGATGACCGGCGGCAAACGTTTGAGTGAGAAGGGCTTTTTCTACGCCCCCACGGTGCTGGCGGATTGCAATCACTCCATGAGTGTAATGCGGGAAGAGACCTTTGGCCCGGTCCTGGCTTTCATGAAGGTCGGGGATGACCTGGAGCAGGCGATCGAGTACGCCAATGATACGATTTATGGGTTGAGTTCGTACTTCTTCAGCCGCGACGCACGCAACTGTTATCTGGCAGCCCAACGCCTGGAAGCTGGTTCAATCTGGATCAACGACATCCACGGATCATTTGTCCAGGCGCCTTATGGTGGGATGAAGGCTAGCGGCATTGGTCGTGAGCAGGGTTCAATTGCCATTGATGATTATCTGGAATGGAAGACGGTTTATCAGGAGATGAGCTACGAATCACGCGGCGCTCGCATCTGCGTGCATCATTAGGGATGGCATTGGATGAGTAAACCAGTCGTTTTACTCTACGAAGCCATTCATCCCAAAGCGGTGGCAATCCTCGAGCAGCACGCCGAGGTGCGTATGGCCGACAGTCTGGAGGAGGAAGCTCTCCTCCAGATTGTTGCTGACGTTGACGGCATCATTATTCGCGCCAATGGTAAAGTGACGCGCCGCTTGATGCAGGCTGCGCCGCGTTTGAAAGTGATCGCCCGCCATGGCACCGGTGTAGAAGCCATTGACCGTCAAGCCGCGGCTGAGCTGGGGATCGTGGTGGTCAACACGCCTGAAGCCAATGTTGAGTCGGTGGCTGAGCAGTGTGTGGCGATGATGATCATCCTCGCCAAGCGCATCTTGCAGGCAGACAAAGCACTGCGTGGGGGCGATTGGTCAGCTCGCTATCGGTTGACTGGGGTCGAGCTGTTCGAGAAGACGCTTGGGGTGGTTGGCATGGGGCGGATTGGCTATCGGGTGGCTGAGATCTGCCGTCACGGATTCCACATGCCGGTGTTGTACTATGATGCTGTAGTCAATCCCAAGGCAGAAGCCAATCTCGGCGCCAGGCGGGTCGAATTCGATGAGCTGCTGGGTAGTTCAGATTTTGTCTCTGTGCATCTTCCCCTGTTGCCAGCGACAAAAGGCATCCTGAACGAAGCAGCCTTGCGTAAAATGAAGCCCGGCGCTTATCTGATTAATTCGTCACGCGGTCCTGTGGTGGATCAACCAGCTTTGATCCGGGCGTTGGAACAAGGCTGGATCGCAGGCGCCGGCCTGGATGTCTTCGATCCGGAGCCTCTGCCGGCAGACAGCCCCCTGCTCAAGCTGGAGAATGTCGTGGTGACGCCGCATATGGCGGCGCACACCGATGAGGCTCTGTTGCGCATGGCGATGGTCGTGGAAGATGTGATCGCTGTGCTCGAAGGCCGCCCGCCAAAGTTTCCGGTGTTGCCGGATTAGCATGTTACAATCATGGGGATTGCCGCCTAACTTTGAGTGCGAACTGCGCCGATGGAAGCCACTGACCAGCCTCGTTTTGCGCCGATAGGAACAATGAAACATTGCGTTTATAAGGAGAAGCTCGTATGGATAAGCACTGGAACAATTACTGCACAATGAGCATTGTCCATTTTATGGCCTTTCCCGAGACCATTCGCGGGGATGGTCCAATTGTTGAAACCGTGACGAAAATAGCTGAAGATCCCTTCTTTGGGGCGATTGAAATTGGCTGGATCAAAGATGCGGTGGTGCGCGCTCAGGTGAAGCAGATTGTTGAGACTGCCCATATCCAGGTTGGGCATGGGGCGCAATCGGCCTTATTGTTGCAGAAACTCAATCTGAACAGCCTGGATGAAAGCGAGCGCAAGCGCGCTGTGGAGCAGGTCTATCGCAGCATTGACGAGGCGGCTGAAATGGGCGCCCGACGCGTGGCTGTGCTCTCGGGCGTTGATCCCGGCGACGCCGATCGCCCCAAAGCGCTGGATGCCCTGGCGAAATCCATCCTCCAGGCTTGCGCTTATGGACGCGAGAAGGGAATCTCTATCACGTTGGAGACCTTCGACCGGACAATTGATAAGAAATGCCTGATTGGGCCTAGTGATCTGGCAGCCGAGTTCGGCGCGCGCATTCGCCAGGATTATCCGGATTTCGGTCTGATGTACGATCTCAGCCATCAGCCCTTATTGAACGAGACATCGCAATTTGCTCTGACACACCTGGCGCCGTATCTGGTGCACATCCATGTGGGCAACAGTGTGCTCGACCCTGGGACGCCCGGATATGGCGACCTGCACCCGCGCTTTGGTTGGCCTGGCGGGTGCAATGATGTGCCTGAACTGACCGAGTTTATCCGCACCTTGTTCAAGGTAGGCTATTTATCGGAAAGTAAGGCAGAGCGACCTTGGGTTGGTTTTGAAGTGAAGCCTCAGTCGGCCGCTGAGCCCTCGTCCTTGGTCATCGCCAACGCCAAGCGCGTCTGGCAAGAAGCCTGGTCACGCGCTTGAGACCGTCGAAAGGAGCTGATTGCATGATAGCCGGTACACAAAGCAAGGTTGAGAAAAAACTGGCCGAGGTTTCCCAATACTTCGGGTATTGGGAGAAAACCAAGGATTTGGTCGATAACCTGATCGACATCATCCTGAATTATCGGCAAAGCGGCCATCCAGGCGGTTCGCGCTCGAAGGTCTATCCACTGCTGACGCTCATGCTCAGCGGCGCGATGCGCTGGGACATTCGCCATCCGGAAAAGAAATTCGGTGACCGATTCGTGCTCTCCGGCGGCCACACCATCCCGCTGGTTTATTGCACGCTGGCTGTACTCAACGAGGCGTTGCGGGTCAAGTACAGGCAGACGGGGGATGAGCGTTACAAAATATATAAAGCCGAGGAGCGGGCGCTGTATTGGGAAGACCTGCTGCGTTTTCGCCGCCGGGGCGGGCTATCCGGCCATGCTGAGATGGAGGGCAAGACGCTGTTCTTGAAGTTCAACACCGGGCCATCGGGTCATGGGAATCCGGCTGCAGCCGGCGAAGCTGTAGCGCTCAAACGCGCCGGGGCTGGTGGGGTGCGAGTCTTCGCTATGGAAGGCGAGGCTGGCTTAACCCCTGGCGTGGTGCACGAGACGATGAACTCAGCCTGGGGGCTGGGTTTGGACAACCTTTACCTGTTAGTGGACTGGAATGACTATGGCATTGACCCACACACCGTAAGCAGTGTGGTTTACGGCACGCCCAACGACTGGTTCGGCGCACATGGCTGGCGGGTGCTGGGAACCGAGCACGGCAGCGAATGGGAATCGGTCGCTCGCACTGTGCTGGCTTTGGTATTTGGTGAAAACGAAAAGAAAACCCCCAACATTGCCTGGTTCAAAACGCGCAAAGGTCGGGGTTATTACAAGTACGATTACGCCTCCCATGGCGCTCCACACAAAATCAACAGCGAGCAGTACTGGCAGACCAAGAAGGATTTTGCGGATAAGTATGGTGTGGAATTTATGAACTTTGGCGGCCCACCGCCAGCCGACCCGCAGAGCCATCAAGCCGAGTTTCGCTCTGCCTTGCAAACGGTAATCTCCGTATTGCACCAGGATCAGGAACTGATCGATTATCTGGCTGATACGCTGGTGGCGTTGGGTGAGAGCGTCCCCACGAGTATGCCAACTTTCCAGTTGGGCGTTCGCGGCAACCCCTTCGAAGACGAACGTCTGTACGATTATCGCAACTATCCGGCTGATCTGTATGTGAAACCGGGGACGAACATTGCCAATCGGGCAGCGCTGGCGAAGTGGGGTGCCTGGGTGAACGCGTTCGGTGCCAGGAATTATGAGCGGCCTCTCTTCCTGGCTGCCTCAGCCGACCTGGCGGAATCCACCAACATCGTCGGTTTTGCTCAGGGTTATGGGGATTTCCCCGGATATGGCTGGTATGAGCGCGATTCCAACCCCAATGGGGTGCTCTTGCCGCAGGAGATCACCGAGTTTGCCAATTCGGGCATTCTGGTGGGTATGGCGACGGTCAATTTTGCCGACGATCCTGAAAACCATTTCGATGGCTTCTGGGGTGCCTGTTCAACCTACGGCTCTTTCTCGTATCTCAAGTATGGGATGTTCCGCCTGTTCAGCCAGCTTGCCCAGGATTGCCAGTGGAAGGTGGGGAAGGTGGTTTGGGTGGCAGGACACTCCGGCCCGGAGACGGCTGATGACAGCCGCACGCATTTTGGCATCTTCGCCCCTGGCGTGACCCAGCTCTTCCCCGAGGGCATGGTTATCAACATCCATCCCTGGGAATACAACGAAGTTCCGGTGCTGCTTGGCGAAGCGCTGCGCCATCCGGTGCCCATTGTGGCGTTGCACCTGACCCGCCCGCCGATCACAATTCCCGACCGGGAAGCGCTCGGCATTCCCTCGCACTTCGAAGCGGCGCGTGGGGCGTATATTGTGCGCGATTACACACCTGGCTTGCCGCAGGAGGGCACATTCTTCGTTCAAGGCACCAGCGCCATGGTCTCTATCGTCAAGCTCCTGCCTGAACTGGAAGCGCGACGTTTGAATGTGAAGATTGTCTACGTTTCCAGCACGCAGCTCTTCAACCTGCAACCGGCGGCTTACCGCGAGCGTGTGGTCACGCCTGCTGATCGCGCCAACTCGACGGTGATCACCACTCAGGCGCGCTGGCTGATGCACGACTGGCTGTTCAACCGGATTGCTGATGAATATGCTCTGTCTTCGGATTGGGATAACCGCTGGCGCACCGGAGGCGAGTTGGAAGAAGTTATTGACGAAGCGCATCTCTCACCTGGCTGGGTGTTGAAGGGTATCGAGCGCTTCGCCAGCGAGAGGTCAGAACGCCTGCAACGGTTGCAATCGCAACTCGATGCGGTCAAAGAAAGCCTGGCGGTGCGATAAACTCGATATCGTTCCTTGCGTCTCGCTTCCGAAGCCGGCGGTTGCAGCGACAAGCAGGCTTCGGAAGCATTTCTATTGTGGAAAAACCCAAAAACAGAGATAGGAGGTTCAATGGTCTTCGAGGCTCCATCTGCTCCAATAACCTATCGCTGCGGTGAAAAGGCTATGGCTGATTTGCTGCAATTTTGCCATTCCAGGGGGTTCGATCGTCTCCTTATGGTCAGCGATCAGCGCACCTATCCAATCCTTGGACAGGCGGTAGAAGCTGCTCTACAGGCACAGGGCTGGCAAGTGATCACCGTGGTGCTGGAAGGCGCAGAGGTGATCGCTGATGAGGAAACCTTAATCCAGGTGCTCTTCCGCTATGACGCCCAGCCGCGGCTGTTTGTGGCGGTAGGCGCCGGCACCATCACCGACATCACCCGATTTTGTAGCCACCGCACTGGCAACCCTTTCGTCAGCCTGCCGACGGCGCCTTCGGTGGATGGATTCGCCTCCTCGATTGCGCCAGTGGTGATCCATCGCTTCAAAGACACGGCATACTGCCACCCGCCGCTGGCTATCTTTGCCGATATCCATGTCCTTTGCCAGGCGCCACGGGCGATGATTGCTGCTGGATTTGGCGACATGCTTGGAAAATACACTGCTCTGGCTGACTGGCGCCTGGCGCACCTGTTATGGGATGAACCTTACAACGCTGAGGTCGCCGCGCGCATGGAGCGCGCGCTTTCCCTTTGCGTGGAGAATGTTACTGGCATCGCCCAGGGCTCGCCTCAAGGGATTGCCAGGTTGATGGATGGGCTGGTGGAGTCGGGGATATGCATGCTGTTGAACGGCAATTCCAGGCCGGCTTCGGGAGCGGAGCATCACCTGTCGCATTATTGGGAAATGAAGCTGTTGCGCCAGGGAAGACCGGCGATTCTGCACGGTGCTAAAGTCGGCATCGGCACGGTGTTGATCGCCCGTCAGTATGAGCGGGTATCCAATCTGACGCAGGCTGAAGTAGATCGGTTGTTGGCTGAATCGAGTTGGTCGCACCCTGATCAAGAACGCCAGATCATGCGCGCGGTGTATGGTTCGCTTGCACCGCAAGTTGAGAGGGAGCAGCGCCGTTTCCTGGAACTGACGGAAGATGGTTTTATGCAACTGAAGCAGCAGATCTCGCGGAATTGGCCCGAGGTTCATCAAATCGCTGCGATGGTGCCGGCAGCGGGTCAGATTGTTGCCCTGCTGGAGCAGGTTTCTGCTCCCAGCCAGGTGTATGAGGTTGGGCTGGATGCTGCAGATGAAGACGAGGCGCTGGGTTACGCTCACTACCTGCGCAGCCAGTTTACGGTAACCAAGTTGGGCAGGATACTTCGGTTGTGGTAGATGGCGATGTTTTGATCCAAGTAAAACGGGCAAATAAGCCGCTAATAGCTCATTGGAACCCAAAGCGATGTCGCCTCGGGCGGTCAAGCTCAGGTGTACTGGTCAGGTTTGAGCCCGTTGACGCGCTATCAATGGTACGTCACTGTGAGCGATGGTCGTCGAACGACTACCAGTCCAACCTGGACGTTCTCTACTACCTCGCCAACGGTGATCGAACTTACGGCGTTCAGCGCACAAAATGCTGTCTCGTTCGTTCCTTGGGCGCTTTTTGGGATGGGATTGCTGGCTGCCACCTGGTTGGGCTGGCGCAGAGCACGCGCTGTGCAGGGTTGAGAAGTCAGGGTTTTGAGCGCCGCCCCAGTCATCGGCTGGGGCGGCGAATTTTACGGGTCATTTACTGGTTGTTAATCGATTGTTTTCAAGCTGTTAACCGGAGGCTGATAGAATCGATTTGTGTGATAGTAGCATTTATTTCAGCGCCGGAGATGACCAATTTGAAGCCAAAAGTCCTCTTTCTCTGCACAGGAAATTCAGCGCGCAGCCAGATGGCGGAAGCGTTTCTGCGCAAGTATGCCGGAGATATCTTCGAGGTGTATAGCGCCGGTCTGGAACCGAAAGGCATCAACCCCTACACCGTTCAGGTGATGGAGGAAATCGGCGTGGATCTGAGCGGGCATACCTCCAAAGCACTCCGCCAATATCTGGGAAAGGTGCATTTTGGATACCTGATTACAGTCTGCGACAATGCTGACAAGAACTGCCCCATCTTTCCTGGCATGGGCGTCCGCCTGCATTGGGGTTTCGAGGATCCAGCAGCTTTTGACGGTACTCCACAGGAGAAGCTGGAGAAATTCCGCCAGATTCGCGATCAGATCGACGAGCGGGTGCGCGCCTGGTTGGGCGAGCTCGGGATACCGTTGAGTTCTTGAAAGCTGACTTGTTGCGACTGTGTCTCTTGATCAGTTTGGTGCGGAAGCGAGTCGGTTTCCCAGTCGAATGAAGCCAACCGGTGAAGCGCCGGATAAGCGGTCAGGTCGAGTTGTAGGGGGGTGATGGAGACGTATCCCTCGGACAGCGCGCCGATATCGGTTCCCGATTCTGGGATACCTGTGGGGGCATCGCCGCCAATCCAGTAGTAAGGCCGTCCACGTGGGTCAATGCGTTGATCGAGTCGATCGCGATAGACGCGCATCCCCTGGCGGGTCATCCGAATACCCCTGATCTGATCTTCGGGCAAATGAGGGATGTTCACATTCAGCAGAATGCCCGCTGGCAAACCATGCTTGAGGATAGTGCTGACGATCTGCCGCGCCTGCCGCGCAGCCGGGCCGTAATCCAGGCTTCCCAGGTGGTTTTCATGGGTATCCAGTGAGAAGGCGATGGCAGGGACACCCCAAATGACCGATTCCATGGCAGCCGTCACGGTGCCTGAATAGGTCACGTCATGCCCTAGATTGGCCATTGGATTGATGCCCGAGACAACCAAATCCACTTTCTGTGGAAAAAAGCCCAGCAGAGCCAGGGCAACGCAGTCGGAGGGGGCGCCGTCGCTAGCCAGAGCCAGGCTGCCATCGGGCAGAGTAACTTCACGGACACGTAACGGGCGGTCAATGGTCTTGACGTGACCGCCGCCGGACCAGTTACGGTCCGGGGCGAGAATGTTGACGGTGCCAATCTGGCGCATCTCCTGCGCTAGGGCGAGAAGCCCAGGGGCTAATACCCCATCATCGTTGGTGACTAAGATGTGCATGGTTATGTCTCAATCGGTTCGACAGTTAGCAGATCGTACCCACGTTGCGAGCAGCGGAAGCGCCATAAATGGCGGGAATTAAGCTCGGCGCAACAGCATGAGTACTTATTGCCTTTAGCAGGATAACATGGGAGGGTTAACAGCGTGTAAGGCGGGAGTTAACGATACTTCAAGGATTGGTAAACGATATCAGATGATAATCAGCGCGATCGCCGCTAAACATAAACCCACGCCAACCTTCTGGAGATTGCCGACCCGTTGCCCGCTCACCACGACGGCCAGCAATACGGTCATAGCTGGGGCCATCGAGGCGATCAGGGCGGCAAACTCCAGGCGGGTCATTTGCGCCGCCATCAGATAGAATACGTTGCCCCCGGCGTCGAATACGCCTGCTGCCAAAGCAGTGCTGCTGCCCCGCACCGATGGCAGGGGCAAGCGACGCAGTGCCAGCATGGCAAGGGCAAAAACCAGCGAAGCGCCTTTGGCGATCACCAGCGGGGCAAAGACGCTGCCAGCCTCCACCTGCGCAATCATGATGAAAAACCCGCCGAAGCCAGCGCCTGCCACAAGTGCCAGTATCAGCGCGTCTTTGCTTTCTCTGCGACCGAGGCCGGTGTTGGCCGAAACCAGCCAGATGCCCAAAGCGCCAGCGGCTATACCGAGCCACTTGATCGCCCCCGGAGGGCCTGAGATGATGGTATTGAACAAAACCGGCAAAGCCACACCAACGACCGAGGAGGCAGGGGCTACCAGGGCAGCCTGGGAGGTCGCCAGACCGCGGTAGAGGGCGGCAATGCCAATGGTGCCCGAAAGCGCGGCAGCTGCGCTCCACATTGCACTTTGCAGGGAGGGCAAGCTTTCACCGCGTAGCAGCACGGCTATGAACAGGATCGCCAGGCCAGCCAGGGATGTCAGCACGACGACCTGGAACTGGCTGCGTTTGCGCGTTGCCAGCCCACCGAGGAAATCGCCGGTGCCCCAGGTGGCAGCAGCCAGAACAGCGATGAGGCCGCCGAGTGTACTTGTGGGCAAATCGGTTTCTCCGCTGCCGCGTCTATCGGTCGAAGTAGATGCTCTTGCCGGTCACGCTCAAGGGAATCCCCATGACGAAGTCCCAGTCCACAATGCCGCTGCGCCGTGCAGCCGCCCCGATGCGATACATGATGCGGTTATCTACATTGAGCAGGCTGGCGATTTTTACCGCTGAGCCAAGAGCAATGCCCATGTCTAATAGCCGGTAGGCGCAAACTGGCCCACGAAATTCAACGTCCACAGGCGGTTGTCCTTTCAACTCGTCGCACAGGGAAAAGCCACATGCACCGCAATCCAGGCCGGCGGTGGTGGCGTCTTTCAAGCCGATCAGCACAACCGCTGCCGACTGGGCGACGTTCTGCCCGTCACGATCGAAGTTCTTCTTCCCTGTCTCGGCGCCAAAGGACAGCATCGCCTGAGCCAGTTGCTGGACGGGTTCGCCGCTGAGGATTTTTACCTGGACGAAGTTCTCCCCTTTGGTTTTGGGCGCTGTGGTGGCTGCCATCGCCATCAATTGAGCGACAACATCGATTCCGTCCATTGCATTCCCTTTCTCTCGGTTTTGGGTATGGCTACGATTTTACATGATTTGACCGCAGATGAGACCAATTTGCTTGCTGTGATCTGAGAAAGGCAATATACTGGTGGAGGCATGGACGAAACCCACCTGTATCGCAAAATCGCCGAAGAAATCCGCCAGGACATCCTGCAAGGCCGGCTGAAGCCAGGCGATCGCCTGCCTTCGCTGCGGGCGATGGCCGAGCGCTGGGGTTGCACCGTGGGCACGATTCAGCATGCCTATCAGGAGCTGGCGCGCCAGAAACTGGTGGTCAGCCGATCTGGACAGGGGACTCGCGTGGCAGAGACGGTTTCCGCCGCCAGCGCGCTGCCGTTGCGCCGTGCCGCGCTAACCCACCGGGCAGAGGCGTTTCTCCTGGAAGTGGTTACCGCTGGCTTTGCTCTGGATGAAGTGGAAAGTGCTGTCCGCCAGGCGATGGAGCGCTGGCGTATCATGGAGCAAGAGCAACCCGTCGCTGAGGTGGGAGTGCTGCGCTTCGTCGGCAGTCATGACCTGGTAGTTACTTGGTTAGCCAGCCATTTTCCGGAAGTTGCCCCTGGGAGTCGGCTACAGTTGCGGTTTAGCGGCAGCCTGGGCGGGTTGATCGCCCTGGCAGAGGGTCACGCCGACATTGCTGGAAGTCACCTTTGGGATGAGGAAAGCGGTGAGTTCAACGCGCCATTTGTCCGGCGCATTTTTCCCGGTCAGCGCATGGCGCTGGTGACGCTTGCCCACCGCAGGCAGGGCTTGATCTTGGCGGCAGGCAACCCGCTCGGCATCCGAGGGTTGGCAGACCTGATTCGCCCGAATCTGCGCTTCGTAAACCGCCAGCGCGGTTCGGGCACACGCGTCTGGCTGGACACGACTTTACGTAAAGCGGGCTTGAAGACCGAGGACATCCACGGCTATGATGATGAGCGGATCAGATCGGCGGCGGTGGCGCGGGCGGTTGCAGAGGGACAGGCGGATGTGGGCATTGGCCTGGAAGCTGCAGCGCGCAGTTATGGCCTAGACTTTATCTTCCTGACCCACGATCGCTACGACCTGATTATCCCCGCAGCCAGGATGGCTCTGGCGCCCGTGCAGGCGCTGATTCAATGGTTGCAGCAGACCGAGACGCGCCAGGTCATCGAGGGATTGGGGGGCTATAACACCGAACAAACCGGAGTGGTCGCCTGGACAGGCTGACCCCGCGTTTGGGATAACGCATCAATACTCCGGCTGCTGTCCCGCCGAAGCTTTATTACGACGCGGCAATTACTGGACAATTCGAGAGCACAAAGCTATACTTGTATTAGTACATTCGATACAGTTATGCTGATCAAGAACCCCTATGCTACCTGATCTGGCAGAGATCATCTCCCTCTCCCTGCGCGTTTCAGGGATTGCGCTGCTGCTCAGCACGTTGTGTGGCATACCGGTGGGCATCCTGATTGGTCTGAAGCGCTTCCGCGGCCGCCGATTGGTGACCGCGTTGCTCTATACAGGCATGGGTTTCCCTCCGGTTGTCATCGGCCTGTTTGTGTATTTACTTCTTTCCCGAAATGGCCTGCTCGGGCGTTTGAATTTGTTCCTGATCCCTGAGCTGTTCACGCCAGGGGCGATGATTGTGGCGCAGACGATTATCGCTTTTCCTCTGGTTGCCGGGTTCACCATGGCGGCGGTCATGGGGGTTGATCCGCAGTTGCGTTTGCAGGTGCTCTCGTTGGGCGCCACCCGCAGCCAGGCGGCTCTGGCGATTCTGCATGAGGCGCGGGTTGGGGTGATCGCTGCGGTGGTGGCCGGTTTTGGGAGCATCATCTCGGAAGTGGGGGCGGTGATGCTGGTGGGCGGCAATATCGAGGGGCGTACACGCGTGATGACCACCGCGATCGTCCTGGAGACGCGCAAGGGCAATTTCGAGCTGGCGTTGACCTTGGGGGTTATCCTGTTGGGGATCACCTTCATTACCAATCTGGCTTTGCTACGCTTGCAAGGCAGGACATTTGGTGAATGAACTCCGCCATCTATCAAGTCCGTGACCTGGTGAAGGTTTATGGCGATCGCCACGTGTTGGATATCCCGGAGCTGGACATTCGCCAGGGGGAGATATTTGCCCTGGTCGGCCCGAGCGGCGCCGGGAAAAGCACCTTGTTGCGGTTGCTCAACTTCCTCGAACCGCCGACCAGCGGTGTGATCACTTTCAAGGGGTGGGAATTCCGAACGGATCGAGAGATGCCGCTGGAGATCAGACGGAAGGTGGCGATGGTCTTTCAGCGCCCGGTGCTGCTGGATCAGAGCGTGCGGGAGAATGTGGCTTACGGTCTCCGCTTGCGCGGTTGCAAAGATTGCGAGGAGATTGTCAATGAGGTTCTGGAACAGGTTGGACTGAGCCCACTGAGAAAACAGCGAGCGCGCACGCTCTCCGCTGGCGAAGCTCAACGCGTCGCCCTGGCGCGCGCTATGGTGCTGCAACCGCTGGTGCTGTTGTTGGACGAACCAACGGCCAATCTCGACCCCTATAACGTGGGGTTGATCGAGGGAATCATCGCCCAGATCAATCGGCGGCAGGGAATGACCATCGTCCTGGTCACCCATAACATCTTCCAGGCGCGGCGGCTGGCGCAGCGCGTTGCCTTTTTGCTCGAGGGCAGGGTGATCGAGGTAGGCGCAGCCGATGAGTTCTTTCCCTCCCCGAGGGATGAGCGAACCGCTGCTTTTGTCCGCGGCGAGATGATCTATTAGGAAATGTTCACCCAACCTGAGAATGCGATCTGCCGGTTACTCCTGGCGTTGAGTCAGATTATGATCTGCGCCTTTGGCGCTGCAGCTTGCGCTGATGCCGCTGTCGCCATTAGAACGCCATCTGATTCGCTGCCCGCCATCGATCAGCCTAGAACAACTGTTGAAAACACCGAGGGTCTCAGGCAAGAGGGTAAGTTGTTGTTGGCAACGACGACCAGCACGCAAGATTCTGGCCTGTTGGATTACCTGCTGCCCGAATTTACCCGTCAATTTGGCGTTCGCGTGGACGTAATTGCCGTCGGCACCGGTCAGGCGCTGCAGCTTGGGCGGGATGGGAACGCCGATGTGCTCCTGGTGCACTCGCGCGCCATGGAGGACGAGTTCATGGCAGCGGGCCATGGCGTTCGTCGCGAAGAGGTGATGTATAACGATTTCATCGTTGTCGGCCCCGCAGAAGACCCGGCGCGTCTTCGGGGGATGACCAGCGCGGCTGATGGGTTTCGGCAGCTTGCCGAAGCGCAGGTGCCGTTTGTCTCGCGCGGGGATCAATCCGGCACGCATGCAAAGGAGCTCTCGCTTTGGCGGGCGGCTGGCGTTGAGCCGTTTGGGGAGTGGTATATTTCTGCCGGGCAGGGCATGGGTGAGGTTTTGAGCATGGCTGCCGAGTTGCACGCCTACACATTGAGCGACCGCGCTACTTATCTGGCGCGTCGGAAGCATGGCCTGGAGCTGGTTGTGCTCATTGAGGGAGATCAGTCCTTATTCAATCCCTATGGGGTAATCGCTGTCAACCCGGATAAATCGCCATCTATCCAGGCTGATCTGGCAAACACTTTCATCGATTGGATCGTATCCGTTGCGGTTCAAGAGAAAATAGCCCACTATGGTTTGCAAGAATACGGCCAATCTCTGTTTATGCCCAATTCCATCCCCTGGCGTGCCCATCAGAATGAACCTTCGGATTGATAAGCGCGGCTGAGAACCTCCGGTTTGCCTACAGGTTGGTGAGAAACCATCGCGCATAAGGTACATTAAACTTGTGGTGTTCACTTTGAGCAGCATCTGCAATCGGCGGTTTCCAGGAAAGTTTCAGGAGATTTGGAGGACGGAGGTGAACGCTATTGAAGTACAGGTGGAGCAAGATGTAAGGGCTGCGCGGGGCGTCGCTCAAACGCCGGGTGGATGAGGTGCTGGAAATCATTGGATTGACCGCGGCGCTCTGGTGAATGTTGGTCAGGTGCTGCTCTCAGATACTGCTGGCGCTCAGCGTGCATGGCGGGATTGACCACGATCCGGATCAGCTCCGGCAGAACATCAAAGCCTTGGGCAGCAATTTGCTCCAGCAGTTCGGAAGGTAAAATCGCCCTGGTAGGTCATGGTGGTTTCTCCTTGTTTGAAGTTTGGTCGCTTCATAAGGATGCACCAGACCTACCGCTTTTTGGGCGGTCAGAAATTACAGAAAGAAGTTTACACTACTCTGGGAGGGAATGTAATTTGACGGGTAGAGATAATTTGAGGGATAATAGAAGCAGGATACCATCCGGGTTAGGGAGAAGAGTGCCATGCAACGGTTGATGATAATTCTGTTCCTG
>FWPU01001173.1_pt1 | contig 17319 bp, 9 predicted proteins | sample 2228361 | NCBI WGS metagenome assembly FWPU01 (sample SAMEA103939777, study PRJEB20133) | metagenome
AGGGGAAACCAACAAGTCACCAAGACACCAAGAAAACATAGCTTTGTGACTTGGTGTCTTGGTGGTAGATTTTCTTGCCAATAATGCAAGGATTTCACTCTCAAGGTACTAACCCGGCAAGCCGGAACCAAAAGGGGAAACCAAAGACACCAAGAAAACATGGCTTTGTCTTGGTGGTAGGTTTTCTTACCAACAGTAGTTTTGCACTTTTAACGCCTGGCTGTTTCGAGAGTCAAAACCGACATGCAGGCCATCGTTTGGGTGCCTCGCTTTGGCGAGGATGTCCCGGCTAAAGCCGGGCGTCCGCCACTTTTCACGCCATTTGATAATGTGCAAAACCACTGACCATGTCATTGGGAAACTGATCAGCAACGGTTCTACAACACAATTGAGGGTAGATGCATGTGGAGATACCTGTTACGGCGTTTTGGATACATGGTTTTCACCGTCTGGGTGATCACGATCATCTCGTTTGCCGCCATCCAGTTACCGCCAGGCGACTTTGTCACGAATCTGGTTCAACAGATGATCTCCTCTGGCGGTAAGGAGTTGTCGCCGGAGTACGAGGCTCAGTTGCGCGAGCAATACGGCCTCAACCAGCCGATGTACATACAATACTACAAATGGGTGCGTAACATCGTCATCCGGGGTGATTTTGGCTGGTCTTTCACGTACAGGCGGGATGCAAGAGAACTGATCATCGAGCGTCTGCCCATGACGTTTGCACTCTCGTTTGGCAGTTTCATCCTCGTCTGGGTGATCGCTTTGCCTATCGGCATCTATTCGGCAGTGCGCCAGTACTCTGTAGGCGATTACATCTTCACCTTCCTCGGGTTTATCGGCCTCGCCGTGCCCAGTTTTTTGCTCGCGCTCCTCTGCTTGTTCGTCACTCAAAGATACTTCGGCCAGGCCATGATCGGCCTGTTCTCTCAGGAATATGCCGACGCGCCGTGGAGTTGGGCGAAACTGCTGGACATGCTCAAGCACTTGTGGATACCGGTGATCCTGATCGGTTTGGGCGGCACCGCCGGGCTGATCCGCACGATGCGCGCCAACCTGCTCGATGAGTTGAACAAGCCCTACGTGGAAACTGCGCGCTCCAAGGGCCTGCCCGAATGGAAATTGTTGCTGAAGTATCCGGTGCGTCACGCCTTGAACCCCTTCGTCAGCACCATCGGGTGGACGCTGCCGGGCCTGGTCGCCGGCGAAGTCATCGTGGCCATCGTGCTGAACCTGCCCACCTCCGGCCCTGTCTACTATTCGGCGTTGCAGAGACAGGACTCGTTCGTGGCCGCCGGCTTTATGCTGCTGCTTAGCGTCCTGACCGTGATCGGCACTTTTATCTCGGACGTTCTGCTCGCGGTGCTGGACCCGCGCATCCGTCTGCAGTAGAGGTTGACGATGACCCAATCTATCCCCGTTCATCATACCGGCAATGTGGACCTGGCCTCTGTCCCTGAGCGCGAGGATGCCGAACACATCAAGGTGGAAGTTGCCTCACAGTGGCAATTGATGTGGTGGAAGTTCAAGCGCCACAAGATGGCCATGGTCGGCGGAATCGTGGTGCTGATCTATTACCTCGTGGCATTGTTCGCCGATTTTGTCGCCCCGGTGCACTTTACGAGTTACAAGGCCGATTACGTCTACGCCCCACCGCAACGGATTCACTTCTTCCGGGATGGCAAGTTTGCCCCCTTCGTCTATGGCTATCGCTTCGAGCGCGACCCGGTCTCATTCGCCAAGACCTGGTTCATTGACGAGTCGGTCATCATTCCGGTGAGGTTCTTTGCCCGTGGTGAGCCTCACAAAGTGCTCGGCCTGATCCCGACCGATCTCCATCTGATTGGCCCTGTGAATCCGGGCGACCCATTCTACCTGATGGGCTCGGACAAGAGCGGCCGTGATATTTTTAGCCGCATCGTCTATAGCAGCCGCATCTCGCTGACGGTCGGCCTGATAGGCGTGGTGATCAGCCTGATCCTGGGTATCCTGCTCGGCGGCATCGCCGGCCTGCTCGGCGGCGCGTTGGATAATGCCATCCAGCGCCTGATCGAGATCCTGATCTCGGTGCCCACGCTGCCTTTCTGGCTTGCCCTGGCCGCGGCGGTGCCGTTGGACTGGACGCCACTGCGGGTCTATTTCATGATCACGGTGATTCTCTCGCTGATCGGTTGGACCGGCCTGGGGCGCGTGGTGCGCAGCAAGTTCCTGGCGCTGCGCGAGGAAGACTTTATCCTGGCCGCCAGGCTGGATGGGGTGCCGCGCGGCCGTATGATCCTTAGACACATGATCCCGTCCTTCCTGAGCCACATTATCGCCTCCGTCACGCTCGCCATCCCCGGCATGATCCTGGGCGAGACCGCCCTGAGTTACCTGGGCCTGGGCCTGCGCGAGCCGGTGGTCAGTTGGGGCGTCATGCTCCGTGAGACGCAAAAAGTGGCTGTGATCGCCCTTTATCCGTGGCTGCTGTTTCCCGCAGCCGCCGTGATCATCGTCGTCCTGGCGCTAAACTTTTTGGGCGACGGCCTCCGCGATGCAGCAGATCCCTACCAGGCGAAGTGAACTATGGCTGACCTACTCGTTGAAGTCAAAAACTTGAAGATTCACTTTTTCACCGACGAAGGTGTGGTGCGTGCCGTTGACGGCGTGGATCTGACCGTCAGGCGCGGCGAGACCCTGGCTTTGGTGGGTGAGAGCGGCTGTGGCAAGAGCGTGGCTTGCCGGGCTCTCCTGAACATCGTGCATCCACCCGGGCGGATCGTTTCGGGCGAGATCCTGTATAACCGGAGTTGGGGAAATGGCCTGTCCGAAACAATTGATATTGCCAAACTGGACCCTAAAGGCCGGCGCATCCGTGACATCCGCGGCCAAGAGATCTCGATGATCTTTCAAGAGCCGATGACCTCCCTCAGCCCGATGTACACCGTGGGCAATCAGATCATCGAGAATATCCTGCTACACACCGACAAGACCAAGCGCGAGGCCCGCGCGTTGGCGATCGAACTGCTGGACAAGGTCGGCATCCCCAGACCCGAGCGCCTGGTGGACGAGTATCCCTTCCGTCTGTCGGGCGGTATGCGCCAGCGTGCCATGATTGCGATGGCGCTCTCGTGCAACCCGAGCCTGCTGATCGCCGATGAGCCGACAACGGCGTTGGATGTGACCACCCAGGCGAATATTCTGGACCTGATGCTCGACCTGCAAAAGCAGTACAATATGGCCCTGTTGTTCATCACCCACGACCTGGGCGTGGTGGCCGAGATCGCCGATAACGTCGCGGTGATGTACCTGGGCAGGATCGTCGAGCGAAGCGACGTGGACACGATCTTCAATGCCCCTCGGCATCCTTATACCCAAGCGCTGCTGCGCTCGATCCCCAAGATCGCCATCCGGCGCGAGGAGTTGGAGCCGATCAAAGGGATGGTGCCAAGCCCATACCGCCGCCCGAGCGGTTGCCCCTTCCATCCGCGCTGTGCTCAGGCGATACCCGAATGCCGGACGCTCGTCCCGGCGATCACACAGTTGAACGAGAACCACACGGTAGAATGCCTGCTTTATGAAGATGTGGCTGCCAGAAAGGCTGCGGAGCAATCAAGATGACCGAACAACGTGCTCAAACTACGTTACAACAACAACCAGCGCCGCAGATGAAGGACGAGAGTTTCCTGCTGGAAATCAACAACCTGAAAATGCACTTTGCCATCACACGGGGTATCTTTGCCCGCGTCAAGGGCTACACCAAAGCAGTAGACGATGTGAGTTTCTTCATCCGCCAGGGCGAGACGCTGGGCCTGGTTGGGGAGAGCGGCTGCGGCAAAACGACTATTGGACGTTGTATCGTGCGGGCCTACCAGCCTACGGCTGGCGAAATCCTCTATCGCCAGGCCGACGGCACGGTCGTGGATCTGGCTAAACTGCGGAGTGAGAAAGAAGTCCAACCTTATCGCAAAGACATCCGCATGATCTTTCAGGACCCATACTCCTCCCTGAACCCACGCATGACCGTTTTTGACCTTGTCAGCGAGGTGCTCAAGGTCAACAAACTGGCCACGCCTGCCGAGATGAGGGAGCGCGTGGAGTACATGCTCAAACGGGTCGGCCTGCGCCCCGAGTACATGCAGCGCTATCCCCATGCCTTCTCCGGCGGTGAGCGCCAGCGTATTGGCATTGCCCGCGCGCTGATCACTTATCCGCGCTTGGTGGTGTGTGACGAGGCCGTCTCGGCGCTGGACGTCTCTATTCGCGCGCAGATCCTCAATCTGCTGGAGGAACTCCAGGCCGACTTTTCGCTCACTTACCTGTTCATCACTCACGACCTGAGCGTCGTGCGCCACATCTGCGACCGCATCGTGGTGATGTACGTGGGCAAGGTGGTCGAGGTCGCCGACGGCATCGCATTGTTCGTCAATCCCCGGCACCCGTACACCGAGGCGCTCATGTCGGCAGTGCCCGTCACCAACCCCCGGGCGCGCCGAGCGGGCGCACGCATCCGCCTGGCCGGCGAGATCGCCGATCCATCCAACCCGCCCACCGGCTGTTACTTCCATCCCCGCTGCCGGTACGCACGGGACATCTGCGCGAAGGATGAACCTGCGCTGCGCCGGCTAGACGGCGAACGCTACGTAGCCTGCCATTTTGCCGAGGAACTCGAACTGCGCGGCGCGACGATGGAGCAATAGGACAACGTGTGACCGCAACGAGTTGGAAACTCAACGCCCTCGAGTACTTTGAAGCACCAGGGCTTGCCGCCCTGGTGTTTCATAATGCTTACCCGGAGGGAAAACAGGGCGGCATCGAGATCATCCAGCATGGCGAGCGGGTCGCCACCAACGGCGACCTGCGGCTGGAGCCGACCCCCGGCCAGTGGGCTCCCCTGCCCGTGGCCGGCCAGCGCGCGGTGGATGCCGGGCGCGGCGAAGTGCGCGTGCCGCTCCACTACCCCGATGTGGGCCTGGATTGCACGGTGCGCGTGCGCGCAGAGGGCACCGCGCTGCGCATCGCGGTTGACCTGGCGCAACCCTTGCCCTCCGAATGGGAGGGCCGGCTCAGCCTCAACCTCGAACTCTTCCCCGGCCTCTACTGCGGCAAGGCATTTTACCTCGGTGAGACGTTCGGCGTCTTGCCCTGCCAGGCTAACGGGCCGCTGGCGGCCGGGCCGGACGGGAGCCCGCAGCCGCTCCCGCTGGCGACCGGCCCCCGCTTGGTCGTCGCGCCCGAGGACCCACTGCACAAACTGACCGTCGAGCACGCCGGCGGAGAACTCGCGCTGTTCGACGGGCGGGACACGGCGCAGAACGGTTGGTTCGTGGTGCGCTCGCTCGTGCCCGCCAGCGCGACGAAGGACGCCATCGTATGGACGCTCACGCCGAATCGCGTCCCCGGCTGGCGGCGCGACCCGCTCATCTGCATCTCCCAGGTCGGATACCACCCGGAGCAGGAAAAGCGTGCTGTTATCGAATTGGACCCCCGCGTCAGGCGGTTGAGCGAGGCTGTGCTGCTGCGCGTCGAACCCGAGGGGGAGATGCGCGAGGTGCTGTCCGCCCGGCCGGAAAAGTGGGGGCGCTTTCTGTGCTACAACTATGCGGTGTTCGATTTCACGCCCATCCGCGAGCCGGGGATGTACGTCGTCCGCTACGGGGATCAATCCACGCCGCCGTTCAAAATCAGCCGCGATGTGTACCAATGCGGCGTGTGGCAGCCCACGCTAGAGACCTTCCTGCCGGTGCAGATGTGCCACGTGGAGGTGCGCGATCGCTACCGCGTCTGGCACGGCGCGTGCCACCTGGATGACGCGCTGCAGGCGCCGACGTCACACGTGCACTTCGACGGCTACCGGCAAGGGCCGCAGACCGACACACCCTACGCCCCATACGAGCATATCCCCGGCCTGGATCGCGGCGGCTGGCACGATGCTGGCGATTATGACCTGGCGACCGGCTCCCAGGCGATGACGACGTGGATGCTGGCCCTGATCCGCGAGACGTTCGGCGTGGACACGGACCAGACCACCATCCGCCCCGATGAGCGGCTCGTCCTGTTGCACGCGCCCGACGGCGTCCCCGACATCGTCCAGCAGGTGGCGCACGGCGTCGAGTACCTGCTCTCCGGCTACCGCGTGGCCGGGCACAGTTTCGCGGGCATCATCGAAGGCTCGCTCCAGCAATATGTGCACCTGGGCGACGCTGCCACGATGACCGATAACCGCATTTACGACCCCACGCTGGGGCCGCACGAGGTAGTCAACGGGCGGTCGGGCAGGATGGACGACCGCTGGGTGTTTACGAACCTCGACACTGGGCTGGAGTATCAGGCGGCGATGGCGTTGGCTGCGGCTAGCCGCGTGCTGCGGGGCTACCAAGACGCGCTGGCCGACGAGTGCATAAAGACGGCCGTGGCCGTGTGGGAAACCGAACAGGCGCGCGCGCCGGTGCAACAGCCGAGCGCCTACATCCCGCGCCAGCCGGACGTGCAGGAAGTGCTGGCCGCGGTCGAGTTGCTCATCACCACCGACGAGGCGCGTTACCGCCAACGGCTGCTGGAACTGGAGCCGGTGATCCACAAGAACATCGCCTGGCTCGGCTGGGGCGTGGCCCGCGCGCTGCCGCTGATCGCAGACGATGCGTTCGCGCACAATCTGCGCACGGCGCTGGAGGGGTTCAAGGCCGAACTCGACCGCGATCTGGCCGGCAACCCGTTCGGCGTGCCGTTCCATCCCCATATCTGGGGAGTGGCCTGGAACGTGCAGCGGCACGCCGTCGCGCAGTACTTTCTACACCGCGCCTTCCCCGACCTGTTCGGGCGCGAGAACGTGCTGCGGGCGCTCGATTACGTCCTCGGTTGCCACCCGGCGTCCAACCTCTCGCTGGTATCGGGCGTGGGCGCGCGCTCGGTGACCGGCGCCTATGGCGTCAACCGCGCGGATTGGAGTTACATCCCCGGCGGGGTCGTCTCTGGCCCCAACCTCATCCGCCCCGATTTCCCCGAACTCAAGCAGCCCTTCCCCTTCCTCTGGCAGCAGGCCGAGTACGTCATCAGCGGCGCGGCCACGTACATCTTCTGTGTGCTGGCCGCCGATCGGTTGCTGAACGGTTGAGCGCCTGTATCCGGATCCCCCAACTTGTTTGTCCCCGAACAAGTTCGGGATTCCGGCGCGCACCTGAAATATGGAATTGAACAACCCTGCCTGCTCCACCCCGATTCCTCGGACTTGAGCCGACTGGTCCAACTGCAACCCATACCGGCCGGAGCGGTCGTGGGGCCATTCGCGTTCGATTTCAGCATCCCAGTGGCTTTGTCAGACTGAGCACGTTGGCCGCGCCGAAAAAGCCAACCTCCCACCAGTCCCAATCTGGTGGGAGGTTGTTGCTTATAGGGGCTCAGCGGCGTTTCCTTCCCCTGGCCCACAGCCAGACCAATGCCCCGACGACCACGACGCATCCGCCGATCGCGGCGATCCATACCCAGCCGGCCGGTCGCGCGCCGGGGCCGCCTGCCGATGGTGTAGGCGTCGGCGTCGGCGTCGCTTCGGGCACGGGCATGGCCTCGGTGGTGGGGGTCGCGCGAGGCGCAGGCGCTTCCCAACCGCTATGCTCGTCCAGGAAGGCCGCCACCCAGGCCAGCGGCGCGTTCCAGTTGATGGCGACCTCGTTGGTCGAGTACGAGTCTATGTGGTCCACGTAGCATTTCTGCGGTGCACAGCCGGCCAGGTTAGCCGCTGCATAGGCGTCTTGCAGATGCGAGTTCGGCCCGCCAGCAAGGGCGCCGGGCGGCGGTGGGGGGTAGCGCGAGTTCTTCTGATGTGCCCAGAAACGATGATGCGGGTTCTGGGTCGCCTGCTCGCCATAGCCGGTGACGTAGGATTGCCCCAGCCCGTTGCGGCCCAGGATATAGTCCATCCCCTCGCTCACGCCGTTCAGATAGGCCACGTCGCCGGTAAAGTCGTAGGCCAGGGCCATGAAGATGACGTTATTGAGGACAGACGAGTTCGATCCCCACCAGTAGCCGTTGCTCGGATCGAATGGGACGAGATAGCCCTCTCGGTTGAGCACGTCCAGGTGCCTTTTGGCAGTGGTGACGATATTGGCCCGCGCCGCCTCGATGATCTCGGTCCCCAGGTCGTTCGGGACAACGGCGAGCGAGATGGTGCCCAGCGCCGCCGTGTTCGGCCAGCCCATCTCCGTAGCCCGCTTAAAGTGCCGCGAGCCGGTCAGGTACTCCTGGTACTCGGCCTGGCCGGTGGCGATATACAGTTCGGCGGCCGCCCAGTAGAACTCGTCGCTGACGTCGCTATCGCCGTACGAGCCGCCGCCGTCGAAATCGCGGGCGCGCTCGGCGGGATGTGCCTGGGCGGCGTCCCAGGCGCTCTCGGCGGCGCTCAGGCAGCGGGCGGAGAAGGCGGGGTCAATCTCGCGCCAGATGCGGGCGCACTGCGCCGCCGTCGCCGCCAGGTTCAGCGTCGCGGCGGTGGTCGGCGGGTACAGATAGCGCGGCTTGGCGTCCTCGTGCGGGGCGGTGGGGATGCCCGTCCAGGAGACATCGTGCACCTTGTGGTGCGCCATGCCGGCCAGCGGATCGCCCGTCTCGGCCGGTATCTGCATCTTGAGCAGGAATTCCATCTCCCAGCGAGCCTCGTCGAGGATGTCGGGGACGCCGTTACCGTTCTCCGGGATGTTCATCGTGCCGTCGGCGAAATCGGCAGGGTCGCCCCAATACAGGGCGCGCTCGTACAGGTTCATCAGCGTCCAGACAGAGATGCCGCCGTTGACGGCGTACTTGCCGTGGTCGCCGGCGTCGTACCAGCCGCCGCTCACGTCGAGGGTGTAGCCGCAACCGGGCCACTCGCGGCCGCCGTTATCTTTGCCGGCAAAGCAGGTGACCTCGGTATCGCCGCGGTTGGGGCTGACGCCCACGTGCCCGGCCGGGCGCGTCCACTGCGGGTCGCCCGCGTAGGGCATGGCGATTTCGATGCCGCTGCGGTTGTGGTAAAAGTAGGCCAGGGCGTCGTACTTGAGCCGGGTGTACACGTCGGCGCCGATGTCGAAGGGGTAACTGACAGCGTCGCCGACTCGCAGGGTGTAGCCACTGCCCGGTGTGGTGTAGGCGGAGAAATCGGCGATGTGGACGTGGTCGCCGGAGGCGCGGTCCTTGCCATACACCGTGGTTGAGCCGGAGAGCACGACGTTCCCACGGCTGTCGAGCAACTCCCAGGTGAGCGGCGACGTGGAGGCGTTGACCACGGTGGCGCGCTTGGGCGCGTTCGGCAGGTAGCCAACCTGATTGACGAACACGATGGGCGCAGGAGCGGGCGCAGGAAGCGGACGCGCACCTCCCAGCACGACGTTGTCGAAGCACAGTGTCGGCGTTCCCTGCCCGCCGATCTGGAATTGGAACGAGGCTGCGGGGTCGGTGTGGGCAGAAGTGAAAGTGTATTGGAAGGATTGTGCCTCGGTGGTCAGGTTGGCATCTTGGGAGAAATAGGCGGTGTAGGGTGCGGCTTCCTGTTGCACGCGCACGTTCGCCCGGGCATTCTGCGAAGCGCGGGCATCGAAGGTGATGGTATAGGTTTGGCCGGCCGTGACGGGTGCGCCGTTCTGGCCCACGATGACGTCCCACTGGTTCGTCCCTCCGTTGGTGATGGTGACGCATAATTCACCGTCGCTCGTGCTCACCCGGACGCTGCCTGCCGTCCACCAGTTGTCGAAGCCGGCGCTGAAATCGCCGTTCCGCAGCAGGTTTTCGACCGGTACCATCGCCTCCGGCGTTGGCGTGGGCCGCGCGCTGGGCTGGGGGATCTCGGTCTGCCCGATCTCGAAAAAGATCGCCCGGCCAAAGACGCCGGGGTTCATCCACGACGAGTCATTCGTGTCGGCGTTCGACCAGATCAGTTTCACGTTGCGGTCCAGTTCGCTGGCGCCGTTGGCCTGCGCCTGGAAGCCGATCTCCAGGCCGTGGCGCGGCGTGAACAGGCCCGCCAGCGGCACGGCGACCTCGATGCCCCAGCCATCCTCTGTCTTGAAGACAAAGCCGCGCACGGTGTGCCCGGCGGCGTTGACGCCGGTGATCGTCAGGGCGTCGGGATCGCGGTTGCCGATGTCGGCGGCGTTGACGTTGATCTGGAAGATCTTGTCGCCGTAGGCGTCGGCGTTGAGGTTGCCGGAGGCGTTGACGTAGAACTCGAACGAGTCCTCGTTCCAAAAGTCGCTCCCGTGCTGTCCGGCGATGATGTTCCGATCGGGCGTGCGCATGGTGATGTAGAGATTGTCCGTGTCGGCGGCGACGGCGAAGGTGAAGGAGCCGTTCTCGGCCGGGTCCGGCGAGGTCATCGGCCCCTTGGTGACCGTGACCGTGGGGACGCCTTCCCAATCGGCGAGGTCGCCGTCGAGGGTGATGGAGACCGGAAATGGGACATAGATCGCCTCGCCCGGTATCTCCGGCGGAGCCAGCGGCCCATCGTTCTGGGCATAAACCGGCGTGCCGAAGATGGACAGCAGTATGGCTGCTATGATAATCAAGCGATGGGTGTTGGCAGGTGTTCTCTGCATTGTTCTCCTCCTATCCGTTCCGTGTTGTGTAACCAGACTTTACCACAGAACTCGGTTTGATTCAAGTTGGCGCAGGCCACATTCTGACTTGCCACTTTTGCCCGCTTCGGGTATAGTGGCTCCCGATGGCGAGACTCCGTTTGTTGTTGGTCGTCTTGACGCTGAGCGCGCTGTGCCTGCTCATCGGGTCGCTGGCAGTATTCGAGGTCTACTACGCTGACCGCATCTACCCCGGCGTGCGTGTGTGGGGCGTGGATGTGGGCGGGATGTGCCTCGACGAGGCCGCCGCTGCACTGGAAGCGCACCTAGGATTGGATGCGCCATTGGTGACGCTGCGCGGGCCGGAGCAGACGTGGCAGGCACGCCCGCGAGATCTGGGCCTGCGGCTCGATACATCTGCGACGCTTGCGCCGGCCTATGCGCTGGGGCGTAGCGGCTCCTGGGCCGAGAATCTGCTGATTCACTTGGGACTCCTGATCTACAATGAGGATTTCCCCCCGGTGGCGGTCTATGACGAGCATGTGGCGCGGTCCTATCTGGAGGCGCTGGCCGCGCAGGTGAACTATCCGCCTACCGACGCCACGCTCGCCTTCGACGGCGTCAACCCGGTCGTGGGCCCGGCGCAACCCGGTCGCGCTCTGGACGTGGAAGCGGCACTGGCGGCGCTCGGCCCGGCGGTGACGCGGCTGGCGCCGGCCACGGTGGACTTGAGCGTGCGCGAGATTCCGCCGCCGATTGCCGACGCCGAGCCGGCCCGCGCCCAGGCCGCGCTACTCTTGAGCCGCCCGCTCACCTTCGTGATCGCCAACCCGCGCGAGAGCGATCCCGGCCCGTGGACGATCCCGCCGGAGCAACTGGTCACGATGTTGGTGGTACGTGCGGAGGGTGGGGCGCTGCACATCGTGCCGGACGAGGCGGCGCTGCGTGCTTACCTGGAGGAGATCGCGCCTGCATTCGCCATCGAACCGGTAAATGCGCGTTTCCACTTCAACGACGTGACCGGGCAGTTGGAGCCGATTAGCCCCAGCCGCGAGGGGCGCGCGCTCGATGTGCCCGCCAGCGCCGCGCGCGCCGTGCAGGAACTGATGGCGGGCAACCACTATGTGCCGTTGGTGATCAACGCCGTCCCGCCACGTTATCCCGATACGGCCACTGCTGCCGAACTGGGCATCATCGAGAAAGTGGCCGAGGGGGACTCCTATTTCATTGGCTCGCCGTCCGGGCGCGACCACAACATCCGCCTGGCGGCGAGCAAGTTCGACGGGCTGGTAATCGCACCCGGGGAGACGTTCTCCCTCAATCACTATCTGGGACCGGTGACCGCCGAGGAAGGCTATGACGAATCCTACGTCACCGCAGGCGAGCAACTTGCCATCGAGGTCGGCGGCGGCATCTGCCAGGTCTCGACGACCGCTTTCCGCGCCGCCTTCTGGGGCGGTTATCCCATCGTCGAACGCTGGTATCACCAGCACCGCATCGGCTATTATGAGTTGATGGGCGCAGGTGTGGGTATGGACGCTACGGTCTATTCGCCCCACGTGGATTTTCGCTTCACCAACGACCGGCCATACCCGCTCTTGATCGAGACCGAGATCGTGGACGCGGAGCACAGGTTGATCTTTCGCTTCTACTCGACAGGCGACGGGCGGTGGGTGGAGAAGGATGGCCCCACGACGAGCGACGAGACGACGCCCGGCCCGCCGATCTATCAGTTGGACGAGAGTATGGCGGCGGGGACGGTCAGGCAGTGGCAGACGGCGGTGAACGGGCTGACGGCGACGATTGTGCGGCGGGTGTATGACGCGGCGGGCAACCTGCTCTACAAGGACACCTTCGTCAGCAAGTACGCGCCGCGCCGCGCCGCCTACCGCTACGGCCCCGGCTACACGCCGCCAGAGCAATAGTGTGGAGCAGGCTTTCGAGCCTGCTGGCAGCCTGGAAAGGCTGCCCCACATTCAACCAGGGAGAATCGCCCCATGTTCGCTCGCCGTTTGCGCGAATTGATCAAACTGTTCTTGAAAATGGCGTACGACCTTTACGTGGTCCCCCTGCGCGAGGCGTTCATTGACTTCAAGGGTCTCTCTCTCAGCCTGCGTATCCTGGCCGTCCTGGGCTATGTCGCTGTCTTTGCATTGCTCGCGCTGACGCTGCTGTTCGACCTGTTCCGCAACTATCTGGCGATGGTCACCTATGTGCCCTACGGCGACCAGCCGGCGGCAAGGCAGGTGCCGTTCGTCGTGATGATTGCCTGCGGTCTAAGCATCGCCCTGGGCTGGGCCTACGTCCTCACCGGGGCCACGGATTGCCGGCGGCGTGTCTTCTTCCCCATCGTCGCCCTCTTTGTCGTGCAATTGATCTTTCTCGCGCCGATCAACATCCTGCTCCTGTGGTGCTGTACGGCGCCCATGTTGGTGGCGGCGCTCGTCGGCGCACATTTCTTCACCGCCAGCAAACGCTACTGGCGCGACTTTCCCATCGTCGAGTTCGTTCCAGGCTTTAGCCGGTTTGGTTGAAAGCAACCTTGACTCTGCAAAAACCACAAAGCCACCAAGGCACCAAGAAAATCTTTAGGCGCGGATTGAAATGATTCGTCGAAATGGCGAAACATCTGAATCTTAGTGAGAACTTGTTTTCCTTTGTGTCTTTGTGCCTTGGTGGTGAACCTCCCCCTTTTTTCAGAGGAGTCAACCTTTTTCTTCGGCTAAAGCCTGAGCGGAGTTCAGGCCTCGACTCCTAAGGCTCTCCGACAGATTGTTAGTGGTGAATGGATGTCAAATACTCACTCTCTCCCTTCCGACGTGATGCCGCTCCACGAGGTGGCCGTGCGGCTTCACCCCGCAGACAACGTCGCTATCGCCAAGCGCGATCTGCAGCCGGGCATCATCGTGGCCCTGGAAACGGGCCAGGTGGTGTTGCGCGAGTTCATCCCTAGCGGCCACAAGGTTGCGCTGCGAGGGATCGCCGGCGGCGAGCCGGTGCGCCGCTACGGGCAGGTGATCGGCTTCGCCGGCCGCGCCATCCGGTCGGGCGAGCACGTCCACGTCCACAACGTGGGCATCCAAGAGTTATCCCGCGAGCAAGCCTGCGGCGTGGACGCGCGACCGGTGGCGCTCGTGCCTGCAAGTGCCCGTCGCACCTTTCTGGGCTACCGGCGCGCGGATGGGCGGGTAGGCACGCGCAACACCATCGCCGTCATCTCCACCGTCAACTGCTCGGCGCACGTCACCCGCGAGATCGCCTGCCATTTCACGCCGGAGCGGCTGGCAGCCTTCCCCAACGTGGACGGCGTGATCGCGCTGACCCACGCCTCGGGTTGCCCGCTGCGGATGGGCGGCCCCGATTACGTGCTGCTCCAGCGCACGCTGGCCGGCATGGCGCGCCATCCCAACGTCGGCGCATACCTCATCGTGGGGCTGGGCTGCGAGAGCAACCAGGCCGCCGACCTGGTGGGGAATTACGGGCTGCAATGTGCTGCGCCTCTGGTGATCCAGGAACTCGGCGGCATCCGCAAGGCGGTGGCAGCCGGCGTCGCCGCCGTCGAGGGACTGCTGCCGCAGGTCAATGCTTGGGAGCGCGCGCCGCAGCCGCTCTCCGGGCTGACGCTGGCGCTGCAGTGCGGCGGCAGTGACGCATGGTCGGGCGTGACCGCCAATCCCGTGGTGGGCCTGGTGGCCGATGAGGTCGTGCGGCAGGGCGGCGCGGTCGTGCTGGCCGAGACGCCGGAGATCTATGGCGCCGAACATCTGCTGGCCCGCCGCGCCGCAAGTCCTGCCGTCGCCGAGAAACTGCTTGCGCAGGTGCGCTGGTGGGAAGAGCACGCCCGCAGGATGGGCATCGAGGTAGACGACAACCGCAGCGCTGGCAACGAAGCCGGCGGCCTGACGACCATCTATGAGAAATCGCTGGGGGCTGTAGCGAAGGGCGGGAGCACTCCCCTGGCCGATGTCTATGAGTATGCCGAGCCGGTGACGGCGCGCGGCCTCGTCTTCATGAACACGCCGGGCTATGACCCGGTCTCGCTGACCGGGCAGGTCGCCGGCGGCTGCAACCTGGTGCTCTTTACCACCGGGCGCGGCTCGGTCCTGGGGTTCAAGCCGGCGCCGGTCATCAAGATCAGCAGCAACGCGCTCACCTACCGGCGCATGGCGGACGACATGGACTTGAACGCGGGCCAGGTGTTGGAGGGGGCCAGCCTGGAGGAGGTGGCCGCCGAACTGCTCGAACTGGTCGTGGCGGTGGCCTCGGGGCGGCCATCCAAGAGCGAGGCGCAGGGTGTGGGTGAGGCCGAGTTTAGCCCGTGGAGCCTGGGCGGCATATTGTGAGACGCCTGCCGCCCGGCGCCGGGCGTGGCGCGTGTTGCATGTTCCGTGCATTTCCCTGAGCACATAATTGCGCTGTGGCGGGGCAGTGGTACAATGTGCTGTGGGGTCTCGTTCGAGGAGGTGGGGTCATGATAAAGCCCGGTCTGCTTCGAAACGTCAACCGCCGCTGGCCCATCCTGGGCCTCTGTTCTCTCGCCGCAATCGTCATTGCCCCGATCCTCGTTTTTCCATCACCTGCACCTTCCCTCCTGCCCACGTCCACGCCCCCTCCCGCCATCGTCGTCATCCAGGCCACGCCCGCGCCGTCCGGCAACGTCTTCCAGGTCGTCTGGCGGGAGCGCAAGGCCGAGATCGTCCTGGGCTTTATCACTGCCGTCGTGGTCGGCATCCTGGTGGGCGTCTTTCTCCGCCAGATCGCCGAGGCCATCTCCCGCCGGGTGGGGCAAGGGCTGGACCATCTGGCGCGCGCCTTTGCCGATTGGGGCTGGGCGCGCCGCCGCCTCTACCGCGAGTACGTGGCCGTCCTCGACCGCGAGACGCGCGAGTGGCAGTCGCTGCACGGCAAGCCGCTCGACCTGGAGCGGGTGTACGTGCAGGTGCAACTGACCCGCGCCCCGGCCATCCTGGCCCGCGCGGGCGAGCCTTGCCCCGACTGGCAGGCGGCCTGGGCCGCGCGCCGCCGCGAGCAAAAGATGGAGCCGCGCCAGGCGTTGAGCCAGTTCCAGCGGCTGGCCGTCGTGGGCGAGCCGGGCGCGGGCAAGACCACGCTCCTGCGCTACCTGGCCTACCTCTACGCGCACGACAAGGCCGCCGATGCGGCCGCGGATGCGGCCGCCGGTGCAGCCGCCGGTGCGCGGCAGGCGCAGCCGGAGTGCCGCCGCTGGCGGGGCCGCGCGCGCCCGCAGGCGGCGGAAATGGGCCGCCTGGAATCCGGCGACGCGAAGCGCCGCGCCCGCCGCTTCACGCCGCAGGGTTGGAAGCCCGGCCGCCGCGCGCCCGTCTTCATCCCGCTCAAAGACCTGACCGGCGTGGCCGACCTGGCCGCTTACCTGCCGCAGTACTTTGCGCAGCACGGCTACCCCAACGCCGAGCGCTTCATCCGCGAGAAACTGGCGCGCGGCGAGTTCGTCTTCCTGTTCGACGCGCTGGACGAGGTGGACGACCCGGCGCAACTGCCCGACGTGGTGAGCGCCGTCGCCCACTTCGCCCAACGCTACAGCAACGAGCGCCATCCCAACTGGGTCGTCGTCACCTCCCGCCCGCAGAGCCTGCAATCCTGCGTCCAGGTCCTCAACTGCCAGGTGGTGGAGGTGCTGGAATTCGAACCGCAGCAGGTGCGCGACTTTATCACCAACTGGTTCGCCGCGCAGCCCGAGCGCGGCCAGGCGCTCTGGCGCATCGTCTCCGGCGACCGCCAACTGCTAGAGTTGTGCGGCAACCCGCTGCTCCTCACCTTCGTCACCGAGGTGTTCGATCAGCAGAACGAACTAGAGACCCGCCGCCGGGCAGACCTGTTCGACGAGATCGTGGACGTGCGCTTCCAGGAGTGGGACCGCGTGCGCAACGTGCGGCGCGGCCTGAAATTTACCCGCCCCAAGAAAGAGGGCTTTCTCAAGCAGACCGTCCTCGAACTCAACCTGTCTACCCGCTCGCTCCTCCCCAGGGACGATCTCCTGGCCCACGTGCGCCGCTTCCTCCTGGCCGACGGCCAGTTCAACCCCGACGACCCCGACCCGCCGCACGAGCGCACGCTGGCCGAGCGCTTTATCTGGGAGATCGCCGAGGGCAGCGGCATCCTGCACCAAAAGGCCATCGCCGCCTACGACTTTTCGCACAAGACGCTGCGCGAGTATTTCACCGCCCTGCGCTTGTGCGACCTGCAGAGCAACGGGCTGGCCCAGCTGCTGGAGCTCTTGCGCGGGCCCGACCTCGATCGCTGGGAGATGGTGGCGCTGCTCTACGCCGGGCGCGCCGCCGACGCCGCCCCACTGGTGCGCGGTATCTGGGGCGGCGACCCCACCCTCAGCCGCGCGGGGCTGCTGCTGGCGGCGCGCTGTTTGCGCGACGCCGCCGACGTGAGCAGCGCCCCCGCCCTGCGCGCGGATCTGGCCGACGCGCTCTTTGCCGCCCTGCCCGGCGCCGCGGGCGAGGAGCAGGGCGAGGGAGTGGCGCTCCTCAAAGCCATCGCTGCCGAGCGCCTGGAAGCCTACGTCGCGTGGCTGCTGGACGGGCCGCCCGACCCGGCCCGGCTGGCCCTGGCTGGCCGCCTCATGCCGGAGCGCCCCTCGGACGACCTGCAGCAGCGCCTCATCGCGCGGCTGGCCGACCCCGGCTTTGCGCCGGAAGACGAGGCCACCCGCACGCAGGCCGCCGCGCTGCTGGCCCAGGTGGGCGCGGACGAGGCCGCCGCCCCGCTCCTGCGCGGGCTGGAGGCCGCCGACCCCCAGGTCCGTATC
>FWPU01008556.1_pt1 | contig 17316 bp, 16 predicted proteins | sample 2228361 | NCBI WGS metagenome assembly FWPU01 (sample SAMEA103939777, study PRJEB20133) | metagenome
GGGTGATGGCGGCGGCGAGGGCGCCGCTGGGACCGGCGCTGGTGCCGGCGGGGGCCATGATCTCCCAGAACATGGTGTGGTTGTAGTGGCCGCCGCCGTTGTTGCGTACGGCCGTGCGGATCGCTTCCGGCACCCGGTCGAGGTTCGTGAGGATATCAACGACAGTCGTTTCCTGCAGGTCCGCCTGGTCAGCTATGGCTCTGTTAAGATTGGCAACATACGAGCCATGATGATTATCGTGGTGGATCTGCATGGTGAGCGGGTCAATGTGGGGATCAAGCGCCGCGAAATCATAGGGCAGTGGAGGCAACGTGAACGGGCCAGCGGGCTCCTCCTGCATTGCCGAGCGCGACTGATTGCGCGTGCGGTCAACGCTGCCAGTGTCGGCCGGACGCGCCGCGAACCCGAGCGAGATGCCAGTTGCGGCCAGGCCGCCGAGCAGAGTGCGTCGTGTAATGCTTTGAGACACAGCAGTTCTCCTTCCCAACTCTGGGACGTGATGTCAACAGACTGATCTGGTTCCGTGGGAGCGCCTACCCGGTGCCTAGGATTCCAGTGATGGCGCGCACGGTGAGCCCGAACCCAACGAGGCTCGGAACAATGAGAAGGGCATACCCTGCGAGACTACCGCGTGATAATCGGAGCATCGGAGCCGGTTGCCCCTCGCGCGTTTCCGGCCGGACGGCAAACTGGCGCAACGTTGGCGCGCCAAGAACCAGCGACAGAAAAACGAGCCCAGTTGCTGGCGCAAAACCGAGCCCGACGGCAACGATCATAAGGACGCCGAGCAATGCGAACGGGGCAAGCGCCGCGAAGCCCAACCCAGGCCTGCACCGGAGCGTGGGATGTGCGGGGCATCGTGGCAGTTCCCGATCGAGCCAATCTGCAACGGGTCCGACCAAGAGGCCGAAGACGATGTAGACAAGGCTGAAGGCGCAGACATTGACCACCGGCGAGCCGAACCGGCGGTAGTCCGGATTGTCCGGGTCCATGACGACAAACCCAAATGTCACAAGGAGCAACGATCCAAAAGCGAGCCCCCGCCGCCACCCGTTCCACGGTAACCAGGCGCGGACGGCGACGTAGAGCACCCCGCCAACAATGCCGAAGATCATGCCACTGAATACAATGAGCCCGATCGTGCCCTCGGCGGAGACGGTGCCAACAGTGTTACCGTTGTCAGTGTTGGCTCCTTGCAGCGCCGGGCCAGCCAGGATGGCGGAGAGGCGCATGGCCAGACGGGCCCCTAACCCACCGCCAATGGCGCCAGCCACCATGCCAGCGAGGACGCCGATTGCCAGAAGCCGGTACGCCGTGGCTCCGTGCCGGACTAGCGCGATCCCGCGGCCCTCTGCCGGGGAAGTCCTCATCCGCGCACGGGCGTTGTTCTCTAGCGGCAAATGTCCGTTTGGGTCCGGCAACGTTCCGGGTGCTTCCACAGGGGGTGCCGGGAACGGTTCCCCGGTCACCTGTCGCCAGACTCGCTCCTTGAGGCCTGGATCAGGCGACGGCGTGTCGTCAAGCGCATGCACATGGTGAATCAGTTCCGCCAGATCAGGGAAGTCGAAACCGGCCGGCACCGGCTCCGCGACGATAAATTTGTCCCAGTACTCACTGACGAGTTCTTCGGGTGAGCGTGGCGCGTCGGGTGCCATCGTTATCCCCCGGTGCCTTGGTGCGCGGCATTGAGGAGCGTGCGTAGCCGATTCAATGCCCGGAACTGCGCCTGATCCACTGCGTTCGGAGTGCGGCCTAACGCGGCAGCGATCTCCTTGCTCGTCAGCCCTGCTAACCGGAGTTCCAGGATCTGGCGCTGATCGGGAAGCAACTGTGCCAGGAGCCGGGCTAGCATGCCTTGCTCCTCGGAGGCGACGGCGACCTCCTCCGGCGAGGGCGCTGAGTCCGGCAGGTTCGTCGCCGCCTCCAGAGGCTGGTCGCACCGGTCTCGTCGAAACTGATCCATTAGGACGTTGTGAGCGATTGCGAACAGCCACGACCGAAATCTCTTGTCATCGCAGGACGGAAGCGCTCCTAGCGCCCTCGTAAAAACCTGGCTCGTCGCATCGGCCGCTGCCTCGGGGTCACCTAACCGGCGATAGCAGTATCGGTAGACCGGATCGAAGTAGCGAGCGTACAGCGGCGCGAAGGCGCACCGGTCGCGTTTAGACCGCGCGACCATCTCGGCCTCGTCGGGTGCCGCGGCAGCGAAGGGGCTCACCACCGACGCTGGATTAGTCGTTGCGCCCGTCATGCCCTTGCGGTCTCCACTCGATGCGCGCTCATATATCGTAGACGCACAATCAGGCGCTTTCTTACTGACTGCTTGCGACCGTGTATGGTAACGGGCGAGGCTGGCTCCTGATGCGGTTTCATAGCAGGCGACCGCAATGTGTAGAAGCTGGCGAGCGTTTCGGTACACTGCGGGCAACTGAGTCGATTGTGCATGAGGAGGAACAGCAGTGGTTCGTCCGCTAACACCCGAGCGTCTCGTTTACGACATTGCGGTGGCAGGTGAGCCGCACGTCTCACCTGACGGCCAGCGGATTGTGTATGTGCTGGGTCAGGCCGAGCGCGGGAAGAAGCATGCTGGCGCCCAACTCTGGATCTGCGATCTCGACGGCGGCACTGCGCGGCAACTGACGTGGCAAGGCGACCGCAACGCCGTGCCCCGGTGGTCGCCAGACGGCAAACACTTGGCCTTTGTTTCAGACCGTGTCAAGAAACGCGGCATCTTCGTCCTCGACCTGACCGGCGGTGAAGCGCGCGAAGTAACGCGCCATAACGTCTCGATCGGCGAACTGGCCTGGTCGCCGGATGGGCACCAAATCGCGTATGTCGCAGACTTCGATCCTGAGAATCCCGATGAGCAAGACAGGAATCCCGAGGAGCCTCCGCGGGTGCGCATCACTCGCCGGATCGATTACAAACAAGACAACCGCGGATACCTGGAGAATGTTCGCCCTCAGGTGTGGATTGCAGACCTCGCCACTGGCGAGCGGCGCATGCTGACTCACGAACCCGTGGACCACGCGTTCCCGCAGTGGTCGCCAGATGGCGGCACCATCGCGGTCAAGATCGCCCACCGGAACGGCATGACATCGCAGCTTGGCTTAATTGACGTGGCCACCGGTGAGGTGCAGCGGATCGGCCCCGATGAGGGTGTCGTTGGCTGCTGGGCCTGGTCACCTGACGGCTCACGTATTCTGATCGCCGGCGACACTACCCAAACCTGGCAACTGGATCTCTTTCTCTACGATGTCAACAGCCAGGAACTACGGCGCCTGACCGACGATCTTCCCTGCCAGCCGGATGCCGGATTCCCGACTGTGGTTGGCCCGTCCCAACCCGTCTGGCTGGACAACCAGCGCGTGCTGTTCCATGCGATCGAGCACGGAATGAGCGGGTTGTACGTCGTGGATACCGAAACCGCCGTGATTGAGCGCATCGCGCAATGCCCCGGCCTGCATGCCGGCCTGAGTGTGGACGCGGCCCGCACCGTGGCAGTCCAGGCGCAAAGCAGCCTCGACGGCACGGGTGAGGTGATCGTGACGGACCTGCGCACCCTGCGCTCGCGTGTCATCACCGGGCACAACCGGCCACTCTTTGCCGAGGCTCCGCCCGCTGCCTGGGAGCGGTTCGACGTGCAACGTGGTGACCTGACGATCGAGGCATGGCTCCTGAAACCCTACGGGTGGGAGCCGGGCAAGCGGTATCCCCTTGTGCTAGACATCCACGGTGGCCCGAATTCCTGGTATGGCTATGGCTTCAACGCCGTGCAGCAAGCGCTGGCCGGTGCTGGATTCTTTGTCCTCTTTACCAATCCCCGCGGCTCGGGTAGCTATGGCCGCGCCTTTACCCAGCAGGTCATTCGCGATTGGGGTGGGGAAGACTATCTTGACTTGATGGCCGCTGTTGACCACGCCTGTCAGCGAGACGACGTCGATGCCTCCCGGCTCGGCGTGTATGGATATTCCTATGGCGGCTTCATGAGCTCGTGGATCATTGGCCACACGGACCGGTTTGCCGCGGCAGTCATCGGCGCTCCGGTGGTCAATCTCGTCTCATTCTACGGAACCGCCGACATTGGCTGGATCTTTGGCCCGCTCCAAATTGGGGGAACACCCGTTGAGTGCCCGGAGGAATACCGCTTCCGGTCTCCACTGACCTACCTGCACCAGGCCCGAACTCCGACGCTGATCCTCCACGGCGAAGCCGACGACCGCGTGCCGATCGGGCAGGGCGAAGAGTTGTTTGTCGCTCTGAAGCAAGCCGGTTGTCCTGTCGAATTCGTGCGCTACCCCGAAGGCTCGCACGCCATGCTCCGCACGGGGTATCCCGCGCACCGCCACGATTATCTCGAGCGCGTGGTCGCCTGGTTTGGCAAGCACTTGGGCACGCCAGATCGCTAGCTGGCAGCGCAGCAGACGGGCGCCTCATAGGCAATCGCGCGGAGCCGAGCGGCGATCGTGTCACGTTGCCCGCTCATAAGGCCGGTGAGCCGCCATCATGCGTCTCCGCAAGGCACACCAAACGCGCTACGCCATCCTGGAGATGCGCAGAACGACTGTGGTATGGTCATTGTGTCCAGATCTGATCTGTTCTATCCAGATCTGGACACATGGCACCAGCACAATCAGAAAGGAGACGTCGCATGGCCCGAGCATCTGCGTCCTCCGAGACCGTTATGAAGCTGACGGACGTCAAGCAGCAGCTCAGCCAGGTCGTGAACCGTGTGGCTCGTGGGGAAACCCGGGTCGTCATCGAGAAGAGCGGATTGCCGGTGGCCGCCATTGTTCCCCTTGAGGAATATCGCCGCTTCGCCGAGAGGGAAGCCGAGAGAGAAGCGCGGTTCGAGGCGATCGCCAGGATCAGCGACGCCTTCGCAGATGTGCCTGTTGACGAACTGGAGCGCCAAGTCGCTATAGCCTTGCAAGAGGTCCGAGCCGAGAGACGAAGCACGGAGGGAGCATCGCACGAGTGATTCGTGCAGTGATTGACACGAACGTATTCGCCTCTGCGGTACTCGGGCTGTCACGACCACAGAGTATTCCAGGGGAGATTTTCCGACAATGGCGCCAGAACGCTTTCCTACTCATAACTGCGCAAGCAATTATCGAAGAAGTTGAACGGGTGCTCGCTGCACCTTACTTCGTGGCGCGTATTCCAGCGTCCGACAGTGCTACAGCGATTGATGCGCTCCGGCAAGACGCTGTTCTCACGACCGTTACCAGCAATATTCGTGGCATAGCAACTCATCCGGAAGATGACATCGTACTTTCCGTCGCAGTCTCCGCCCACGCCGATTTTCTCGTGACCGGAGACAAGCAGTTGCAGCGTTTAGCGGTCTATCAGGGAATCAGGATCGTGAGCCCGCGCGACTTCCTTGCGTTCCTGCGAGCACCCGACTGACCGGCGCAAGCGCCTGACCTCGGTCGCGCATCCTGGCGACAACTCTCATTCCTCAGAGCGCGCCTCGGGAACCGCTGTCATCCTCCGAGCGTTTCCACTCCAGCACCCGCGGGTCGTGCCTGACCGTCTCTCCCACCACGGCGGATCTGGCTCGGGCTCGCACCTGGCAATGCTTGCTCCATCGTGTTGGAGGTGACACCGATGAATCCGCCGCAACGCCTGGCTCCCGGCTCGACGCCTCACGCGCTTCGCTCACTTTGCTTCCTTGCGCTCGTCGCGGCTCTGCTCACCTCGGTGCTGCCAGGCTCCGGGCGTCAGGCCGCGGCAGACGGAGTGGTCATCGTCGAGCCTCCTGTCTGCGATCCCGCGTGCCCACCGGTCCGGATCGGAGATCAGCTCATTGTCAAATCGCATCGGGTCGATGTCACGATCGCCCAACAACTTGCCACTACCACCATTGACCAGATCTTCCATAACCCGAACGATTGGGTAGCCGAAGGCACCTACATCTTCCCCGTGCCAGAGGGCGCGACGATTGACGCGTTTACCATGACCGTTGACGGGAAACCGATCGAAGCCAAGATCCTCGATGCACAGCAAGCCCGGGCAATGTACGACGATATCGTCCGGCGCCTGCGCGACCCCGCCCTTCTCGAATACATCGGCCGCGGCGCGATCCAGGCCAGCATCTTCCCAATTCCACCAATGGAGGATCGCCGCGTTCAGATTACCTACCGCGAGGTGCTCCTTCAGGAGGGAGGACTCGTCCGCTACCGCTATCCGCTCAACACCGAGCGCTTCTCAGCGGCGCCCCTAGAGCAGGTTAGCGTCCGCGTAGCCGTCGAGTCAGCCGAGCCGGTTCGCGCGATTTATTCCCCAACCCACGCGATTGCCATTGACCGGCAGGACGATTACCGGTTTGTTGCCGGCTGGGAAGCAAGCAACGTCCTGCCCGATACCGACTTCGAGTTGATCTACACCGTTGCACCAGACCTGATCGGCGCCAGCCTGTTGAGCTATTGGGATGAGGCAGCGCAAACCGGCACCTTTCTACTCCTGGCCGCGCCCGGACTGAATCGCGAAGCGGCAGCGGTTGCCAAGGATGTGATTATCGTGCTGGACACCTCCGGCAGCATGGAAGGCGAGAAGATCGAGCAAGCGAAAGGCGCGCTCGTCTACATCCTGGAGCATCTCAACCCGGAGGACCGCTTCGCCGCAATCGAGTTCAGCACCGGCGTCAGGTACTTCAGCAACGAGCTCATGCCAGCGTCTGCCGCACCCGAAGCCATTTCATGGGCGAAGCGGCTCACTGCGACCGGTGGCACCGATATCAACCGTGCGCTGCTCGAAGGTCTAGCCATGGTGAAGCCAGAGCGGCCAACGTATCTCCTCTTCTTGACGGATGGATTGCCGACGGAGGGAGAAACGGAAATTGCGACTATCCTGAACAACGTCCGGCAAAGCGCTCCAGAGAGCGTCCGGCTCTTTGCCTTCGGCGTCGGCGACGATGTCGATACGATCTTACTTGATACGCTTGTCCAGGAGCATCACGGCGCCAGCACATATATCCGTCCTGGGGAGCGGCTAGACGAGGTCGTCTCCGCCTTCTACAGCAAGATCAGCACGCCCGTCCTAACCGATGTCCAACTCGCTGTTGAAGGTGTTCATGTCGAAGAGATCTACCCGGATCCTTTGCCCGACATCTTCGCTGGCTCCCAGCTTGTAATCGTGGGCCGGTACCGCGCCGGAGGGCCAGCCACGGTCACGCTAACCGGGCGCGTCAACGGCGAGGTGCAGACATTCGTCTTTGAAGATCGGATCTTCCGGGCAGAAGGAGGCGATGAATTCCTGCCCCGGCTATGGGCAACGCGCAAGATTGGCTACCTGCTCAATCAGATCCGCCTGCACGGTGAGAACCGCGAATGGGTGCAGGCGATTATTGATCTCTCCGTGCGCTATGGCATCATCACACCCTACACGTCGTATCTGATCACCGAGGACGACATCCTGACCGCACAAGGGCGCAGCGCAGTCGCCCTGGAAGAGGAGGCCCGGCTCGCGGCTGCTCCGACCGCAGCCAGTGGCGCAGATGCCGTGGCGCAAGCGGCGGAGGCGGGGAATCTCGCGGCAAGCGACAAGGCAGCCCCGTCGCACTACGCCGGTGCGGATGCGAGCGACGGCGCCGTGCGTGTGGCTGGCCATCGCGCCTTCGTGCTGAAGGACGGCGTGTGGATCGAGACCGCATTCGATCCCTCGACGATGACCACGGTCAAAGTCCAATTCGGCAGCGACGATTATTTCCGCTTGCTGGATCTGCGTCCGGATCTCGGCGAGGCCTTCGCGCTCGGTGAGCGAGTGATCGCCCTCAGCGGCGGCATCGCGTTTGAGGTGACGACCGAGACACAACCACCGCTCGATTTTGACCAGCTTGGCCAATAGGAGCTTCGGTGACGGGATCCGTCAGCAGGCGGTCATGCGGGAGTGTGGCCGCCTGCTGTTGCTGCGGCTGGTCAAGTCCGTGGGGGCGTGAGGCTGGGCAGTGCGGCCTGGTACCGTGCGTCAATCGCTCGCGGGCGGCGCAGCATAGCGTGCGGCTGGGCTCCGGCCGTTCGCCGATACCCCCGCATAGCGACGCCGGATCAATTCGATCCGCCGGCGCCTGGCGACGAGGCGCTGGTAGAGGAGTGTTGCTTCCTCCAGGCGATCGCGCTCTCGCTTTAACCGTGCCAGCGTCTTGGCCTCCAGATCATCCAGCGCCGCGTCGCTGGCTGACGGCGATTGCCAGAGCGCATAGGTGTCGCTCTGCCGCAACAGATCGAGTCTCGCCTGGACGTGGGCGATCTCACGGTCGAGCCGGGCAAGCTCCCGAAACGCCCAGCGAAGGCGCTCGCGGTTGAGCCGGGACGGTGACGCGGCGACGGCTCGTTCTGCCTCAAGCATGAGCGCTTGGAGCGTGGAGAGATCCCGGTCCCGATAGGCAACGTTGATTTTCAGCATTATCGCTTCGCGGCGATGCCGCTCGTCAGGCGAAGGAGCGAGATCCGGGTGAAAACGCTTGGCAAGCTCGCGGTACAGGCGCAGGATCTCAGCATCGTGAGCGGAACGGTCTTGCTTTGCCTGCGGAGGGGAGCCGTCGGGCGGCGCGCCGGCTTCGTCATCTGCGAACGCGCGCCGGAAGGCTTCGGAGGCAGCCTGTGCGTCGGCATCGCGGGCGGCAAGCTCCTCAGCGACCTGACGCTCGACCTCGAGTGGGTCCGCGTCAGGATCGGCCTTGAGCCGGGCGACACGACGCCGCACTTCTTCAATTTTGAGCCGCGTGGCCCTGATCTCTTCCTTCAGACCGCCGATGCGATCTCGCACTGCCACCGCGAAGCGAGACAGCGCGCCCTCTAGCGCTGCCCGCTCAGCCTCGAGCGAGGTGAGGTAGCAGCGGCGCACTTCGATCTCGATGAGGAGACGGGCATACTCCATCTCCTCTGGTGTAGGCACAGCAACGATAGCTCGCGTCACGACACTCCCACAGCCTCTCGGCACGCAGATAACCTAAGCCAAGCGAGGCGACCGCTTATTATCCCACGAGCAGCCGCCTTCGCGCCGGGCTGACCGGGCCCCTTGGCAGGCTGCCCAGGGCGGGCAGCGATGCATCATCGCGATATTGACATTGTTGATCCACTACTGTAGATTACGCCCCAACAACACAGACGCACCGCTCTCATCCAGAGGGGCAGAGGGACCGGCCCAGTGAAGCCCCAGCAACCACCCGGCACAGGTGCGCGGGCAGGTGCTAAGTCCGTCAGTGGTCGAGCTGGAAGATGAGGGTGTGGGGTCAGTTCTGCCGCCTTGCCGGCCCGCTCTCTGATTCCTCGCCCTCGTCCCCAGTTGGACGGGGGCGCGTTGGTGTAGTGGGGGTAGGCATGGCGGAACCAGTGGCACTCACCGGGGTGTGCAAGACGTTCCAGCGCGGCAGTGAGCGACTTGCCGTGCTGCAAAACGTCGATCTGGCGATAGAACCTGGAGAGTTCGTCGCCATTCTCGGCCCAAGTGGCTGCGGCAAATCGACGTTGCTCCGGCTCATTGCCGGGTTGGACCGGCCATCGAGCGGCGAGATCCGTTTGGGTGAAAGGACCGTAACAGAGGCTGATCCTCGCTGCGCGGTCGTGTTTCAGGAGCCGCGTCTTTTCCCATGGAAAACGGTTGCCGCCAACGTCGCCGTTGGGGCGCGGCGCCTGGCAGAGCGTCCGCCCATTGAGAGCTGGCTGGACCGGGTCGGCTTAGAGGGTTTTGGCACCAGCTATCCCCACCAGTTGTCCGGAGGGATGGCCCAGCGAGCGGCGCTGGCCCGCGCGCTGATCGGGCGGCCAGGCGTCCTCCTCCTCGATGAGCCCTTCGCGGCGCTGGATGCGCTGACTCGCCTGCAAATGCAGGATCTTCTTCTCGATGTCTGTGCCACCGTGGCGCCGACTGTCGTGATGGTGACACACGACGTTGATGAGGCGCTCCATCTGGCTGACCGAGTGGTCCTCATGAGTCACCGCCCGTCAACGATCGTTCGTGCGATTGCGGTCGACCGGCCCCGGCCGAGGGCGCGCGGCGATGCCCGCCTGGCCGCGATGCGCGATGAGATTCTGAGCCACTTTGGCTTTGCCATCTGTACCCAGCCCGCCACGCCAGAACGTGGCGTTGGGGCGGGCACTGTTGCATAAGAACCACATTCGTACGAAAGCAACACCGGACGCACCGTGCGTCTGGAGGGGAGCGATTTGGCCCGTAGGGACCGAGCACTGAAGGAGCGTGTCCATGATTCGCACGTCGTGGCTGAGAATTGTTGCCCTAAGCATCGCGCTGTTGCCTGCCCTGCTCGGGCTGGCGGCGAGCACTCCCGCTCACGCCGAGGAGAAGCCAGGCACTATCAAGCTCGATTATGCCTATTACAACCCGAGCAGCCTCGTTCTCAGACGATTCGGCTGGATTGAGGAGGAGCTGAAGCCAGAGGGAATCAAGATCGAATGGGTCTGGAGCGCAGGGAGCAACAAGGCTAATGAGTGGCTGCGCTCCGAAGCGGTGGACTTCGGCTCCACCGCTGGCTCTGCCGCCCTCTTGGCGCGGGCCAATGGCTCACCCATCCGCACTGTCTATCTTTACTCGAAGCCAGAATGGACCGCCCTCGTGGTCCGCAAGGATTCTGAGATCACAACGCTTGAGCAACTAAAGGGCAAGAAGATCGCGGCGACCAAGGGGACCGATCCGTATTTCTTTTTGTTGCAGGCGCTGCACACCGTCGGCCTGTCTCAGAAGGATGTCGAAATCGTCAACTTGCAACACGCCGACGGTAAGACGGCGCTCGAACGTGGCGATGTCGATGCTTGGGCAGGGCTTGATCCCTACATGGCCCAAACCGAGCTCGAGCAAGGCTCCCGCCTGATCTACCGCAACATTGATTTCAATTCCTGGGGCTTTCTCAATGCCCGCGAGGAGTTTCTAGACAAATATCCCACCTATGCGACCCGCATCCTGGCCCAATACGAGCGAGCCCGGCAGTGGATCATCGAGCATCCTGAGGAAGCAGCGCAGATTCTTGCTGAGGAAGCGAAGCTCTCGATCGAGGTGGCGCAACGGGAGCTGTTCGAGCGGACCGTGCTAGACATCAACCCGATCCCGGGCGATGAGCAGAAGGCGGTCCTCACCAGGATCATCCCAATCTTCGAGGCCGAGAACCAGCTTTCGCCCGGCGCTGATGCCACCAAGGCGCTGGAGGAGCTGTTTGACACACGGTTCATCAGCCAAGTGGTGACACCACAGGCATAAGCGTTCCCTCACCCCGGGCCTCGCTCCAACACGGGGCTGGGCCACCGGCCACCCCGGTTGCGCAGCCGGGGTGGCGGGGAAGGGGGAGGGCATGAGTATGGGGTGAGGGCCGATGATTCAGAAATCGCTCGCTCGTCCTGCCGGTCAGGCGCTCCCGCCCGTCCGGCTTCGCCTCCCACGCATACAGACGCTTCGAAAGCTGATCGTGCCACTGGCGTTGCTGGTGCTGTGGCAGCTCGTTGTTGAAGCCGGCGTCTACAGCAAAAGCCAGCTTCCAGCGCCGCTTGACGTGTTCACCGCGGCCCGGCAGATGGCTGAAGCCGGCCAGCTTTGGATCCACTTCCAGGTCAGCATTGAGCGCGTGCTAAAAGGGTTCGCGCTCGGCAGCGGCGTCGCCATTGGTCTTGGTTTGCTGGTCGGGCTCTCCCGTCCGGCCGAAGAGTTGCTCGCCTCGACGCTACAGGCGATACGGGCGATCCCATCGCTCGCTTGGGTGCCACTCTTCGTGCTCTGGATGGGAATTGGCGAGCAGCCGAAGATCACGCTCGTTGCGCTCGGGGTCTTCTTTCCGGTCTACACGAATCTCGTGGCCGGCATCCGGCAGATCGACCGCAAGCTCGTCGAGGCGGCTGTTGCTTACGGCTACCGTGGCGTGGGTCTGGCACGGGAGGTGATGTTGCCGGCCGCGCTGCCATCTCTGTTTGTTGGGCTCCGGCTCGGTCTCGCACAGGGATGGCTCTTTCTCGTCGCCGCCGAATTGATCGGCGCCTCCAGCGGGCTTGGATTTCTCACGATTGACGGCCAGAACTCGGCCCGTGCCGACATCATCGTGCTGGCGATCATTGCGCTCGCCGCCGTGGGAAAGCTCTCGGACTGGCTCCTTCAGATCACCGAGCGGCGTTTGCTGCGCTGGGCCGATACCTTTAGGGGCCATGGCTAGTTCCATTGGCCCCACGCTTACACCCCAGAGCTCACCTGCCCAGCCTGGTAATACGCCCAGCCATCAATATCAGGTGGCGCGATGCCCAGTTGACCCATGATCGTGGCCACTTGGGCGCGGTGCTCGGTCGCATGGTTAATCGCCTGTATCAGAAAGACTGACGCGGGGATCGCATAGGGCTCGCCACCCCGAACGCCACGCAAGACCGTGTCCTCCATCGCACGGCCGGCCGCTTCGACCAGCGCATCGCTCGTGCGGAGCATCTCATCACGCAGCGAAGCGAAGCCGGGGAAGGCTGTGTCCTCGCGAATCGCGGGATTGGGCGTCCAACTCGCCAGGGCCACCAGGTACCGCCCCTGCGCCGCCACTAGATGCACCAACGTCGAGCGGATCGTGCCAAACGTTCCAGGAATCGGGGTATCAAGGATCTCATCGTTGAGGGCCACACACGCGTCGAGCAACGCCAGGTTCGCCCAGCGATTGTGACGAAACACTTCGGCCAGAACGCGATTCATCGGGCACACCCCCAATCAGCGCCAGGCAGCCAGCAACCAAGCCGCTGCCTGGGCGCCGTGCATCAGTGTGTCACAATGCTCCATGCCCCAAATGGGCTGACGATGCAGGACACTTGGTCCCGCGGCCGGCCCGCTCAGGCCGTCTCATGCATGCCAAAAGCAGCGCCGGTCGGGTCCACCGCCCACGAAAACCGGCCGATGGTGGGGACGTCGACGATAGGACCCCACGTGCTCCCACCCAAGCGCGTGACATCCGCGCGCGCCGCTTCGATGTCCGCGACCCGAAAGTAGATCAGCCACATCGAAGCAGGGACGTCATCCGGCTTGGGCAGCACGCCAGCTTCCAACCGATCGCCACGCTTGAACAAGGTATATGGCTCGCCAGCGCTGCCGTTGAATGAGTCCACCGACCACCCGACAACCTGGTGATAAAAGGCGGCAGCTACGCCGGGATCCGCTGTCACAAGCTCGTTCCAGGTAACGCCTCCGACCGGTGGGGCTGCCTGCTCCGGCTCATCGCCGGGTGACCAGGCAGTCGCAATAAACGGTGAGAAGGCAGCGCCTTGTGGATCGAGGAGCACGGCGAACCGCCCGACGCCCGGAATATCCTGCGGTGGCACGGCCACCTGGCCGCCATGCGTGACGGCGCGCTCGGTTGCCGCGTCAACATCATCCACGGTGACATACGATATCCAGTGCGATGGTGTGCCGTGGGCCGGGTCGAGCGCTGTAATGCCGCCAAAGGCGCCTACGGTCCCGTGCAACATCCGGTAGGGGTCCGATCCCTCGACGGGCATCACCTGGACCGTCCAGCCAAAGAGCCCCGCGTAGAATGCCTCAGCGCGGTCCGGATCGGTTGTCATGAGATCACGCCAAACAAAACGGCCAGGTGCTAGCGTTGATGTCGCTGAGCTCATGTTTTGCTCCTAGGATAGTGGTCGCGGCGGGAACGGTCTTACGTAAGACGTTGTACCCATAGAACATCTGTTCCTCTCTGTCAAGCTCCCAGCGCATGCCACAACGTAGCCTTCACGTCCTTCGGCCGTCATTGTGCGCTGGCGCTCGGCAGGTTGAGCGGAGGCGCAGGCGCTGGAGCCTCGCGTGCATGAGATACGCCCAGCGCACCAGCGATCACGGTCATCGCAAGCCATGAGCGTGACAAACTGCCCGGGTAGAGTTTGCCCGCCACGTATCACGCACACAAGCTTGCCGAATTTCGGGTATCATCCAACCTCGGCGACCAGATGGATGGCATCGGATGAAAGCCCCGCACAAACGGCGAAGGGCGATCACGGTGGGTTGCCTGCAGCCAGCGGCGGATGATGCACTGCGGAGGAGCATGATGACAGCGAACGATCACGAGCGTGACCTGACTCCGGGCGAGCGGTTCGATCGAAGAATGGCGGCGTACCTGCACGAGCTTCGCACGCGGGCGCTGTCTCGGCGTGCCGTCCTACGCGGTGCAGTTGGCGCGGCCGCACTCACCGGAGCGCGTCCATTCCTGCCCGGTCTCTCGGTGCTCGCTCAGGACCAGACGCAGGTCGTGTTCGCCCTCGAAGGCGATGTGCGTGGCCTTGAGCCCGCCCTGGCCTACGACTTTACGGCGAACCCGGTAGCCTGCCAGATCTCTGAGGGCTTGCTCATGTTCGACGAGCAAGGCGGTATGCAGCCACTGCTCGCCGAAAGCTGGGAGCAGCCGGATGCGCTCACCTATGTCTACAAGCTGCGCAAGGGCGTTACCTTCCATACTGGCGCCGAAGTCACGATTGACGACGTCATCGCCTCAATCGAGCGCGTCCGCGACCCAGAAGTCGCCGGGCCGATGGCCTGGATGTACGACCCGGTCGAGACGCTTGAACGCACGGACGATGTCACATTGACAATCAAGCTGAAATCGCCGAGCTCGTTGTTCCGGTATGTGGCCGCCACCACCGCCGGGCACGTTGTTCCCAAGGCGGCCATCGAGCAATACGGTCTCGACTTCCTCCGGAACCCCATTGGCACCGGCCCGTACAAGTTCGTGAGCTGGCAAGCCGGCAGTGAAATCGTGCTGGAGCAAAATCCGAATTACTGGCAGGCGGGCATGCCGTACTACGACCGGCTGGTCTTCAAGATCGTCCCAGACGGCACCACCCGCGTGACGGGGCTGAAGAACGGTGAGATCAATGCCATGACAGCCGTTCCGCCGGACCAGATCGAAACGGTCAAGAGCTTTGAGAATGTCAACTGGCAGGACGTTGTCGGCTACACGATCAATTACGTGGCGATGCGCGTCGACCAGCCGCCGCTGGACGATGTCAAGGTCCGCAAGGCGATTGTTCACGCCATCCCGATTGACGACATCATGGCGAACATCGTCAAGGACACCGGCGTTCGCTCGCGCAATACAAGCGTTCCGCCGGCCATGCCTGGTAGCGCCTCAGATCTCCTGGAACCGGTCCCCTACGATGTGGAGAAGGCCAAGCAACTGCTGGCCGAATCAAGCCAACCCAATGGGTTCAAGACCGAGCTGCACGTGATCTCCCCGAACGATGTCTGGGTGCCGCAAGCGCTCGCGATCCAGGAGGCCCTCAAGGCGATCAACATCGAGGTTGAAGTCAAAACCTATCCCTACGATGCGTTTATCACCTTGCTGCAAAGCGGTGAATACCAGGGCATGGTGCTCGTGCAGTGGGGATCGGACTTCCCCGACGCGCTCGGCAACCTGCTGCCGCTGTTCCACTCCCGGAACCACCCGCCGCAAAACAACTCGTCGTTCTATAGCAATCCGAAGGTTGATGAACTGCTCGACGCCGCCGATGCGGAGATTGATCAGGATAAGCGCCGGGAGATGTTGATCGAGGCGCAAAAGATCATCTCGGACGATCAGCCACATATCTGGCTCGAGCACTTCAAGTGGTACATGCCGTTTACCAAGGACATCACGGGATACACAGTCCGGCCACTGTGGTACTGGGATTGTTGGGGCCGCTGGATCAAGCCGGCCACCGCGTAAGTCGCCTGCGTGGCCGCTGGCGACCGGCTCGCTCATGAGACGGTGGGTCGCCAGCGGCTCCGCCATGTCAATCGGGTGTTCATCCAATGGCTCGCCTTGTTGTCACACGCCTGCTCACGCTTGTTCCCTTGATGTTCGTTATTACGTCCGTCGTGTTCTTTCTCATTCGCCTGGTGCCCGGCGATCCCGCCCGGATCATCATCGGGAACCAGCGTGTGACCGAGGCCAATCTACAGAACATCCGGAAGCAATACCGTTTGGACCGCCCGCTACTTGAGCAATATGGGTTGTGGCTGCGCGATCTGGCGCACGGAGATCTGGGACGCTCGTTCCGGCAGCGAACCAACGTCAATACCCTGATCCTCGAACGGCTCCCGGTGACGCTCAAGCTCGCTGTCTACAGCTTCGTCCTCTCGCTCATCATTTCGATCCCACTGGGGATCGTGGCAGCCGTCAAGCGCAATTCCTGGATTGATGCTGGCGCGACGACGTTTTCCTTGCTGGGCGCCTCATCGCCGGTCTATTTCACCGGCATCCTGCTCATCCTGCTCTTTTCATATCAGCTCAACTGGCTTCCCGCGATTGGCATGGGTGAGGGCGGCTGGAGCGAGATCAAGCATCTCTTTCTACCGTCGTTGACGCTTGGGCTCTCGCTCGCGGCGATCACCACCCGGATCACCCGCTCTGCGATGGTCGAATCGCTGACGCAGGACTACATCGAGACCGCCCGTGCCAAAGGGCTCTCTGGCCGTTCGATCATTCTTAAGCATGCGTTTCGCAACGCCCTGATCCCGGTGATCACCGTGGCAGGATTGCAGTTTGGCTTCCTGCTCGTCGGCACCGTGCTCGTCGAGCACACCTTCGCGCTCGGTGGTCTGGGCTCCTTGCTCGTCAACTCGGTGCAAGCGCGCGATTATCCCGTCGTTCAGGGAACGACTGTGTTTATTGCCGGCGTGTTCATCCTCATCAATCTGGTGGTTGATGTGTTGTACGCCGTGATTGATCCGCGCATTCGCTACGAGAGGGGGCGGTGACCGATGGCCACGGATGTCATCGCGCTCCCAGTTGAACGTGCTCCGGAGACGCCCTCCTCATGGTCTATGTTCTTTTGGCGGGTGCGTCAGAACCGGAAAGCCATGATCGGCCTGGTCATCGTCGCCATCCTTCTGCTCGTCGCAATCTTTGCGCCGGTCCTGGCCCCACGCGATCCAACCGACGGCGAACTCTCCGCGAGCCTGGCAAAGCCGGGTGGCACCTATCTGCTGGGCGCGGACAAGAATGGCCGGGATGTCCTGAGCCGGCTTATCTTCGGCACGCGAACTGCGATCGGTGGCGCACTCGCGGTCGTCATCCTGTCTCAGTTGGTCGGTGTGCCGCTTGGCATCTGGGCAGCCTACAAAGGCGGCTGGATTGACGAAGCTGTGACACGCGTGTGGGATATGCTCCTGGCGTTCCCGCCGCTTTTGCTCTCGTTCGCGGTAGTCGCGGCGTTCGGGCCATCGCTCCGGAATGTCGTGATCTCCCTAGCAATTCTTTACATCCCGTTTTGCTCCCGGGTGGTGCGCGGGGTGACCCTGGTGCAAAAGGAGATGACCTACACAGAAGCGGCGCGGGCCATGGGGTATGGGCAATGGCGGATCGTGTTCCGGCAC